>Ga0070741_10020318_pt1 | contig 10476 bp, 9 predicted proteins | sample Coa_R1_4_FD_66440 | JGI IMG/M metagenome (GOLD analysis project Ga0070741, IMG submission 66440) | Surface soil microbial communities from Centralia Pennsylvania, which are recovering from an underground coalmine fire - Coalmine... | ecosystem: Environmental > Terrestrial > Soil > Unclassified ... | reverse complement strand
CCATCAGTATCCTCCGCGCCTTCGGACGAGCCACGATTCTCGAAAACAATATTGTGCAGACCACCGGCAATGCCGGCCAGTCGGTGGCCTCAGGTGTGATCTTCACCCTGCCTGCGCTGATTTTCCTCGGATTCCAACTGGAACCAGCCCGCATTTTTGCGCTGAGCCTGGTTGGGGGATTGATTGGCGTCTTTTTCATGATCCCATTGCGCCGTCAACTCATCGTGAAAGAGCACGGCGTGCTTATGTATCCGGAGGGCACAGCCTGTGCCGATGTGCTCATCGCCGGCGACCGCGGAGGCAGCTTTGCTGGGCGCGTTTTCTGGGGCCTGGGATTGGGCGCGCTCTACACGCTTTTCCAGAATGAGAATCTCTTCGCCGCCTGGCCCAGCACTCCCACATGGGATATCAAATCCTATCCCGGTTCCTCGATCCGTGCTTCCACCACCTCCGAGTACATGGGCGTCGGCTATATCATCGGCCCGCGTGTTGCCGGAGTTCTGCTCGCCGGTGGCGTTTTTTCCTGGCTGGTGCTGATGCCGGCGATTCATTTCTTTGGCGCCGGCATGACCACGCCGATCTATCCCGGCACGGTTCCTATTTCGCAGATGTCGCCTAGAGACCTCTGGATTACCTATGTAAGACCCATGGGCGCCGGCGCTGTCGCTATGGCTGGTTTGATCACCTTGATCAAGACCATTCCCACTATTGTCTCCGCGTTGCGGGCCAGTTTGAAGCAACTCGGAGCCGGTAAGAGCGAGCAGTCGAACCTGCGTACCGAAAACGACTTGCCCATTTCGGTCACTGTAGGTGGCTCGGTGCTGCTCATCGTCATGATGTGGGCGTTTCTCACCTTCAAGCCCATTCCCGGCGCTCAAACTTCACTCTTTGCCAACATTATTGCCTCTATCTTCGTCGTAGTCTTTGGATTTCTGTTTGTAACGGTTTCCTCTCGTATTACCGGACTGATTGGAAGCTCTGCCAATCCCGTTTCTGGGATGACAATCGCGACTCTGATGGCGACATCCGCTATCTTTCTTGCGCTGGGCTGGACCGCGTCCGCGTTTGGGGCGCTGGTCTTGGCTGTGGGAGGCGTTGTTTGCATCGCTTCCTCCAACGCCGGCGATACCTCGCAGGACCTTAAAACCGGATATCTGCTCGGCGCTACCCCCAGGGCGCAACAGCTTGCGCTGCTGATTGGTGTAACCATCTCCACCTTTGCCGTGGGCTTCACGCTCACCGGTATGAATAAGGGCCTTGAAGAATTTCGCCCGCTGGTGAAACAGGTTGACATCAATCATCTGCCGCCCGGAGTAAACCTGGAAAAAACCAATGATCAGCCGACTTTTGATCGCGACCGCTTCAGCTATCGCAATGCGCAGGGGCAGCAGATCACGGCCGCGGGCAGCGATTACTATGTGCTGAACGCCATCAACTCGCGTGAGATCGCCAACGGAAAATATCTCTACAATCCTAAAACCGGCCAGATCGAAGTGCAGTGGATCCAGGGTATCGGCAGCGAACGCGCCGCCGCTCCTCAGGCACAGTTAATGTCAACCGTGATCAATGGCATTCTCACCCAAAAGCTGCCTTGGGGATTGGTGTTGCTCGGTGTCTTTCTCGTCATCGTTGTGGAACTGTTGGGTATACGCTCGCTGGCCTTCGCCGTGGGCGCCTATCTCTCGATTGGCACCACCCTTGCGATTTTTGCCGGCGGAGCCGTGCGCTGGCTTGTGGAAACCTCGGCAAAACGTAAAGGGGAGACTCCCACCGAAAGCGAGGTCAGCCCGGGATCGCTGTTCGCCAGCGGACTTATCGCCGCCGGCGGCATCATGGGCCTGCTGGGAATCGGCGTGAAACTCCTCGAGGCCACGGGAAAACTGCCGGAGAACGCACTCGCCTGGGGCGCGAAATTTCCCGCAATGGCAAACAGCAATCTGCTTGCGGTGATCACCTTCTTGTTGCTTGCAGTCTCACTTTACTATTTCGCCCGCAAACCGCTGGAAGGCGGAAAAAAACATTGAAAGATCACATTAGGTAATCGGGTAATTTTGTAATTGAGTAATTTCAATTACAAAATTCTACAATGATTCAATTACCCAATTCCCCAATGCCCATCACGCAAAACGTCGCTGTGATTCGCGAGCGCATCGTCGCCGCCGCCGGCCGCGCTAACCGCTCTTCGGAAGAAATAACGTTGATGGCGGTCACCAAAACGGTCGAGCCTGCGCGAATCGAAGAGGCTTACCAGGTTGGAATCCGGGTCTTTGGCGAAAACCGGGTGCAGGAGTTCACTGCCAAGGCCGCAAGCTTGCACCATCTTGTCCACGCGCGTTGGCATCTGATCGGGCACCTTCAGTCGAACAAAGCCAGCCAGGCGGCAGAGCTTTTCGCCGCCGTTGATTCCATCGATTCCATCCGCCTCGCCCAGCGGCTCAACAGCGCTGCCCAGGCGCTCGGCAAAAAATTGGAGACGCTTTTGGAAATCAATATTGGAGGAGAATCTTCCAAGCACGGCTTCTCTCCCGATTCCCCCGAGCTGCGGGATTTGCTGAAGCAGAGCGCCGAATTCACTCATGTCGAAATCCGCGGCCTGATGGCGATCCCTCCTTTCACGGAGGACCCCGAAGGCGCGCGGCCTTATTTTCGCAGGTTGCGGCACTTGCGCGATGAGCTGGCTCGAACTTCAGGTGTGAGCCTGGGCGCGCTTTCCATGGGCATGTCCCACGATTTCGAGGTTGCGATTGAAGAAGGCTCAACCTGCGTGCGCGTTGGCACGGCTCTCTTCGGCGAGCGGACTGGAAATGAAAAATGATTGCCGAAAACTGGCGACTGACAACTGACTGAGAACTGAGAACCGAGAACCGAGAACTTCTTCACATGTTTACCATCCGCGAAAATAATGCGGGCATCACCTTCGCTGTAAAAGTCCATCCTCGCTCCAAGTGCGACGCCATCACCGGCGAGCTGGACGATGCCCTCAAACTCGCGCTCAAAGCGCCACCCGTAGAAGGCCGGGCCAACGAGGCCTGCATAGAATTTTTCGCAAAACTTTTGAAAGTGCCGCGCTCCTCCGTTACCATAGCCAGCGGCGCAACCAGCCGTCTTAAAGTGGTGCGCATCAGCGGCATCAGCGCGGAGCAGCTTCGCCAACGGCTGCAAGCGACAGGAACAAGCAGCTAGACAGGAACAAGCAGCTAGACAGGAACAAGCAGCTAGAAGATGCTAACCTGTCGACACCTTGGCTGCAGAAACGTAGCTTGCTACGTCTTCCTGATGGTTGATAGAGATTGATGGCGTTGAAGGAGAACCCTTTGCCCTTTTCCGAGCGTTTGCGCGAGATACGGACCGGTTTTGAGCGCCCTTTCTGGGTCGCAAACATCAGCGAACTTTTCGAACGGTTGTCGTATTACGCGGCTTTTGCATCGCTGGCGCGTTATCTGCATGAAACCTTGCAGTTTCCCGTGGAGCGGGCCGCGAATCTGACCAGTCTTTTCGGAGGGCTGGTCTGGTTCCTCGCGATCATTGGAGGAACGCTTGCCGACCGGCTGGGGTTTCGCCGCGCACTCTCTCTGGCCTATCTCATCCTGAGCGGCTCTTATTTCCTGTTGGGATCGCTGGGCGCTTCCTGGCTCGCGCCGGTGCGCAATGCTATGCCGCTTTCCGTGTTGGTGGCCCTCGTCCTGATGCTCCCCGCCTTCGGCATTGCCTTGGTGAAGCCCAGCATCGTGGGCACCACGGCCCGGGCTTCGAAAGAGAACGTTCGTTCCATCGGTTATTCCATCTACTACACGCTGGTGAACATTGGCGGGGCAGCCGGGCCGATCGTTGCCTCCTGGGTGCACCGCCACATGAGCGTGGAAAATGTTTTCCGTGTGGCCGCCCTGAGCGTGTTCCTGATGTTTTTTGCCGTGCTGTTGTTCTTCAAAGAGCCTAAGCGTTCCGATGAAGTGCAAGCCGCCAGCCTGACCGAGGCGGCAAAAAACTTCTGGACCGTCGTCTCCAACCCGCGCTTCATGATTTTTCTGCTGATCTTTTCCGGCTACTGGATCGTCTTCTGGCAGGAGTTCATTATCCTTCCCATCTACGTGCATGACTATATCGATCCAAACGCCAACACGGAACTGATGCTGGCCACGGGGCCAATTCTTGTTATCTCCTTGACCATGGTCATGAGCATTTTGACTCAGAAGGTCCCTTCATTTCGCGCCATCACCCTGGGCGCGCTGATCACCGGGTTGGCGTGGGTCGTACTGATTATTCATCCTACGGTTCCGATGGCAGTTCTCGCCCTTGCGGTGGTCGCACTGGGCGAGATTATCCAATCACCGCGATATTACGAATACGTGTCACGACTGGCGCCGCCGGGGCAGCAGGGGACTTATATGGGCTTTGCATTCATGCCGATTGGAATTGGCGCCTTCGTGAGCGGTTGGTTCGGCGGAAAGCTTATCCACCATTTTGGCGAGGTGCAGCACCAGCCAACGCGCATCTGGTGGGCGGTGACAGCGGTAGGCGTCGCGACCGCCCTGCTGCTATGGATTTACGACAAGACTTTAAAGCCAACCCCCGCGCCAGCAGCCGCCCAGAAAGTCGCGGCTTAGGTAACTCGTGTGGCACAGCGCGGCAAGCCGCAATGAAAACCATACCTTTTCACACACTGTCATCCTGAGCCCCGTGGCGAAGGACCTCCGATGGCGACGGGAACCACCCGCGGCTGAAATCGGACTTTCGCTTGGATTTTTCCCTCGCGCTGACGGAACCAAGACGATGACTCGAAACTCGAGAGTGTTTATATGGGTGAATCCCATGAAAATCGTCGCAGGAAGCAAAGAATTTTGGCGGAGATGATACCAATTTATTGACTCCCTGAAGTGTTGTGCCATCATTGACTACAGGCATTGAAAAATACAGAACGGCAATCCTCTGTATAAAGCTGGAGAGCTTCGGGCCAGAGATATTGCTTATGAAATCCGGTCCAACCACATAGCCGGCAACGGCGCAGGGAGAGCCCTGCAAACGCGGAAAAGGTTACTTAGTAACCCCCACCCCCCTCGAAAACTAACTCTCGGGTTCGAGGGAAGCTGGGAGCCGGTCAGAACCGCCCGAGTTGCAACCGCAAAACTCTCACTTCAGTGTCTGAAACTATTACTCGAGTAATGGGGAAGGGGGGCGGATCGGGCATGGGCATTGCCCGTGAAAAGCTGACGGCCAGTGCGAAAGCGCAAATCCTGGGCGCCTAGCAATTTAGCACTTCAGGAGGCCTAGGGGCCAAATGCCAAGTGCTAATTGCTAAATGCTTGCCTAGGGGCTGACTGCTGATTGCTGACCGCTGACCGCTTCCTACAATGGCGCGCTGCGCGCTTTCCATTTAGAATCAAGATTTGACCTATGGATCTGAAGGGCATCCAGTCAGCTCTGCGCGAGCGCGATTTCGACGCATGGCTGTTTTACGACCATCATCATCGCGACCCTATTGCCTACCGGGTGTTGGGGTTGCGCGAGGATACGATGGTCACGCGCCGCTGGTTCTATGTGATTCCCGACGAAGGCGAGCCGCGCAAGCTGGTGCACCGCATCGAAGCCGGACATCTCGATACCTTGCCCGGCGAGAAGGAACAATATGCAGCCTGGCCGGAGCTGTGGGAAAAGCTCAAATCCATGCTGGCTCCCTACGAGATCATCGCCATGCAGTACTCGCCCCACAACCTGGTCCCCTACATCGGACTGGTGGACGCGGGAACCATCGAATTGCTGCGCAGCTTCGATAAAGATATTGTCAGCTCGGGCGACCTGGTGGCGCGCTTTGAGGCGGCCTGGACAGATGAGCAGATTCAAAGCCACTTTGCCGCCCGCGACGCCGTGGACCAGGTAACAGCAGCGGCGTTTCAGGAGATTGGCCGGCGGGTCCGCAGCGGCGGCACGCACGAATACGAGATGCAGCATTGGATCATGGAAGCCTTTCGCCGCGAGAACCTGATCACCGAAGATCTGCCCATTGTTGCCGTGAACCAGCACAGCGGCGACCCGCACTTTGAGCCGCGCGCCGATCGCACTGCTAAGATTAAAGAAGGGGATTTTGTTCTGCTCGATATCTGGGGAAAGAAGAACACGCCCAACGCGGTCTACTATGACATTACCTGGACAGGTTTCGTCGGCCCTGCCGTTCCCGAGCAGCACGCGAAGATTTTTGAGATTGTGCGCAACGCCCGCGATACCGGCGTGGAGACTGTAAAATCGGCAATGGCTGCCGGGCGCAGGCTCGCCGGCTGGGAAGTTGATAAGGCCACCCGCGACGCGATTACCCAGGCGGGCTACGGAGAATATTTCGTGCATCGCACCGGCCACTCCATCGGCACCACCGTGCACGCCAACGGCGCTAATATGGATAACCTTGAGACCAAAGACGAGCGCGAAATTATTCCCAACAGTTGTTTTTCCATTGAACCCGGAATTTACCTGCCCGAGTTCGGCGTGCGCAGCGAGGTCAACATGCTGGTGCGCGCGGGCTCGGCCGAAGTAACGGGAAAAATCCAAAAGGAGATTGTGCTTATTTAGAAGCCAAGTTTCAGAAAATCAGGGTTCTAGAGCTTGCGTTACCTTGAATCTCATGAGGGTTCCTCATCGCATTGCTCCTCGGAATAACAAGAATGGAGTTTTTCCGCAGTATCTGGAATGGTTTCATAGCTTCTAAAAAAACGTCATGGCCACCGCATCGGAAAAAATCAATACGCAGGAATACCCTATAAACATGATGGGCGTTGTCGCGCCCCTGGTGGGCTGGCTGATCCCGGGCGCCGGCCACCTGATCCAGAAAAAGTGGATTCGCGGGCTGCTGCTCATGATCTCCGTCTCTGCCATGTTCTTTCTCGGGCTGATGATGCAAGGCCATATTTACACGCCCAACACCGGAGACGTGCTCGAGATGCTCGGCTTTGTGGGCGACGTTGGCTCGGGCGGCCTCTACATGCTGGGCCGAACCATGGATTGGGGACAGGGAGCCATTAACATCGCTGCCGCGGACTACGGTACTAAATTCATCATTGTCGCCGGCCTGTTGAACATTATCAGCGCCGTGGATGCGCACCATATTGCCATCGGGAAAAAATCGTGAATACACACCTGGAATTCTCTCATCTCACTGCCGCAGTTCTGTTTGCGCTCTTTGCCTCCATCGTTTTCGCCATCACCCAAAAAGAAGGCGTGCGCGAACAAGTGCGCTATGGCGTCAAATCTTTCATGTGGTTTGTGGTCGGAGTCTTTGTCGGCGGCTGGTTCCTCTGGTTATTGAAACATTGAAGAATTGAATCATCTTGGGAAATAAGAAGTACGAATTTGGAAGTAAGAAGTTTCATTTTTTTACTTCTCACTTCTGACTTCTCACTTCTTAATTCGTACTTCCCTCATCCTTCCCAAACAAAAGCATCAAAGATCCGGTGAATGGCGAAACCCATGCGCTTATAGAGGTTCACGGCGGGAAGATTGGCTTCCGTCACGGTGAGCGAAAGCGCGCGGCAGCTGCGTTTTTGCAGCTCGCTGCAGGCCATGCAGAGCAGGGCTTTGCCCAGGCCGCGTCCGCGATATTCGGGGGCAACGCATACCTGGGTCACGTGGCCTACATCGTTGCGCACCCGTGAGCACAGAATCACGCCCAGCGGAGCGCGGGTTGAGCGGCTGCGCGCCACCAGCGACGCCTCCGGATCGAAGAGTCCGCAGCCGGGAAAGCGGATGATGTTGTTCAGAAAGCGCAGCGAGCCCGCCGAGGTGCGGTACTGATCGTTGATCTCCGAATCAATGTGGTCGCGGTAGGCGGTAGTGATGACCGAGGCTGCTCCCTGAAAATCTTCGTCTGACCATTTGCGAAACTCCACCTCGGGCAAGCGCTGGTTCCAGTGGTTGCCGTTGCCCGAGCCCTGGTTCAGCGGCAGCACCATAAACAGGCGCGGATAACGTCGAAATCCCTCTTCAATAAACGGACGCGCCATGCTCGCCGCCTCATGCAGCAGCAACTGGGCTTCGATGCGGTTGATGCCGGGCGATTGTTGCAGGGTTTCGATCACGTGTCCAAGCAGGCGCTCTTCGATGGAGTATTGTCCCAGCCCGGAATACGAAGGATGCACAAACAGGTCGCCGATCACGCCCTTGCTGCCCTCGTAGACGAAGAACGAGTATCCCTGCACCAGCTTGTTTTCCACCCAGGCATAGCCGGGCAGGATGCGGGCGTCCATGTAGCGGAGGATCATCTCCGCCGAGCCGCTGTAGTCCCAGGAAAGCAGGCGCGACCATGCGCGCGACTCTTCATCCAGAAGAGAGCGCAAATCGGAGGAGCGAAAATGGCGCAGGTCGAGAATTTCCACAACGCCTTGATTTGATGAGATGCGGACCGAGCGCGGGGGAACCAGAAGGCCGACTCACAAATAGTCTAGTGCCGGAACACGGTTTGGGGAAAGCCCCCAGGGTGCAGCGGGAACCACGGGCGGCGCGAATCCAAATAGTCAATTGTGAAGGGCCGCGCATTTGGATTCCCCCTCCACAGCGGCGCAGCAAGCTGCCTCTCTACGAATGCCTCTTCCTGGTGTGCGAAACACCAGCGTGTTACTCATGGCGAAATTTGCCAGGGAGCAGGCGACAATGCAGAGAATGTTTGCCGCCAGCGGCGGCAGTCGCAGCCCGCCTGCCAGCAGGCGCATGAGCAGCACATTGCCGGCGAGCGACAATAATCCGTTCGTCAGGTGAAAGCGCAGCAGCCGGTGCAGTGCCCCCATACTCGCAGCAGATCGGGTGCGGTCGCGCCAGGTGTAGAGCTCATGCCACAGGAAGTTGTGCAGCACTGCTGTTTCTACCGCCAGGGCGGTGGCAGCCAGATAATACATCCCGGCTGCCTTGGTCAGCAACGTGAGCATGGCCAGTTGCACCCCGATTCCTACCATTCCCACGACGTTGAATTTGATCCAGCGAATGAAGAGGCTGGAGGGCGGATTAGGTTCATTTGATTGTAGAGGTGGTTTCATAAGTGAGCGGGCTTATCTTGCCGTTCCTTTGTGTTCCTTCGTGTCCTTTGTGGTTAGCTTTTGATTTTTGTCCAGCAGCTCACATCCTTTCCGGTATAGGTTCTTCGTGGTAAAGCTGCCTGCCATTGCGTATGGCGGTAAAGATCGTGATGCCCACCATTCCCAGCATGCCAACCACTCCGCCGATATCGAAGAGCTTGAATGCATGCCCAAAGACGTGCGAGACAGGTTTGAATAAGACAAATAGATTTCCAATAGCCAGCGCGACGCGCAGTTCGGTGGGACCAAGCTTAAAGAAAGAGAGTTGAAAGCGCCCGATGGTGTAAGTCGCCAGGAAGACCTCGATGGAAAGCATGTAGTAGCCGATCAGCAATCCGGCCGCGACCAGCGGGCTCATATAGCCCGACAGTGCCATGCCTCCCAGCAGAAAGAGCGCGGCGAAGACGTCGCAGATGTGGTCGGCGTAGAAGCCATAGCGCGGGCGCTGGCACTGGCGCACGCGGGCCAGGGTTCCATCGAGGCTGTCTCCCAGCCAGTTGAGGGCAAGGCAGGCGATGGCCCCGAGCAGGGCCCACTTGTTCCAGCGCGCCGCCCAGTAGGCCAGCCCCGCTCCCGCCATCGAGATAAGACCAAGAGCGGTGAGATGGTCGGAGTTGAGCCAGGCAGGCATGCGTCCGGCAAGCCAGACCAGGGCTTTGCGCTCGGCTTCAGCCGAAAAGCTGGTGTGGACGCGGCGGGCGTCCGTGAATTTGATAGGCGGCAGCTCGGTCACTGAGCCTACGAACGAATGTTGCGGGAAAGAACGTTGTGAAATTGTGTTTTGCATTGCAGTCCTCCATGCAGCGTGGGGTTGACTTTGACGCAGCGGCAGGGAAGCGGCAATGCACTGTGGGTCAAGCGAAGGACAAAAAAAGGTCAGCAGGTAAGTGATTGATATAAAAGCCCAATCAACAAACTAGAACTAAATAACACGCAAGATCATCGGATGCTCAATAAGCTTTCCAAGTCACGCGCGCCGTGAACAATGCGAAGAACGAGTATCTCTCTTCCTTGAATTTGGTAGAAGACCAAGTGTTTAGGGAATCCAGCAACCGACATACGGCACACGTTATGAAGTTCTTCGGACTTGAAGCTGCACGGCGACCCCGAACGCGGATTTCCCGAAATGCGAAGCAAAATGGAGGTTACCGCACTTTCCCAACGGCTTGCTAACTTGCGGTCCGACTGGCCCTGATACCAATCAGCCTGTTCCAGAATATCGGCGACCGCGGCATCAGTTAAGGTAAGATGCTGTTTCACCGGCGCCGGGTCCGCTCGCGTAATGTCGCAACCAGACCATTCTTGCGGATATCGTTTACAGAAATTTCAATTTTTGGGCCTTTGGAAGCGGCCAGAAGTTCCTGTTCGAGGTTGGCGAGGCGGCGTTCTTTGTCCTGCCGGATCAATTCGCGAATGTATTCACTCG
>Ga0070741_10020317_pt1 | contig 10476 bp, 8 predicted proteins | sample Coa_R1_4_FD_66440 | JGI IMG/M metagenome (GOLD analysis project Ga0070741, IMG submission 66440) | Surface soil microbial communities from Centralia Pennsylvania, which are recovering from an underground coalmine fire - Coalmine... | ecosystem: Environmental > Terrestrial > Soil > Unclassified ... | reverse complement strand
ATATGGCGGTTCAGCAGTTCGAGCTAGCTGCTGAGAAACTTGGTCTTTCTGAAGATATGCGCGATCTCTTGCGCAAGCCCAAACGCGAACTCTCAGTAAATTTTCCGGTACGCCTCGATGATGGGCGTATCAAAACTTTTACAGGATACCGTGTGCAACACAATGTCAACCGGGGTCCGGCTAAGGGCGGTATTCGCTACAGTCCTGAAGTGACGCTTGATGAGGTGAAGGCCCTGGCCATGTGGATGACGTGGAAATGCGCTGTCGTCGGTATCCCATTCGGGGGCGCGAAGGGTGGAGTAATCTGTGATCCCAAAAACATGACTCCCAGTGAACTGGAGCGCATGACTCGCCGCTTTGCGACTGAAATATCCATCGTAATAGGACCTCATAGCGATATTCCCGCTCCCGATGTTAATACCAATTCCCAGGTTATGGCCTGGATTATGGATACCTATTCTATGCACGAGGGGTTTTCCATTCCTGCTGTTGTTACAGGAAAGCCTCTCTCTATCGGAGGAAGCGAGGGGCGCAACGACGCGACCGCGACAGGTGTGCTCTTTGTAACCCGGCGCGCAGCCAAACACATCGGCATGCCTATGAAAGGTGCTCGTGTAAGTATTCAAGGCTTTGGCAATGCCGGCGGTATAGCAGCGCGTCTCTTCCATAATGATGGCTGCAAGATTGTTGCAGTAAGCGATACTCGGGGCGGCATCTATAACGAGGCCGGTCTTGATCCTGCTGCTGTGTTGCGCCACAAGCAAGAGCGGGGGACGGTTGTAGGATTCCCCCACGCGCAGAATATGCGCTTGCAGGATGTTCTGGAAATCCCCTGTGATATCCTGGTTCCTGCTGCAACGGAAGGGGTCATCACTGCTGCAAACGCTGATCGTGTGCAGGCTCGTATCGTTTCTGAGGCTGCCAATGGTCCAACGACTCCTGAAGCTGATGCCATCCTCTACAAGAAGGGTTGTCTTATCGTTCCCGATATCCTGGCGAACGCTGGCGGCGTCACTGTCAGCTACTTCGAGTGGGTACAGGACATCCAGAGCTTCTTCTGGGGCGTAGAAGAGATCACGCAGAAGCTGGAAATTATTATGAATCGTGCCTTTGATTCTGTAATGAACAAGGCCGACCAATACCATTGTGATATGCGCCTGGCAGCAAATATGCTGGCGATCTCACGTGTTGCGGAAGCCACACAAATTCGTGGCATTTATCCGTAACATCAGTAGTTCATACAAAAGCAGGCCTTTTTCTCTCCAGCACGCTGGAGAGAAAAAGGCCTGCTTTTGTATGAACTACTAGTAACCTCCTCGGCGGTCGCGCCGAATAGGCTTCTTGGGCGGTTGTTTCGTTTGTCGTCCTGGTTTCGTCTTTTTGCGTCCGCGTCCCCAGCTTCGATCATCCTCCTCTTCCTCTTCCTCCTCCTCTTCATCGTAGAATTCCTCTTCTTCATCCGCATCCGCATCCTCATCGATGGTGCCGAGATCCACGTCGGGTATCCCCTCATCGTCTATCGCGGCATCCTCGTAATCCGTCTCTTCGAGGTTGCTGGGTTCCAGGTCCAGATCTTCTGTCTCTGGCTCTGGCTCGATGAAGTCGCTGGGCGTCCTCACTGGCTCTGCAACAGGATGGACAATATGCTCTGCTCGTCCATCGGCAGCAGCACGCTCCCTGCCAACTTCGTGATCATTTGCCCGCATGCTTCTGCGTGGAGGAGTAGGTTCTGGCATCTCGGGTTCGGCTGCTTCCCCCTCCTCATTCGGCTTTGGACCCCCAATTGTCCGGCGTCCGGCTGCCACGTCCAGCCAGAACTGAGAGTAGTAATGGGGGCGTTCTGAATCTTTCTCGCTATCTTTCCTTGTCATACCATGCGCGGATTCGCCAGTGAAGGGCCTGCTGCGCCATTTCCTCTACCTACCCTGTCACGGAGAAGTGCCGCTCCTGCCTTCCTTTTTGCTTCAAACGGTTGTTTAAAACCTACCTGAATTCTTGCTGTAAATTCTACAGTTCTGAGGCACCTGCTGAATTTGCTCTATCAGGTACCATAGTGGATGATAATAAGAAAGCCAAAAGCTGTCAAGGCGGCTATACGATTGCTTAGAACGGCATGAGAAGCTGGTTTAGGCTATGTCAAGACCTCATGTGCATGATTTTTTTTGCACGGTGTTTGTCAGGTTACGAGAACAACCCTATAATATGGTGAAGACATTTGCTAACACTAGGATTATCTTCATTATCATCCTTCAGGTCCGATCACCCACAAGGGGTGGCGCTACGCGGTCCGCGCTAGCGCGGACCGCGTAGCGCCACCCCTTGTGGGTGATCGGACCTGAAGAGTTACCATTATCATCATCACAATAATGGTGTCCAGATAAAATAGGTCCTATCTGGAAGGCCCTGGTTGTGCCTTTGCTTGCCTGTCAGCAAAAGGCGGGCTGGTGCTTAGTATTGGAGGAAACCATTGACAAGGATTCTTGATATGATTCATGGTCCAGAGCAGTTGCGGGCCCTGACCGTTCCACAGATGGAGCAATTAGCGGAAGAGATACGGCGCGAGATCATCGAGAAAGTTTCGGTGCGCGGTGGGCATCTGGCTCCCAATCTGGGTGTTGTGGAGTTAACGATGGCGCTCCATTACGCCTTTGATACGCCCGATGATCTTCTGGTCTGGGATATTGGTCACCAGGCGTATGTGCACAAATTGCTCACGGGACGCCGCGAGCAGTTTCATACGATCCGCCAGTTTGGAGGTCTTTCGGGCTATCTGCGCCGCGAAGAGAGTCCTTATGATGTCTTTGGGGCCAGCCATGCCAGCACTTCCATCTCTGCTGCTCTCGGACTTGCGGTCGCCCGCGATTTGCAGGACAGAGACTTCAAGGTTGTCGCGGTCATCGGCGATGGCGCATTGACTGGTGGTATGGCGCTGGAAGCCATCAACAATGCGGGCAGCCTGAAAAAGAATCTGATCATCGTCCTCAACGATAATGACAAATCCATCTCCGACAACGTTGGTGCTTTGCATCACTATCTTGGGAAGGCGCGCAAAATGCAAACTATGCCCAGCTACCAGCGCCTGCGCGAGATGGCAAAGGGATCAATAGAGCGTCTCCCCGTCTTGGGTGATGTGGCGCGTGAAGCCGCCGGACGTGCTGAGATGAGCTTCAAACAATTTGTTCTGCACAGCAAGAGCGCAACGGTCTTTGAGGAGCTGGGTCTTAAATTCTTCGGGCCATTCGACGGTCATGACATTCCTCTCATGCTCGATGTCTTTGAAAACGTCAAGAGGATTGAGGGACCTGTCATGGTCCAGGTGCTCACCAAAAAGGGCAAGGGCTGGCATATCGCGGAAAACGACTCGACCAGGTGGCATGGTCCTGGTGCCTATGACTTCCGTACTGGCACGATCAAGAAGAATGCCGGTGATCCGCCAACCTACACCGATGTTTTTTCCAATACGCTCGTAGATATTGCCGAGAAGGACCCCACCGTTGTTGCTATTACTGCCGCTATGGCAGAGGGCACGGGCCTCTGGAAGATGCACCAGCGTTTCCCTGAACGCTACTTTGATGTAGGCATTGCTGAGCAGCACGCTGTCACCTTTGCCGCGGGTCTGGCTGTCGGCGGATTGCGCCCGGTAACTGCTATCTACTCCACATTCTTGCAGCGGGCCTACGACCAGATCATTCATGATGTCGCCGTTCAGAACCTCCACGTCGTCTTCCCTATGGACCGGGCGGGCATCGTCGGTGAAGACGGACCCACGCAGCACGGCGTCTTTGACATTGCTTTCATGCGCAGCATCCCCAATATGAAGATCATGGCTCCTAAAGACGAAGAAGAATTGCGCCACATGCTCTACACAGCCATCTACATGGATGGCCCGGTTGGCCTGCGCTATCCACGCGGCAAAGCATTAGGCGTGCCTCTGAGCAACGAGTTGCACAAACTCGAAGTAGGCAAAGCCGAACTGCTCAGTCCTGCCACCATCGAAGAGGCCGAGCGGTTGGACGGAGCTATCCTTGCCTATGGCTCAACGGTAGCCCAGGCCGAAGTTGCCGCCCGAGAACTGGCCGAAGAGGGCATACACATAGCCGTCGTCAACGCGCGCTGGGCCAAACCGCTCGACGAAGACATGATTCTGCGCCTGGCAAAGGGCACAGGGCGACTCGTCACCATCGAAGACCACGTCTTAATGGGAGGCTTCGGCGGTGCTGTCCTCGAACTCCTGGAGCGTCGCAGTCTCTGGGGCATCAATATCCGGCGTATCGGCTTGCCCGACACCTTCGTCGAACACGGAGCGCCCACCATCCTCAAAGAACTGTACGGACTATCATCGGCGCACATCAAAGAAGTTGTTCGCGAACAACTATCCTCCGCAAAACGCACCTTCGCCGGACGCGGAGGCGATTAACAAGCCTATGGGGCGCATCAAGCGCCCCGTAAGCCTCAAATGAAATAAACTGCACAAACGCATAGGGACCAGATTATGCAGATTAAAAAATTAATCCGGTAATTGTGAGCGTAGCCATTCTCGGATTTAATTTTTAATGTGCATTATCGCGTCCGCTGATTTATCATATATACAACACTTTACCGTTACCACAATATTTCTCAGCATAGGGACCAGATTTATCGCGTCCGCTGATTTATCATATATACAACAAATAAAACCATAATAGAGATACTACATTCAATAAAGTACATAGCGCGTAACAATCAGGCTCCCTGGTCATACATTGTGAGACACATAGTAGCGATATCAACACGGCGTACCTCGCAAATTTTTATACGCATCTCGTAACGTTTGAGAATCTCTTGCATAAGTAGAAAGAATCATGTATAGTGGTGCCTGTCAGGTGAAAGAGATCAGAGGTCGGTATTAATTTAAAAAGGGTGTAGAACCTCATGACACAGCCGACAACTTCTCTGCTTCGGTCTATTTGGGAGATTTCGACTTGGCGTGATGACTTGCTCGCAACATTCGACCAATGGGTACAGGATGGTGCATCCAGGAACGATGTAAAGAGTAAACTGAAGGCAATGATTATGGCGAATCTTACTAAACAAACAGTATCTCGCCTCTGCGATATCGACCCGGAACAAGTCAATTGGGATCAAATCACTGAATTTCTCTGTATTTGTTTCTATAGAAGGCGCTATTCGCAACAAGGAGGTACAGCCCATAAACATTGCGATCTTTGCCGACCTTCACGGCTACATTGAACTCTGCTTCAAACTTTGCGCACGTTGGGAAAAAGAAACAGGAGAGCGCATCGACCTGATTCTACAAACCGGCGACCTGGGAGTCTTCCCTGACGATAGCTGGCTTGATTGGGCCACGCGTCGGCATGCCCGACGCGACCCCGAAGAAATCGGCTTCATGAACTACTTCGCACGCTATGACTCCGCCACCGCTGCCACATTGCAGCTGCTACAAAGCAACCTCATCTTCGTACGAGGCAACCACGAAGCTCATCTATGGCTCGATCAGCGCGAACAGCAGACGACCGAACTATTATTCCCCGTAGATGTCTACGAGCGCCTCTACTGCCTGAAAAGCGGCCTTCCCTACACATTTCGCCATAACTCGGAAGAAATTACCATCCTGGGTATTGGGCGTATTGGTATGCGCGGCGAAGGAGGCGTCACTCAGAAGCCTCGCCATCTGCAAGCCTACGAGCTTGAACGCCTCTCACACCTGGTAAAAGATCAGCAGATCGACATCCTTATAACGCACGACGCGCCCTATGGTTTGATTTTCCCAGACAGCGGCCTCCATAGTATCCAACACGTGCTGAATGTCCAGCGGCCTCTGTATCACTTCTTCGGCCACTATATTGGAGATGTCTGCCTGGAAATGTCCTACCTGAACCATATTACCTATGCCTGTAAACTTGCGGAACCTCATTTCAACAAAAAAGCACCAGGTTACACATTGCAAGCTGGCGTCATGGGCCTACTGAGATGGACTCATCGTCAGCAGCATCACTTCGAGCTTGTCGATGCTCCCTGGCTCAGTGAATACAAAGCAACCTCATGGCGAGCGTTGTAGATTGCTAAAAAGGAAAGGAATCCCTATCATGTCATCTATGGACTCATCTTCCTCCGAAAACAAATATGTGATCGATATCGAACAGGCCGCCGAAACGGTCCGGCTCATTGAGCAAGATCGCATTTTTACGCTGGCACTGGGCGGTCTCTTCCCCGAACGGCCCGGTCTCTCCAATGTGCAGCACTTGCTCGATATTGCCTGTGGTCCTGGGGCATGGGCACTGCGTGTCGCCTTTGCATATCCAGATATCGAGGTCATCGGCGTCGATATCAATCAAACAATGATCGATTATGCCATTGCTCAGGCCAACGTACAGAAATTGCAAAATATCGCGTTTGAAGTGATGAATGTGCGCCAACCTCTCGCCTTCCAGGACGCTTCGTTTGATCTGGTCAACGCACGCTTGTTAGTCGCTTTCATGGATAAAGCTGCCTGGCCTGTTCTGCTCGCCGAATGCCATCGCATCTTACGACCTGGCGGTATCATTCGGCTAACGGAGCTTGAGACCACCATAACAAATAGTCTCGCTATGCAACGTCTTCAGACATATCTCTGTCAAGCTTTAGCTCAACAGGGACGTACCTTTTCTGCCGATGGCTGCTCTTTCGGTATTACCTATATGCTGAGGAAACTGCTAACAGACGCAGGCTTTACTGAGGTTCAGGGGCGGGCATTTCATCTCGACGGCTCATTTGGCACCGACCTCCATCCCATAGGCGTTAAAGACGCTGAGATGGCCTATGCCCTGGTTAAGCCATACCTTATCAAAACAGGGATCGCAGAAGAGTCCGAGTATGACCGTATATACATCCAGATGATGAACGACATCTTACAAGAAGATTTCCTGGGTTTAACCTACGGATTAACAGCATGGGCAGTAAAACCTGAGTAGTGTAAAATAGACTATGACTATGAAAATTGAACCTCAGATCCGTCCCGCCGTCTACGCAGACAGGGACAAAATATTGCCCCTCTTGCACGGCATGGGGGGTATCGATACAGATGATAAGGCAAAAACGCGTTTTGCTCAGCTTATTGAGCGGTCAGATCATTACCTTCCTGTAGCCATATATAACGGAGAGCTTGTCGGCTATGCCTGGGTGCAGGATTACGGTCCCCATTTGAGATCAGGGAACAGAACTGCCCGTTTGCATGATCTGTTTGTCCATCCAGATTATCGCAAGCTCAGCGTTGGTACAGCGCTTTTTGTGGCTATCAGGACGTGGGCCGAGCAAGCGGGCATTCGCTACCTGGAATGGCAGGCGCGTCAGACTGCTCTCGGCTTCTATGAACGCCTGGGCTACAGAGGCGACCCATGTCCGCAGCCAGATTATCCATTCTTTGAGATTGAATTTACACAGTAGCCTTCTCTATGAGAAGAGTCAACATTATGCGCTTATAATGTGTATTATCTGTAGCAAGGACCACAGCGATGCCTTATTCACCAGTATATTTTATGCAAGAGGCCCTCAAGGTTGCAGCAGAAGGCTTGGAGAAGGGCGAATTACCCATTGGGGCCGTTGTCGTCTTGAACGATCAGATTATTGCTCGTGCTCATACTGCCGAGCGAGCAGAGAAGCGTATGCTGGTGCATGCTGAACTGCTCGCGCTCCAGGAGGCCGAGTACTTTGCCATCGGAAATAATGCGTTCTATCGTGGCTGGCGCTCCGATGTAAGTCTGTTCACGACGCTTGAGCCATGCCTGATGTGCATGGGTGCGGCAATGTCTTTTTTTCTCGGCAAGATCTATTATGCCCTGGAGTCTCCTGGTGATGGCGCGGTGTCCCTGGTGCAGTCATGGCAGCGCAGGCAAGAAGATTTTCCTGCCTATCGCATGCCTGATATCAAAAGCGGATTGCTCAGACAAGAGAGCCTGAACCTGTTCAAAGCCTATGTCGCGCGTCATACCTCGGGAGGAATGTGGGAATGGGCCAGAGCACTGGTTAACACACTGGAGCAGCCCTAGATAAGGAATGAAGATGACAAGTACGATCAAGCGCTTATTTCTGGATGTGGCAGGGGTGCGCCTCTGTTGTGTTGACTTTGGTGGCGAAGGTCCTCCTGTGCTGCTCTTACACGGTCTTGCCAGGCGTGCAAACGAATGGCGCGAGACCGCATATTGGCTGATCGAACATCATCACGTATTCGCACTGGACCAGCGTGGGCACGGAGTCAGCGATAAAGCCACACGCGACTATTCCAGGGATGCCTACGTTAACGATGTCATCAGCGTGATCGAGCAACTCGAACTGCACCCTGTTATCCTGATAGGGCAGTCAATGGGGGGCAGAACACGACCTTCATCTCGATCAGCCCGAAGCCTGGCGGCAGGTCGCTGAAGCATTTTTACGTGAACTGGAGCCATGAGACCGTTATCTGAAAAGAAGTGGTAAAGATTGAGCTAGGCACTCGCCTCTCGATAACCATATTTCCTGGCCTCGTCGTAGGCTTTCTGCGCCTTTTCCTCATTCCCTAGTCGATCAAAGATCAGCCCTAGTTTGTGATAGGCTGCTCCTGTGCTCTCCTTATCGTAACGAACGACCTCCACACCGACCTTCCAGGCTTCCTCATATCTGGCGAGGTCAAAAAGGATATCACGCTTGGTTGCATAGGCAAAAGCGTTCATCGGGTCGAGACGGATAGCTTGTTCACAGGCAGCGAAGGCTTCCTCGTATCTCTTCAGTTTGTAGAGTGTTGCACTTAGACTGGCATGCGCAGCAGCATGGCCCGGACTGAGACGAATAACCCAGCTATAAGGTTTGAGCGCATCCTCGTATCTCTTGAGTGCACAGAGCGCATCACCCATGCGGGTATATGCAGCAACGTCGTTGGGATTCTGGCGAATAATTCGGTTGCACTCAACGAGCACCTGCTGATACCTTGAGACATGAAAGAGAGCTATCTTGGTATCCTGAGCGAGAGTATTTTTCGGATCAAGGGAGATAGCTCGCTCACAGGCTGCCTGCGCCTCCTGATATCTCCAGAGGTTGAGCAGTGCTACCCCTTTGTTTGCATACGCCGCTGCATTCTTAGGATCAAGGCGAATAGCTTGATCGCTGGCTTGCAAGGCTTCTTCATATTTCTTGAGATTGATAAGTACGGTACATCTCTTCACATGGTTGAGTGGACTTCCGGGCTGAATACCGCAAGCTCGCTCATAAGCTTTAAGCGCCTGCTCATAGTTTTCAAGTTTGAGATGTGTATCACCCTGCTTTATACGTGCCGCTAGATTGTTACTCTCAAAGTGGATAGCTTGATTGTAGGCGTTAAGCGCTTTCCCATATTGCTCACGATTGAACAGGATATCCCCTTTTTTGATGTAGGCCAACGTTCTTGTAGCCTCGAAACCGGTTGCCTGATCATAAGCGAGCAAGGCATCCTCGTGTCTGCCCAGCCTGGAGAGCGTATCACCTTTTTTCAAATAAGCGAGCGCATAGGTAGGATCGTGACTGATGGCCTGATCATAAGCCGCAAGGGCTTCTCTATACTTTTTGAGATAGAGCAGTATTGCACCCTTGTTGACATACACAAGCGTGTTGGATGGATCAAGGCGAATAGCTTGATCATAAGCCACGAGAGCCGCCTCATTGCGATCCTGTCCACTGAGGGCGTCACCCTTGTTACGATAAGCAACTGCACTCTTTGCGTCCAGGCGTAGAGCTTGTTCGCAAGCCGTCAAGGCCTCTTTGTATTGCTTGAGTCCAATCAGGGCAGCGCTTTTGCTGTTATATGCGTTGCTACGCTGCGTATCCATCTTCAGTGCACTTTCACTGACAGTTAAAGCCTTTTGATAGAGGCCAAGTGCGGAAAGTGCATCACTCTTGCTCACGAGCGCATCATATGCATATCTGCGTTTTTCGTCGAGGCGAATAACTTGCTCAAACGCTTCTACTGCTGTCTCGTAGTGTTTCTCTTTGAGGTTGTTTATCCCTTTGTCCAGCCAGGTTTTGATGGTTAATTCATAGACTGCATCTGCAATTCCTCTGGCAACATCAACAAAGGCTCTATCACGATCAGGCCAATTTGTAATGGGCTTGGCATTAGAGGGGAGTTGTTGCAATTTGCTGAAAGGCGCATTTTCCCAGAGCACAGGACGTACAATAATGGGGATGACACGTGCTTTACCAGCCTCGTGTCTCTTAATGGCCTGTCTCATCTCCTTGTCATAGCAATAATTGGAGGCCAGAAAATCTGCACTGACCAGCAGGAGAATGATCTGTGCTGTGCTCAATTGGCTCTTTATCTCGCGCTCGCGTTCTCTTCCAGGACCAATTTCGCCATCGTACCAACTTTTGATCTGACCTGTGCGCTTGAGTGGCATGAGATGTTTGTCTAGCTCGTCGCGTAGCGCTCTATCTTCCTGATCGTAGCAATAAAAAAGAGAAATAGCTGGTGCTGTTTCGTTCGCCATCGGTGGG
>Ga0070741_10020316_pt1 | contig 10477 bp, 13 predicted proteins | sample Coa_R1_4_FD_66440 | JGI IMG/M metagenome (GOLD analysis project Ga0070741, IMG submission 66440) | Surface soil microbial communities from Centralia Pennsylvania, which are recovering from an underground coalmine fire - Coalmine... | ecosystem: Environmental > Terrestrial > Soil > Unclassified ... | reverse complement strand
ATCTTCGTGCCGATCTTCCTGCCGCTGCTCAAGCACTTCAACATCGACCCGATCCTGTGGGGCACGCTCGTGTTCGTCAACCTGCAGGCGGCGTTCCTGTCCCCGCCGGTTGCGATGTCGGCGTTCTACCTCAAGGGCGTATCGCCCCCTCACGTCACGCTCAACCAGATCTTCGCGGGCATGATGCCCTACATGCTCGTCGTGATCCTCTGCATGGTGATCATGTATCTGTGGCCGGGCATGACGTTGTGGCTGCCGAATTATCTTTATGGAGGCGGCGGCTGATCGCGCATTCCGTTTGCGCCGCGGCGGGTTGCCACGCCCACGCGCCCGGGAGTACGCTCGTGTCAACGCTCGCCATCGAGAGGGGCTCCAAATGCTGGTCAGCGAAATCCTGCGCATCAAGGGGAACGCCCTGTTCACCACCGCGCCGTCGGCGACCGTGCTCCAGGCGGTGCAGGTGATGGCCGAGCACGACATCGGCTCGCTCGTGATCATGGATCGCGGCAAGATGGCCGGCATCCTGACCTTCGCCGAAGTGCTGAAGGCCCTCGCGGAGCGCGGCGGCTCACTGGGCGACCTGAAGATCGAGTCGATCTACGAGCGCGATCCGCTCACCGCCACGCCGCATCTGGACGTGATGGAGCTGCGTCGCACCATGCTCGAGAGCCATGCGCGCTATGTGCCCGTGTGCGATGGCGACACGCTCGCCGGCGTGGTGTCGTTTCACGACGTCGCCAAGGCGGTCTATGAAGAGCAGAGCTTCGAGAACCGCATGCTCAAGAACTACATCAAGGACTGGCCGGGCGAGTAGGCTGCGGCTGCTCGGCTGGCGGCGCGCCTAGCGTCTCCCGATCAGGAACATCGCCGGACGCTTGTCGAGGTCGGGCAGGCTGCGCTTTTTCCATGCGCTCACCGGGGCGCTCGCGATCCACTCGCTCGGCAGCGTCAGGTCCGCCGCGACGCAGAATTCGGTCGTGGCCCGACAGGTCGCGAGCACCGCTGCAATCATCACCTGGTTCCGATACGGCGTCTCGATGAAAAGATGCGTCGTGCCGGTGCGGGTCGCATCGTCGTCGAGCTGGCGCAGGCGTTTGCTGCGCGCCTCCGCGGCGACCGGGAGGTAGCCGTGGAAGGCGAAAGACTGGCCATTGAGCCCCGACGCCATCAGCGCAAGCAATAGCGACGAAGGCCCGACGAGCGGCACGACGCGCACGCTCTCGCGATGCGCCGCCGCGACCAGCGCGGCGCCGGGATCCGCGACACCGGGACATCCCGCATCGGACAGGAGGCCCATGTCATCGCCTGTGCGCGCCGGCCCGAGCAGCACGGCGCAATCGTGCGGCGTGGGATTCGCGGGCAGTGCCTCGATGGAAAGGGTTGCAATCGGCACGTCCAGCGCGATCGATTTGAGGAACTGTCGCGCCGGCTTCGCATTCTCGACCACGAAATGGCGCAACCGGCGCGCGACCGCCAAGGTCGTCTCCGGCAACACGTTCTGCGGGGGCACGACGCCGAGCAGATTCGGGACGAGATAGAGGCACCCGGCCATGATCTTCAACCGAGGGGACGAATGCCCACTGCATGCAGCATGTCGATCAGGCGAATGAGCGGCAATCCGATCAGTGCCGTCGGATCGTCGCTCTCCACCGCCGAGAAGAGCGCGATGCCGAGCGCCTCGATCTTCACCCCGCCGGCGCAGTCGAGGGCGGCTTCGCGCTCGAGGTAACGATCGATCTCGCTCGCGGAGACCGTGCGGAAGGTGCTGCGCACGTCGACCACCGCGGTCTGGCATTCGCTGCGATGCGCATCCAGTAACACAAGGCCGGTGTGAAAGACGACCGTGCGCCCGGACAGGCGCAGGAGCATCGCTCGCGCGCGTTCTGCGGTTTCGGGCTTGCCGATGGGCTCGCCATCGGCATCGGCAACCTGGTCGGAGCCGATGATGAAGGCATCGCCATGCCGCGCCATGACGCTGCGTGCCTTCGCCTCGGCGAGGCGCAGCGCCGTCTCGCGTGGACGCTCGCCCGGCAACGGCGTCTCGTCGACGTCGGGTCGCACCGGCGTGAAGGGCAGATGCAGCCGCTGCAGGAGCTCGCGCCGGTAGACGGAGCTCGACGCGAGAACCAGCGGCCTTGCGCCGGGGCGGCCGCCCCCAGGCTCGGCGGTCGCGGCGTTCTGCGTTGTTTTTGTGGACATTTTTGACTTTGCGGGCTATTCACGCTATTATCCGACGTTTTCCCTTGCCGGCCGTGGCCTGTGTGTGCGCCAAGCGCGTCCGGCATAGCAAGCGCCGATTTCATGGACGAGCCGCGGCAGCAATCCGATCGTTTCGATGCGTTCGCGCTCGTCGCGCGGCAAGGCCACCTCGAGGGCGCGGTCGACCCCTTCGATCTCGATCGCGTCCAGGATAGCCTGGGCGATGAAGACGGAGAGATTCCGCCCGCCAGGGTGGCCTATCGGCTGGAAGGAGAGACCGACGCCCTCGGGCGGGCTGTGCTCAATCTGACGCTCGACGGCGAGGTGCCGCTGCAGTGCCAGCGCTGCATGCGTCTTTTCTCCTGGCCGGTGCACCAGCGCACGCAACTGCTGCTCGCGCACGATGAGCAGGAACTCTCGTACCTCGACGATAACGACGAGCGCGAGGTGCTGTTAGCAGCGGGTCCTCTCGATCCGGTGCAGGTAGTCGAGGACGAGCTCGTGCTGACGCTGCCGTACGTGCCGCGGTGCGATCGTCCCGATTGCGTGGCCGATGCGGCCGGCGAGATCGTCGAGGAGCGCCCGAAGCCGTTCGATGCCCTGGGTGCACTGAAGGGCGAACGCAACCGCAAGCAGTGAAGGCAAAATTTCGCTGGCAAATATCACGGCGCCTTGCGCGCCCTTACCGCAACGCAGGAGAACGTCATGGCAGTCCAGCAGAACAAGAAGTCCCCGTCCAAGCGCGGCATGCATCGCGCGCATGATCACCTGAAGAAGCCCGCGCTTGCCGTCGAGCCGGTGAGCGGCGAAGTGCATCTGCGCCACCACATCAGCCCGACCGGCTACTACCGCGGCAAGAAGGTCGTCGCGCTCAAGACCGAAGAATAGCCGTCGGGTCGACCTGATGGCTGCAATCACCATCGCCGTCGATGCGATGGGGGGAGATCACGGTCCGGCGGTGACGCTCGCCGCGGCGCTGTCTTTCCTCGAAAGCACGCCCGACGCGCGCGTGATCGCAGTCGGCACCGAGCCCGCGATGAGCGCCGCGCTGGGCAGGCATGCATCGGCCGCGCGCGAACGCCTGCAGCTGCATGTCGCGACCCAGGTGGTGGAGATGTCGGAATCGCCGGCGCTCGCGTTGCGCAACAAGAAGGACTCGTCGATGCGGGTTGCGGTCGATCTCGTGAAGCAGGGCACGGCGCAGGCGTGCGTGTCGGCCGGCAACACGGGAGCGCTGATGGCGATCTCGCGCTTCGTGCTGAAAACCCTGCCCGGGATCGACCGTCCCGCCATCGCGTCGCAGCTGCCGACGCGCAAGGGCGTCACGACCGTGCTCGACCTGGGTGCGAACGTGAATTGCACGCCGGAGCAGTTGCTGCAGTTCGCGGTGATGGGCTCGGCGCTCGTCGCGGCGGTGGATGGCAACGAGCGGCCCACGGTGGGACTCCTCAACATCGGCGAGGAGGAGATCAAGGGCAACGAGGTGGTAAAGGAGACATCCGAGCTCCTGCGCAAGTCCGGACTCAACTTCTACGGCAACGTCGAAGGCACGGACATCTACAAGGGCACGACCGACGTGGTGGTGTGCGATGGCTTCGTCGGCAACGTCGCACTCAAGACGACCGAAGGGCTCGCGAGCATGCTGTTCGAGTTCCTGAAGGCCGAGTTCACGCGCAATCCCCTCACCAAGCTTGCCGCGCTGGTCGCGTACCCCGTGCTGCGCGCATTCAAGCAGCGCATCGACCCGCGTCGCTACAACGGCGCAACCCTCGTCGGCTTGAAAGGGGTGGTGGTGAAAAGCCATGGCGGGGCCGATACCCTGGCCTTCTGTTACGCGCTGCACAAGGCCTATGCCGAAGCCGCGCACGGCATTCTCGAGCGCATCGAGAAGCGCATGGCCGCCGCGCACGCGCCGAGCGCCATCGTCACGCCTGCGGCCCCGACCAATGCCTAAGTACTCACGCATCGCGGGCACGGGCTCGTACCTGCCGGCCGAGCTCGTCACCAATGCCGCGCTCGAATCGCGGGTCGAAACCACCGACGAGTGGATTCGCACCCGGACCGGCATACGCGAGCGTCACATCGCGGCGCCCGACGAGCAGACGAGCGATCTCGCATTGCATGCATCGCGCCGTGCGCTTCAGGCAGCAGGCCTGGCGCCGCCGGATGTCGATCTCATCATCGTCGCCACGACCACGTCCGACATGATCTTTCCGTCGACCGCGTGCATCCTGCAGGACAAGCTCGGCGCGCATGGCGGGCCTGCCTTCGACGTGCAGGCCGTGTGCAGCGGATTCGTGTACGCGCTGGCCCTCGCCGATCGCCTGATCGTGTCGGGCATGGCGCGCAATGCGCTCGTCGTCGGCGCGGAGATCTATTCCCGCATCCTCGACTGGAAGGACCGCGGCACATGCGTGCTGTTCGGCGACGGCGCGGGCGCGGTGGTGGTCGTACCGTCCGACGAGCCGGGCATTCTTTCGGCCCACCTGCACGCCGATGGCGCGCACCGGCAGATGCTGTGCGTTCCCGGCAGCATCGCCAACGGCGAGGTTCGCGGCGACCCGCTCCTGCGCATGGACGGCCAGGCCGTGTTCAAGTTCGCCGTGCGCGTGCTGGCCGAAGTGGCCCACGAGGCGCTCGCCGCGAATGATCTGCCGCAGGAGGCCATCGACTGGATGATTCCGCACCAGGCGAACGAGCGCATCATCGAGGCCACCGCGAAAAAGCTCGGTCTGTCGATGGGCAAAGTGGTGACGACCGTGGATCGACACGCCAATACCTCCGCTGCATCGATTCCGCTTGCAATGGATGAAGCGGTGCGCGACGGCCGCATCAGGTCGGGTGATCGCGTGCTGCTGCTCGGTGTCGGCGGCGGCTTCACCTGGGGCTCCGTGCTCCTACGCTGGCAAACGTAGACATGCAACTCGCATTCGTATTCCCGGGGCAGGGCTCGCAATCGATCGGCATGATGGCCGGCTTCGACGCCCAGCCGATCGTGCGCAAGACCTTCGACGAAGCGTCGCAAGTGCTGGGCGATGATCTCTGGCGGCTCGTGACCTCCGGGCCCGAGGAAGACCTCAATCGCACCGTCAACACCCAACCGGTGATGTTGACGGCCGGCGTCGCCGCGTGGCGCGCGTGGCAGGAGCAGGGCGGCACGATGCCCATCGTGGTTGCGGGTCACAGCCTCGGCGAATACACCGCACTGGTCGCTGCGGGCGCGCTCGCCTTCAGCGATGCGGTGCCACTGGTGCGCTTCCGCGCGCAGGCGATGCAGGACGCCGTGCCGGCAGGCGTCGGTGCAATGGCGGCACTGCTCGGTCTCGATGACCATGCTGTGGCGGCGGCCTGCGCCGAGGCCGCGGCGCAGGTGCCTGGCGAGGTCGTCGAGCCCGTCAATTACAACGCTCCCGGCCAGCTCGTGATTGCCGGACACCGCAGCGCGGTCGAGCGAGCGATTGCAGCAGCCAAGTCGAAGGGTGCGAAGCGCGGCGTGCTGCTTCCGGTATCGGCGCCGTTTCACAGCAGTCTGCTCAAACCCGCTGCCGACCGCCTGCGCGAGCGCCTTGCGCAGGTGGAATTCCGCGCACCGCGCATTCCGGTGCTGCACAACGTCGACGTCGCGCAGCACCGTACGGCCGACGAGATCCGCGATGCCCTCGCGCGCCAGGCGGCAAGCCCGGTGCGCTGGGTGGAGACGATTCGCGCCATGGCCGGTCATGGTGTCACGCACGTGGTCGAATGCGGTCCCGGCAAGGTGCTTGCGGGGCTCACCAGGCGCATCGCTCCCGAGCTCACCGGATTGTCGCTTGCCGACAGTGCATCGATCGCGACGGTGCAGACGACGTTACAGGGCGCGGCATGATCTCCCTCGCACTCGACGGTCAGGTTGCCCTCGTCACGGGCGCGACGCGCGGCATCGGTCGAGCGATCGCAGCCAAGCTGGCCGAAGCCGGTGCGAAAGTGATCGGCACCGCAACGACCGCGGACGGTGCGACGCGCATCAGCGAAGCCCTGGGCGAGCAGGGCACGGGCATCGTGCTGGACGTGACGGATGCGGCAGCGGTCGATGCCGCGCTGGCCGATGTTGAAGCACGCTTCGGCAGCATTGCGATTCTGGTCAACAACGCCGGCATCACCCGCGACAACCTGCTCCTGCGCATGAAGGACGACGAGTGGGATTCGGTGCTCGCCACCAATCTCAAGGCGGCGTATCGACTGTCGAAGGCGGTGCTGCGGGGCATGATGAAAGCGCGCTACGGCCGCATCGTGCAGATCGGCTCGGTGGTGGGCAGCAGCGGCAATCCGGGCCAGGCGAACTACGCCGCTTCGAAGGCGGCCTTGATCGGGTTCACCAAGTCGCTGGCGCAGGAACTGGGCAGCCGCAACATCACCGTGAACTGCATCGCGCCGGGCTTCATCGACACCGACATGACGCGCGCGCTGGCGGACGCCCAGCGCGAGCAGCTGCTCGAGCGCATCCCGCTGGGTCGCCTCGGCTCGCCCGAAGACATCGCCAATGCAGCCGTGTTTCTCGCCTCGCGCGAGGCCGGCTACATCACCGGTGCCACGTTGCACGTCAACGGCGGCATGTACATGGCCTGAAAAGCCCGAAACTGTCGGGCGGCGGCGACGCCGCGGTCTGGTAAAATCCGGCGGTTTCGACCAACACCAACCATCCCTGTTGGGGAGGAGAAGCATGGAAAACATCGAACAACGAGTCAAGAAGATCGTTGCCGAGCAACTCGGCGTGAACGAGGCGGAAATCAAGAATGAATCCTCGTTCGTCGACGACCTTGGCGCCGACTCGCTCGATACCGTTGAGCTCGTCATGGCCCTCGAGGAGGAATTCGAGACCGAGATCCCGGACGAGGAAGCCGAGAAGATCACGACGGTGCAGCAGGCCATCGACTACATCAGCTCCCACGTCAAGAAGTAACGCCCCGCAAGTCCCCGGGCGTTGCCTGGAACGCCCGCCGCCGAGCCCGTAAAACACCTCATGAATCGTCGTCGCGTCGTCGTCACGGGCCTCGGCATCGTCTCGCCGGTCGGCATCGGCGTCGCCACGGCCTGGGAGGCCATTCTCGCGGGCCGTTCCGGCATCGGGCCGATCACGCGCTTCGATGCGACGGGCTTTCCGTCGCGCATCGCCGGTGAGGTGAAGGACTTCGACGTGGCGAAGTACCTCTCGCCCAAGGAAGCGCGGCGCTACGACACCTTCGTGCATTACGGCCTCGTCGCGACGATGGAGGCGGTGCAGGATGCGGGCCTTGCCGATTACTCCGGCGACAAGGAGCGCATCGGGGTTTGCATCGGATCGGGCATCGGTGGGCTGCCCGAGATCGAAGCCACGGCCAAGCAGTATTTCGGCGGCGGCGGGTTGCGCAAGGTCTCGCCGTTCTTCGTGCCCGGCACGATCGTCAACATGCCGGCGGGACTGGTATCGATCCAGTACGGTTACCAGGGCCCGAATCTCGCCACCGCTACCGCGTGCTCGACGGCGAACCATGCCATTGGCGAAGGCTCGCGCATCATCGAGTACGGCGACGCCGACATCATGGTCTGCGGCGGATCCGAATCGACGGTGAGCGCGCTCGGAGTCGGCGGGTTTTGCGCGGCGCGCGCGCTGTCGTTGCGCAACGAGGATCCGCAGGCGGCGAGCCGGCCGTGGGACGTCGATCGCGACGGCTTCGTGCTGGGCGAGGGCGCCGGCATCCTGGTGCTCGAGGAATACGAGCACGCGAAGGCCCGCGGTGCGCGCATCTATTGCGAGATCGCGGGCTACGGCATGAGCGCCGATGCCTTCCACATCACGGCGCCCCCCGACGATGGCAACGGCGCCGCGCGCGCCATGCGCAACACCTTGCGCAACGCGGGCATGAACGTCGAGGACATCGACTACATCAATGCGCACGGCACATCGACGCCGCTGGGCGATGTCGCCGAATGCCTGGCCGTCAAGCGCTGCTTCGGCGAGCATGCGGCGAAGCTCGCGGTGAGCTCGACCAAGTCGATGACCGGTCACCTGCTCGGCGCGGCCGGCGGCATCGAGGCGATCTTCACCGTCCTGGCCATTCGCGATCAGGTGGCGCCACCGACCGCGAATCTGTTCAGGCAGGACCCGCAGTGCGATCTGGACTTCGTGCCCTTGACCGCGCGCAAGATGCAGATCCGCGCCGCGCTGTCCAATTCGTTCGGCTTCGGCGGCACCAACGCGACGCTCGCCTTCCGCGCGCTGTGACGTGAGCGCGGCACGCGGGCGGCTCTGACTCCATCATGGCCCTGATCGTCCAGAAATACGGTGGCACATCGGTCGGCTCGACTGAACGCATTCGCAATGTGGCGAAGCGTGTCGCGCACTGGCATCGGCAAGGTCATCACGTCGTCGTGGTCGTCTCGGCCATGAGCGGCGAGACCAATCGCCTGCTCGCGCTCGCAAAAGAGCTCTCGCCCAATCCGGATCCGCGCGAGCTCGACGTGGTCGCGGCGACGGGCGAGCAGGTGACCATCGGCTTGCTCGCCATCGCCCTGCAGCAGATGGGCCTCAAGGCGAGGAGCTATACCGGCGGCCAGGTGCGCATCCTCACCGACAGCGCGTTCACCAAGGCCCGCATCCTCGCCATCGACGAGGCCAGCATGCGCGCGGACCTCGAAGCGGGCACGATCGTGATCGTCGCCGGGTTCCAGGGCGTGGATGAGAACGGCAACATCACCACGCTTGGTCGCGGCGGATCGGATACCTCGGGCGTTGCGCTCGCTGCGGCGTTGCATGCCGACGAGTGCCAGATCTACACGGATGTCGACGGCGTCTACACCACGGATCCGCGCATCGTGCCCGAAGCGCGTCGCCTGGACACCGTCACGTTCGAGGAAATGCTGGAGATGGCGAGCCTGGGCTCGAAGGTCCTGCAGATCCGGTCCGTCGAGTTCGCCGGCAAGTACAAGGTCAAGCTGCGCGTGCTGTCCTCGTTCGACGATCCAGAATCGACCGCGAAGGGCACGCTCATCACGTTTGAAGAGGACGAGCAGATGGAACAGGCGATCATTTCGGGCATCGCGTTCACCCGCGACGAAGCCAAGATCTCGGTGATGGGCGTCGAGGACCGTCCCGGCGTTGCATTCGGCATCCTCGGTCCGATCGCGGAAGCGAACATCGATGTGGACATGATCGTGCAGAACATCGGCGCGTCCGGCCACACCGATTTCTCCTTCACCGTCAATCGCAACGAGTTCCAGCGTGCGATGGACGTCCTGGAAGGCACGAAAGGCAAGGCATTCCAGGCGCGCGAGATCATCGGCGACAAGCGCATCTGCAAGGTGTCGGTGGTGGGGATCGGCATGCGCTCGCACGTCGGGCTTGCGAGCAGGATGTTCAAGGCCCTCGCCGACGAAGGCATCAACATCCAGATGATCTCGACCTCCGAGATCAAGATCTCCGTCGTGATCGACGAGAAATACCTCGAGCTCGCCGTGCGCACGCTGCACCAGGCCTTCGAGCTCGACAAGGATCCCAGCGCGCTCGCGGCCTGATCGCGCCGGAACCGTTTTCTCCCGCCCTGGTCTGTACGTCGACGGCAGGCGCGGCGCGGCCGCGGCTGTCGCATCGTGCAGCATCGATGAACGATCGGCTGGAGGGCTTATGGCACAGGCACACACAGGAACGGGAACGCAATCGGGCACCGCCGGACGCACGGGCGGGCAGGGGCAAACGGGCACGCCAGACGTGACCTATAACCTGATCAGCATCCTGTATCACGCGTTGCAGGGTGCGGAAACGTACGAGCAATACATCCAGGACGCGCAACAAGGCGGCGACCAGGAGCTCGCGCAGTTCTTCCGCGACGTGCAGCAGGAGGACGAGCGTCGCGCCACGCGCGGGCGTCAGCTTCTTGCGCGCTGCCTGCAAGGCGGCGGCAATCAGCGCATGTCGCAGTAGCGAAGCGAGCGACGCCGCAAACGGGCCTGCGGGCCCGTTTTTTTGGCTATCAGAGGTCGCGCACGATATAATCGAAAGTTGCGTCCGGGAGACGTGGCCGAGAGGTCGAAGGCACTCCCCTGCTAAGGGAGCATACGGGCTTAAAACCTGTATCCAGGGTTCGAATCCCTGCGTCTCCGCCAAATTTGACGTGTGCGGACCGAAGACATCGGTCACGGCCCGTACCCGAGACATGGATGACAACCCGCACCGCTGGGTTGTACCGGGCTGCAAACACTGCTGCCTGAGCGCCATGCAGCGCGGATCGTAGTACGTCACGGTAACGATCCGGCACTCCCCTCA
>Ga0070741_10020315_pt1 | contig 10477 bp, 7 predicted proteins | sample Coa_R1_4_FD_66440 | JGI IMG/M metagenome (GOLD analysis project Ga0070741, IMG submission 66440) | Surface soil microbial communities from Centralia Pennsylvania, which are recovering from an underground coalmine fire - Coalmine... | ecosystem: Environmental > Terrestrial > Soil > Unclassified ... | reverse complement strand
CGTCGCTGTCGCACGCGTCGCCCGCGGTGTCGCCGTCCGGGTTGGTGACGTCGTCGAACGCGAAGCGCGGGTGCGGCAGCGCGATCAGCTCGCGGTCGTTGTTCGCCTGCGTCGGGTTCGGGGTACTCGGGCAGTTGTCCGAGGCGTCCGGCACGCCGTCGGCGTCGCCGTCCGGCGGGCAACCGGCCGCGTTGGCCGCGGCGGCCGCGCTCAGCCTTCCGGCGCCGAACGTGTTGTCGAGCCCAACCGCCCCCAGGTCCACCGCCGTCGACGTGAGCGCCGAGCGCAGCGCGGCGCGGTCGCCCGCCGGGTTGTCGCCGGGCTCGCCCGCCTTGAGCGCCGGCCGGCAACTCAGGATGAGCGCTGCTACGGCGGCCGCGTGCGGCGCCGCCGCCGACGTGCCGTAGAACGGCGTGAAAAACCCGCCGTTCGCCGTCACCGCCACCCCGTCGATCGCCGTTGCGTCCGGCTTCGTGCGCCCATCGTTCGTCGGGCCGCGGCTCGAGAAGAATTCGATGGTATCGTTGCCCGCGTCCGCCGCGTCGATCGCGCCGAGCGCCATCACGCCACCGCCGGCGTCGCTCTGATTCGACACGCTCGATGACGCCGTGTCGTAGTTCAGGCACGGCCCCGTTGGCGTGAGCAAGGGCACGCAGTCGCCCAGCACGAACATGTCCAGCGTCCGCGCTGCCCCGCTCTGCTTGTTGATCACGATGTCGAAGTACTGCGAAATCCCGGTGTTGTTGGTGAAGACGATGCGCTCCGTCGGCGACTGGCTCCCGGTCTGCGGGTTCGTGCTGCTTGCCACGAGTGTCCCGGTGCTGTCGCGGAAGAGGTAGAGGTTGTAGTCGTTCGCCGACCCGGCCCATGGGTCGTTCCACTGCAGGAAGATCGCGATCGTCCCGCCCGCGGGCACGTAGACGGGGTCGAAGTCCGCGCTGCCGATCCCGAAGATGTCCGTCGTCGAAGCCGTCGCCTGGAAGCGGTGCGCGTTGTACGAGCTCACCGGGTCGAAGTCCGTGTACAGCTCCTGGTAGTGGTTGCCGGCGCCGTTGCCGACGGCCGTGTAGTAGCCGCGGATGCGGTTCGCCGCGTTGTTCAGCGCGTTTGAGGTGTTCTGCGACACCGTGCTCGTGCCGTCGTAGAGCCCGACGTTGAACCACCCCACGTCATCGACGACGACGTCATTGTTCTGCGCCAGGCAGTTCACCGCCGCGTTGAAGTCGAGGCTCGTCGCCGTCGTCGTGTTGAGGCCGAAGTAGCCGATCATGATCTGCGCGGCCGGCGCCAGGTCGTGCACGATCTCGGCCATCGCGGTCCCTTCGGCGCCCGCGCCGGGGCTCGTCGCATTCGCGGGCTGCCCCGCTGGCGCGCTGACGATCACGTCGCAGGTCGTCGTATCGACCGATGCGGGCAGGTCGCCGCTCGCGATCGACGCCGCCAGCCCCTCCGCGCCGTCCGAGAGCACGCCCACCTTCACGCCCGCGCCGCCGACGCCGTAGGCGCTCCGTAGCTGGTCGGCGTGCAGGATCGCGTCGCCCGCCGAGGTGACGCTGCCGGCGAAGCGATACGGCCGGTCGGGCGGCCGTACCTGGCGTACGCCTGGCAGCGCCGCCAGGGCGCGGAGGGTGCCGGCCGGCACCATCGCCTGGATGATGCTGCCGTCATCGCTCACGCGCTGCACGCGTGCCCCCACAGCGGTGGCGGCGCCCACGATGGCCCCGGCGCCCGGGCCCTTGCCGTCGATCTCGATGTACACCTGCACCGCGCCGTCGGCGGGGAACGCGAGACCGGATGCCTGTGCGGCCGCGCCGCCCGCTGCCGCCGATTGGCTGACGGCATCGAGGTCGCTGGTAAGCGTCGGCGGACGGTCGGGGTCAGGCGCGGGAATGGCGAACTGGCGCGGGCCGGAAGGCGGCGCGGTGGCCGGCGGCGTGGCGGGCTGTTGCATTCGGCCGCGGCCCTCCGCGGCTGGAAGGAGCGGTGGGATCAGGCTCGCGGCGAACGCCAGCGAGAAAAGCGCGATGGCCGTGAGGTGCCGCGTCACGCGAGCATCCCCCAACTCCTGGCCCACGCCCGGATGCAGGATGCTACGGAAATGGTGCGGCCCACTGCAACCCGTCGATGGCGATGCAGTTCCGACGCTCTCACGTCAGGCGTCAAGCCACCACGTTGAGAGCGAGAAGGCCGTCGAGCCGATGTTGACCGGCACGTTGCGCACGCGCCGCTGGTAGACCCAGTTCTGGTACGGGCCCACGAGCGGCAGGAACATCGGATCCTTGGCGTAGATCAGCTTCTGCGCCGCGAGCACCGTCTCCCGCCGCGCGTCGAGGTCGATCGTCGTGTTCGCCTTCTTCACCGCCGCATCGATCTCCGCGTCGCCCAACCCCTTGATGTACGTGCCGTCGCCGAACGGCCCGCTCGTGGTATGGAACAGCAGCGGCAGCTCCGGTGTCTCGTAGATCTGGTTCAGCGCGAGCGACGAGTCGTAGTCGCGGTCGTGGTACTGCGACACCCAGTTCGTGAACTCGAGCGGCTGCTGTTCCACCTGGATGCCGGCGCGCTCCATCTGCTGCACGAAGATCGGCAGGATCTGTCCGTGCTCCTGGATCGTCGTGTTCGCCGGAAAGTTCATCTTGATGCGGATGCCGCCGACGGCATCGATCAGCGCCCGCGCGTCCGCCGGGTCGTACGGCTGGTAGGTCGACGCCAGCTCGTCCTGCGGCAGCGCATACGAGCCGAGCGGCCAGTGCACGATGCCGTTCGGCTTCGCGTCGCCGCCGTAGACGATGTCGATGTACTGCTGCCGGTCGATCGCGCGCGAGATCGCCCGCCGCACGCGCGGGTCCTGAAACGGCCGGCGCTCGGCGTTCATCGTGATCGAGATGTAGTTGAACACCGGCTCGCGGGCCACCGGCAGGTCGCCATATTCTGCGACCTCGCGGCTGTTCTCCGCCCAGTAGAGGTCGATCTGGCCGGAGCGGAACGCCGTCCGCTGCGTCGCCCGGTCGAAGATCACGCGCACCTCGAGGTTATCCACGTAGGGCAGCTGCTCGCCGCCATGCTCGTCGTCGCGCCGGTAGTAGTTCGGGTTACGCGTGAAGCGCGCCAGGTCGCCCTCTGTGACGGATACGAGCCGGAACGGCCCGCCCCCCGCCGTCTTCGCGGACATGCGGCTGAGGTCGCCCATCAAGAGCTCGCGCGGCGGGATCGTCCCGAAGAAGGAGCTGATGCGCGGGATGAACCAGGCGTAGGGCTCCGTCGTCCGCACGGTGACGGTGTCGCCGTTCACGTCCACGGACGCGATGAACTTGTTCGCGAAGCTGTACTGGTTCGTCGTCGCGTCCGTCCTCAGCCGCTCGAGCGTGACGCGCACGTCGTCGCCGTCGAGGTCGCGCTCGGGCACGCCGAGGTCGTTCGGGGCCACCTTCACCCCCGGCCGAATGTGGAAGACGTACGTCGTCTCGTCCGGGTTCTCGTATGCCGTCGCCAGGTCCATGAAGATGAACTCTGGCTTGGTCGCCGACTGGCTGAGCAACAGGTTGTAGACGCGCGGGAAGTACGCCGAAGCGACCTGCACGCCGGTGTGCGGGTCGAACGTGCCGAACGCCGCCGAATTCGCGGAGTACAGCGTGCCGCCGCGGCGGGGCGTGTCCCCCGGGTTCAGGATGTCCGGCTTGTTCGCTGCCCCCTGCTGCGCGCGCTGCGTCGGCTTGGCGTCGGCCGACGACCGCCCGCAGCCCGCGAGCGCCACGGCGCCGGCCGCGAGGCCGCCCACGCCGGCGGCGCCGATCAGGCGGCGGCGCGAGACCCGCGCGTTGCCGTAGCGGTCCCAAAACGACGCCCGCATCACCGCCCCGCCCGCACCGTCAGCCATTCCCGGCGAGCGGCCGCGAGAAGAAGAGCCGCTCGGCGTTGCCGTAGAGGAACTTGTCGAGCACACCCTCCCGCAGGTCGAGGGCCTGCGCCTCCTTGATGCAGCGCTCGAACGACAGCACCGGATGATCCGATGCGAAGAGGATCTTGTCCTGCCCGCGCGTGTTCATGAACTGGATGAGCTGCGGCGGAAAGTACCGTGGCGCGTACGCCGACGTCTGCAGGTAGAGGTTCTTGTACTTGATCATCAGCCGGATGGCGACGTCCCACCAGGGGTCGGCGCCGTGCGCCATCACGAGCTTCAGCTCCGGGAAGAAGACGCACACCTCGTCGAGATACATCGGGTCCTGGCACTTGCCCGGCATGGGCGGGCCGGGGATGCCCGTGTTGATCGCGATCGGCAGGTCCAGCTCGATGCACTTGGCATAGATCGGGTAGTACACCCGGTCGTCGGGCGGGATCGCACCCACCATGAACGGCGTGATGCGCGCCAGCACCACCGGCTCCATCCGCACCATGTGCTCCAGCGCGCGCACCGCGTGCATCCCCCGCCGCGGGTCGAGTGATACCGAGAGCACGAAGCGCTCCGGGTGGGCGCGCGGGAACTCCAGCACGTGCTCCGATGGCTGCTCCGCGTCCGTCGTGATGATGCACTTCTCGACGCCGGCGCGGTCCATCGCGTCGACCAGCTCCGGCACGGAGATGTCCTTGAAGATCTCGTCCGTGCGGTGGAAGTAGTCCTCGGCGACCCGCTCCAGCCACTCCGGCCGCGCGACGGAGCCCATGTTCACGTTCACGAAGGTGTCGATCGCGCGCACCACGTTCTCCTTGCCCTCCACCGGGGGAAGCCGGACCGCGGAGGCACCGAAGTCATCGAGCTTCTAGCCTCCAGCTTCCGGCCTCAGTCCGTCAACGCGACGCCGCCGTCCCCAGGTCCCCCGCCTCGGCCGGCGAGAGCTCGGGCGCCGTCGTGTAGAACTGCTTCGCCCAGCGACGGAAGATGCCCACCGGCCCGTCGCCGTCGCAGAGCACCGGCCGCATCTGCATCACCTTGTTCTCCCAGATCGGGATGTCCTGCCCGAGCTGCCGCTCGATCTCGTTGATGAATGCGCGTGAGACGCCCTTCGTCGCGTCCTCATTCGCCATCTTCTTCACCGTGAACGAGAACCGGACGTCGACGTACTCGCCGTCGATCGGCGTCACCGAGCTGACCAGCAGCGTCTCGACGATGCCGGTGAAGCGCGTCGTCCCGAAACCGAAGCCATAGCTGTCCGAGGCGATGCCACCCTCGACGGTGCCCTGCGGCGTCGTGTAGTTCACCGGCGAGCGCGCCCGCAGGATGTGTCCGTCGATCTCCGCGCGCGTCTTCGGCTGCTCCGGCGTGCCGTGCACGTACTTGAAGTGCGCGCTGTCGACCGCGTTCTCCGCCATCTCCTGGTTGTGCGTGCGGATCTTCCAGCGCTTGCGCACGTACGGCGTCCACGCCGGGTTGCCGTACTCGGGCAGGTCGGGGATCTCGTACGCCGGCGGCTTCCCCTCCATGTGGTGCCAGACGAGGATCAGCCCGTTCTTCTCGCAGACGTCCCACGCGCGCAGCTTCGCCAGCGGCGGGATCCGCTGCGCGTACGGCACCTCGACGCAGCGGCCGGCGCCGTCGAAGCGCCAGGCATGGAAGGGACAGCGGATCGTGTCTTCGACGACGAGCCCACCGTAGCCGAGGTGCGCGCCGAGGTGCGGGCAGAAGGCATCGAGCACGCGCGCCGTGCCGTCCTCGCCCCGGAATAGCACCAGCTCCCTGCCGAAGTAGTGCAGCGGCATCACCTCGCCCGGCTGTAGCTCGTCGGAATAGGCCACCTGAAACCAGCAGTTCGGAAACGGTGGCACGTCGAAACGGTAGCCCGGAGGCGCCTCCCAGGCGCGCCCGTGAGTCTGTGGTCGGTCGGCGGTCGTCGTCATTGTGTGGTGCTCCCGGCGGTCGTCCTGCGGTGGGCAGCATAGTACCGCCGCCGGGCGCGAGCCGGCAGGCGCTCGCCGCCGGTTCCGTCGGTCGAAGGGATCGCCCGCCTACGGCCGCGGCTTCACCTTCAGCACGTCGTGCACGACGATCGCCTGGTCGCGCTCCGGCCCCACCGACACGATGTCGATCGGGATCCGGATCAGCTGCTCGATGCGCCGGATATACGCGCGGGCGTTCTCCGGCAGCTGCTCCCACGAGCGGCAGCCCGCCGTCGGCGCCTGCCAGCCCGCCACTTCTTCGTACACCGGCTTCACCTTCGACAACACGACCGAGCTCGCCGGCATCGATGTCAGTGTCCGCCCGTCCTCGGTCTCGTAGGCGACGCAGATCTTGATCGCCGGGAAGTTGTCGAGTACGTCGAGCCGCGTCAGCACGCCGCTCGTCACGCCGTTGACGAGCGCGCTGTAGCGCGACGCCACGGCGTCGAACCATCCCGTGCGCCGCTTGCGCCCGGTCGTCGTCCCGATCTCCGGCCGCGGGCCCTCGACCTGGAGGATGCGGCCGGTCTCGTCGTGCAGCTCGCTCGGCATCGGCCCGTTGCCGACGCGCGTCATGTACGCCTTGTAGATCCCGACGACCTGCGTGATCACCGTCGGCCCGATGCCGATGCCGATGCCGGCGCCGCCCGCTGACGACGACGGCACCGACGACGTCACGTACTCGTACGTGCCGGCGTCGAGGTCGAGCAGGCAGCCCTGCGCCCCCTCGAGCAGCACCGTCTCCCCGCGGTCGAGCGCCTCGTGCACGATCTGCGCCGTATCGCGCACGAACGGCGCCAGCCGCTCGCCCATCGCCGCATACGGCTCGAAGACCTCGTCGAAGCTGAGCTGCGGAAGGCCATAGAGCTGGGACAGCACCTTGTTCTTATATGGAAGGATGAAGCCGAGCCGCGCGCGGAACGCCTCCTCGTCCACCAGGTCGCCCATGCGGATGCCGAGACGCGCCACCTTGTCGGCGAAGCACGGCCCCACGCCGCGGCCCGTCGTACCGATCGCGGCGGGCCCACGCAGGCGCTCGTCGGCGAGGTCGATCATCGGGTGCCACGGCATGATGATGTGCGCCCGGTCGCTGATGTACAGATGCTCGACGCTGACGCCGCGCGTCGAGAGCGTCTCGATCTCGTTCAGCAGGTGCGCGGGGTCGATCGCCAGGCCGTTGCCGATGATGCAGGTCTTCTCACGGTAGAAGATGCCAGCCGGGACGATGTTCAGCTTGAACTCGCCCATATCGTTGATGACCGTGTGGCCCGCGTTGTTCCCGGCCGAATAGCGCGCGACGACCCCCGCGCCCTGCGCGATCAGGTCGACGATGCGGCCCTTGCCTTCATCGCCCCATTGGCCGCCGATGACGACTACGGCTGGCATAAAGTACGGCCGTCCCGGCGGGCGGCCGCTCCTCCTGTGCGTCGGCTTTGCCCGCAGGGGGCAAGCGGGCGTGAGTATAGCAGAACGGGGGTTGGGCGCCGTTCGTTGGGGATCGGCGTCGCTTGCCGGGCCGGTCGCCGCCGCGATGCCGCGCGCGTGGCCCACACACCCGACGGAACCGCTGGCGCGTGCGCGTGCCAGCTATCGGCGCTCTGCCTTCATGCGCAAGACCTTCGCCAGCGGCTTCAGCACCGCGAACATCGGCCGCTGTATCCAAGGCGGTGGGTTGGTCACCATGATCTCGTTCTGGAACCGGGCTGCTGAAACCAACAGCTGCAACGTGCCGCTCTTCCCTTCCTTGGACTCGCGGGCGAGCGCGAACAGCGTCGAGAAGAACTCGGCCGACCGCAACGCTGGCCGGAACTCCTGCCAGTAGTGGGCTTCCGTCTCGCTCTCGTTCCAGAAGCTGTGGCGGACGCCGGCTGGCACAACCACCTCGTCGCCGGCGCGCAACGTGCGCGTGACGCCGTCGATGTTGACCATGAGCTCCCCGTCGACCATGCGGAACCGCTTCTCCTGCCGTGGGTGCGTGTGGACAGGCTCATGCGGCTCACCCGCCGGATGCCGCGGGCTCCAGCACTCGATGACAAGTTCGCGGCCGTCGCTGTCGTCCGCGGTCGTCCGGAACACCATGCGCTGTCCTGTCCGGACATTCACGATCTCATCGCCCGTCGCAATGTGAATGCGGTCGTCCATCGTCTCCCCTCGGTGAGCGCGTGTGCGCTTCGTCCCTACCGATGGCCGTTAGCATAGCGGCGCGCGGCCGCCCGTGCGCAAGCCGGACGCCGTCGGCGGCGCTGGTCGTCGTGGTCAAGGTGCGCTACCGGAGACACCGCCCGGCGGGTCACGCCGCGACCGGCCATTTCGTTGCGTGCGCCGTCGTGCTCGCGGCGGCCATGCGGCGTTCGCGGACGACCGCCAGCAGGTCCGTCAGCCCCGGCCACGGGGCGACCGCGCCGTCCGGCGCTGGCCTGGTTGCGCCCGTGGCTGCCAGGTGCCGCGGCACTGGCCGGCGCTCGGCGAGCGAGAGCATCAGCGAGACGGCGCGGGCCTTGTCGAGGATCAGCATCGCCGAAGGTTGTCGCATGCCGGCCAGCCCGCTGGCATGCGGGCGTTCCCTGACGCCGCCCGCAGCGCTCCCTGATCCCGGGCCGCCATCCGCCCTCCTTCGGGCTTACACCGGCCGCTCTCCGGGCAACGGGATGACCGCGCCCGTTACGCGCGCCGCCGCCTCGGAGCACAGCCATGCGATGACCTCGGCGACGTGCTGCGGCGTCGCGTGCGCGTCCGCAGGCAATGCGTCGACATAACGTACCGCGTCTTCGAACGCCACATGCGGCGTCGGGCCCGGCGCGACCGCGTTGACCGTGATCCCGTAGCCGATCTCCCGCGGCGCCAGCGTCCGCGTCAGCCAGTGCCGCGCCGCCTTCCCCAGCGGGTAGTCCAGCGGCGCTTCCGGTGGTCCGAACCGCCAGTCGTCCGCCATGTGCCCGCCGACGCTGACGACCCGGCCCCAGCGCCGCTCGCGCATTCCCGGCAGCACCGCCCGCAGCAGGGAGTACGTCGACTCCACCTCGCGGGCCAGCACCGCCCGCAGGTGCGCTGGCTCGATCTCGACGATGTCCTGCGGCTTCCACGGCCCGCCCGCGCTGTTGACCAGCACGTCCACCGGCCCCAGTGCGCGCTCGACCTCGCGCACCATCGCCGCCACCGCCTCGGCGTCGCCGACGTCCGCCTGTATGGCGAACGCGCGCCCGCCGCGCGCCTCGATCGCGCGCACAACGCGCGCCGCGTCGTCGGCATCGCGGCGATAGTTCACGGCGACCGCCGCGCCCTCGCGTGCGAGCGTGAGCGCCGCGCTGCGGCCGATGCCGTCGCCGGCGGCGCCGGTGACGAGCGCGACGCGTCCTCGAAGCGTGTCCGTCATGTCGGGAGGATAGCGGCCTCAGACGCCCGGCTCTGCGTCGGCGGCGGGAGCGCGTCGCGCCTCGCCCGTCGTCGGCTCCGCTGACCGCGGGCGAAAGCCGGCGCAGCGCAGCACTCGCAGCCGCGGATACTTGGGATAGCGCGGTTCGAGGCGCGAGCGCTCGCAGAGCAGGAAGCGGCTGCCCCGCCGCGAACCGACGCTCACCGCATAGCGGCAGCCGCCGCAGAACCCGGCGGGCACGTCGGCCGTGTCTCCCACGAGGTCAGTCTACGGCCGTCCCGGCCGTACAGGCGAAACGCGCGCCGCCCGGCGCGCGTCCTGAGTTCACTGCTGGAGCCGGCGGTCAGATTCGAACTGACGGCCTGCTGTTTACGAAACAGCTGCTCTGCCACTGAGCTACGCCGGCCAAGGCCAAGCGTCCGTCCGATCGGGCGCCCGAGGAGTATAGCGGACACCGGCGGCCGTGCGTGTCCGTGCCCCGCACGGCGCGCCCGCCGCCATCACACACTCCGCAGCGGCAACCGCAGCCCGATGCGCCTTCACCCTCGAACGTGCCGTCTTCTCCCTTCCGCCTTCCTACTTCCCCGCCAGGTCGCGCTTCCCCTGCGCGCTCGCCAGCGCCGCGTGGTTGAGGATGTTCCGCGCCATCGACGATGTCTGCTCCTTCGAGCGCGCGGCGTACACCTCCGACCGCACGGCGTGCGCGTCCTTCGATGCCGGCTCCGCGAGCACCGCGTACTCGACGAGGTGGCACGCCAGCCGCGCGTCGCCCGCCGCGACGAGCTCGCGCGCCTTCTGCAGCACGCGGTCGACCCCGCCCGCCAGCTCCACCCACGCCTTCGCCTGCTGCGCGCGCGGCGCGGGCAGCAGGTTGTCCGGCTCGCCGTCGTACCAGCCGCCGTACAGGCGCCAGATGTTCCGCAACAGGAACTGCGGGTGGTCATACACCGGCCGCAGGTACGGCTTCTCCATCAGCCGCTCCGGCATCACGACCTCGTGCAGCACCCGGTCGAGCGTCGCCCCTTCGTTCATCAGCGCCAGCACCTGCCCCTCGAGCGACTCCAGCAGCTCGGCGGTGTCGCCGAGCGCCTCGCGGACGCGGTCCGCCCCGAAGATCGGGATGCCGTGGCCTGGGATCATCGTCTCCGCGCCGAGCGCGGCCATCTCGCGCAGCGCGGCCGCCCACTCGCCGCACCAGCGCTGCACCTTCTGCGGGTTGCCGGCGTTCGGCAC
>Ga0070741_10020314_pt1 | contig 10478 bp, 14 predicted proteins | sample Coa_R1_4_FD_66440 | JGI IMG/M metagenome (GOLD analysis project Ga0070741, IMG submission 66440) | Surface soil microbial communities from Centralia Pennsylvania, which are recovering from an underground coalmine fire - Coalmine... | ecosystem: Environmental > Terrestrial > Soil > Unclassified ... | reverse complement strand
GAGGTTTTCTATGACCGATGGCCAGACTCGCCAGGAGATTCCCTCTTGGACGAGAATCCGGGAGTGGTGGTCCGACAGGTCGCTCCTGCGGGTACGTACCGGTGCGTTCGCGCTCAACTCATCAGTCATAGGCAATACCGCCTTAGCAGATTGAGAATGCCCGAAACACAGGGCGTGCGGCTCATCTTTGCGCCCTCTGGATGATAGCGACACGAACGTACTGGCGAGGGGCTGGTCACATCCGCTCCGAAATCAAATGTTGGAGGGCCTGGATCGCGACCAATGGTGCGACATCAGCGGCATCCATGTGAGGATGCGGTTCAAGCGGTCGCGTGCCTGCGAGTCGGCGCCGATTTTCTTGTCACGCGCAACCCCAAGGATTTCCGCGGTGCGCCCATCACGCTACGGGCGCCCGGCGAAGTGCTGGCTCTCATCGCTAGCACGGAATCCGGCTAAGCAGCCCTGGGTTGTCCAGCGTGCCCGAGATGTCCCATCGTCGGGTTGTCCGGAGGGGCGCGAATCGTCTAAGTTTCGCACTCCGCAGTACTTGGATGGGTGGCCGAGTGGTTGAAGGCACCGGTCTCGAAAATCGATTTATGCTTTTGCGCTGATCTGCTCGGCTCTGCAACTCGTTGCCATTGCGGCGCTGGCGTGACCTCACGTCAGCGCCGTTTTGCGTGTTTTCGCGCCGCCTTGCCAGGAAATGTGCCCAGAAATGTGCCCAGAGTGGCGGGCTGCAATTGAGAGTGACTCACGCAGTGATGCGAATAATGTACGACGGCCGGGCGTAGAGTCTCGACTGATTCGCAGTGCCACTGAAGCCGGCAGCCTTCAGGATTGCCTTGATACTTGCGACCTCCGCGCTACTCGCACGAGGGTCGATCAGCACATCCGTGAACATCACCGCAGGATCAATCGGCACGAGATAGAGTTCGCGGTCAGGAGACAGGCGCCTCGAATCTGGTTCGGATCTGACAATGACTCTGACCTCTTGCTCATGCTCGAACTCGGTCCTCTTCACCAGTAACGTCTGGATTTGGGCTTTCCCCGTCGCGTCGAGAAGCAGTACTTCCGTCAGCCTACTTCGCATAAAATCATCGATCCTTCTCTCGTCGACGTAACCCACGCGACCGATGTAGTAGGCAAGGGATCGATGTGGGTCGTTTGAGTCCCAAACAGACTCAAAAAGCTTTCTTACCGTGGTTTGAATGCGAATCCCGATTTCATCTACCGGGGTGTCGGGCGCTGTTCTTCCCGGGCAGCCGCTGGAGTAGCGGCGCGAATAGATCCGCCACATTGCATCGGACTCGGGCGTCAGCGTCCAACACTGCGCATACATAGCATCGTGCATATTCGCAAGCCCGATCCTCTCGTTTGTGGCATCAAGGATCCCCTCTGCGCGCAACAGAAAATTCTCGAACGAGTCGTCCCATTTCGTCGTCCTGACCAGGGCAAGGTGCTTGGACTGAAGGAGCTGTACAAAGCGACACACGGGAATGATCCGATAAATCGGTGCGTCGGCATCGGCGAGGTCGATCATATTGTCGTTCATGGCAGTTTAAGCCAAAGTTGATCTACGATCAGCGATACGTGCTAGCGCGGCCGCCGTGCTCGACCGGCCGATTCGGTTCCTGTTAATTGAGGTCCCCGCCAAATCCCTACGCCACAGATTGCACACCTCACTGGGTTGTTACTTCGGGCGTGGGATAGTCTGGTTGCAGGACCGCATCGAAGTGGGCGAAGATAAACCCGTGCACGTCAACTCCGATGCTCCTGGCGTTCGCGATGACTTGCGCAACTATCGGCCCTATTTCTTGTCCGATTTGCGCACCCGATGTTATGCCCTTCGTCGTTGCTGGTCGTGGGCCAAGATTAGTTAGCGGTTCAACCGCCAGGTACTCGTTCTGGAATGCCTGCAGAATGACACAAATGCACACTCGAGTCAGGTCAATTAGCGCCGATGTTTCCGCAGTGTGCGATGGGGCACCATCCTGCTGAAGCACGTGTGCTGGGTGTATAAATTGCCCTTCGCGAGTGGAGTAGGGATGTGCGAGCGCCTGACTACGAAACTGCCACATCCCGGGCCACATCTGGAGACGAGACACAGCGGGCGTCATCGTCGTCATCACTTGCTGAAGGCGTGAGTCGTTCTTGGCGGTTTTGTCCAGATCACCCCACAATTCCAAGAACTTTGCTACAGCCAGAGTACCGTAGCTGGATACGACGAATACCAAGTCTCCCACAAACGGATTGCCGGTGGGTGACGGAATCGCCTTAAAGCCGCGTCTCCAGATATGACATTCGAGGGCGACGAAATGTAGTCGCAGTAACAGGTGCTCCAGCGCGGTGAGTGGAGCGCCCGTTGCAGGGTGCGATGGCGAAGTGTATTTGGATGGCATAACATGAGCGGCGGATCGTGCTCCGGTGCTACTTATGAGAGCGTCAGCCAGAAAGGTAACTCAGACGTTGCGAATGACCATCCTGAAGCGGGGCCGCTGACCTTTGGACGCGAGTGGCTGTCTACAGAACGACCCGCTTTCGGTGTGTGGCCGCGGGGTGTTGGCTATTCCAGCCAAGGTGCGCGATGATACGCGATGGCCTCATCGATAGTGCGGGCTATCGGTGGCTCGCTGATCGCCATGTGGATCAATCTGTCGAGGGTCCGCTCTACGATTTGCATCAATGCATCAGCGTATAGGGGCATATCCGCCGCGTACGTGAGTGCCTCGTGTACTATTGCGTGTCGCCGCTGAGACAGCAGGTCGAGGCGAAATTCTAAGGCGCGTCGGTCAGCGCTCTCGCTGCTAGCGCGCGGACCATCGTTGTGCGATAGATCATCCAGGGCCAAAGACAATGCGCTCAAATCCGCATCCGTTGGATATGCGGTCGACAACGCAGCGATGGTGCGTGTTTGCATTAGCGGACGGAGCGTCTCGCGCCAAAGCCGCATTGCTGGAATGCTATCTAGCATCGACGCCGTTGAGTTGTCTGCCAATGCGCGCTGCTGAAATTGTTGGGCCAGACGGCGCGCAGGCGCCACTGCTGCGAACGCTTGAGCATCCATCTCGACCCACGAGATGAGTAAGGCGGGAGCCGCCGTAACAAGTTGGCCTTTCACACCGCGTCGTCCCCCGACGAAGACATGCTCTAACGCCACGAAAAAGGCTAAGAAACGATCGGCAGGGTTGGGTTCGTTGCGGCCCGCATTATACCAGCTCAATGACCGCATAATTAGCTCGTCTATAGGCTGCCTTGTGTTCGCTTTCGCGGCGCGACGCACGAATGCCTCGTATGCATCCCATGTCGAACGCACCAATGGGTTGCCTGCCGACACTTGTTGAGAAGGCGGCCGTCTACGCCATCCTGTCTCAAGAACCACACTGTGAGTGTGCGGCTCGCCTGTAAAGGCGTTGGGCCCTAACATCAAGCGCGTTCCGACGGTAGATCCTGCCGTGAGAGCGTGGCCTAGCACGGATAACGCCTGCTCGAGTGTAACGCCGGCGAGCCATGCTGCGGCAGAACGAGATGACGCTTGAACGACTCGCCATGCGCGCAAGTGGTCCGGAGTAGGTACGCGACCTCGTACCAGTGGAGCTTCACCTAGATCGAGCACCGATGGATCGTACCAGGCAAGACCGTCCCCGCTTAACCAGGACTGCTGCGCCGGCAGGATTCCATCAACAGTCAAGACGACATCGTACGTAGACAATATCTGAAACTGCGTGGTTAGCGGAACCAACGTTAGATCAAGCTGCTGGCGCGACCAAGTGTCATGATCGCTGATCGCCCAGCTGTCCTGATGTGGGGCAAATTCGTCCACGAACATATCGAACCACTCGAACCAAAAGGCGGCAGCAGAATCACCGAGGGCATTGCTTCCTGCACTCACAGCCCTCGACAGACTCGCCCGAAAGCTGTCATCGAGGAGCGATGCCTGTGTCTCTAGAGCCTCACGGATCACGTCGTGGATTTCGCGCAATGAAGCCCATTGTCTGAATAATTGACTAGGATCGAAGATTCCCAGCGACCCACCCTGTGTGGCGGCATTGCGCATGGCGAGCGGAAGCGACCCGTGAAGGCGGCTGCCTAGTCGCTCACATACGACTTCCTGCGCCCGGCTCGCGAACTCGACGAGAGCTGCGGCTACGACGTGTCGCCGAAACACTCGCGCGAGAGCACGTCGCGCCGGGTCGGCAATCGACAGGCTCGTCGCGCGGTGCGACAGTCCTGCTGCGGTCAGCAAATGTGAGCGGAGCAGCTGCGCAGCACTCTCAAGTTCTGAAACGTATTCTGCCGCAGGGGCCGGTTGAGTGCCTGGTAAGTAAGGCAGAGTAAACGCGATGATCGCGTCGCTTAGGGCACGCTCCGCTAAGGCGAGTAGCGCGCGGCGCCCGAGAGCTGTGTGTAACTCAGTCGCATTCTGTTCGTTGGTGAGCCATGCCTGGTTGAACGTCGTTTGCACCAGCGACTGAGCGTCGCGGGATAGTGTCACGATCTCCGAGTAGGCCACGGGCTGCCTGCGCAGAGTATCAGCCGCAAGTGACGGATGTGCCGAACGTATTGCGATTTGTGCGCAACGTGAGAGTGTCTCCGAGACCGCTGTCGCGGCGAGCGGGTTATCGCATAGAGCGGTCACCGTAGGCGATAGCGCATTTCTCACGCTACCAGTACCGAGAATCGACGCTGCCAGCTCGGCTAGCGTTTTAGCGTCCTCGTGGTTCAAGTAGTCGCGCAACAGCAGAGCAGACAAGACGTGCAACCGCTCGGAAGACGGTGGTGACGAACCCGTCAACGCATCGGCAAGCGCTCGGACTATGTTCGCGGCATTGGACAGTTCGCCGTCCAATGCGACAATTGACAAGAGCAACGGCGCAGCGCTTACGGTCCCGTGCGGCGAGCACGCTTTTACGACATCGGCAAAAACGCCCGGAAAGTAAGTGCGGGAGTAGTCGGCGGCGTCATCGTTACTTGCTAACAGCTGGCGGAGATAAGTGACAAGGCCAAACGCTCTGCTAGGCGTCTGGTTCTTCCGCGGTTGCTCAATGAGAAAGTGCGGACCTTTCGATTGCACAACTAGCGTGAGTTCTGTGATCAGCGCACGGCAGACGTTAGCAAGTGAGTCATTAAATAGAACATCACTTGGGTTGTCCGTTAAGCGCTCCCACGCTTGGAGCCAGAGCGACAGATTGCTTCTTAGACCAGGAGTCGGTATTGCAGTACTCCGTGTTTGGGAAGCTCAGGTTCGACATCCCACCAAGAGACGAACAAAGCCAGCCTGTTCATAGTGCTCGTCGCAGGTCACTGCTTCGCGGATATTCCTATCGGTCATGACGACGAATGAAACGCAATCGGTCAAGCCCCACGTCTTGTCTTTGCGGCTCTTGAAAAGTTCGACTCCACGCGTGAGCAGTGGGGTGTCGACTGGAACGACCTCCCAGTTCGCATTCTTCCCGGCAAGCAGATTGTCGATGAATCGCCAGGCGACCTCTCTTTGATGCGGCGCAACGAAAGCGTCCCCGATTTCGACGAGAATGGCCTGTGTGGTGACGACAGGCGACTGCTCGATATGGGCTAGCAGTTCCTTCGCCTTGTCATGGCACCCGTCGTCCTTGTTAAAGAGCGCGATGACAAACCCTGTATCGAGGAACAACGGCGCGAGAGCCACTTAGCGTTGCTGTCTCTTCGGCGTGCCGTGGATGTAGTGGTCGTGCTCAACCGCCCAGTCTTCAGGCCCAGAAATGCTGCCGGTCAGCTCAGCAAGTAACGCCCAGATGTCTCCTTTATCTGGAGCGCCCGAACGAGAGCTAGCATCGGTCAATGGCGAAGGCTTTTGGCGTATTAGATCCTCCACTCTGCCGACCGAACCGTAAGATTGCACCTCATACGGAGCCGAGGGCTGCGCTCGAGTGGGGGCCGGGGCATTGTAAGAGCCAGACAATAGCTGATATTGCCCGGCGTCCCTCGAAGTCTGCAGGAAGGTTTGGCCATAACCTGTCAGCCAGGGACGGAGATCGTCTTGCTGTGCCGTGTTAGGCGCACGGTCAAGCAGGCCACCAAGCATTTGCTATTGCCTACCCTCAATACTTAGCCCAGTCTGCCGGAGCGCTGTGTCAAAAAGGGTCTCAGCGCCAATGCGTAGCTCACCGATTTCGGCATCTCCAGCAAATGCCAGGAGCGCGAACTGCAAGTACAGGCCGTGCTCTATCGCCAGCGAATGGTCAACCGTGTACTGCAGTCTCCAGTGTTTGTCCGGTAGATCGGCGTGATAGACAATGCCGCTCCCGCGGTTGGCTCCTAGGTCCCTTAGGGCGATGGTACTTAATCGACGCAAGTAGTCGGACGAGGACGTGCCTTCCGGTAACAACGAATGACTGCTATAAGAGAGCAGGTGCGATCGAAACCCTGATTGAGGGACGCTCTCTCTGAGCCAGGTTTGAATGTCTCGAATAACACCTTCAAAAAATTTCAGACCATCAGGCGTAAGGTCGAAAGCGCGCGCCTCGATTCTCTCGAACGTAAATCGCAAATTGCCACGCGAACCAAACTGGACGAGGATACCCTGAGTAGCAGGTGCGGTCGCGTCACCCTCGATGCGATAATCACTCAGATTGGGTGCCCGATCCGCAAGTTTCTCATAAAGCGTTGGCAGCAGTCGCGGCGTATTGCCCCAAAGTCCGAGGGCCGGTCTTCCGAAAGCTCCGAGGTAGTCCAACTGGGCTTGCTGAACGCGCAGTTGTAGGGTCCCGGATGTGGATTGCGTGGTCATCGCTGCGGATCGATCTGAAGCCATAGTGCAATCTACCTTTTCGCGTGTACTCAAACTACTAGACGCGCGGCTACCATAGTCGGCACCAGGCCCCTATCCCTCAAAGGGGCTTGGAGGCGGGTCGGGGATCTGGGCTAGATGCAAAGCAGGCGGCATTACGCCGCCTTCGGTTTGCAGTTGTCGAACCAGATCAGGCAGGCGTCCAAGTGCGTACTTTGCCTCCGAGCGCGTTCTCATGGCGTCGCTCCAGGTAGAGGCCGACTGGCTTTGCTTGCTTCGCGTGCTGGCTGCCACCGCATCGAAGGCAGCGAGCTCGATCTCGATACGATCGAGGACGGCTAAGAAGTCAGCCAAAATTGCCACTGTGCTGGTGCTAAAGAGACTAGCCTGCGCTATGACCGACGTCAGCATCGGATGTACGAGTGACGCGTCTGCCGGAGGTGCACCTCGGGCCTCAGCGACGCCGCGTAGCGTGTGATCTAGCCATCGTAACTCACTCAGCGCGCCTGATGCTAATGGCGGGCGCTTGGCCTTGCGTTCTTGAGAGTCTCGTTCTCGCTCGAACTCCAAACTGTCTCGGGCTGTCGTGAGCGAATCGTACGTGAATGCCGTGTACCAAATAACTGCGATAAGTGTGGCTGTCGTAATGGCCAACATCGCGTTGTAGGGCGGAATTTCCCTGTGGACCAAAGTCGGGATCCCTGGCCCCACCGCTCCCAATAGGGAAATCACCGTAAACGAAATCGCGATTACATACCGGGCGCGCCGGCGATTGGATCCTGTTGCCCTAGGCGAGTTCGTCATGGGTCTTGAGAGTTCGTCACTGTCCAAGCAGTCCAGCAAAGCGGTCGCAAACAGTCTCGGCTTTCACCGGAAGGCGCAAGGGTGCCCCAGCGAAAAAAACGCGCTGACGGTTGGGCCGTTCGCTGTAAAATGCGGCTCGCCCTCGAACGCCACCAATCGACCTTGCTATTAGGCCCAGGTGGGCCTAACATATCTCCACGCCTGGCCAATCGGGGCCGGCGAAAATAGGGGGAGAGTATGACCCGTTTCCGACGCGAGGAGGATACGGCGTTCGGGCACATCAACGGCGCTCGTCGGTCGCTGCTGAGCATCCGGACGCTGACCCTCGAAGGCATTGCCTTCTCATCTCGCGACGTGCTCACGCTGTTGGACCGTGCCCTCGCGCGCCTTTGGGCCGCGGAGGCCCGCATCGCGGCTGAGCGAATGGCGATCTCCAGTGGTTCCGAATGGAACCGGGAGAGCGCATGACACCGATCACAGCCCTCGACGCGCGTTCGTTTGCTCGAAGCGGCTACACTCTCCCCGGCCGCGGCGTGCGGCGCGCAGTAGCGGAGAGAGATGCCGGACAAGATGGATCCCGAGAAGGCAGCGCGCATCAAACTGCTTCAGCGCGCAATCGAGTTGAGTGGCATGAGCGCTCGTCAGTTCGCGACTCAGGTGCTGATTCGCGACGAAAGAACCGTACGCAAGTGGTTGCACGGCGACAGCGAGGTGCCGGATGTCGTGCGCGATTTCCTGATCGGCTACATCCACGACAAGGAGAAGGGAAAGGGCACATAGCTCCGTGGACCTGCGGACCGTTCCATGAGAGGCTGCCATGAACTCGCGCCGCAGCAAGCTCGCACCTTTCTCGCATGTGGTCCGCGAATTCAGAAAGGCCACCGGCTTTAAGCAGGAGCGTTTCGCTTACGAGGCGGGCCTCGACCGCGCAGGCTACGGCCGACTCGAACGTGGCGAGAGTAATGTCACTTTTCTCAGCCTCCGAAGGTTGCTCATCGGACTCGGAGTTACGTGGAGAGATTTCGGCGCTGCGTTGCACGAATTCGATGCGCTGCCGGAGATCGCGCGTCGCGCTGGTGCCCCGAGGCGTGGCGGCGCGGATGTCTGAGAACGATGAGCGCGTTGCCGTGAATGTCGAATCGCTGGTTGCTCAGCAACTTAGAATTGCGGTCGACCGGCAAAGTCAGGCGATGAAGAATCTCGGTCACGTTCTCGTTGAGCGCTTCGTCGCTGACGAGCGCTTTGCGACTCTCGCCGCTACGGAGGCGCGAAACATCCTGCCGTGCTCGTTGACTCGACAACTCGAACGGCTAGCTCGCGGCGATCATTGGCAGGGGCCTGCGTGCGACGGTCGCGGCTGACCGCAGGCTGTTGAAGCTCGCGTCTAAATCGCGCCCATTCAGGGAGGCTGCGATCGGTGACGCGCTCGTGGCGTCTAGAGTTGCGGAGTGTAGCAGCGCCAGGTCCATCGCGAATGAAGCTGGCAAGCAATTCCGGTTGGCGACACGCACTGCTCAGTCAATCGAGCGGTGTGCGCCGGCTGTCCAGAGTTACAGGCGCAACGCCGGTTGAACGCCGCGGATTCTCGAAACCCCGAATAGGGCAAAAGGGCAAACTGAGCGGCAAACTGAGGGCAAAACTGAAGTCGAAATTGAGACCAAAATTGAGGGGGCGCCCTTCCGGCCCGGGCGCCTCCTTCAGTCCGGGTTGTGCCGCGTCCCACCTCGTTGATCGAAACCTTCTGGAAGCCCTGACCGAATCGGCGTAGGAACGCGGATCCGAGGCGCAGTCCGAGGAATATTCCGAGGGGGCGAGGTCAGCCCCGCCGTTTCTTGGACCGGCTAGGACGAACCTGCTTCTTACCAGGGGCGGGCGCGCTTTTCTTCTTCGCGCGTGCTTTCCTCCGATCTGTCCATGCTGTCGGTGTACCCACACCGGGCTCGTATATCCCGCGCACAACGCGCGTTTTGTCGCCAACGATTTGGGCGAGCGTTACAGTGTGTGCGCCCATTCCCGTATCATCGAACGTGGCGACGGTTACGAGTTTCTTGTCGAAGGCAATTCGCTTGTGTCTGCTCGCGTTCAAGTGATGCGTCCACCCGTGCACGTTTATCGTGATCGCAGACAGTGAACGCTGGCTCCCGTCGGGTATCCGCAGTGACAACGCGCCGACAAACTCAAATCGCGAGTAGAATGAGAACTGCTTATCAACTGGATTCGCTGGGTCAATGAGCTTCGTTTGACGGAGAAACTGGTCCGTCTGACTATGTACCTCCTTGTCGTAGATCTCCATGACCACGTCCGTCACGCGGCGGCAATCAGTGCCATCCTGCTCGCAGATGAGCCAATCAGCCGCCCCTGCTTCGTCGACCGATTCATTGAGCGCACGGTCGTACTCGAGCCGGGTCTCGCCGAGGTACGCCTCATACCCAAAGAGTCTGACGAACAGTTTTGCTAGGCCGAACTGTTCCCAATCTTGGTCAAGAGCTTCCTTGACGGTCAAGGCTGTGATGCCGTAATCCGCAGCTCTCTTTATCGCGTCCTTCGTGAAGCCTGAACTTGAGACGGCGACGACTTTCTGAACGATGCCATCGGCGCGGAACATGTAGTACTTTCCGAACAGCTCATCAATCCATTGGATTGTCCCGGGTCTCGTGCGGTCTCGACACTCAACGGCTGCTCGGACGAGAATGCCGTCGATGTTGTCTTCGATGATGACGTCAACTTCTCGCTTGAGACCGCCTTTCTCGGACAGCTCTGCTGGCTCATCGACCTTGGCCGTTTCGGGCGCTGCTAGTCGCTCGATGATTCCAACAAAGCGTTGAAAGTCGTTGCTCTGTTTCGTCACCGGATCGGCCCCCAGTGCGCCGTATAGTCCTCGCGCGCGCCGCGCGACCCCCACCCCCCA
>Ga0070741_10020313_pt1 | contig 10479 bp, 7 predicted proteins | sample Coa_R1_4_FD_66440 | JGI IMG/M metagenome (GOLD analysis project Ga0070741, IMG submission 66440) | Surface soil microbial communities from Centralia Pennsylvania, which are recovering from an underground coalmine fire - Coalmine... | ecosystem: Environmental > Terrestrial > Soil > Unclassified ... | reverse complement strand
TCTCTCCGTAGTATACAGGTAACGGCCAAAATCTGAAAAAGGTTTTCCAGGTCGCTGGCATCGCAGGGTAACCATGTTCAAGCGGAAATGATGCCACTCGTGGTTGATACTCGGTCAACATTTGTCGAATCAGTAAGCCTCGGCGACGGAAACGCGGTGAGGTCCGCAGCATTATTTCTAATACCGAACGGAAAAGAAACGGCGACAGGCACGGCCATAGCTGATTCGTGCTACTAGCGATCCTCCCCTGCCAGCGCTGCATCCGCATCATCAGGTACGCATGATCCATCTGTAGCGTATTTGGCAACGTCGAAAGCCCATCATTGGTTCGCTCGATAATCTCCGCAAAATGGCTGGTGAGATCTAGCCGCGTTTCCGGAGGCAAAAGCGCGGCATCGGATCCTTGGGCTGCATAACGTAGCCGAGCGAGCTTCTGAGCGTCGAGTTTACGGCGCGCTCCCGCATGAGGGAAGAGCAGCTCCCACCAGTAGCCGCGTGCAACTTCTCCAAACGAACCATTGAGGCTAATCGAGAAGCGCTGGGAGAGAAACTGATGAACCTTGAGGATGCGCGCGTAATCAACGAGATCATATTCTCCATCGGTCGAGCGGAAGGCTGTTTGTAAATTGTCAAACGATATCCCTTCTTGGGGTGCCACATGAAGATGGGAGAGACCCGTCAGTGCAGCGAGCTGGCGTGATATCGTAACATCAGCGCTCTCCGCCGGACCCGAGACCACAGTAGCAAACTGAATTCCTGCCGTCAAAAAGGTGGCAACTAGAGCGCGAGAATCGTACCCCCCTGTCAAATCACAAACTAGGTGTTCAAACTGTCGGCTGATTCGTTGTGCAGTTTGGACAAGGGCCCCCCCTAACGCTCTGACTGCAGAGGGTCCGTCTAGAGACCCGGACGCTAAATCAGCAATATGCCAGTATCGTTGTCTCTCTTTTACCATACCGCCTGACAACGTAAAAATAGAGGCCGGTCCGAGTTTGCGCACCTCTTTATAAAATGTCCGGTCTTCATAAATGATGCCGGTACGGAGAAACTCTTGACAGCCAACGGCGTCCAAAGAAATATCCCCCAGACCTGCCAACAGTAACGAAGAGCCGGAAACTGCCAAGAAGCGTCCCGAAGACCGCACAAAGCAATGACAGCTACCGACAATATCTGTCAGGACAATGACTTGCTGGGTTCTCGCGTCGCCAACCACAATCACGAAAAACCCTTCTAGCTCCTGTGCCAGTCGGGTCGGGCCGACCTCCAAGTAACGGCTGAGCAAGCGAAATTCCGCACCAGTACCGTAGTCACCCGCGTGAAACCAGGTCCCAATGGTAAGGAGCCAGCAGCCTGTCTCTGCGTCAGTGGCAATAGACGAACCCGAACCATTGTATCGCGCAAATGAAGCCGCACGCACCCAGTCTGTTTCTATTATTTTGTTCGGCACCTGCGCTTTCACACGGCGAGCGAACTCTAAGCCGGCACGAAATAACCGTTCTGCTTCACTGTGCAAACCACTGGGAGAAACAATGACCAGGAAATTACCCACAAAGAACTTACCTATTTTTTCCCGCGTCGCTTATGCAAGAACTCTTTGGAGGCCGAGCTTAACCGCTGACACCAACGGGTCATGATCCCAGATCCCCCCTCGGTGCAGGGCGAACAAGTCAGTATGTGCACAATTGAGTCCGCTTACTGTCGTCACAGCCGCCGAGAAACCCGCCTCGCGCACAATACGTTTAATATCATTATTGAAATCTTGGGCCTGTCCATTCGGGTATGCGAAAAGTCGGACTTTCTGTCTCAATACGTCCTCTAAATGATGTTTTGAAACGATGATCTCATCTGATACCTGGGGGATTGGTAGACGCGACAAAATAGGATGACTCACAGTGTGTGCACCAAAAGAGATCGTGCTCTGTGCCATCTCCTTCACTTCTTGCCAGTTAAGCATTGCCGGAGTCGGGTATTTTCCTTCAATGCCTAACTGTTCTTCGGTTTGACGGAGGAGGTTATCTCTTTCGTCTGGACTACACTTGCGCAGTTTCCGTACGAGTACATACAGGGCGGTATTCTTTTCTTCTATCGTGTTAAGAGAATACGGTTTGCCGTCAATAACGACAGTAGCGCACGAAGTTTCGCGAAAAGCGGTGAATATTCGTTCGTGCCAGAGGGCAGACGTTCCTCCAACAACACCAGTCGTCAAAAAGATCGTTGCCGGTAGCCCCAGCCGTTTCAGTACCGGAAACGCATTTTCGTAGTTGTCCCGATACCCGTCATCAAACGTGACGGCTATCGACCGGCGCGGCACGTCTCCTTCTATGAAGCGGTCGACCAACTCGTCTAAAGGCAGAACATGAAAATGCCGCCTCAGCATCTCCATCTGTGCAGTAAAGGTAGCTACGGGAATCCCAGGAAAGAACGGATCCTGTTCATCGTTCACTCGATGATAGCAGAGTATTTGGAAGCACGGACCCTGCCGTCTTCTGATGTACGGGAAATGCAACCGCCCATTTCCACATCGTCTCGCACGCCACCGGTCGCCGGCAGTATACAGTAGCGACAGGGCCCCACTCGCCGCAGTAAATCTTGCCGCCATCGACAGCAGATCTTGCCTCGTTGGTTTGTGAACACGGAGCATCATCTCTCGAAACCAATCTGATCCTTAATATCTCGGATACGCTTTAAGAAAGGAATAAACTTCCCCTCCACCCCCCAGATCATATGGCCTTTGAGATTATCATTGCAGACGCGAACCGTCACGTTTTCTCGAACGTCTTCGGTCCATTTCAGCTTATAGGCGCTCGCTCCTGGTCCGGTATTGTACTCCTTATATCCCTCCTCAAATAACCGTTTAATGATGTGGTACTCTAAGTAGGCTCCAGGAGAATACATCCGATACGCCTCAGCGAAATCTGCGCGAAGAGCATAGACTTTGCCGGCGTCAAGCAGGTCATATTCCATGGCAACTGGCACCCCACCTATTTTCATGAGCCACAGAAGCAACCATCCCTTTTGTGTGGCCAGCCGCGTCAAATGGGAAAAAAACTCCTTCGTTTTTTCACTGCTAGAAATTGCAATACCGTCCCCTTGTTTCCAACTTCCCTTAGAAACGCCAATAGCCTCCTCTAGCGCGGTTTCAGTATCGTTACGGGTAAAACACTGAATCTCCACATTCGGAAATTTATTGACCTTATTGATGATATTACGGTACGTCTTTCTGAAACGTACTGAACGTGTCAGCAAAAAATCTTCCCAGCTTTCACCAATGGTGATATACGGGATCAAGGAGGATCTTTCGCTAAGATAATTTCTTTTGTTCTTTTCTAAGAGGCCCTCGCAGGTTTTTTTATTCGCAGAGTCAATCGCCCACTGATTACACACCAGTACATCCCACACGTCTCGATACTCCGAGTATAGATAGTGGAGAATTGTAGCAAGAACCTCCTCCCGCCGTTCTTCCTCAACAATGAAGTCGACAAAAGGAGTATCTAGGCAGGTGAGAAACCCGATCATTCTAGCCGAAATCTCCCGCACTGTCCCGTCGTACAGTCGGAAAGGAGCGATCCCAACTACGCGAGCTTCCTCACGCACAATGAGGATGGAAAGATTTAAGGGGCGAGATAAGGTTGTTAGGCAACAGCGAAACCATCCGTGACTAAGGAAAGGAGAACATTGTCCTCCCTTGCGCAGAAGATTATCCCAGTCCTCGCGCAATGAATCAAATCCAGCTTCAGACGTAACCACCTCAATCCGCAACATGTATTAATTCCTGTTTCCTGTATATTTTCGGTGCCATAATTCTAAGATCATAAAGTTCCACAATACGGTTCCGTAAAAAGAGGTCTCATCTGTCCTATGATGCTCAACCAGGGTTTCTAGGGCATCCTTACGGAAATATCCTCGTTGAATACTCTGGGGACTGAGGACGAGATCATGCATGAGATCATTAAGTCGCTTATCTGTTCGCAGCCATACCGGAATCGGTAGACCAAAGCCATGCTTCGTCTTGGCGCGTACTTCTGACGGAAGCAGGTCAGCGTAGGCCTTCTTGAAGAACGTTCTCAGCTGACGTCCTCGCATTTTCATGTGTGCGGGTACAGTCACCGCAAACTCGACAAGTTGAGAATCGAGAAAGGGATAGCGCACGCTTACCCCAGCTGCCTCTGTCATCCGCGTCACTTTGAAAAGGTCATTATCTGAAATCGCTCGCTTGAGATCAATATAAAGTTGACGGTCTAATTCTGTTTTGGCTGGCGCTTGCAAGTAATACATACGGGTTGATGCGTGCGGCTCATAATTTTTTCCCACGCTTTCAACGAAATCATCGGTAAGCAAGTTCGCTAGCGGAAGAATATTAGCGAAACTATACGACCACAGTCGCTCAGGATATGGGACGCTCGCTCGTTCAATATATTTCTTGCCTTTAACGAAGAGAGGCCAGGGTAGATTTTCGGCTAACGCAAAAGTCACGGGCTTGACGAGAGATTCACGAAGCCAGCGAGGAACATTGTCATAGTACTCAAACACCCGCTGAGCAGCATAGCGGTCATTGCCCGCAAACAATTCATCTCCGCCGTCTCCAGCATACAGTGTATCTACCCCGTGTTCACGAGCAAGTTTCGCGCAAAAATACGTTGGAATGGCAGAGGCGTTCGCGAACGGCTCATCAAACGTTTCCAGTAAAGTAGGAATTGCCGCGTAGGCATCTTGAGGCGTGACAAAATATTCGTAATGTTCAGCACCGAACGCTTGAGCCGCAATGCGCGCGTAACTCACTTCGTTAAAGCGCGGTTCGCCAAAACCAATAGTGAAACTCTTGACAGGCTGTTTGGTTAACTGCGTCAAGACTCCAGTGACTGTGGTACTATCTACCCCGCCGCTCAGAAACGTTCCCACTTTCGATGGGGGCCCTTCGCCTTGGAGGCGCACCGAAACAGCTTCTGCAAATTTGCTTCTCAACTGCCGAGCAAGTTCCCCTTCTCCTTCGTTGCTTGGTTGAAGAAAATTAACCTCCCAATACGGCAGCACGTCAATTACGCTATTGTGATACGTTAAAACGTGTCCGGGCGGAAGTTTCTTTACTTCTCGGAAAATCGTGCGCGGCGTTGGAATCGCCGACGATGTTACAACGTCAACAACGGCTTCAGGGCTAATCGCTGTCTCCAATCGTAACGGACAGTTGAGAAGGCTCTTCACACGCGAAGCAAACAGCAACTGTGATTCATCCTGATAATAAAAAAGAGGATGAACCCGAAACCGATCCGAAGCAAGATATAATGTCTCGTGCCTACCATCCCACAATGACAAGGCAAACTCACCCCGCAGTCGCTGAAAGATCGAAATCCCCTCCTGTAGATACAAAAACAGCAGTCTTTCAAACAAAGACGAAGGTTTTTCCCCGACGGGGATCAGCTCGGTACGGTTATAGAGGCTCCCGTGAAAAGCTAGGACGAATGGCCGATCATGGATGTTGACTTTGACTACCCCAGCTAATCGTCCGGGAAAACCCTGTGCCCCCATGCCGACGGGCCCTTCGAGCACGACCGAATCAGATTCCTGACCAGACATGCTGAGCGCTCTCATCATAGGGTGTAGAGAGCTAAGACTCACATTCGCATTGCGATCAGTAAAGACAATTCCACAGATTCCGCTCACTTGAGTTATACTCCCGTACTCAATAGTTCTACTCGCGATTGTGTTCCCAAGCGATCATTCCTTTTTAGTATCTGCAAGCATTGCCTCGATCTTTTCCCACGGAGTTTCCCAAACAAAGAGTCCGTTGAAGAGGGAAATTTGTCTGACGCTTCCGACGATTTGTACTCCAGCGTGCATAAACCCTCGATAGGAAGACAAATTCGTAGAAGACAACCCGCTATAGTATTTTTTGATATCTCTAGCTTTACCATATTCTGTTCTGGCAGCGATCAGATATTGAAACGTTCGCAGTCCCCGATATTGAGGCAGTACTTCGGTATAGTGAGTGAAGAGAATGTCGGGAGAAACTTTTTTTTTATGCCCCAATAAAGAAATCCATCCTCGCTCACAGACACTATATCCTAAGATTTCCTTCTCCGTATTGTCCCCTCTTTGTCGATACGCAAAGATGATAATACACCCTACCTCTAACCGCGTGTGTAGATCTTTTGTAGGAATTGCGCGAGGTAACTCTGCCGCGATTTCACGAAAGTTCTCAACTGTTTCTACGACACAGCTCCTCAATCTGCCAGCTGCTAAGGAGTCGAGATTAGCATCTGGATTGGCCATAAGGACATATTGTACCTCGTGCCGGTAAATAGGCCCTATGAGTTTTCGCAGCAATTGTCTGGCGACCAAGAACCATCCACCCCCTCGATACCAATAGAGGAGCTGTTGCGCTTTTTGCTGAATCTCCATCTCTCCATTGCCATTGTGCATCAATGAGGACCGTATAACCAAACAAAGCGTTCACTACGGTGTCGAAACTAGCTGGTTCTCGTTCTTTAACTCTCCGCCAAACTTCTCTCGAATTCGCGCATAGACGTCATTATAGACTAGTGTCGTCCTATCCCATGAATGTTGTTGCGAGACCCACGCTCTCCCCTGTGCCCCGACCTGGCGACAAAGAGCGGGGTTCTCGATGAGGCGCTCCAAGAGTTCTGCCAACGCAAGCGGGTTCCCTGCAGGGAAAAGAAAACCATTTCGTCCATCTTGAATAAGTTCTCGGTGACCACCAATATCACTCGCAACAAGGGCCTTTCCCATCGCCATGGCCTCAAGCGGTTTGAGCGGTGTTACTAATTCAGTAAGTCGCATGGAATAACGTGGATACACGAGAATATCGATCAGCGCATATACTCCTGGAATGCGCTCATGAGGAACCCTCCCCGGCAAAATGACTTTCTCTTCGAGATTATGGTCGCTTATTTTTTTCTTGAGTTCTTGCTCAACCTCCCCCCCTCCAACCAAGAGGAGAACAACATCGGGGTTCTTCACCACAAGGCGGGACATAACCTCAACGAGCATCGCCAGGCCTTCGTAGCGATAGAAAGAACCGATGAAGCCTACGACCGTCTTCCCCTGCAAATTCCAACTGCGTAAATATTCGGCATCCGGCTCACAGGCATGGAATTCGTCCGGATTAATACCGTTAAAGACAACGGAGATTTTGTGTGCTGGAATTCCTCTGCTTGTTAGATCGTACTTCAATCCCTGGCAAATCACTACCACCTCCCTAGCCTGCCGACAGGCAAGCGTCTCGAGAAGGCGCGTCATTTTGTATTTCCAGGATCCTTGTCGGTACGTTCCGTGATCAACCGCAGCGTCTTCCCAGAATGCACGGATTTCGTACACAACAGGGAGGGATAGACTTCGTCCGACCCAAATAGCAGGGAGCGCATTCAATACCGACGAGTGAGCGTGGAGGACGTGTGGCCGTTCTCGAGTCGCAAGCTCCCGGGTGCGCCGAGCAAGGATCTTCATCACCCGCAGTTCCGAGGCAAAAGGAATCGACAAAGAAGCAACCGCGCCCGTGCGATAGTAATGGAATCCATCGATTTCTTCGTCACTTTCACCGGGGACTTTCCAATTCTCTTCATGCTTTGGAGAAGTGAGAGCGAACGGTTGCCACCCTCTCTTGCGCTGCGCTTGCAGAATACTATGACTGCGAAACGCATATCCGCTATGAAGAGGAAGACTATGGTCGAGAATGTGCAGAATTCTCGTGGACTGGTTCTCTGTTAGCATCGCCCCGCCGTGCTGGTTGTTGTCAACAAGGGGAAAGATTTTCTATGAGTGTTCACAACGGAGGTAAAAACATCATGCAAGGACCGCGCAACTTGCTCCCATGTGCGTTCTCTCGCATACGTAATGATACTCTCACGCCGCCACGTTTTCTTGAGGGCCAGGGCAAGAGCATCCGCAAACTCTCGCTCATGACGTTTGGTGACGAGCCCGATTTCTGGCGAGCAAATGATTTCTGGAATCCCCCCAACATCGGTGGCAACCACAGGCGTACCGCAGGCCAAGGCCTCAGTGACTACATTCGGCCACCCTTCTCGACTACTCGCCAGGCAAAACACGTCGGCAGCATTATACCAACGGTACAACTCTCCATGCGGCACGGCCCCGACAAAGCGAACGTGCTCATCGACGCCAAGAGTCGTCGTAAGTTTTTCCAGCTCCGCACGTAACGGGCCTTCCCCAATAATTACCAGGCGGCAATTTTTTTCCTCTTTTTGCGTAAGGAGAAGCTGTAACGCCCGTATCAAGATATCGACACCTTTATTAGGAATAAGCGCGGCTACAGAAAGGATCGTTTTTTGGTCCAACGAAATCTGGACTTGTGCCCGCGCGTGTGACTTGACAATCGGATAAAATTTCCCGGTATCGATTCCATTAGGAATGAGATGGATCTTATCGTCACGAATTCCTAATCGCATTATTTCATTTTTCAAAGCTTGACTTACGGCGACGATGCTATCCGACTTCTCGAGCGTATATCGTAATAGATTACGCACCAGGGGAAGCTGAGATAGGAGATTAATATCGCTTCCTCTGGCCGAGACAACTACCGGGCGTTTGAAGTAACGTCCGAGCAGCACTCCGGCGAATCCATCCGGGTAGACGTAATGAGCGTCGAGAACATCGAAGGGGAATTTACGTCGAACCCGAGCGACGGTCGGTAAAACCGAGAGAAACATTGAAAATCCGTAGAGCGCCGTACCGATTTTGGGAGTGATAAAATAACGAGGATGGTAAACTTCTATTCCTTCCCGTTGCTCGTAATGCATCACCTGAGAATAACGCCACCTTCGAGTGATAGGAATGCTTGGGAAATAGGGAACCGGAGCGATCACCTCGAGGTCACAGCCCTCTAACCGGGCAACGCGGGACATGCGCTCTTTCACAAAAACGCCGTGATGAAGACGCGTGTTATTGGGATAAAGAGTAGTAAAAACGAGAATTTTCATGCGAACCACGGCTGCGATTTTACTTTTGCGCGAAGAATTTGAAGTAAAAAGGGTGTAATCGGTCCCAGAGTGGAGAGAGCACTTGCTCTTGAAAGTAGTATGGAAGAGTGGACAAGACCACATCAAGATTTGCAAAGTGTTCGAGTCGTCCTCCCCATCGCTTCTTGAAGGTATACACTCCATAGCGAGAATCATTTGGATCATCGGTCGGGGTACAACCTCCGAAATCAAATCGCCGTAACCCCAGCCGTTGAGCCTCTTGTATTGCATGCCAAAAAAGGGCGCTCGGAGCTTGCTTCGCGGTCAACTCACGATCCCGGCTTGAGCCGCCGAGGTAGTACAACATGGTATCCGCGGAGCACAGAAAAACACAGGCTGCGAGTGGTTGGTCCTTATACCAGGCAACATAGAATCTCGCCCGCCCCGAAGGGGATAACAACTGGTATAAGGTTCTGAAGAACGACGGAGGAAAATCAGTATACGCTGAACGTCGCCGTACGCGATCAGCAGTTTCCTCAGCGAGCACACAGAATGCGGAAAGCTCTTCCGGGCTTACGACAGAGCGAACAGTCACCCCTTCTTTCTCTGCTTTGCGAATTTTGCGCGCGGCTCCATCCATATGTTTGAGAAGCGTTTCTTCCGTAGCTTGCAAGTCCAGTATAAAGGTGTGTCTCCTCACAAGCTGTGTACGCGGGAAAGTCCAGGGAGTCGGCAACTGCTCCCAACGTGGCCCCCACATCGTATCCCCAACTTTGACGTGAGAAATTCCCAACGTTCCCAGAGTTTGTAGCGCCTTCGTAAGAAACTCCGGCTCTACGTTCGTCACAAAAAGATTGGCGCGCGCGGTAAGCCACGTAAGGCCGCGAATATTCCCTCGCAGCAGCGCTAACGCCCCATGATTGTCCTCCCAGAGATAAAGCGGCGAGTATCCAAGGTGTCTCATCGCTTGTGCAAACCCGGACGTCTGGCACGGGACCTGAACAAGACGGTCCCAAAAGACTGGCGGATTTTTGGCTGCTTCCATCCGTCCTTTCCTAACTGTTATGAGCCGCCTCGTTGGTTGTTACGCAATCTCTTACCAACACGGCACCCACGCATTCTGACCGCTTCGCACGGATTCTTCGAGAAGAAGGGTATCCATAAAGAACTTGGTGGCCCAATTGGGATAGGTGCCAAAGAGATATCTGCCTGTAATAGGATAAGAACCTTGAATCGCTCCTCTGATCCCAGGGTTGTCGGTTCGACAATCTTGGAGTGATTTGAGAAAGGAGTTGGTTCGTTCGGCACATTCTCGAAAGATCGGTTCTTGCTTCAGCTGATAGAGTCGCAACCAGGAGGCCGCCATTTGTGCATTGCCCGTTAGACAACTGTACCGGGCAGTCGGCTGCCAATGGGAATCAAACGTTCCCGGAATAGCTCCATCCGAGCCGACGAAAGGCAGTAGGGCCCGACAGGTCCGTTCCGCCGCGGTGATATAGTCCTTACAATCGAGTCTGATCCCTGTTTCCAAGAGCCCTTGGACAGCGTA
>Ga0070741_10020312_pt1 | contig 10479 bp, 12 predicted proteins | sample Coa_R1_4_FD_66440 | JGI IMG/M metagenome (GOLD analysis project Ga0070741, IMG submission 66440) | Surface soil microbial communities from Centralia Pennsylvania, which are recovering from an underground coalmine fire - Coalmine... | ecosystem: Environmental > Terrestrial > Soil > Unclassified ... | reverse complement strand
TTCCCGGCGAGCCTGCGGCGGCGGATCTTCGTGGACAACGTCGTCGACTACTGCGGCCCGCGCATCCTCGAGAGCCACCGCTAGGGAGACGTCAGCCATCGCCAATCAGCTATCGGTCCACCCCACCGCGGTCGGTCCGTCCCTCAACCCTCAACCCTCAACCCTCAACTGCGTCGACTGCGACGTCCACAACGACTTCGCCTCCTGGGGCGACGTGCTGCCGTACGTCGACCCCGGCTTGCAGCACCGGATGAAGCTGGAGCGCGAGCGCTCGCTGGCGCGGCACGGCTTCCGGAAGGTCGGCTCGACCGCCAGGCCGGCGACCGATCCGGACAAGGTGGTCGAGGTGCTCGAGCAGCGCGGGGTCGACCGTGCCGTGCTCGTCGGCAATGTCTTCTCGCTCGGGGTCCAGCCGAACTTCGACCTGGCCGCCGCGCTCGCGCGCGGCATCAACGAGGCGACGTACGAGATCTGGCTGAGGGGCCGCGACCGGCTCAGGGGCTCGATCCTGATCGCGCAGCAGGACCCCGACCAGGCGGTCGACGAGATCGACCGCTGGGGCGACAACCCGGCGTTCGTCCAGGTGCTGATGTGCTCGGCCTCGGAGTCGCCGTTCGGCCGCCGCGCCTTCCACCCGATCTACGAGGCCTGCGTTCGCCACAACCTGCCGATCGCGCTGCACATCGGCGGCGAGGGCGCCGGCATCTCCTCGCCGTCGACGCCGGTTGGCCACCCGAACACGTTCGTCGAGTGGTACTCGGCGCTGCCGCAGGCGTACATGGCCCACCTGATGAGCATGGTGACCGAGGGGGTCTTCGAGCGGTTCCCGACGCTCAAGGTCGTGCTGCTCGAGGGCGGCATCGCCTGGCTGCCGCACGTGACCTGGCGGCTCACGAAGAACTTCAAGGCGGTCCGCGCCGAGACGCCGTGGCTCACGAAGCTGCCGGCCGAGTACATCGCCGAGCACTTCTACCTCTCGACTTACCCGCTCGAAGAGCTGCCCGGTGAGCGGGCGCTCGAGAGGGTGCTCGGGATGGAGAACCTGGCGAACCGCGTGATCTTCTCGACCGGCTACCCGTACGAGGAGTACGGCGACCCCTTCGAAATGGTGGCCGGCCTGCCCGAGGACCTGAAGCGGAAGGTCATGGTCGAGAACGCCCTATCCCTCTACGGGGACCGCCTTCTGTAATGGAGCCCAAGAAGTACCCGGTCGCCGCCACGGCCGACATCCCGCCGGGCGGTCGCAAGATCTACCGCGTCAACGGCCGCGAGGTCGGCATCTTCAACATCCAGGGCACGTACTACGCGCTCAAGAACGTCTGTAGGCACCAGGGCGCGCGCGTCTGCCTCGGCAAGGTGACCGGCACGACGCTGCCGTCGAAGGTCTACGAGTTCAAGTACGGGCGCGAGGGGCAGATCCTGCGCTGCCCCTGGCACGGCTGGGAGTACGACATCACCACCGGCCGGTCGCTCTTCGACCCCGAGGTCAAAGTCGTGTCGTACCCCGTGTCGGTGGAGGACGACCAGATCTACATCACGATGTAGGGGGAAGGGGGGCCGGCGCCCTTGGGAAGGATGCGCCGACACGTCGCGTTCGCGCTCGCGCTCTTGCTCTCGCTGGCCGCCGCGCCGGCGTACGCCGACGCCGGCACGACCGGCCACCTCGAGCTGCTCGGCTCCACCCGCGACTACGTCGTCGTGCTGCGGCTCGGGCCGGGCGCCGAGGCGACCGCGCCGGGGACGGCGCTGAACCAGATCGTGTTCTGCGGCCAGCCGGCCGGCGGCGTCGATTCGCCGGAGTTCGCGCGCAGCGTCCACCACCTCGAGATCCACCTGCTCGACCGGCTCACCTGGCGGGTCGTCGACACCTCGGCGGTGTCGATCGCGATCGAGGGAAAGCTCGATCGCCTGCGGCGCGAGGTGCCGGCGACGAAGATGCTCGACCCGAACATCGGCCCCGCCGATCTCCACTACGGCGGCAACATCTACATGCCCGACGGGCAGTACCACGTCGACGTGGAGGCGAGCGGCCAGCCGGTCGGGTTCGACTTCGTGGTGCGCGGCGACGAACCCGAGCCGATGCCGAGCCTCCGGACCGTGCTCTTCGAGCGCGGCTGGCGGACGCCGTTCTACCTGCTCTTCTCGCTCGCCGCGCTCGCCACCTGCGCCCTGATCGCGGCCGGCCGCTGGCGGCCGTCCAGCGCGCGGATGACGCGGGGCTTCTTCGCCGCGCTGCTCGTGTTCCAAGGGCTGCACGAGATCGAGCACGTCATCCAGATGGTGCAGGTCTACCTGCTCGACGAGCCGGGCGCGGCGGGGCTCTTCGGTGCGATCTTCAACGTCGAGGTGATCCATCTCTCCTACAACGCGTGGTTCCTGGCGCTCGCGCTCACCGTGACAGGCGGCTACGTCGTCTGGCACCGCCGGGAGCTGGCGCCGGGCCGCGCGCTGGCCGCGCTGCTCGTCTTCGGGACCGCCGTCCAGAGCTACCACGTGGTCGAGCACGTCGTGCGGGTCGGGCAGTTCCTCCAGAGCGGCGTCGACGGCACGCCGGGCATCTTGGGGCAGTACGTCGACCTGGTGCTGCTCCATTTCCTGTTCAACACCGTGGCGTTCATGCCCTTCGTCGCCGTGTTCGTCGCGGCGAAGGCGTACCGCGGGCTACTCACGCAAGGGAGGGAACATGGCGATTACCTGGTCCAGGCGTAACGTCCTCAAGGGCGCTGGCGTCGTCGCGGTCGCGCACCTGCCGGTGATGGCGATCTTGAGCGCCTGCTCGCAGGCCGCGCCGACGGCGGCGCCAGCGGCGACCAGCGCACCGGCGGCGAGTGGCGGGTCGGCCGCCCAGCCCACGAAGCCGGCCGCGGCCGGCGCGACCACCGCCCCGGCCGCGTCGGGCGCGCCGTCGGCCGCCGGCGGCCAGAAGGTCCAGATCACGTTCTCGCACTACCTCGACCCGGCCGCGGCCAAGGTCTACGACGGGATCATCGCCAACGAGTGGGCGCAGAAGTTCCCGAACATCGACGTGAAGGTCGACATCTCGCCGGAGGACCAGTTCACCGGCAAGATGCTGACCCAGTTCGGCGGCGGCAACTACTCCGACGTCGTGATGGTGACCGACCGCTACGTGCCGGACTTCGCCTCGCGCGACGTCTTGATCGACTTCACCGACCGCATCAAGAGCGCCGAGCCGGCCTACGACTTCAAGGACCTGAACGAGGACCTCGTCCAGTCCGGCCAGTGGAACGGCAAGCAGGTCGCCATCTTCGACTACACGGGCCCGATCGTCATCTACTACAACAAGCGGCTCTTCCGGGAGGCGGGCGTGGAGCCGCCGAAGGACAAGGGCCTCAACTGGACCTTCGACGAGTTCACGGAGGTGGCCCGGAAGCTCGCCCGCGGCGAGGGCGAGAAACGCGTCTGGGCGTGCGAGGGCTACCAGACGGGCTTCTGCTTCCGCGACTATCCGGCCGAAGCGATGGGCGGGAAGATTCTCGACCACCGCGGCCCGGCGCCGGCCGACAAGGTGAATTGGCACTGGACGACGCCGGAGGTGAAGAAGTCGGTCCAGATGGAGACCGACTGGATCCTGAAGGACAAGACCGTGCCCGCGCCAGGCGCCGTCCAGGGCGACCCGTTCCAGGCGCAGCGCGTCGCGATGAAGATCGTGGCCGGCCGGTGGCTCGCCCCGCTCTACTCGTCGTTCTCCTGGGCCGACGACCTCGGCATGCTCTACCAGCCGATGCAGCAGGGGGTCCCGCGCAAGTCGCGTAACGGCCCGCGGGGCCTGATGATCCCGAAAGGCTCCAAGAACCAGGACCAGGCCTGGGAGTTCATCCGGTTCATCACGTCGAAGGAGGGGATGCAGCTCCTCTTCCGCGCCAACTACTCGACCCCGGCCCGCAAGTCGCTGTGGGAGCCGTTCTCCAAGGTGATCGGCAAGTGGGAGGACGCCGAGATCTACCAGAACACCCAGAAGTGGATGGCCGAGCTCGGCGCGCTGCCCACCTACCCGAAGTTCGCCGCGATCAACAAGATCCTGGGCGACAACCTCAACGCCATCTGGCTCGGCCAGATCTCCCTTGACGACGGATTGAAGAAGATGGAAGACGCCTGCAACGCCACGATGAAGCAGCCGTAGGCCCGTGGCGGCTGTCAGCGCGACCGTCGGCGCCGCGCGGCGCCGACGGTTCGACCCCTCGGGCTACCTCTTCCTGCTGCCGAGCTTGCTCGCGTTCTGCGTCTTCATCGTCTTCCCGGTCGCGGCAAGCTTCTACCTCGCCTTCACCCGCTACGACATCCTGACGCCGCCGCGGTTCGTCGGCGTGCAGAACTACGTCTTCATGTTCACGGGCGACCCGATCTTCTGGAAGGTGCTCGGCAACACCATCTACTACTCGGTCGTCCAGGTCCCGCTGAACGTCGTCGTCGCCCTGGCGCTCGCGACGGCGCTGAACATGCGGCTGCGCGGCGTCGTGATCTACCGCACGCTCTACTTCGTGCCGGTCGTCTCCTCGATCATCGCGGTCGCGATCGTCTGGCGCTGGATGTACGACGCCGACTGGGGCATCCTGAACTGGCTGATCAGCTTCGTGGGCATCCCGAAGCAGAACTGGCTGTTCGACCCGAAGCTGGCGATGCCGTCGGTCATCGCGATGAACGTCTGGAAGAACATGGGCTACAACATGGTCCTGTTCCTGGCCGGCCTCCAGGGCATCCCGGACGTCTACTACGAGGCCGCCAAGATCGACGGCGCGCGCGGCTGGCACCTCTTCCGCCACATCACGCTGCCGCTGCTGTCGCCGGTGATGCTGTTCGTGCTGGTGATCTCGGTCATCAACTCGTTCCAGGTCTTCGGCGCCATCTACATCATGACCAAGGGCGGCCCACTCGACGCGACCAACGTCCTGGTCTACCACCTGTACTTCAAGGGCTTCCAGGACCTGCAGATGGGCTACGCGGCGGCGCTGGCGTGGGTGCTCTTCGCCTTCCTCTTCGTGATCACGATCGTCCAGACCCGCTTCGCCAGGAGCTGGGTGCACTATGGCCAGTAGCGCGATCGCCGCCGAGCGCCGCGCCGCCGCGTCGCGGGGCGTGCGCTGGGGGCGCGTCCTGCCGCGGGTCCTGGCGCACGCCGCGCTCGCGATCGGCGCGGTCACCATGGTCATCCCGTTCGTGTGGATGGTCTCGACGTCGCTGAAGACCGAGGACCAGGTCTTCGTCCTGCCGCCGCTCTGGATCCCAACCCACCCGGTCTGGGGGAACTACGCGCGGCTGTTCACCGAGATCCCGTTCGCCCGCTACATCTTCAACTCGGCGTTCGTCTCGATCTCGGTGATGATCGGCGAGCTGGTCACCTCGGCGATCTCGGCGTTCGCCTTCGCGCGGCTCGAGTTCCGGGGGCGGGACAAGATCTTCGCCATGTACCTGGCGACGCTGATGATCCCGTTCCACGTCCGGCTGATCCCGATCTTCCTGGTGATGAAGTTCCTGGGGTGGCTCGACACCTACTACGTGCTGATCATCCCGCAGATCTTCACGGTCTACGGCGTTTTCCTCATGCGCCAGTTCTTCCTGAACATCCCGCAGGAGCTCGAGGACGCGGCGCGGATCGACGGATGCGGCAACCTGCGCGTGCTGTTCAACATCATCCTGCCGCTCTCGGGGCCGGTGATCGCCACGCTCGCGGTGTTCTCGTTCCTCAACACGTGGAACGACTTCCTGTGGCCGCTGATCATGACCACGTCGAGCAACATGCGCGTGATCGGCGTCGGCCTCGCGCAGCTCCAGAACGAGTACTTCACGCTCTGGACGCTGCTGATGGCCGGCTCGGTGCTGGCGCTGCTGCCGACGTTGATCGTCTTCTTGATCGCGCAGAAGTACTTCGTGCAGGGGATCGCGATCAGCGGGCTGAAGGGGTAGCTACACCAGCGGCTTCGTCCTCGGTACGCCCGGCGCGCGGGGGTACCTGGGTGGCGTCGGGCGCTCCTTGGCGAGGCGCACGATCTGGCGGTCGGGCGGCAAACCGGGCAGGTCCACGGGGACGCTCGTCAGGCGGCGGCCGCCCAGGATGCTGACGCCGCGCCCGGCGGCGAGGATCTCGTCGTCGACGTCGCGCTTCTTCCAGGCGAGCACCAGCCCGCCGACCCGCACGAGCGGCAGGCAGAGCTCGGCGACGACGACCACCGTGCCCACCGCGCGGCTGAGCGCGACGTCCCACCGCTCGCGCCGCGCCGGGTCCCGGCCCACCTCCTCGGCCCGCGCCGTCAGCACCTCGACGTCGTCGAGGCCGAGCGCGCGGCAGATCTCGCCCAGCGCCCTCGTCTTCTTGGCGACCGAGTCGAGCAGCGTGAGGCGGAGGTCCGGCCGGGCGATCCGCAGCGCCAGCCCCGGCAGGCCGCCGCCGGTGCCGACGTCCACGACCAGCAGACCTTCCTCGGCCGGCAGGGCCGCCAGACCGGCGACCGAGTCGACGAAGTGGAGCGTCTCGACGGCGTCGGGGTCGCGGATCGCGGTCAGGTTGACGCGCGCGTTCCACTCCAGCAGGAGGTCGCGGTAGCGCTCGAACCGCGCGACCTGCTCCGGGGTCAACGGGCGGCCAAGCTGCGCCGCGGCGGCGGCGAGCATCGGCAGATTCACGTCGGCAGGACCCAGGTCAGGTAGGCGCCGATCGCGAGCGCCGGACCGTACGGCATCGTCACGCGCGTCGAGCGCCGCGCCAGCGCGACGGCCAGGCCGAGCCCGCCGCCGACCACGACGCCGAGCACGAACGCGCGGAGCGCGTCGGGGAAGCCGGAGGCGGCGCCGATGAAGACCGCCAGCTTCACGTCGCCCAGCCCGAAGACGTCGGCCCGCCGGTAGAGCAGCAGCCCGACGCCGAGCATCAGCACGCCTAGCCCGCCGCCGACCACCCCGCCGAGCAGCGCCGCGGCTGGGCCGACCGCGCCGGGCAGCAGGCTGAGCGCGAGCGCGAGCGCCGTGCCTGGGTAGGTCACCGCGTTCGGGATCAGCCGCTCGCGGAGGTCGGTCAGCGTCGCCGTCACGAGCAGGAGTGTACCGAGGGCGTGGACCGCCGCCTGGGCCGGCGTGGCCGCCCGCCAGGCGACCAGCGCGACCAGCGCCGCCGCGCCGAGCTCGACGACGAGCTGCTCGCGCCCCGGGCGCTGGCCGCAGCCGGGGCAGCCGCGCCGCAGCGGAATCGCCAGGACGGCGAGCCGCCCGAGCGGGCCCTGCACGCGGCCGCAGCGCGCGCAGCGCGGCAGCAGCCCCCACCCGGCCAACCCCTCATCTTCCAGCGTCTGGTCGGCGAGCCGGTAGGCGAACGCTCCGCCCAGCAGGCCGAGAAGCGCCCAGAGCAGAAGCACGGGGCTTGAGCTTAGCCGCAGTCTGTGGTTCCGGGCGCGGCGAGGGACCTCGACCGTCGGCGGACCACCAGCGCGGCCAGCCCCCCGGTACGGCCGAGCTGCGTGGCCGCGGTCGTCGGAATGGCGGGCGGGGGTCGCCGCTATAATCGCGCCGATCCACCCCCGCGTGGAGCTGCGACGATGCCGATCTACGAGTACCGCTGCGATAGCTGCGGCCGCTACCACCAGCAGCTCGTGCTGGCGCTCTCCACCTACCAGGTCCCGCCGTGCCCTCGCTGCGGGAAGGCGACGCTCCGCAAGCTCGTCTCGCGCTTCGCGGTCAAGCGATCCGAGGAGTCGCGGCTCGACGACCTGGCCGACCCGTCGAGCTTCGGCGACCTCGACGAGAACGACCCGCGGTCGGTGGCGCGCTGGGCGCGCAAGATGGGCGATTCGCTCGGCGAGGACCTCGGCCCGGAGTTCGACGAGATGGTCGAGCGGATGGAGGCCGGCGAGATGCCGGACGACGAGATGGGCGGCGAGGGCGGTATGGGCGACCTGGGCGACTCGGGCGGCGACGACCTCAGTGCCGCCGGCTAAGGCGGCTCGTCGGGCACTCGTTACCGGCATCGCCGGACAGGATGGCGGCTACCTCGCCGAGCAGCTCCTCTCCGACGGCTACGCGGTCTTCGGCCTCGTGCGGCCCGACGCGCGCGCCCGCGCCGAGGCGTTGCCGTGGCTGAGCGGCGTGCAGCTCCTCGACGGCGACCTGCGGGACGCCAAGTCGCTCGAACGCGCGCTGGCGGCCTCGGCGGCCGACGAGTTGTTCAACCTCGCCTCCTACTCGCAGCCAGGCCGCGCGTGGACCGAGCCGGAGGCGAGCGCCGACGTCAACGCGTTGGGGCCGCTGCGGCTGCTCGAGGCGATCCGCCAGTCGGGCCGACCGGTGCGCTTCTGCCAGGCGAGCACGTCCGAGATCTTCGGCGCGGCGCCCAACCCGCAGGACGAGGAGACGCCACTGCGGCCGACCACGCCGTACGGCGCGGCGAAGGGCTACGCGCATCAGGTCGTCGGCCACTACCGTGCCCGCTACGACCTCTTCGCCTGCTCGACGATCCTCTACAACCACGAGTCGCCCCGGCGGCCGGAGCAGTTCGTCACCCGCAAGCTGACGCGCGCCGCCGCGCTCGTCAAGCTCGGCAAGCTCCGCGAGGTCGTCGTCGGCTCCCTCGACGCGCGCCGCGACTGGGGCTACGCGCCCGACTACGTGCGGGCGATGCGGCTGGCGCTCGCCGCCGACGAGCCGGACGACTACGTGGTCGGCACCGGCGAGACGCACAGCGTCGCCGAGTTCGCCGAGCTGGCGTTCGCCCACGTCGGCCTCGACTACCGGGACTACGTGCGCACCGACCCGACGTTCGTGGCGACGAGCAGCACGACCGGGCTGCAGGCGAACCCGGCCCGCATCCGCCGCCGCCTGGGCTGGTGCCCAACGGTGACGTTCGCGGAGCTGGTCGGCCTGATGGTGGACGCCGACCTGGCGGCCGAGGCGGCACGCGCCTAACCGGGGTGCTGGCCCGCGTTGTGCACGCGTCCCCGCGAGAGAAGCGGGAGGTGCCTCCGTTGGCGGTCGTCGCCGTCGTCTTCGTCGTCGTCGTCCTGCTGCTGGCTAGCTGGGGCGCGGCCCTGTTCCTGCGTAGCGCCGGGCCGCCGTCGATCGCCGACGCGGCGGCCGCGATCATCGGCGTGTCGATCGGCGGCTACCTGGTAGCGGCGCTCTTCGGCGCCGTGAACCTCGGCGGGCCGTTCCCGGCTGCCTTCGCGGCGCTCGTCGGCGCGATCCTCCTCATCGCCGTTCGGGGCGCGTCCGCCGCCGGCGGGCGTTGAGCCCCCGGCACCGGGCGGTGTGCCTTCCACGAGGAAGCACACGCGGATCGGACGGGGCCTAACGGCCCACAAGCGCGGCGACGCTTCTTCGGGCGAGCTGCGCCGCCTCGCTGCTGAAGCGCTCGATCGTCTGCCGGTGCGGGCGCTTCCCCCAGCGGTAGTAGTAGTGGGCGCTCTGCCCGACGACGTACGTCCCGGCGAACGAGACCGCCGCCTTCGGCACGGCCGAGACCATGCCGGGCAGCAGTCCAACCAGCGTCCGCGCGACGCTCCGCCAGGCGAACGCCGCCCCGACGACGGGCGCGATCTCGGCGGCGAGCTGCGCCTTCGAGTCGAGCGCCCGCCCGTGCACGGCCGCCAGCTTGAACACCAGCATCGCCTGGTTCTTGGTCAGCACGAGCGTGTCGGCGCCGAGCGCCGTCAGCGTGCCGATCACCGGCAGATTCGCCGGCAGGCTCGAGACGAGCGAGAACTGCGCGTTCGCCTTCGACGCCTCCAGGATCAGCGACTGCGCGACCGCCTCCCGCGCGCCAGGCAGCAGCCGCGCCATCGCCAACGAACGGTCGGCGAGCTGGTTGGCCATCTTCGGCACGAGCTCACGGCCCAGGTTCGCCGGGTCGGTTGCGACGGCTAACGCCAGCCGCTCGCCGGGCGGCACGCCGAAGGCGGCGCCGGCCGTGTAGCGGAAGGCCTCGGGCGCGCCGAGCTGGTCGGCCTTGTTGACGACGTAGAGCACGCGCCCGCCGCGGCTCTCGATCTGGCGGGCCGGCGCGGCCTCCGCCGCGTCGACGCCGCGGCCGCCGTCGACGACGAACAGGTACAGGTTGGCGCCCGGCAGCCAGTCGAGCGACTTGCCCGGCTCGACCTCGAGGATGGGAACGCGCGCGGCGTCGCGCGCGTCGGGCTCCTGGCCGCGGTGGTCGAGGCCCAGCAGCGCGCGGCGGAGCGTCCGCTTGCCAGCGCCGGGCGGCCCGACGATCGCGATCGACACCGGCTGCACGGCCTGCAGCGCGATCGCTTGAGGATCGATCTCCGCCAGGGCGCGCCAGAAGCCGACGACGCCGGGGATACCGGGGAGCTTCACCATGCCGACCCTTGAGTATAGGGACCACTCTGAAACGGAACTGAAAGGGTTCGTGGTTTGGGTCGGCACTACGTTCGGGCGGTGAGGTCAGCGCTGCGCTGGCTCGCGTTTGGGAGCGGGCACCCGGCCGGCTGGCGCCTGGCCGCACCCTTCGCGCTCGCCCTG
>Ga0070741_10020311_pt1 | contig 10479 bp, 9 predicted proteins | sample Coa_R1_4_FD_66440 | JGI IMG/M metagenome (GOLD analysis project Ga0070741, IMG submission 66440) | Surface soil microbial communities from Centralia Pennsylvania, which are recovering from an underground coalmine fire - Coalmine... | ecosystem: Environmental > Terrestrial > Soil > Unclassified ... | reverse complement strand
TTCTTCGACAATCACGAGGCGAGCAAAACGCCATGGACGAAGGACGTTTGGTATTACGACTACCGCACCAATATCCACCACACGCTGAAGCAAAAGCCTCTGCGCTTTGAGCATCTAGCGGAGTTTATCGAGTGCTACAACCCCAAGAACCGCCACAAGCGTAAGGCGACTTGGGACACGGAAAAGAATCCCGACGGACGCTTCCGCAAGTTCACGTATGACGAACTGACCGCGGGCGACAAAACCAGCCTTGATATTTTCTGGCTGAAAGATAAGGGCCTAACCGATCTTGACAACCTCCCCGAGCCGGACACGCTCGCCGAGGACATTATCGAGAACCTTGAAGCGGGTCTCGCCAGTTTTCGCGCAGTCCTCAAGGGATTGAAGAAGGTCGGATAGAAAGGAACACGGTGAACGTTCTCCAAGAAATTCTCACCTGGTCAGCAGACCGCCCAACATGGCAACGTGACGCACTACGACGTCTCGTGCTGAATGGTGATCTGACCGCGGAGGATATCGCCGCCCTAACAGAAATCTGCAAAGGCGATCACGGTTTGGTCGAAAAGCCGGACGCAAAACCGCTGGCGAAGGAGCATGTGCCAAGTCGTGACGGAACGGCAGCCGCCGTATCCTTGGAGTCGATATTCCATCACAAGGGCGTCAACGCGCTTGCGGAAGATCAAACCCTGAAGTTCGCTGCCGGCCTCACCATCGTCTACGGCGACAATGGCGCGGGCAAAACGGGCTACATCCGCATCCTCAAGCAAGCCTGCCGTGCGCGCGGGCGCGAAAGATATTCTGGGCAACGTCGTGTTGACCGGCACAGCACCGCCGAAGCCAGCCGTGAACATCAAGTACAAGGTTGGAGATGTAACGGCTGTACGCGAATGGGCAGGTGGCGATGTAGATGAATTCATCTCTCGCGTCAGTATCTTCGATACGCAATGCGCCGCCGTCTACCTGAATGAACGAACCGACGTGGCATTCCTCCCATTCGGGTTGGACTTGTTCGACAAGCTCGTGAAGGCATGTAAGGCCGTTCGTACAAGGCTCGAATCAGAACAGCGAGCATTGAATACGAATGCCATTGCCTCAATCGCTCCTCAGATTTTCCCAGGAACAGCAGCGGCAAAGCTCGCCAATAACATCACGTCGCTGACCAAGCCAGAAGCCGTTCAAGCGATCACGCGATTGTCGGCGGAGGAAGAGGCGCGGCTCGCCCTTTTAGAAAAGTCATTACAGGATTTGCAGGCAAACGATCCCAACAAGCTGATTGCTCAACTCAATCTCCGGGCCAATCGTGTTCGCGCACTTGTTGAGCATCTCCGAGGTCTGGAGTCGGCTTTATCCGATGCAAATGTGGCCGCAGTATTCGAGACGCGGGCCGAAGGAAGACGTAAGAGTGAGGAAGCTAAGCGGTTGCGTGAAGCAACATTTCCGCGTGGAGTGCTCCCCGGCACCGGCGGGGACCAATGGAAGGAGATGTGGGAATCATTCCGACGGTTTTCCGAGGAACAGGCGTATCCGGGAAGACCCTTTCCGGTCACTGAGGATGGAGCAAAATGCGTTCTCTGTCAGCAAGATCTCGACCGCGCAGTGGCACACAGACTCAAGCAGTTTGAGGAATTTATTACCACGACCACAGAGCGAGAACTTGGCCAGCTCCGGGGTGACTTCGCCCGCAGAAGAGACGCATTTGGTTCACTCAAAACGACTACAGACGGCATTGCAGAGACTGTAACAGAACTCCGTTTAGAGCATGAATCGGCAGCGGAGGTCATTAAGAACGCGATCGCGCAGAACGAAAAGCGCCGAGCCGCCGTTGTCTCCGCGATCACAAGCGACCAGGACCTCGACGCGGGATGTCCCGCACTCGCATCGGCCTCGCAAGAGGCGCAGACCGTGGCGACGGAGATCGACGCGCGAATCAAGTCCCTACGGGAAGCGGCAGCGGCAGACACCCGTCAGAAATTGACGGATGAAGCGCAGGAATTGCGTGCGCGGGCCTTGCTTGGCAAATATGAAAAAACGATTCTGGATGAGATTGAGAACAAGAAAAGTCCGCCGCATACGGTCAGTGCATCGAGGAAACGCGGCCCAATTCCATTACGCAGAAGAGTTCTGCAGTAACGAAGGAAGTCGTTTCCGAGAGCTTGAAGAAGAGCTTCAAAGATGAGTTGCAGAGTCTCCAATTCAATCACGTCGAGGTCGAGTTAAGAGCGGCGGGCGGCACGGAAGGCGTCTTTTACCACAAACTTGTTCTGACGCGGAATCCGACGATCGACGTTCCAAAAGTCGTGAGTGAAGGAGAACAGCGCTGCATCTCGATTGCGGCCTTCTTCGCCGAACTGAGTACGGCGGATGACCCTTCGGCCATCGTATTCGACGACCCGGTTTCCTCGCTCGACTATGAATGGCGCAGCAACGTCGCGAAGCGGCTGGTGGAGGAATCGAAGCGCAGACAGGTTATCGTATTCACTCACGATGTCGTCTTTCTGCTGGCACTGAAACAATATGCCGAAGAGGGCAACATTGTGCCGCTTGACCAGCATGTGCGTCGGCAGTCGAAAGGCGCGGGCGTATGCGCCGATGAATTGCCGTGGGTTGCGATGCCGGTAAAGGGTAAAATCGGCCATCTCAAAAAGCGCTATCAAGCGGCAGAGAAACTCAGTCGTGACGGGAATCAAGATGCCTACGAATACGAAGCAAAGTATCTCTATGGCATGTTGCGCGAAGCATGGGAACGCGCGCTTGAGGAAGTCCTCTTGGGAGGCGTTGTAGAACGATATCGGCCAAGCGTTCAGACACAACGGTTAACCCCGATCTCGGATATTACGGATGCAGACTGCAAAACAGTTGAAACGGCCATGACAAAGTGCTCGACATGGTTGCCGGGCCACGATAAGGCGGCGGCCGCGCGCGCGCCGGTGCCAGATTTCGCCGAACTCAAGAAAGATATTGAAGTTCTTGAGACGTGGATCAAAAGCATCCGGGATCGTCGAAATAGAAAGGTAGTGCCAATAACAGGAACGTCTGTTGCCCTTGCGGCAGCGGCGGATGATGTATAGGCTCCTTCGCGAGCTCAGCGTGCGGCGCACGTTCTTGTGTTACCGGAAGATCGAGGCCTGTTGGCAGTGAGTTCGTCGAGGCGGCCCGCAAGACCGTCATACCCGGCGCTATCGTTTCCTCTTTGTCGGGCTGGAGCGCCCGTACCTGAATGAGTTTCTTCGACACCCTCACGACCGTGGCTGAATGCACTAACGCTGCTCCGCAGCGGAAGAATGGTTGACACGTCATCCCCAAATGGGTGCTGTGAAGCGCCTCAGCAACGAGAGTCCGTTAACTTCCGCACCTACAAAGCACTTACCGTTTTCGCGTTTACGAAAGTAAACGGGCAGACTCGTTGCCGTTTACGGGTGGTGACAGCGCTGCAAAAGTCGTCGTTGCAGAAACTGCACCGCGCTTGTACGCATCCAAGCGGCTACCAGAGAAGTCGCGATAGGTGGTACTGTTCATGGCCTCTTCTGACACGAAACCGCAGCAGGTCGCAGAGCCAGTCCTGTCCAACAGGACCGCAAGCGAAGTCTCCCGCACGAAATCCATCGCAACCAGGCTCACGGAAGCCGAGCTTGACGAGATCGAAACAGCGGCTTTGAAGGCCGGGAAAAAGGTATCCGAATGGCTGCGCGACACCGCTCTCGCTTCCATCCGTTCTCCACAGCAGGAGCAGAGCGACGCGGTTCTATTAGCAGAAATCATCGGAATGCGGGACCTCATGCTGAATCTATTTGCTCAGGCATCGAAGGGGCCATTGAGCACGGAAGACATGCGCAAGATGTCTGCTTATGCAGACTCTATTAAGGAACAAAAAGCTCGCGAATTCCTCTCCCGAAAGAGGTCGCAAACCACCACCAAATAGGAGGAGAAAGCGTCATGCAATGGCCGGTTCTTCGCAGAGCGCTTCCGTGGAGAACAGCACTGCTGATGTGCTCGATTCCGGCGCTGGCTTTGGCTGTGCTTCTGGCGTGGTTCCGGTGGGAATTGCCTCCGCTAGAACGCTATTATTTGATGGCCTATTGGGACTGTTCCCGGCACGCTGAAAATCCTGAAAGTACGATTCAGATTGAGTGGCTTTACATAACGGCTCCGGGGCGGAAAAGCCAGATCGCCATTCCTCTAGATGTCGATTCAAACGCAGCCGGGTTTCTTCCGGTTGGACTGTCCTCTTCGGCTCGCGAAGGGGGGTGGAATGACTTGGTAAAGGTGCCAGCCCAGAGATGGAAGTCATCCGAGTTGGAAAGCTTCCTGCAAGAGGACTTCTACGACCATCGTACGTTCGGAGAGGTAATCGCGGAGCCGCTCTCCTTCATCTGCGTTATCCCACTCCTTGTTCTCTGTGTGGCAGTCATGATCAGGCAGGAATTGGTTTGTGAATGGAGGCGGCTTTATGAAGAGATGTATGGAGTCGAATTCGCCTCCGATTGGACTGCTCTTTGGTGGAAGTTTAGCGAGCGTCTTCAAGACTGGAAAGGGCATCTCCTTGCAGGCGCAAAAGCACGTCTTTCGCGCCGGCAATTAGAGCCCGAAGGAAAGTCCTTTGCGGCTGCCAATCAAAGATCGTTTCTCCCTGAAGGAGGCCCACCTTTGAGTGGTGCCAAGCCGGTTGTTCCAGTGGTCTCTTCGGCGGGGTCAACGCGGTACATGATCTTCCCTGGAGCAGCAGCTATTCGCAACGGCAATGCGCCGCCTAAGCCGTGGGATGAATCGCAATGGATCGACTAGCTTCACGACCTTCAAAGCACTCCGTTTCGATCTTCTATATCCTCTGACATTCAAGCCGCAACGAGATCGTGATTGACGTTCCTCGTGCCTAGGCATTCGTGCGCTTATCCACCTGCTAGAAGAGATCACATCGACTTACTTGTATGCGATGAATTAGACATGCAATAGTTGTTTCATTCAGTGTCCATGCGGGTATTCGCAACTACCGCGTCGAAAATAGTTCTTGAAAAAAGGTCCTGCATTTCCACATTTCGAGTTACGCTAGGCAGCAAGCAGTTGCGAAGTTCTGCAACTCATGTGTTGAGATCCCCGCGCATGGTGACTCTGTCGAAGGCTCTCTCCGCAAATCAAGCCCGCACATACCATGCGCGAGAGTTCACGTCGGAGAAGCAGAACTACTGGAGCCGCGACCGCCAGGGCCATAGTGAGTGGCAAGGATCGCTCGCTCATGAATTGGGTTTGCACGGCTCCGTTGCGGAGGAGCAATTTGCGCGATTAAGCGAAGGTCAGCATCCCGCGAGTGCTGCGCAGCTCGTCAAACATCAGCCTGCAAAGACGTACGAGAACGAATACGGCAAGCAGATCACGAGCACAGAACATCGCGCAGGTTGGGATGCCACGTTCTCTGCGCCGAAGTCGGTTTCAGTGACAGCTCTTGTTGGTGGTGATGAGCGTGTGCGTGAAGCACATCGTGAAAGCGTCCGCGTTGCGCTGCATGAATTGGAACGTTATACGCAAGCTCGCATCGGCAATGTTCATGCACCTGAGACGACAGGCAAGTTCGTCGCAGCCACTTTCGAGCACGACACCGCACGCCCTGTTGACGGATACGCGGCACCGCAGCTCCACACCCATGCTGTGATCTTCAACATCACAGAGCGCGACAATGGACACACGCGGGCACTGCAAGAGCGCAGCTTATTTCAGTCACAGCAGTATGCAACGAGCGTGTATCGCTCAGAGCTTGCTATGCGGCTGCAAGGTCTTGGTTACGAGATCGAGCGTGGTCAATATGGGCAGCCAGAGATCAAAGGCTACTCACAGGAGTATCTGGAAGCATCGAGTCCTCGGCGTGCGCAGATCAAAGAGCATCTTCAGGAGATAGGCCGCGAAGGAGCTGGAGCCGCCCAGGTTGCGGCGCACCGCACGAGAGATAGCAAAGACCTGCTTTCGCGTGAAGAGGTGCTGAAACGGCATCGTGATCTTGCAGCAAAGTTTGGTAATCAGCCGGGTCATGTTGTAACGCAGGCACGGGAATCCGAGCACAAGGTCGAACAGCAGCCCGAGAAGACCGCGCAGCACTCAGTGACGTATTCACGCAATCACGTCTTCGAGCGATCCGCCGTACAGGACGAGCGGAGCATCTTGCAGACAGCGATAGATCGCAGTATGGGCCAAGCCACGTACAGCCAGGTTCGACGGGAGTTCGAGCAGCGTGTACACCGTGGCGAGTTTCGTTTGGTTGGGCGCTCAGACGGGAGGGCCGCTCCGCAGTACACAACAGCCGAGATGGTTCGTTTGGAGCGGGAGATCGTTGGCCTTGTGCAGAAGAGCAATGAAAGCCGCTATGAGAGCTCCATGATGGTCTCGCCGGTGTTCCGAATCCGCATCGAGGACGCGCATCGAGAGTTGAGTAAATCGCAGCTTGCAGCAGTGGATGAGATCTTCCTGACCCGCGAGAAGATTGTTGGACTTGATGGTGTAGCAGGTGCGGGCAAGACGACCACGCTCGCAGTTATTCGTGAAGGCGTCGAAGCACAGGGCTACCGTGTCGAAGGATTCGCGCCCACAAGCCGAGCTGCGCAGAAGCTGGCCGAAGCGGGCGTGATGTCATGGACTCTCCAGCATCATCTAGCTAAAGGAGGGCGACCGGATACTGGAGAGAAGCGCCTTTACGTGCTCGATGAATCGTCTCTCGCGTCCACACGGCAGATGCACGATTTCCTTTCGCGCCTCCATCGGAACGATCGCGTTCTGCTTGTGGGAGATGTTCGTCAGCATGAGGGTGTAGAAGCGGGACGTCCTTTCGCACAGCTTCAAGAAGCGGGGATGCACACGGTAAAGCTGGATGAAATTCTGCGACAGCGTGACCCTGAGTTGAAAGAGGCCGTGGAGATGCTGGCGCGTGGCCATGTAGCGGCGGCAATCGAAAGCCTCGACATTCAGGGCCGAGTGCATCAGGTAGTCGGACGAGAAGCACGGATCGGCGCAATAGCTCGTGAGTATGCAGCTTCGCCAGAGAACACACTGGTCGTCTCACCGGATAATCGTTCCCGTGCCGAGATCAACAGTGCGATTCATCGAGAGCTACAGGAGCGAGGCATTGTTGCCAAGCGGGAACATGCGATGCAGGTGCTGGTACCACGGCAGGAACTGACCGGCGCGGATCGCAGTTGGGCACAACGGTATCAGCCCGACGACGTACTGCATTATTCACGGACATCGAAGGAAACCGGCATCGGGAAGGGAGAGTATGCCCGTGTTCTTGCCGTGAACGGCCAGGAGAATCTCCTAACGGTTTTACGGGCCAACGGGGAGCAGACGACCTACGATCCTCGCCGTCAGATGGGCGTCGCCGTGTATCGGGCTGAAGAGAAGGCCTTTTCCGTTGGCGATCGCATTCAGATCACTGCACCCAATCGGGAGCTGAAGATTGCGAACCGTGAGCTAGCCAGGATTGAGAGCATCGGCGGGAACGGTTCGATGCGCCTGAGACTTGATAGCGGACGCAATGTTGAAGTCGGCGTGCATAGCTTCCCGCACATCGACCACGGTTACGCTGTCACGAGCCATTCCAGCCAGGGACAGACCGCAGACCGTGTGCTGATTCATGCCGACACCGAGCTAGGAGCAAAGGATCTGCTGAATCACCGAATGGCCTACGTGTCCGTCTCGCGCGGGCAGTGGGACGCGCAGATATTTACCAATGACCGCGACAAGGTGGTGCAGGCCTTAAGCCACGACGTTTCGCACAAGAGCGCCCTGCAGCCAGAACAGGCAATCGCAGGTGCGGCGCAAAAGATCGGCCCTTCGTCCGAGCGGGTGATCGAGCGCAGCATGGGATACGGATTGGGTTTGTAGGAGACGAGTTCTCACAGAGGAGCGAACGATGGAGCCATTCAACATAATGCAGAGAAAGCCACCAACGCGAGCCACCATTCCAGCCGAAGAAAAGCTGCTGGTCAGCCGTGGAGAGGCGGCTCAGCTCCTCTCCATCAGCCAGCGAGGGCTTGATTACCTAATTGCCAATCGGAAATTGCCGACGCGTCGAATAGGCGGTAGAGTGCTGATTCCAGTGGCAGATCTACGCAAGTATGCGCGGGGAAATCATCCGGAACATATCGTGGCCTAGTCAGGGAGGGTGCGGCTCAGACAAGGCTGCAGGTAGTATTCAGCACCTACTACGGCGCCTTGTATATGAGGTAAAAGTTGCCGCAATCCTCCAACAACCTTGTATATTAGGTATGTGCTGAGCTTAATTCAAATTGGTGAGATCGTTGCTACCAAACGTAGAGCGCTTGGTTTGAGCCAGGCTACGCTCGCGAGACAGGCAAGAGTTGGCCATTCAACACTGGACGCATTGGAGAATGGCCGAATTGGCGAGCTCGGTTATTCGAAAATAACCAGAATTCTTACAGCACTCAGCCTTGAGCTGACGATCCAGGAAGCAGCGAACCGCCGCCCCACTTTGGAAGAGTTGATGGAAGAGGACCGCGATGATCAAGGTTTGGACCGACGGCGCTGAAGCCGGCTTGCTTGATCGCTCCGGGCAGCGCGGCACCACATTTCTCTACCAACCCGGTGCTCCCGAGCCACGAGCCGTTTCTGTGACGATGCCCGTGCGCCTTGCTTCATGGGACATCTCGTATGGAATCGCACCCATCTTCGAGATGAACCTTCCGGAAGGTGTACTGAGAGAACGCTTGCGTCTTGCTTTTGCGAAAGCCCTCGGGACGTTCGACGATTACGACTTGCTGGGCATTGTTGGCCGATCACAGGTGGGCCGCATTCGCTATACCGGGCAGGAAGAATCTCTCAATGAGGACGTCCCCTTCCAGTCCGTGGACGAAATCCTCTCTCGTCGACGCCAAGGTGATCTCTTCCACTACCTCTTGGACAAGTTCGCTTCCTTCTCGGGCATCAGTGGCGTTCAGCCAAAGTTTCTGATCCGTGATGAAGATGCCTTTTCAAAAACTGCATTCAATGGAGCGCGCCTGTCCGAAAGTTATCGCGGCGCTACACATATCGTGAAGTTCTGGGAGCCGCGAGAATATCCGCAACTCGCAGCAAACGAGTACTTCTGCTTGAGAGTCGCTGAGAACTGCGGACTTGATGTACCGCCTTATCGACTCGCAGAGGATGGGGCGGCACTCGTCGTCGATCGATTCGATCTCCGGGCCGACGGTAGCTATCGTGGGTTCGAAGACTTCTGCGTCCTCAGTGGCAAGGGGACTGACAAGAAATACAGTGGCAGCTACGAGACCTCAATCCTCAAGCGATTCACGCAATTTGCTAATTCGCCACACGTCAATACCGATCTGGAAAGGCTGTTCACCCTCATCGCACTCAACTGCGCGCTCCGCAATGGAGACGCTCACCTCAAGAACTTCGGTATCACGTATGACGACGTTTTAGGTGAAGCTCGTCTCGCTCCGGTATATGACCTGGTGACGACATCGGTATACATCCCACAAGACGGGATGGCTCTGACGTTAAACGGAAGCACACGTTGGCCCACTGCTCGAGAGCTTCAACTACTCGGCGAAACTCGCGCAGCCTGCACTCCTGCGCAGGTGAGAGGTGTGCTGTCACGCATCGCGGACGCTATAGAGGAAACGTCCTCGGAAATGCAACACTACATTAAGAATCACTCCGAATTCGCTGATGTTGGCAAAGGAATGCTCAAAGAATGGCGGAGGGGCATCTCAGAGTCATTGAGCCCTCTCACCTCATAGTCTCGGAGGCCGCTTCCAGCAGGGGCTTAGGGGATGATGCCGTGAAGACATTGAAAAGGATGGAAACAAATAAAGTAGCCCGCGCAATCGAAGAGGATGCTGGGCATGCATTGCCAGGGTTGCGTGAGTCGCTGGCACAAGCGAAAGATGGCAGGCTTCAGCGGGTTCACACGTCTGAGCAGATTGTTGAACGCAGCCGCGCCCGTCGCATGGGAAGAAGAGAGGAAGTGGCCAAAGAGGTGGTCACGATCCGGTTGGATGCCGATGTGATGGCAGCGCTCCGTGCGAGCGGCGACGGATGGCAAAGTCGCGTCAACGATGCGCTACGCGCTTCTCTGGCTCTGTGTGGAAAGATCACTCCCGCATAAGCGAGTATCCTGGCTCTTCAAGATCACGATTTAAAAACGCAACGACCGTCGCGTAGTCATCGGAGTAAAATCCGCTGTGTATGGCTGCCACCGAGTCCGACTCTCGTTTCAACAGCCATCAGGACCACCATCAGGATCGTTCGTCGGACTTCCAATCCGCCGTGCCTGAAGAGAGGAATTGCACTACTTTCAGTGCAATTTTTAGTGGCTGTTTTGATGGCTGTTCGTTACCAACTTTTCTGCTTTTGGCTGCGTCGCACTGCAACTCATCGTCGCCTAATATCTATATGAAAATAAGCCGCTTGCTGCGAATTTATGCGTTCGGATGCAGCACCCTGCAAAACGACTAAAATCAGACTCAAAATCCGCCGACC
>Ga0070741_10020310_pt1 | contig 10480 bp, 11 predicted proteins | sample Coa_R1_4_FD_66440 | JGI IMG/M metagenome (GOLD analysis project Ga0070741, IMG submission 66440) | Surface soil microbial communities from Centralia Pennsylvania, which are recovering from an underground coalmine fire - Coalmine... | ecosystem: Environmental > Terrestrial > Soil > Unclassified ... | reverse complement strand
GGATCTTCGCGTTCACGCTCTCGTGGAACGAGTTCCTGTACGCCCTGGTCTTTCTCTCCTCGCCCCAGCAGAAGACGGTACCGGTCGGCGTGGTCTCGGAGCTGATCCGGGGCGATGTCTTCTTCTGGGGGCCGTTGATGGCCGGCGCCCTGCTGGGGTCCGTGCCGGTGGCGCTGATCTACTCGTTCTTCGTGGAGCACTACGTGGCGGGGCTGACCGGAGCGGTCAAGGGCTGAGCCTGGTGGGAGCCCGCGCGTGAACCACGGCCAGGAGGTCGCCACCGCGCCGGCGGTCGCCGTTCCCCGGGCGGTCGGGGCGCGAGGCGGCTGGGGGCGGGAGGCGCTGCAGGGGTTCGTCTGGATCGCGCCGGCGTTCCTCTACCTCGCGTTCTTCATCGTCTATCCGTTCTTCATGTCGATCTACCTCTCCCTCTCCAACGCCCGGGTGGGCTCTCCCGAGCACGCGTTCGTGGGGCTCACGAACTATGTCCGGCTCTTCCAGGATCCGGTGTTCTGGCAGACCGTCCGGAACTCGTTCGTCTTCACCGTGGGGTCGGAGCTGATCCGGCTGATCATCGGCCTGCCGCTCGCGTTCGCGCTGAACCGCCACTTCAAGGGCAAGCGGCTCGTCCAGGGCCTGATCCTCATCCCGTTCGTGATCCCCATCGCCCTCTCCTCCCTCGCCTGGAAGTGGATGTTCGACTCGCTCTACAGCGTCATCAACTGGATGCTGATGCGGGCCGGGCTGATCGAGTACCCCTGGCAGTGGCTGGGCGAGCCAGGACTGGCGATGTGGTCGGTGATCATCCTGAACGTCTGGCGCGGATTCCCGTTCTCGGCGGTGGTCCTGCTGGCGGGCCTCACCGCGGTGCCGCAGGAGATCATCGAGGCGGCCAAGATCGACGGGGCCGGGCCGCTGCGCCGGTTCCACTACGTGGTGGTCCCGATCATCCGGCCGATCCTGTTCGTGGGGCTGCTCTACTCGATCGTGTTCTCGTTCACCGACTTCTCCGCGGTCTGGCTGCTCACCCAGGGCGGGCCGTACAACACCACCCACGTGTTCGGCACGTACGCCTACAACATCGGCATCAACGCGGGGGACATCGGGATGGGGGCGTCGATCACGCTGTTCATCTTCCCCCTCCTGGCCGTGACGGTCATCCTGATGCTGCGCTTCCTCCGTCGGGAGTAGCCGCATGGTCACCCCCTCGACCGCCCGGCAGCTCTGGCGGCGGCTGGCCCGCGATTACGGCCCGTACGTCCCGCTCTCGCCGTACCTGTTCGTGGTGCTGTTCCCCTTCTACTGGATGGTGATCACGACCTTCAAGCGCGACAACGACCTCTACAACCTGACCACCGCGCCGTTCTGGTTCAAGGAGCCGCCGACCCTGGCCCACGTGAAGCTCCTGCTCGAGCACACCCTCTTCCTCACCTGGCTCCAGAACAGCCTCCTGGTGGGCGCCGCCGTGGTGGTGATCACGCTCCTGCTCGGGCTGCCGGCGGCCTACGCGCTCGCCCGCATGCGGTTCCCCGGCAACGACACCCTCTCGATCGCGATGTTCCTCTCGTACCTGATCCCGCCGGCGCTCCTGTTCCTGCCGCTGTCCCAGCTGGTGCACGGGCTCGGCTTCACCGACTCGATCTGGTCGCTGGTGCTCGTCTATCCCTCGTTCACGATCCCGTTCTGCACGTGGCTCCTCATGGGCTTCGTGCGCACCGTTCCCCGCGAGATCGAGGAGAGCGCGCAGATCGACGGCTGCACCCGGTTCCAGGCCTTCCGGATGATCATCATCCCGGTGATCATTCCCGGGATCATCACCGCCAGCATCTTCGCGTTCACCCTCACCTACCAGGAGTACATCTACGCGCTGACGTTCATCTCCGCCTCCGCCAACAAGACGATCGCCTACGGCGTCACGACCGACCTGATCCGGGGGGACGTCTTCTACTGGGGATCGCTGATGGCCGGGGCGCTGATCGGGGCCATCCCGGTCGCGGTGGTCTACGCGTTCAGTCTCGACCACTTCATCCATGGCCTCACCGCCGGGGCGCTGAAGTGACCCGCACTCTCACACAAAGGAGGACTGCGTCATGACCACGGTCTCTCGGCGACAGTTCCTGGGCTCGGCCGCCGGCGCCGCCGTCGCCGCGCCGCACGTCTGGATCCGGCCGGCGTGGGCGCAGCAGAAGGAGATCCGGATCCTGGCCTGGAGCCACTTCGTCCCTGCCTACGACGCCTGGCTCGACAAGTGGACCGAGGAGTGGAGCGTCAAGAGCGGCGTGCGCGCGGTCATCGACCACGTTCCGCACCTGCAGATCCCGGCCAAGATCGCGGCGGAGGTGGCGACGCAGTCCGGCCACGACATCGTCCAGCTGGTCGGGTCCGGCACCGAGAAGTGGGCAAACGCCCTCACCGACGTCCAGGACGTCGCGGATCGGCTGGCCAAGCGGCACGGCGGATGGACTCCCCTCGCGGAGAACTACTCCCAGGCCAAGGACGGGCGGTTCCACTCCATCCCCGATTTCTTCATCGACTTCCCCGGGCTGTACCGGAAGGATCTGTGGACCGAGGTCGGGATGCCCAACGGCCCCGATACCTGGGAGGACGTGCACCAGGGCGGGATGAAGCTCAAGGCGAAGGGCTTCCCGGTCGGGATCGGGCTCGCCCACCACGACGACGCCCGGGCGTCCTGGCGCGCGATCATGTGGTCGTACGGGGCCAGCGAGGTCGCCAAGGACGGCAAGACGATCACGTACAACTCCAAGGAGATGCGGGAGGCGTTGAAGTTCAACAAGGCGCTCTACAAGGACGCGATGACCCCCGAGGTCCTCGCCTGGGACGACGCCTCGAACAACCGGTTCCTCGCCTCCGGCCGCGGCTCCTGGATCCACAACCCGATCAGCGCCTACCGGAGCATCGAGGGGCAGAACAAGGAGCTCGCCTCCAAGATCTGGGTCCAGCTCTCGCCGAGGGGCCCGGCCGCCCGGCGGTCGTTCGCGAACTGCCGCGCCTACGGCATCACCCGGTTCTCGAAGAACCAGGACGCCGCCAAGTCCTACCTGGAAGCGCTGGTGGACGCCTACCGGGAGGGGGCCAAGGCGTCGACCGGCTACAACATGCCGATGCTGAAGGCGTTCGCGACGCCTCCATTCCCCGTGATCAGCGAGGACCCGAAGCTGAAGCCCCTCGAGCAGGACGCCGAGTACCACTTCACCATCGGATACCCCGGCGCCTTCACCCCGGCCGCCGACGAGGTGTACCAGCAGTTCGTGATGGTCGACGCCGTCGCCCAGTTCTGCACCGACAAGCTCGACCTGGAGGCGACGGTGAAGTGGGCGGAGGAGAAGATCAAGGGCATCTACGCGAAGTTCGCCTGAACCCGGTCCCGCCGGCGGCGGCGCGCGCCGCCGCCGGCGCCCCCTCCGCGGGGCCGGGCCCCGCGCCCCCGGAGGGCCGCACCCGGAGCGCGGTGATCATCGGGGATGGCCTGTACGGGCCGTCGGCGGCGGCCCCCTTGACAGGGGCCCGCCGCCTCGCCGATGTTGAGAGCCATCCTCCGGCGGTTGCGTCCGGAGCCAGCAGCGGTTGTCGGCGCCCCGGGTGGAGCGCCGGCCTAACCACGGGAACTCACCCACACCCGAGGAGCGCTCGATGGCACAGGTCGTCCTCAAGGATCTGGTGAAGCGGTTCGACGAGGTCGTCGCGGTCCGCGACGTCAATCTCCAGATCAAGGACAAGGAGTTCATCGTCCTGGTCGGGCCGTCCGGCTGCGGCAAGTCGACCACGCTGCGCATGATCGCCGGGCTCGAGGAGATCAGCTCGGGCGACATCTACATCGGCGAGCGCCTGGTCAACGACCTGCCGCCCAAGGACCGCGACATCGCGATGGTGTTCCAGAACTACGCGCTGTACCCCCACATGACCGTCTACGAGAACATGGCCTTCGGGCTGAAGATGCGGAAGTTCCCGAAGGCCGAGATCGACAAGCGCGTCCGCGAGGCCGCCCAGATGCTCGGGATCCAGGAGCTGCTGAGCCGCAAGCCCCGCCAGCTCTCCGGCGGCCAGCGACAGCGCGTCGCCGTCGGGCGCGCCATCGTGCGCCATCCCCAGGTCTTCCTGTTCGACGAGCCGCTGTCGAACCTGGACGCGAAGCTCCGCGTCCAGATGCGGGTCGAGCTGAAGCGGCTCCACGAGCGGCTCGAGACCACCGCGATCTACGTGACGCACGACCAGGTCGAGGCGATGACGCTCGGCGACCGGGTGGTCGTGATGAAGGACGGCGTCGTCCAGCAGGTCGGGGACCCGCTGACCGTCTACGCCAAGCCCCGCAATCGCTTCGTGGCGGGGTTCATCGGGTCGCCGGCCATGAACTTCATCGACTGCACGGTGACCGGCTCGGACGGGGCCCTCTCCGTCGATGCCCCGGGGGGCTTCCTCCTGGCGGTGCCGCCGGCCATGCGCGCGTCGCTGGACCGGTATCGCGGCAAGCCCGTCATCCTCGGCATCCGGCCGGAGGACATCCGCGAGGGCACGCCCGCCGACCCCAAGGAGTACCAGGTCGAGGCGGTGGTCGAGGTCGTGGAGCCCCTCGGCAACGAGATCCTGATCGACGTGAAGGTCGGGCCGAATCCGCTGGTGGCCCGCGTCCCGCCGACCTCGCGCGTGCGCATGCGCGAGCGGATCCGGCTCTCGCTCGACCCCGACCGCCTGCACTTCTTCGACACCGACACCGAGCAGGCCATCGACTGAACGCGCCGGGGGCGCCGGCCGACCGGGCGGCGCCGCCGCCGGGCCGGCGCCGCCGCCCCGCGCGGAGGAGGCCCGGTCGGCGCGCTCCCTCGCGCGCGCGGGGTCCGCGCCGGTCCCGGCGCGCCGCCGCGGTCCGGGCTGGCGGGGGAGAAAGGCGACGCCCCGGCGATGCCGCCGGCGCCGCGACACCGGCCCCCGTGTCCCGGGGTTGCCGGGCCCCCGCGCCGCGTCGCGCCGGCGCCGCGTCGCGCCGGCGCGGGGTAGAGTAGGGACGTGCAGGCCGCGCGGCCGGTGGCGCCCTTCCACTGCACGGGGCCACCCCCGGCCCCGACCACGTGAACACGCGCAGCTGGCGCCCGAGCGCCGCCCGGTCCGAGGGGCCGCTCGCCTGCGCCGGCCTGGTCACCGGGACCCGCCAGGTCGGTCGGCTCTCGGAGGCCCGGCTGCGCGGCCTCTGGCGGGCCGCCCCGCGGCATCGCCAGCGCGCCGTCCGGGTGCCGCGCGCCGGGATGCGCCGCCATCACGCCCGGCGCCGCGCGGGCGCCGCCGCGGGCGGGCGCGCGTGAAGGCGCGACGCGTCGTCGGCTGGGGGCTCGGGGCACTCGCGGTCACGGTCGCGGCCACCGTCGCGGCCGCGCTCCTGACCCCGGTCCCGCCGTCGCCGCGCGGGCCCGAGCCGGGGCGGAGCGTCTACCAGGCCCACTGCGCGACCTGCCACGGGCCGCGCGGCCGCGGCGACTCGTGGCGGGCGCGCCTGCTGTGGCTCCGGCCCGGGGACCTGACCAGCCCCCGGCTGGCGACTCTCTCCGACGCCTACCTGCTGGACCTGGTCCGGCAGGGCGGCGCCATCCTGGGGAAGCCCGGCATGCCGTCCTTCGGGGCGGTCCTGAGCGAGGCGGAGATCGAGGCGGTCATCCAGTACGTCCGGACGCTCCAGCGCGCGCCGCACGACGTGGGTGGCGCGCCGGGATCGACCTCCTGAGCGCGCCGGGATGGACCGCGCGGCCCCGCCCGGGCACGGCCGGTTCGCCTCACGGGGTGCTCGCGGGCACGCGCCGGTACCCCCGGTCGCGCATGCAGGCGTCGAACGCGGCGACGTCGAACTCGCGCCGGGGCACCAGCTCGATCGTCTCGTCGACGCCCCGGCGCGAGCTGGCGGACACGACCCGGCGCTCCAGCACGGCGTGGTCCCGGTCGGCTGCCGCCGCGCACTCGCGCTCGTCCTGCTGCCGCTCCGCCTCGGTGCCACCCGGGCGCGCCCAGCGCGTCGCCGCGCACCCGACGCTCAGGGCCGCCACCGCCAGCACGATCCAGGGCCGCACGGTCCGAGCGTACCGCGGATGCGCGCGCCGTGATAGCCTGGGAGCCGCTCGTCGACCGCGCCGGCTCCCCGGCGCCGCCCCGGAGGGTCCAAGCCCAGTGCACCCCGCCGAGCGCCTGAACCCCCGCCGCAGCGTCCGGCCGGGCCCGCGACCGCGATGAGCGCCGAGCGGGCCCCGCGGCGCCTCGTGGTCGCCATCTCGGGCGCCAGCGGCTCCATCTACGGCATCCGGCTCCTCGAGGTCCTGCGGGACATCGCCGGGATCGAGACGCACCTCATCGTGAGCCTGGCGGCGAAGCGGACCCTGCTGGACGAGACGGAGTACACCGTCCGGGACGTCGAGGCGCTCGCGACGCGGGTCTACGACGACCGGGACATCGGGGCCGCGCTGGCCAGCGGCTCCTTCCGGACGCTCGGGATGGTCGTGGCGCCGTGCAGCATCAAGACCCTGTCGGCCCTCGCCACCTCGCACGCCGACACTCTCATCGCGCGCGCGGGGGACGTCACGCTCAAGGAAGGGCGGCCGCTGATCGCCGTCGTGCGCGAGACGCCGCTCCACGCGGGCCACCTCCGCCAGATGCTCCTGCTCGCCGAGATGGGCGGGGTGATCCTGCCCCCGGTCCCGGCGTTCTATCACCGGCCGAAGACGATCCGCGACCTGGTGGATCACACCGTGGGCCGCGTGCTGGACCGGCTGGGGATCGTCCATGGGCTGGTACCGGAGTGGGCGGGCACGCGCCGACCCCGGGCGGAGCCGCCCGGGCCGTGACCGTGCGGCGCGCGAGGTCCCTCGGCCGGAACCGGTGTCACCGCCGGCCCGCCCTGACGGCGGCGGGGCCGAGGCGGACGCCGGGGGCCCAGGCCGGCCGCGCCGGGGGCGTGACCGGCCGCCCGGGGCGGGCATGAGCGCCGGGCCCGCGGACGCACCCCGTCGCGTCGCCGTCGTCCTGTTCGACGGCTTCACCGTCCTCGACGTCTACGGCCCTGTCCAGGCGTTCGCGGCGGCGCGAGCGCCCGCCGCCGAGGGGGGCCGGCGCTGGTTCGAGATCCTGACGCTCGCGGAGTCGCCGGGCCCGGTCCGGAGCGGCGACGGGCCGGCGACGCACGCCGAGCACGCGCTCGGCGACCCGCCGCCGTTCGACATCCTGCTGATCCCGGGCGGGTTCGGCACCCGCCAAGCGGTGGACGATCCCCGGCTCATCGCGGCCCTGGCCGCCGCCAGCGGCCGCGCCGCGATCACCGCGACCGTGTGCACCGGAGCCGCGCTCCTGGCCCGGACCGGGCGCCTCGACGATCGCCCGGCCACCAGCAACAAGCTCGCATGGGACTGGGTCGTCGCCCAGGGTCCGCGGGTGCGGTGGCGACGCCATGCGCGGTGGGTCGACGACGGCGACGTGCTGACCTCCTCCGGCGTGTCGGCGGGCATCGACATGGCTTTGGCGCTCATCGCCCGGGAGTGCGGCCGCGCGCTCGCGCTCACGGCCGCGCGGAACATGGAGTACGTCTGGCGCGACGACCCCGATGACGATCCGTTCGCCTGAGGCGCCGGGCGCCTCGCCGCCGGCCGAGCCGTTCTCGGCGCACCTGCGGCGGCTCGCCGATCCGATCTGGCAGGCCCAGCACGCCCACCCGTTCGTGCGCGGCATCGGCGACGGGACCCTCGAGCGGGACCGCTTCGTCCACTGGATCCGCCAGGACTACCGCTTCCTGGTCGAGTACTGCCGCCTGTTCGGGCTCGCCGCCGCCCGGGCACCGGATCTCGACACCCTCGCGCGGTTCGCCGACCTGCTCCAGGCCACCGCGCGCACCGAGATGGAGCTCCACCGCGCCTACGCCCGCGAGCTCGGCATCGGCCCGGCCGAGCTGGAGGCGACGCCGATGGCGCCGACCACCCGCGCCTACACGGACTTCCTGGTCCGGCTCGCCGCGACCGCGGACTTCGCCGAGCTCGCCGCGGCGCTGCTGCCGTGCATGTGGGGCTTCGCCGAGATCGGCCAGCGGCTGGCGGCGGCCCCGCCCCCGGCCGCGGCGGCCTACCAGAAGTGGATCCGGATGTACGCCGACCCGGAGTTCGGCGCCCTCGCGGAGTGGTGCCGGACGCTCGTGGACCGGCTGGCGGTCGACGCCGATCCCGCCACCCGCCGCCGGATGGAGGAGGCGTTCCTGACCTCGAGCCGCTACGAGTACCTGTTCTGGGACATGGCCTGGCGGCGGGAAGCCTGGCCGGTCTAGCCGACGAGGAGGACCCATGGATCTCGGGATTCGCGGAAAGGTCGCGCTGGTCACTGCCGCCTCGAAGGGGCTCGGTCGCGGCTCCGCCGAGGCCCTGTCCGCCGAGGGCTGCCGGGTGGCGATCTGCGCCCGGACCGCGAGCGACGTCGAGCGCGCCGCACGCGAGATCGCCGCCCGGACCGGCCACGAGGTCGTGCCGCTGGTGGCGGACGTGGCGCGGGCGGACGAGATCGAGGCCCTGCTCGCCGGCGTGCGCGCCCGGCTCGGCGACCCGGACATCGTCGTCTGCAACGCCGGGGGTCCACCGGCGACGACGTTCGCGACCACCAGCCTCGGCCAGTTCCTCCCCGCGATCGAGCTGTCGATGATGAGCTCGATCCGCCTCACCTACGGCGCGGTGCCGGCCATGGTCCGGAAGGGCTGGGGACGGATCGTGTACATCACCTCCGTGTCGGTCAAGCAGCCGATCCCCCACATCCTCCTGTCCAACACGGCGCGCGCGGGGCTGACCGGGTTCATGAAGACGGTCGCGCGCGAGATCGCCCACAGCGGGGTCACCCTCAACGCGGTCCTGCCCGGGACGCACGCCACCGATCGCGTCGAGCAGACCGCCCGCACGCGGGCCGCCGCCGAGGGCATCACCTTCGAGGCGGCCATGGACCGCCAGCGCGCCTCGAACCCCATGGGGACGCTGGGCGACCCGGGGGACTTCGGGGCGGTGGTCGCGTTCCTGTGCTCGCAGCAGGCCCGGTTCATCACCGGCGAGAACGTGCTGGTGGACGGCGGGGCGTACGCCGGGCTCGTCTAGCCGGCGCGCGCGGGCGCCGCCGGGCGCGGGGGCGGCTCCCCGGCCACGGCCGCGGTCCGGTCAGGCCCGGGGCGGCGGCCAGGCGAGCGCGGGCACCCACGGCGCCAGCGCCGCCGCCGTGTAGAGGACGACGGCGAGCAGCACCAGCCCCCACCCCCACCGGGCCGGGGTCCAGAGCGCCGGGTCCTCCAGATCGGCCAGGGCGAGACCGAGCTCGTCGCGGTCCGCCCGATGGGCGAGCGCCAGCGCCAGCCGTGCGCGCCGGTTGGCCAGCGTCCACCGCTGGCGCGAGAAGGCGGCGGCGGCGAGGAGCAGGGCCAGCGAGGCGCCCAGCACGTAGGGCCAGCCGAGGGTCCAGACGTGGCCGGCGTAGCGGGCCGGATCCACGCCGCTCGTGCCGCCCAGGAGCAGGAGGAGGACCGCGACGCAGGCCGCCGCGAGGCCGCTCATGTTCCGCGCCTCGTCCCGGAGGTGACGCAGCACGGGCCGGATCTCGTCCACCGCCGCCGCCCCGTTCACGGCGGGCGCGGCCCAGGGGCGACCGGGCTCGGGATCCGCGGCGACGAGGTTCCCGAAGCCCATGCCCGGCGAGACCGGCCGGCCGCGCCCCCGGCGCCGAGGCGTCGCGAGCACCGCCACCGCCCCGAGGGCGCAGGCCAGCCCCAGGAGCTCTCCGGTCGGGAAGCGGAAGCCGAACAGCGCGACGGGGCGCGCGAGCACCCGGAGCGCATCGCCCAGCTGCCCGCCGGCGCCGGCGCCCGGGACGCCGTGGGCGAGCACCGCCAGGGCGACGCCCAGCGCGATCAGGATCCCGGCGGCGCGGGTCACGTCACCGGGCACCGCGGGCCCCTCCCGGGTGGGCGCGGGCGCCCCGGCCGCCGGGCGTCCTCAGCCGGCGCCATGCCGCAGCGGCGGGATCGACACCTACTCCTGGCCGCTCTCGGGCGGAACACCCGCGCCGGGCGCCGGGCGCCCTGGCCGGGGTGACCCGGCCCCGCGGTCAGGCCACGCCGCGCAGCGCGCGGCGCAGCTGCTCGAGGTGGTTGGCGTCGTGCCAGACCATCAGGTTCACGACGTCCTCCACGGTCATCCGGCCGTAGGCGGGATGGAGCCCGGCGCGTGCCCACTGGGGATCGGCCAGGGAGTGGAGGTGGGCCAGGCACTCCTCGCGGCGGCGTCGGAACGCGTGCACCGCCTCGCCCGCATCGTGGCGGATGTACTGCCGGTCCTCCGCCCACCGTTCCGGATCGGCCGGGACGAGCGGCGGGTCGGCGTGCGCCGCGAGCGTCTGGAACCGGAGGAGGAAGAACTCCTCCGTGTCGCGCAGGTGGCAGACGACCTCCACCGGGGCCCAGCTCTTCGCGTCGGGC
>Ga0070741_10020309_pt1 | contig 10480 bp, 11 predicted proteins | sample Coa_R1_4_FD_66440 | JGI IMG/M metagenome (GOLD analysis project Ga0070741, IMG submission 66440) | Surface soil microbial communities from Centralia Pennsylvania, which are recovering from an underground coalmine fire - Coalmine... | ecosystem: Environmental > Terrestrial > Soil > Unclassified ... | reverse complement strand
CGGCCTGCTCTCGGCTACGATGGCTATCCGACCGGTGCTCCGCGCGGTGCCGATCAGTCTGCCACACTTAGCGGCTGGGTGCCACTTCTGCCGCCACTGTTTTCCCCCGGGCCGCAGTCTGCCGCACGCGCGTCGCTTGCTATTAGCCGCTCTCCTTGTGTGGATGATCTATCTGTCCTGTCATGCGCGTATCCCGATGCACACGCGCACCTCGGCCCTCGCTCAAATGCGGGCGGCCGGGTGATGTTGACCAACTAGTGGGTCACGCCGTAATTGCCTGGGGCTGCGCCAGTCGGGCAGCAGAGCCCCCTAATCGCCGTTGGCGGGCGCGCCCCCGGCGCTCGCGGCGCTTGCCGTCCCAGACGAATGGCGTCGGGTGAGCATTCCACCCCACTACGGCGTCGTCGAGCCAGCCGATCAGCTCCGCTGCACTCTGCGGGTGTTGCCCGGCTAGTGCGCGCCCCACCACGCTGCGTTGCAGCGCCTCGGCCATATTGAGCCACGAGCCACTCCGCGAGGTGTACAGGGGCATCACCCCGTGCTGGAACAGCCAGCGCACCAGCGCCCAACTGGTATGCCCGGCCAGGTTGTCCCAGATGAGGAGCACCCGCAACGGGGGCAACGGCTCGCGCGGTTCGTGGCCGAGCCAGGTCGCCCAACGAGCCAGCACTGGCCGCTCGGCCTCCGCAGTGGTCAGTGTCGGCAGGGTAGCCAGCACCTGCGTCAGCTCGCCCTGCAGCCACGGGTGCAGCACCGGATTCGGGGTGTTGGGCCCCCCCTTCGCGCGCACCTCCCCCGTAGCCGGCCGAAACAGCGTGAGCAGCTTGGCGGTCCCCCCGCGGATGTCCTCGTGCGGCTGCCGCTGCGGCTGCCCGACGGGCTGCCAACTCGCCCCCGGCTGCGGGATGGCTTGATACGGCCCCGCCTCGTCCTGGCACCAGACGAGCACGCCGGCTGCCTCCGCCCCGTGATCCGCTAACTCGATCAACCCCTGCTCTGAAAATGAGTGCCGTTGCGTCAGGCGACGGCGACCGGCGGGTCAGCGGGCGCTCGCGGCGCGAGGGTAACCTCGTAACCGAGCATTTCTGGGCGCCGCACCAGGCGCCGCTCGACGAGTTGGCGGTCGCGCTCATCGAAGTAGTTGCCGCCCAGATCGGCGTAGCCGACGCCCTTCGCCAACAGATGATACGCGATGACCAAGATTGTATGGGCGACCGCGACCGCTGCCTTGTGCTTCCCGCGGCGGGCCGCCAACCGCCGGTACTGGGCCGCCAGATAGGTCCCCCGGGTGCGCGCCACGGCCTGCGCCGCCTCGGTGAGCGCCGCCCGCAGCCAGCGATTGCCGTCCCGGGTCTTGCCGCTCAGGCGCTTGCCGGCGCTCTGGCGGTTGCCCGGGCACAGGCCCGCCCAGGACGCGAGATGGCCCGCGGTGGGGAAGCGGGTCATGTCGGTGCCGATCTCCGCGAGGAGCACCTCGGCCGTCCGGCGCCCCACCCCCGGGATCCCGTCCAGCCGCGCCAGCTCCGCTTCAAAAGGGCGCAGCCGCTCCGCGATCTCGGCGCTCACCCGTGCGATGCTCTCGTCCAGCGTGTCGATGTGGCAGAGCTGCTCCGCCAGCAGAAAGCGCTGGTGCCGCCCCAGCCGCCCACGCAGCGCCCGCTCCAGCGCCGGCCGCTTCTCCCGCAGGCGGCCCTTGGCCAACTCGGCGAGCGCCTCCGGGGCAGTGGTGCCGGCCACCAGCGCCTGCAGCATCGCCCGCCCCGACACCCCGAGCACGTTGCTCGCCACGTCGCCCAGCTTGAGGTTGGCGCCTTCCAGCGTCTTCTGCAGCCGATTGACCTCGGCCGCCCGCTCGCGGATGAGCGCCGTTCGATAGCGGGTCAACTCGCGCAGCTCCCGCTGGGGGCGCTCCGGGACGAAACTGGCGCGCAGCAGGCCGTGGCGGAGCAGATCGGCTAGCCACTCGCAGTCCCGCACGTCGGTCTTCCGCCCCGGCACCTGCTTGACGTGCTGCGCGTTGGCCAGCAGCAAGGTGAAGCGATCTTCCAGCAGGTTCCACAAGGGCTTCCAGTAGACGCCGGTGCTCTCCATCGCCACGTGGGTCACCCCGCACTCCGCCAGCCAGTCGCCCAAGCTCAGCAGCTCCTCGGTCGTCGTGCCGAAGGTGCGCACCTCCTTCGTCGGCGGGCCGGGTGCCCCCGGCACGACCACGCAGGCCACGGCCGTCTGCTTGTGCACGTCGATCCCACAGCACCGCTCGTAGAGCACGTCCATCGGGCGCCTCCCCGCACGAGCTACAGCGGTGGCGGGTGCCGCGGGATCAAAGAGTCTGCTCTACGTGCTTCCTCGAAAGCAATTGTCTTGGGTGTCAAGCCCTGGCCGCGGCGGCGGTGGGCTGCCAGGGGGTGCGATGCGCCAAGATCGCGTTCAGGATGATCAGCAGCTTATGCATGCAGGCAGTGAGCGCCACCATCTTGGGCTTGCCGGCGGCGAGCAAGTGCTCGTAGAAGCCGCGGATGACCGGGTTGTGGCGGCTGGCCACCAGGGCGGCCATGTACAGCGTCCTACGGACCCGTCCCCGGCCGCCCCAGACGATGCGCTTGCCGCGCCAGGTGCCGCTGTCGCAGTTGAGCGGCGCCAGCCCCACCAGGCTGGCGATCCGCTTGCGGTCCAGCCGGCCCAGCTCCGGCAGCTCGGCGAGCAGGGTCACCGCGGTGACCGGCCCGATCCCCGGCACGCTGCGCAGCAAGGCTTCCTGCTCGCGCCAAATCGGGCTGCCCCGGATAGTGCCGTCCAGCTCGTTGTCCAGGGCCGCGAGCTCCTGCTCCAGCCAGCGGATGTGGGCTTGGATCCGGCCCCGCCCGGGTGGGCGGGCGGTGCCCAGCCGCTGGCGTTCCGCGGTCAGAATCCCCAGCACCTGACGCCGCCGCACCAGCAGCGCGCTCAGGGCTTGCTGCGCGGCATCCGGCAGGGGCCGGGGGCTCGGCTGAACGACCTCCGCGAAGCGCGCGAGTACTTGCGCGTCCAGCGTGTCGGTCTTGGCCAACTGGCCGATCGCCTTGGCGAAGTCCCGCACCTGGCGCGGGGTGACCACCGCGACCGGCAGTCCCGCCTCGGCCAAACTGCTGGCCACCAGCAGCTCCCAGCCGCCGCTGGCCTCCAGGACGATCAGCCGCGGCTGGAGCGGCTGGAGCCGAGCGATCAACGCCTGGATCCCGGCTTCGTCGTTCGGAACGTGCCACTGCTCGCCGCTGGGGCGGGTAGCGACGTCCAGACGGGCTTTGGCGACGTCGATGCCAACGGTGACGGGTGTCGACAACATCGCGGTGCCTCCCAAGCGGCCCGACCTTGCGGGATGCGGGCTCACCGGCCCGGGCAACTGTTCGGGCTCGGGCGGGAACGGGCCGCGGCGACCCTCGCTTTCGACCGGTCTGTGAGACCCAAGGAGCACCGGCCTGCCGCGGCCCACCGATAACGTGGCGTCACCACCTACCAAGATACAAGGAGCTGCCCCAGGCGGTTGCGCTTCGTGTACTTGATCTCACCACCGAAGATCGTCGCGGACAGCTTGTGGGCCTCGTCGCACACGATGAGGTCCCAGCGCCCGTCCGGCACCTGGAGCTTCTCCTGCACGTCCTCGTTGCGCAAGAGCTTGTCCAGCCGCGCGATGGCCAGGTTTGTCTCCAGGAACCAGTTGCCGGTGCGGGCGGCCTCCAGCTTGTCGTTGGTGAGGATCTCGAACGGGAGATTGAAGCGCCGGTATAGCTCGTCCTGCCATTGCTCCGCGAGGCTCCCCGGACAGACGACGAGGCAGCGCTGCAGGTCGCCGCGGGCGATCAGCTCTTTCATGAGCAGGCCGGCCATGATCGTCTTGCCCGCGCCGGGGTCGTCAGCCAGCAGGAAGCGCAGCGGCTGGCGCGGGAGCATCGCTTCGTAGACTGCCGTGATCTGGTGGGGCAGCGGCTCGACGTCGGAGGTGTGGACGGCCAGCACCGGATCGAACAGATGGGCCAGTCGGATGCGGTGCGCCTCGGAGACGAGGCGGAAGAGCGCGCCGTCGCCGTCAAAGCTCCAAGGCCGGCCTTCCGTGACGAGCTCCAGCGACGGCTCGCGGTAGAGTAGCTGGTTGTCGACACGTCCGGCCGCGTCCCGGTACGTCAGCGTCACTGTATCCGAGCCGTGCCACTCGACATCGACCACGGTAACCAGCCCGTCAGCGAGGATGCCTCGCACCGCTGCGCCACGGGTTAACTGCTCAAGGCGCGCCATGCACTCCGCTCCACCCTGCTTGCTCGTGGGGTCCTACCATATCTCGAACTGGTAGCTATAGGACGTGCGTGTAGGCCCACTCGCTGAACCTACGGGTAGCAGCAGCGAGATCACGCGCCGACATACCGTTTGCCCAGTCCTGTAGGGCGCATGAAGATTCTCGCAGTACAAGGAGACGACTCGCGATCCGAGATCGAATGGTTCCACTCCCCAGGTCATGATGCATTCGGCACAGCATTGGCCTACGAGCGAAGTCGCCTCAATGGATTTATTCCAGGGTATGTAATGGCCGAAGGATGGCGCGGCATACGGCCGCTTCACGCGCAACTCGGGCTTGGGCCGGCCGTAACTCTCTAGCCCAGGCATGAGGCCTTGGCCATCGTGAATTCGCTCGTTCTTGCGGTAGCCCTCCTCCCACACAACAAAGGCACAAGACCACAAATCCAACTCGGCCAGCCGCCGCGCAGTTGCTTCCAGCGAGGCACCAAACAACTCCGCGACCGTTAGTAGTGTCTGGATCGATGGCCCAGCCTCCAGGCCGAGGGGCCGCAGCCAACGCTCGTCGAGCAGCAACGCGGCAGCCCCAATGTCACATAGGAGTTCTTCTTCGGATGTTGCTGCGAACAGACCGGTCGCCGCGTCGTCTACGCTGTAGCCGGTATAGGTGGGCAACAACGTGTGGCTCACCTCGTGATCAGTCGAGAAGTTCTGTTTGCCGGCTGAGTGGTCTTCGTTGACCTCGATGACGAGGCGCCCGCTATCGCGCACTAATCTCGCGGCACTGACCATGGGGCGCTGTCGTACCTCGTGCACATCTTGGCAGGATGCCAGGATGGCAGGGTGGACCGGCGGCTGTGCAAAACCAGCCTCATCAATGAGCGCCGCGGCAAGCTGCCTGATGGCCAGAGCTGGATCGGCCGCACCCGTGGCTCTCTGTAGGGCAAGGGCCTCTGGGCTGTACCAGCGTCGCGTCCACATCTAGCTTGGCCTGCTTCGTATCGACCGCTTGATGGACTCGTACAGGAATCGCCAGTCGTCGGCGGTCGTCGGCTGTTCTCCTCGAAAACGAATCTGGGCGAGCATCTCCACGTCCTCCTCGGGAATACCGGCCTCGTCAGCGAACTCGCGCAGGGCTGGGGGCGCGTCCCGCGCGGCCGGCCGGACTTCCTTGCCGAGTAGATCGGCGATGGTGATGCCCAGCTCGGTGGCAAGCCGGTAGAGCACATCGGCCGATGGCCGCGGCGCTCGCCCGCTCTCCAGGTCAGACAGATACCCTTTCGAGATTCCCGTTCGGCGCGCGAGATCTGCGGCGAGCAGTCCCTTTTCCTCGCGCCGCAATCTCAACCTCTCGCCCAGTGTCACAGCCGCCCCCATCTCGCTCCAGAGCCGGGTGAATATACCATAGCGAACCGTGGTTCGCTTGCAGGCCCGGGGGCCGGTCGCTATACTGACTACGAACGACGGTTCGCTACGGAGAACCGCTGCCACGAGAGCGCAGGAAAGGAGAGTAGGCACATGGCTGATCGACGAGCTGGTACCCGGCAGGGTCCCTACGTCCGCGACGAGCACGGAGGGAAGCAACCGCGGGCGCGGAACGCGGACGGCAGTTGGCGGCGGAAGCGCTCCGATGCGGGCACGCCTCGCCAGCCCAAGGGCAAGTAGACCGGTGGGTCGCAGCGCGCGATAGGAGTCAACGATGGCAGATGTCCAAGTCACGTGCATCAACAAGCAGCCACGCCAGAATCCGTACGAGGGGATCACGCACCTCGGCGGCCCTACATGGCGCTGGACCCGTCAGGAGGTCATCAACTCCATACGGGCCAGGACCAATACCTTCTACACGCTCGTGGGGGGCAAGCGTGCCGACATCGGAGTCGTCGAGGGGCCCAATGGGCCCTACTTGCGCACGCACGCGAACGGTTCCTGGAACGACAACCTGCTCGCTCTGGCCGAGTGCCCTTCTCGGTGATTGAGCCAGCCCCGGGACCGCCTCGCAGATCCGAGTACGGTCGTCCTGTTGTCGTGCTAGCCCCAAGGATTGCCAGTGGCCCCCTCCCACCCCGCAGTGCCGGGTTGATCTCCTCCCAGTCCGCTGTTGGAACCTCGCAAGTAGCGCAGGGCACACAAAAAACCAGCTCATACAGGGAAGGAGGATGCCTCCCACCCTGATGAGCCGGTCGTTGCATCGGCTGGTGGCCTAGCCCCCGAACAGTGTGAGTTGCGCTTCGGAGACGGACCTCGGCCGCCGCTTCCGTCGGGTGAGCAGCCGGGCCAGCTCCTCGAAGGTTACCACCGTACCGGTCGGCGCGCTCGCCTGCAACGTGGCGGCCTGGAGAACCGGGCCGAACAGAGGCAGCGCATCGACCGGGCTCGGAGTGGCCGGCGAGGGACCTGCTGTGAACAGGAGCCGCTCGCGCGCGACCTCGGGCTCGTCGTCCCAGCCCTCCGCCACCAAGCTCTCCTCGCCCTCATCGTCGCGGCGACGCGCCTCAGCGAAGAGCGCCTCCAAGGAGCGGGTCTGCCCTTCGGCGGCACCATCCGGCTCCGCCAGCCGGCGGGCGAGCGCCAGGTACACATCGCTCCCGTCGCCATCGAGCGCGGCGAGCCCTTCCTCCGGGAGCTCGCCCTCGATCATGAGCGAGGCCCGGGTCTTCGCCGCCAGCAACCCCAGTGCCTCCGCCTGGAGCGTCCCCGCGTACGCGAGGAACGTGACCTCCACCGGCTGGCGCTGCCCGATACAAGTTACGTGGAATGGAGGGGCCGTCCATCCGTTCTCGTTACCGAGGAAGCATGAAGGAGGCGGGGATGTCCGAGGTGCGCTGGGAGCGCTACCCACTCGTGGGCCAGAGCCAGCACGCACGGTCGTGGCTGAGGATCCAGGCGGACTTGCAACGGGCGCCGAGCACGGTCGAGGCGTACGGCCGCGCCCTGGAGGAGTATCTTGTCTTTTGCGAAGAGCGAGGTATGGTGATCACTCAGGCGGGACGGGAGCACGTCGCCGCTTACGTCCGGCATCTGGCCCAGCGGCCCAATCCCCGTGGGGCAAGGGTGCGCGTGCTCGACTCGGGCGCCGGGCTGGCCAACGCCACTATGCACCTGAAGCTGACAGCCATTCGCCTCTTCTACGACTACCTGGTCGAGGAGGCGATCCGCTCGGAGAACCCCGTCGGGCGCGGGGGCTACACGCCAGGCGTGGCCTCCGGCGGCGGGCGGCGGGGGCTCGTGCGGCGGTACGAGTCGCTGCCGTGGATCCCCAGCGACGACGAGTACCGCGCGCTGCTCGCGGCGGCGCGGGAGGAGCCCCTACGCAACCAGTGCATGCTCATGCTCGCCTACCTGTGCGCGCTGCGCCGCGAGGAGCTCTGTGCCCTCACCATGGCCGATGTCGGCATCGACCCGCGTCTCGTGCGGGTGCGCGCGGAGGTCACCAAGGGGCGGCGCGAGCGCGTGGTCCCCTACAGCGACGTGCTCGACCCGTTCTACGCTGCCTACCTTCGGCACCGCCGCATGCTCAGCCGGGACAGCGGCCCGCTCTTCCTCTCCGAGTCCCGCCGCAACTTCGGGCAGCCAGTGACCATCTGGACCTGGTCGAAGGTCGTCGCGCGGCTGGCCGACCGGGCGGGGCTGCACCGCTTCTCGACGCACACCCTCCGCCATCTCCGCCTGACGGACCTGGCGCGGTCTGGATGGGACATGCACGCCATCGCCGCCTTCGCGGGGCACCGCAGCACGGACACGACGCTGCGGTATATCCACCGTAGTGGGCGGGAGCTGGCGGCGCAGTTGGCCGCGGGCATGGCGGAGATCCACGCCTGGCGCGCCGCTCTCATGGCGGAGGTGCTGTCATGACTATCGCCCAAGCCCCCACCCCGGCCGTCAGGCCCGACTCCGGGGCGCCTGCTGATCCTTGGGCGCCGCAGGACAGTCCGTGGGAGCGGTGGGAGCGCGCCGCGTACGACCGGACGCCGGAGTTGAGTCCGGCCGAGGCGGCGGCCCTAGCGGAAGTCCGTGCGCGGCGGTCCCAGCCGCCGGCGTGGAAGCGCTGGCCGCTCGCCCACCGCCGGGCGCTGGCGCGGCTGCTGTGTCCGCTGACAGACATACTGGACGCCACCGGTGCCGGGCCGACACAGCGGGCGGTGGTCATCGGGGCACTCGTCGACGCGATGGCGCGCACCCAGCGCGCGTACTAGGGCTGGACGCGCGCGCAGTGGGACGCCGCCGTCCGCGGCTGCGGCACGAATGCCCGGCAGCACTTGCTGGTCGTCGGCTACCTGCTGTGCGACCAGCGGGACCTGTACACTGCGCTCCCCGGCTTTCAGGCCCGCACCTTTGCGGCACGGCTCTTCGGGAGCGCCGCCGTCGAGGCCTCTCTCGCCCGGGTGTACGCCGCGGTGCGGGGGTGGGGCTATCGCCCGGGCGGGCCGGCCCACGAACTCCACCGCGCCGTGGCCGTGCTCCTGCTGGCCAGCCGTAGTCCGTACCTGGAGGCCATCACGCCTGAGGCTCTCGCCGTCGGCGGCGGCTACCCTATGGGCCGGTCCCTGCGCCAGTCGTTCGCCGCGGTCGTGCGCGCCCTGGCGGCGCTCGGCATCACGGCCACCACCGCGACGGCAGGGCTAGCGGTGACCACGGCCGAACCGGAGCGGCTAGAGGCCGCGGCGGAGGGCGTCCCGGCGGAGTGGCTATCCTGGTGCCGACGCTGGCGCGACCACTCCGGCCTTGCGCCGCGGACCCGTAAGGGGCACTACTACAATCTGCTGATCACGGGGCGCTGGGTGGCCCGCGCTCGCCCCGAGCTGGCCAGCCCACCGGCGTGGACCCGGGAGGCGGCCGCGGCCTACGTGGCGGCCGTCGACGAGATGGTCGTCGGGCAGTGGTCCCACCCCCTCGCCCATGCCCAGGGCTCCGGCCGGCTCGGCCAGCCGCTCGCCCCCGCCACCAAGGCTGGCCTGCTCCGCACCCTGAGCACATTCTTCCGCGACTGTCAGGACTGGGAGTGGTTCCGGCGCCGCTTCGATCCGCGGCGGGCCTTCGCGACACCTCGCCACCTCCGCGCGCAGCTCGGGACGTGGCCACGGGTCATCGAGCAGGACACGTGGGGGAAACTGCTGTGGGCGGGCCTGAACCTCACCGCGGCGGACATCGCGCCCAGCCCGTTGCACCCCTTCGCCTACGTGGCCTATCCGCTGGCGATGGTCCAGGCGGTGGCCGTCACCTGGCTCTGCGCCGGCGTGCGCGCTGACGAGTTGCGCCGCCTGCCCCTCGGCTGTGTCCGGTGGCAGCGCGAGGACGTCACCATCCCGGGGACGACGGACGTCCTCCCCAAGGATGCCGTCTGCTTTCTCGACGTGCCACCGAACAAGACCAGCGGCGCATGCACCAAGCCCGTCGACCGCCCGGTCGGCGAGGCGATCGTCGCCTGGGAGGCCGTCCGGCCGGCCCAGCCCGCGCTTCGCGACCGCAAGACGGGCCAGCCGACCCACTACCTGTTTGCCTACCGAGGCAAGCGACTGGGCGAGAACTATCTCAACCGGGTGCTCATCCCACTGCTGTGCCGCAAGGCGGGGGTGCCCCGGCGCGACGCCCGCGGCCCCATCACCAGCCACCGCGCCCGCTCCACCATCGCCTCGCTGCTCTTCAACGCCAGGAACCCCATGTCCCTGTTCGAGATCAAGGCCTGGCTCGGCCACTGCTATCTCTCCTCGACGCAACACTACGTGCAGGTCACCCTTACCCGCCTGGCCAAGGCGTTTGCCGACGCCGACTATTTCGCGCGCAACCTGCGCACGGTCGAAGTGCTCCTCGACCAGGACGCGGCCCGGAGTGGCGCGGCGGCGCGGGGCGAGCCGTGGCTGTACTACGACCTAGGCCACGGCTACTGCACGCATCCTTATTTCGCGCAGTGCCCCCACCGCCTGGTCTGCGCCCGCTGCTCGTTCTACCGGGTGAAACCGGCGGCGAAGGACCTCCTGCTGGAGAACCGGGCCAACCTCCTGCGGCTGCGGCAGGAGATCCTCCTCACCGAGGAGGAGCGCGCGGTCGTGGACGAGGATCTCGCGGGGTGCGAGCACCTGCTGGCGCAGCTCGCCGACGTGCCGGCGCTGGACGGCGCGACACCGCGGCAACTCCTGAGCGAGAGCACGATCCAGGCACCGGCGGCGTCCGCCGGAGGTGAAGAATGACCGGACGCCGCCCTCCGGGATGGGCGCAC
>Ga0070741_10020308_pt1 | contig 10480 bp, 10 predicted proteins | sample Coa_R1_4_FD_66440 | JGI IMG/M metagenome (GOLD analysis project Ga0070741, IMG submission 66440) | Surface soil microbial communities from Centralia Pennsylvania, which are recovering from an underground coalmine fire - Coalmine... | ecosystem: Environmental > Terrestrial > Soil > Unclassified ... | reverse complement strand
AGGTTCCCGAGCAGACCGCCGATCGACGAGATCTGGTTCACGGTCCGCATCGCCTCGAGCGCGAACTGCTGCATGACGACGCGCTCGCTGTGCTCCTCGCCCTCGCTCACGCGCGACAGCGCGTGAGCGGCGTACAGGCCGAGCGCGGCGGAGACGGCGAACAGGAACTCCCAATGGGCGAAGGCGACGACCCTGAACTCGCCGGTGCGCGCGGCCGAGCCCCAGCGGACGAGCAGCTCGAGGTGCGCAGCCTCGAACCATTGCGCGAGCGCGCCGCCGAGGATCGGCGCGAGCCCGCCCGAGACGGAGGCGACCAGGCTGATCGCGGCGAGGTAGGCGGTGCCCTGGCCCTGCGGCGCGAGCTTCAGGCCGATGTTGCCCGCGGCGAGCGCGATGCCGCCCGCCGCGGCTCCCATGACGATGTGGACCACGTAGAGCAGGACGAGCGTGAGCTCGCGGTGCGCGGGCAGCGCGGCGAACACGAGCCCCAGCACGCAGCCGAAGTAGACCGGGAGCGCCGCGGCGAGCACCGCCTTGTTCGTCAGCCGGTCGGAGAGCCGGCCCCACAGGTACAGCGTGAGCGCGTTCGCGACCTGGCTCGCGACCCACAGCGTCGTCACGGTCGAGAGCGAGTAGCCGAGCTGGCGCATGAGGTAGACGGTGAGGAACGGCGCCGAGAGGTTCGACGCGAAGTTCCACGCGCCCATGAACACGAGCACCCGCCGGAAGTTGCGGTCGACGAAGGGCGAGCGCATCTTCGCGAGCACCGACTCGTGCGGCCCGGCGCTCGCCATCACGGGCTCGGGCACGCGCGTCAGGAACCACGAGCTGACGAATCCCGCGATGCCCGCGAGCGCGAAGGTCAGCGAGTACGCGCGCAGATGCTCGCCCCACGGCCAGTGATCGACGATCAGGCCCGCGGCGAGCGACCCGATGCAGGCGAGCGAGGTCGCGAAGAACAGGCGGCGCGCGAAGAACTGTCCCAGCCCCTCGCGCGGCAGCAGCTGGTGCAGCCAGGAGTTGAACGAGCAGCCGGCGACCGAGCCGAGGACGGTGATGAGCAGCTGCGCCGACACGAGCAGCGGCAGCCGCCCGGGCGCCGCGATCCACGGCACGATCGCGAGCCCGAAGATGAGGCCGCGCGCGACGGTCGCCGCCGCCACCGTGATGCGGCGCCGCTCGCGCACGCGCTCGATCAAGGCGATCGAGGGCAGCTGCACCGCCTGCGCCGCGAACGGGATCGAGGCGAGCAGCCCGATCACGAGCGCGCCCGCGTCGAGCGCGACCGCGAAGCCAGCGAGGACGACGCCGCCGTAGAGCGCTCCGCACACGCTCGCCCACGCCGCGTCCTGCACCAGCGCGCGCTTTCCGCGCTCGATGTCGGCGGCGGTGACGACGGCGTCGGGGCGCAGGCTCATGGCGAGACACGGAGTATGCCGGAGCCCGGGGATGGCCTGCTCGGCCGCCGGGCATAGACCGGTCGAACCCCGCGGCGCCGGCGGCCGGAACTCCGGCACGGCCGGCGCAGTCCGCCACTTATGGCGGAAATCGAAACCGAGCGGGAATCGCTGGAGCGCGAGCTCGCGGCGGCGCGCGCGGACGCGGCCGACGCGCGCCGGAACCTCGCGGAAGCCGAGCGGCGCGTCGCCCAGCTCGACGCCGTGCTCGACGCGATGCCCCACGCCGTCTACATCGGCGACGCGTACGGCATCTGGCGCGCGAACACGGAGGCGCTCCACATGCTGGGCGCATCGTCGCTCGACGACCTGAACGACAACATCGGCAACCTGGGCGCGAAGTTCCGTGTCCGCCGCCAGCGCGAGGGCGACGTCGTCCCGCCGGAGCAGCTGCCGTTCTCGCGCGCGCTCGGCGGCACGCCGGCGCACCTCGACACCTGGGCGACGCGCCTCGACACCGGCGAGGACGTCTACATCGGCGGGCACTCGGCTCCCGTGCGTCTCGAAGGCGAGACGATCGGCGCGGTCGCCGTCAACGTCGATCTCACGCAGCGCGTGGTCATCGAGGAGCAGCTACGCGCCGCGGATCGGCGCAAGGACGACTTTCTCGCGATGCTCGCGCACGAGCTGCGCAATCCGCTCGCCCCGATCCGCAACGCGGCGCACATCCTGCGGCTCGACCCCGAGGGCAGCGAGCGCGTGCGCCAGGCGGCCGCCATCATCGCGCGGCAGGTGGATCACATGACCGATCTGGTCGACGACCTCCTCGACGTGTCGCGCGTCACGCGCGGGCTCGTCACCCTCGACAAGCAGGTCGTCGACGCGCGCGAGGTCATCGCCGCGGCGGTGGAGCAGACGGCGGGGCTGGTGCAGACGCGGCGTCATCGCGTCGAGATCCGCGCGCCCGAGCCGGCCTTCGTCTGCGGCGACCGGACCCGCCTCGTGCAGATCATCACCAACCTGCTCGCCAACGCGGCGAAGTTCACGTCCGAAGGCGGCCTCATCCGGGTCGACGTGTCGGGCGACGAGCGCTGCGTCGCCCTGACGGTCGCGGACAACGGCTCCGGGATCCGCGCCGAGCTGCTGCCGCACGTGTTCGAGCCGTTCACGCAGGAGGAGCGCCCGGTCGACCGCTCGCAGGGCGGCCTGGGCCTCGGGCTCGCGCTGGTGCGCAGCCTGGTCGAGCTGCATCAAGGGAAGGTCACGGTGAGCAGCGAGGGTCCGGGGCGCGGCGCCGAGTTCACCGTGTCGCTGCCGCGATATTCCGAGTCCGGCGCGCCGGCGGGTGCGCGCGCCGCGTCCTCCCGGGGCGATGCCGTCCCGCGCGGCGCGCTCGACGTGCTGGTCGTCGACGACAACGCCGACGCCGCCGACTCGCTCGCCGCGGTGCTCCGCGCCGACGGGCACCACGTGCACGTCGAGCACGGCGCAAAAGCGGCGCTCGAGTACGCCGCGGCCTCGCCGCCGCGGGTGCTGCTGCTCGACATCGGGCTGCCGGACATGGACGGCTACGAGCTCGCGCGGCGGATGCGCGCGCTCGCGCCCACGCGCGGCGCGCTGCTCGTGGCGCTCACCGGCTACGGCCAGGCCGGGGACCGCGAGCGCTCGCAGGCGGCGGGCTTCGATTTCCACCTCGTCAAGCCCGCCGACCCCGCGCGGATCACGGAGCTGCTCGCCGACCTCGCATGAGGATCACTTCTCCGGGCGCAGGGTGATGTCGCCGTACAGCGTGCGCGCCTGCGCGCGCGAGTTGTCGGTGTCCGACATCACGCCGACCGCGACGATGTCCCACGGGTCCTCGCCGAAGGCGCGGCGGTAGTCCTCGACGATGTTGCGCCGGAACTCGCGCCACTCGCCGACGCTGCCGCCGTCGACCACGATCATCTGGATCTTGCTCGTGTAGTTGCTCGCGGCCACGGTTTCGACCGGCGCGTCGTTCGCCCAGACGTACATGAGCATCGCGTACGGCAGCCTCGAGCCGGTGAGCGACTTGTACATCTGCGCGGTGAAGCGCTCGCCGATGTCGAGCCGGCTCACGTCGCCGTGAAAGCAGATCACCAGCCGCGCCGGCGAGTCGTCGCGCGCGGGGAGGCGCGGGTCGGAGTGCGCGGGCGCGCGCAGCACGCGCCATCGCCACTCGACGACGGGGTAGCGCGCGGGATCGATCCGGATGCGCCGGTACAACCCGGACGCCGCGCCCTCCGCCGTGGCCTCGAGCGCCACGCCGGCGTTGGCATCAATCAGCCGGTAATGCGTCGGCTTGGCGGAAGGCGAGACGACGAAGGGCTCCCAGGACCGCGGCGGCGTGCCGACGCGCTCGGCGGAGAAGCGCGCCGCCGCGACCTGCGGGCCGCTCTGGAGCGGAAACTCGGCGACGATCGCGGTCGAGGCGAGCAGCGGCTCGGCCGTGTGGACGCAGCCGGCGACCGCCGCCGCGCACGCGAGCGCTGCCCCGATTCGGACGATGTTCACGGGCCGAGACTTTACTGCATGGCGCCGCCCGGCTCCAAGCTTCGGCTAAACTGCCCGCGTGAAAATCACGCATCTCGAGGTCCACATCCTGCGCGCGCCCGACGCCGGGCGTCCGCACTGGGTCAGCCACTTCATCGTCCCCAAGGCGAACGAGATCCTGGTGCGCGTGCGCACCGACCAGGGCATCGAGGGGATCGGCCTCGCGACCAGCTACACCCCGATCGAGGCCGCGATCCACGCGTTCCGGACCGGGATCGCGGACCTCGTCGTCGGCGCCGACGCGCTCGCGCCCGAGCGTCTCTACCAGAAGCTGTTCGCGCTCACCTGGCAGCGGCTCGCGCACGAGAAGCAGTGGACCCGCGAGGCGATCGTCCGGATCTCGGCGGCGGTCGACATCGCGATGTGGGACATCGTCGGCAAGGCGGCGAAGCTGCCGCTGTACCGCCTGTTCGGCGGCTACCGCAAGATGGTTCCGTGCTACGTCACCTGCGCGTACTACCGCGACGGCAAGACGCTCTCGGAGCTGCGCGACGAAATGCAGATGCTCGCGGCCCAGGGGCACCACGGCTTCAAGGCGAAGGCGGGCGGCCTGCCGCTCAAGGAAGATCTCGAGCGCCTGGCGCTCGTGCGCGAGGTGATCGGCCCCGGACGCGATCTCATGGTCGACGTCAACCGCGGCTGGGACCTCGCGACCGCCATCGAGGGCGCGCGCCTGCTCGAGCCGCTCAACCCTCGCTGGCTCGAGGAGCCCGTGCGCTGGGCCGACGACCGGCGCGAGCTGAAGCTGCTCGCGCAGAAGACGCGCATCCCGCTCTCGGCCGGGGAAAGCGAGCTCACCGCGTACGGCTGCCGCGCGCTGCTCGAGGAAGGCGCGATCCAGATCCTGCAGTTCGACTGCACCATGATGGGCGGCTTTACCGAGGGCCGCAAGCTCGCCGCGCTTTGCGAGATGAACCACGTCCAGGTCGCCCCGCACCACGACTGCTTCGTCCACGCGCACCTGGTCGCGGCGAGCCCTGCCGGCGTGATCGTCGAGTCGTTCACCGATCCCGAGCGCGATCCGCTGCAGGCTGAGCTGTTCGAGGATCCGCCGGCGATCGCCGACGGCCATCTCACGCTGAAGGAGCAGCCCGGCCTCGGGCTGACGCTCTCGGAGAAGGCGCTGAAGAAATTCGGCGAGAAGATTCTCTAGGCGCCCGCGCCAAAGCCCGCGCTTCCGGCTAAACTCGTCGCCGTCCATTTCGGCACCGGAGGCGGTATGACGCACGCGAGCATGCTCAAGGCCAGGCGAAGGAACCAGGCGCGCAAGAAGGAGATCCACAGGCTCGAGAAGGCGCGCAAGAAGGTCGCGCGCAAGACCGCCACGAAGAAATGACGGGAGAAGATCGATGAAGAAGCTGCTCGCCGTATTGCTGCTGCTCGCCTCGGGTCAGGCGCTGGCGTGGACCTGTCCCGAGAAGAATCTGCTGTACTGGCAGGCGTTCCCGGCCGGAGGCGAGTCCGATCTTTCGGCGCGTCACCAGCAGCTCGTGCTGAAGCGCTTCTGCCCCAGGATCGAGACCGTCATCCAGTACAAGCCCGGCGCGGGCGGGGGCCTGATGTGGGCGCAGATGAACCAGCTTCCCGCCGACGGCGTCAATGTCGTCGGCATCAACCTGCCGCACATCGTGCTGCAGCCGCTCGAGGGCCAGGTGCAGTACAAGACCGAGGACGTGACGCCGGTCTTCTGGTTCCACTACACGCCAGACGCGCTGATCGTGCGCGAGGGGAGCCCGTTCAAGACCTTCCAGGATTTCGTGAAGGCGGCGAAGGCGAATCCGGGGAAATTCTCGCTCGGCGGCTCGGGCACGAACTCGGCGAACCACGCGGCGCACGAGCGCCTCGACGCCCGTTTCGGCATCAAGACGCTGTACGTGCCGTTCAAGGGCACCGGCGACATGACCACCGCGATCATCGGCGGTCACGTCGACGGCGCGATGGGCTACTCGGCCTTCGCGATCAACAACAAGGGCAAGGCGCGCGCGCTCGCGGTCGCGATGGACAAGCGCCATCCCCTGCTGCCGGACACGCCGACTTTCCGCGAGCTCGGCGTCGACTGGGTGGACGGCGCCTACCGCGGCATCGGCGTGCCGAAGTCGACCCCGGCCGAGGTGAAGAAGCACCTGTCCGAGCTCTGGGCGGCGCTCAATGCGGACCCGGAGATGAAGGCGCTCGCCGCGAAGAGCGGGTTCGAGCTGGTGAACGTCGGCGTCGGCCCCGGCATGGACCGGTTCATGAAGGACAAGGCCGCGCTCTACATGGAGAGCGCGAAGCTGCTCGGCCTGGTCAAGTAAACGGAGGACGTCATGGCGGGCAACAGCGGTCCCGGATTCAAGAAGTACCCCAAGCACCGCGTTGCGGCGCGTCCCGCGGGCGTGCACGTGCAGGTGAAGCTGAAAGGCGAGCTGATCGCCGACACGCGCGACGCGGTCGCGCTCGAGGAGACGCCCGAGGGCCACGTCCTGGCGCCCGTGGTCTACTACATCCCGCGCAAGGACGTGAAGATGGACCGCCTGGTGCGCAGCAGCCACACGACGCACTGTCCGTTCAAGGGCGACGCGTCCTACTTCTCGATCAAGAACGGACCGGAGAACGCGGTGTGGAGCTACGAGCGGCCCTACGACGAGATGACGGCGATCGGCGAGCTGCTGGCCTTCTATCCCGACAAGTTCGAGACCGTCACTTCATGAACGCCGAGATCGCGCCCTGCGAGCGCGGCCGCAGCGGCACGATCTTGTCGTCGGGAGCGCCGGGCTCGCGCCCGCGCTCGACCCAGTCGCACACCGGAGCGAGCTCCTCGCGCTCCGTCCCGGAGACGGCGGGATCCATCTCGAACACGCCCACGCCCGCCTCCGCGGCCTTCACATAGGCGTCCGAGTCGCTGATCCGCCCGATGATCGGCAAGTTCAGCACGGCGAGAAAGCGCTCGAGCGGCGGATAAGCCTGCATCGTGCCGCGCACGCGGTTCGCGATCACGCCGATGCGGATGTTGCGCAGGCGGACGCGCCCTGCGAGCAGCAGGTCGCGGATGAAGTTGGCGCTCGCGTGGATGTCGATCGCCGAGGGCGCGACGGGGATGAGGATCGAATCGGCGCGCGCGAGCATCTCCTGCAGCAGCAGACCCGCGGCGCCGGCCGGGGCGTCGATCAGGAGCTGGCGCGTGTCGGTGGGGACGTGCATCGTGATGCCGCGCAGGCGCATGCCGCGCTGCGGAGAGGCGTCGGCGCCGTGGATGCGGGGGAACGAAGGCTTGCGCAGCTGCAGCCAGGCGAGGCTGGAGCTCTGCGGGTCGTAGTCCATGATGGCGACAGACACGCCGCGTGCCGCGAAGTAGCTGGCGATGTTCGTCGTGACGGTCGTCTTGCCCGAACCGCCCTTCGGATTGATCACCAGCGTGGTGTGGGTTCTCATGTCGGCGCCCCCGGGTGTCGTCCCTCCCGCCGAGAAGGCGTAGGTTACGCCAGGAAGCGTGGCCTACGTTAATCCCGCGCCCGCGGTCCGTTAAGTACTGCTCAAACCCTCTGCGGTCGTCATCACCACGGGCGCGTGGTCGCTCGTGCCGACCTCGGCGAGGACCGGGCAGCTCACCGCCCGGGCCGCGATCGAAGGCGAGGCCAGGACGTAGTCCAGGCGCCACCCGATGTTGCGCTGCCTCATGTTCCGCCACGGCGCCCACCACGTGAACATGTTGTCGTTGTCCGGGTCGAGCGCCCGGCCGACGTCGACCAGGTGCTGGCCGAGAAGCTTGTCGAACAGATCGCGCTCCTCCTCGCGCTGGCCGATGATGCCGGGCTTGCGCTCGCGGGGGTGCACATCGCGCTCGGTGCGGGTGATGTTCATGTCGCCGCACAGGACGAGCTCGAGCCCCTCGCGGTGCAGCCGGCGCGTCCACTCGGCGAGCCGCAGCATGAACTGCAGCTTCGCCTCGTAGTCCTTGCCGCCGTTCGGAACGTACACCGATGCGAAGATCAGCTTCCCGAACTGCGCCTGGACGATGCGCGACTCCATGTCGAACTCGGGGTGGCTGAACACGGGATCGGTCTCGAACAGGCCCTTGCGGATGTGCAGCGATACGCCGGAATAGGCGCGCAGGCCGTGCCAGTACACGTGGTAGTCGACGTGGCCGCACTCGGTGGGGATCTGCGAGGGCTCGGCCTTCAGCTCCTGCAGGCAGACGACGTCGGGCCGGTCGCGCTCCAGCCATTCGCAGAACTGCGCCTGGCGTGCGCGGATGCCGTTCACGTTCCAGGTGGCGATCTTCATGTCCTCAGCCGGTAGCCGGTGCGGAAGATCCAGGCGACCACGGCCACCGTGGCGGCGAGGAAGACGAACGTCATGCCGAGGCTCACCCCGACGCTGACGTCGGCGAGCCCGAAGAAGCTCCAGCGAAATCCGCTGACGAGGTACACCACCGGGTTGAACAGCGAGACCTTCTGCCAGAACGGCGGCAGCATGTCGATCGAGTAGAAGCTGCCGCCGAGGAAGGTGAGCGGCGTGACGATGAGCAGCGGAATGAGCTGCAGCTTCTCGAAGCCGTCGGCCCAGATGCCGATGATGAAGCCGAACAGGCTGAAGGTGATGGAGGTGAGGAGCAGGAACACGACCATCCATACCGGGTGCTCGATCCGCAGCGGCACGATGGCGGCCGCGGTCGCGAGGATGACGAGGCCGAGGATGACCGACTTGGTGGCCGCTGCGCCCACGTAGCTGACGACGATCTCGAGGTACGACACCGGCGCCGAGAGCAGCTCGTAGATCGTGCCGACGAACTTGGGGAAGTAGATGCCGAAGGAGGCGTTCGAGATGCTCTGCGTGAGCAGCGACAGCATGATCAGCCCCGGCACGATGAACGCGCCGTACGAGACGCCCTCGACCTGCGGGATGCGCCCGCCGATCGCCGCGCCGAAGACGACGAAGTAGAGCGCGGTCGAGATCACGGGCGCGATGATGCTCTGCGTCAGGGTGCGCCGCGTGCGCGCCATCTCGAAACCGTAGATGGCGCGGATCGCGTGGACGTTCACGCCGCTCACGTGCGCCTCACGAGCGTGACGAAGATGTCCTCGAGCGAGCTTTGCCGGGTCTGGAGGTCCTTGAAGCGCACGCCCGCCCGCGGCAGGGCCTGGAGCAGCGCGGTGATGCCCGTCTGGTCGCCGCGCTCGTCGTACGTGTAGACGAGGTCCGCGCCGCCCGCAACCAACTCGAGGTTGTATCCGGCGAGCGCCTCGGGGACGCGCTCGAGCGGGTGCTCGAGGTGCAGCGTCAGCTGCTTCTTCCCGAGCTTGCGCATCAGCGACGCCTTGTCCTCGACCAGGATCAGCTCGCCCTTGTTGATGACGCCGACGCGGTCGGCCATCTCCTCGGCCTCGTCGATGTAGTGCGTGGTGAGCACGATGGTGACGCCCTCGGCCTTGAGCCTGCGCACGAGGTGCCACATCGCCTGGCGCAGCTCGACGTCGACGCCGGCCGTCGGCTCGTCCAGGAAAAGAATGCGCGGCTCGTGCGACAGCGCCTTGGCGATCAGCAGGCGGCGCTTCATGCCCCCGGAGAGCGTCATCACCTTGTTGTTGCGCTTGTCCCAGAGCGACAGGTCCTTCAGCACGCGCTCGATATGCCCGGGGTCGGGCGAGCGGCCGAACAGGCCGCGGCTGAAGGAGACGGTGTTCCATACCGACTCGAAAGCGTCGGTCGTCAGCTCCTGCGGCACGAGCCCGATCAGTGAGCGCGCGGCGCGGTAGTCGGAGACGATGTCGTGGCCGTCGACCCGGATCGTGCCTTGCGACGGGTTCACCAGGCCGCACACGCAGCCGATGAGCGTCGTCTTGCCGGCCCCGTTCGGCCCCAGCAGGGCGAAGATCTCGCCGGGGCGTATGTCGAGGCCGATGTTCCCGAGCGCGCGGAATCCCGACGCGTACGTCTTCGAGAGATTGGCGATCGCGATCGCCGGCCTGACGGGCGTCAGCCGACCACCAGCGCGGCGTGCTCGCTCTGCCCCTCGGTCATGCCGCGGTCCTTCATCCAGTCGTAGGCGCGACGGAACAGGACCGGGTCGTAGTAGTCGACGTGCTTGTAGTGCACGAACGCGCGCGAGAGCTCGTTCGGCTTGAGCGCGCCCTTCGCGTGCGCGACGACGTGGTGCGCGTACTTGTAGAAATCGCCGTTGATCAGGTCGACCGCGGCGTTCAGGGCGTCGTAGTAGGCCTTGCGCTGCTCCGACGTGAGCTCGGGCCCGATCACCTCGCCGCCGCGGTAGAACGACGCGGCGACGATGTGCGCGCCTTCCTTCACGCCCAGGCTGATGAAGGGCTCCATGACGGTCACCGCGCGGGCGCTGCCGTTCTTCAGCGCTTCCCAGCGCCGGTGCGGCAGCCCGCCCTTCGCGATGTTCACGTGGTCGCGGCCGACCGCGCTCTCGAGCATCTGCAGCGTCGTGTAGTGCGATCCGGTCCATTCCTGCACGACGACCGGAACGTCGGCGAGATCGCGCGGGGTCTGCAGCTTCTCGTCGAAGCTGA
>Ga0070741_10020307_pt1 | contig 10480 bp, 11 predicted proteins | sample Coa_R1_4_FD_66440 | JGI IMG/M metagenome (GOLD analysis project Ga0070741, IMG submission 66440) | Surface soil microbial communities from Centralia Pennsylvania, which are recovering from an underground coalmine fire - Coalmine... | ecosystem: Environmental > Terrestrial > Soil > Unclassified ... | reverse complement strand
TTCCAAAATAAGGAGCTGATGCCAGTCAAGTCCGCAGCCAGGCTGTGCTCAAACATCTTGTTCAACCAGCGCTACTTCCCGTACTATGTCCAGATCATCATGGGCGGATACACGCAGGGAGAGGGCAGCAAGATCTACAACATCGACCTCTTTGGCTCGATTACTACAGAGAAGTTCATCTCTACAGGCAGCGGCTCGCCAGTTGCATATGGCTACCTCGAATCAGAGTACAGGGAAAACATGAGCGTAAACGATGCTTACAAGGTCGCGATGCAGGCAATAGCAGCTGCAATTAGGAGAAACGCAGGGACAGGCGACAACATCAATGTAGTCATTATCGACAAGGATGGCTACCTCGAGTTGTCAAAAGAGCAAAAGGCTGCAGTTGGCGTCGTCTTTTAGCTGACGCCACTACACACACTCTTTTTGTCCATTCATTTCCTACATTCTTGCAGTGATTTCGTTCATGAAGAGGCTACTATCAAGCCTTGAAAACCTTGACAGATCTATCCCTGCCCCCGGTTCCATTATTTCGCGTATATATCTGCCTGCCTCCACCTGCGTCCACCATTCCTCTCCAAACCTTTCTTGCAAGTGATGGTCAAGCTCTGCCGCGCGGACCGCAGCAAGCAAATAGCTAGGCACATACATTATCGCATCAGGCAGAATGTGGTGCAGCATCCAGTACTGTCCGGGCATTTCAAAGCCGGCGTATTCCTTTATCAGCTTGGCATACAGGTCGCTTGCCTTTTCCATCGACAGGTTCTTGCGCCAGAATTCTGCCTTCATGAGCGAGTTTGCGGTGTAAAAAGTGACAAAAAATAGCTCCATGAAGCTGTTCCTTTCTTCAATATCCGTCAGAGTTTGCTCGTCCTGCACACCAAGCGACGACAGGTATCGTCTATTTTTTGTCAGCCTCTCAAGAAATATTGAGAATATCTCTGCCACGCCCATCGAGAAAAAGTACTTGTCCCAGTATTTCGCCTGCGGGTTGATTGAAGACGCGTGCACTGCATGTCCCATTTCATGGTAACACCCTTGCAGATCAAAGTACGGGCTTTCGCTCTTGTACAGCACGCGGATGTCGTCTGGCACCTGCACAAAGAAGCATATCGGAGAAGGATACTTGTCCTTCCGGTTTTCCGTGTCAAAGTTGATTGAAGATAGGTTGAACTGCATCGCGCCGAGTGTGCGTTTTACCTGCTCAGGAGGGCTCACGCCCGCAAACTCTTTTTCAAGGTCAGCGTACACCCTGTTGCGGAAAAAGTAAAAGTCGTCGTAGTACTCGGCTTCTCTTCTAAGCACTTTTTTTGAGATATTTTCCAGCGCTTCTTGAAATGGCTTTTTTGCCTGCCGGCCCATAGACTTTACAAAATCAATCAGTTGGGAATAAGAGACGTCTTCGTTTTCAAGGTAGCCGTCAAGCGGGTTCATTTTTTTGAGCGAATATTCTGAATATACCTTTCCTATCTGGTCAAAGCGCTTTTTGATTACAGGCGATATGTACTTTGTCTTGACAATAAATTCGTCAAACACCTGTTTTCTTTTTGCCGAGTCCTTTTCAGCGCTGTTAAACTGCCGCCATGTACTCCAGTTGACCGGAGTCTTGCCAAACTTGTGGCGCGAAGAGACGATCTTTTTGTTTCGCAGATTGTACAGCTGGAGCTCGAATTTCTTTGTTGAAGAATCTGCAATATTTTCAATTGAAGATAAGAACAGCTCTCGCGGCTCTGAAAACGATCCAAGAAAAGCCTTGGCACTGGCAGACTTGATCTCTGCTAGCTGCTCTATCACGCGCTCGCTGTGCTTTAATCCCGCGTACTGCTTGTAGCGCTCATCGGCATCTGCAATGTATATCCGCTCATCAAGCTCGCACCACTGTTCCAGATTCATAGCTTTGCCAGAGAGCCGATCCAATTTTAAGTTTGGTTATACAACTTGCAGCATAGCGGCAGACGCACGGATAGAAGGAAAGCGCTGTCGCAGTAAATCAATATTTAAGACTTTATCCAAACGTTTGGACAAAGTGCTATATCGACTCTGCAGCCAATCATATCCATGTCTAGTGCCAGCTACTTTTCTTCGGCCACTCGCAAAAGGACTTCTAGGCGCGACTTTCTAAAGCTGATGGCTGCCGCAGGCACTGTCATGGTCTTTGTACCTTTTGTTGACTGGGGCAAGTTTTTGCCAAACACCAAGACAAGCGTGGCTAAAAAAGCAAAAGTAATGCTCCCGGACAACTCGCAGGCCAATATCCACACTTTTCTCGTCAACCACTCTGAGGTAGTGATCTATCCGGAGACGGATGATCAGATCCTGAACAAGGAGGCATTCCGCACGTGGCAGCTGATAAGGCTTCCAGAAGAGCTCCACGGCAAAATCGACGATGTTTCGTCATTTCGGCTGTACAGCATGGTATGCCTGCACCTGTGGTGCCTATGGAGATATGTCCCAAGGAAGCCGGACGAGATAGACCCTTCAAAAATGGTCAACGGCAGCGGCCAGTGCCCGTGTCACGGCAGCATGTACGACCCTTTGACTGGCAAGGCGTACCAGGGACCAGCTTCGTTACAGGGGCCGCCATCAAACGCGCTGCCAAGGCTTGATCTGGAAGCCGATTCAAAAGGCGACTTGTGGATACTGCCTCCGACTTGGGACCTCCATAAAAACGGAATAGTGGGGTACGGGAGATACCTTGCCTAGAAACACAAGACCGAATATTTTTATCCCTAATCAGACAATATTACACTGTTGCTCCATGCAGGAGGTCTGCTCTGCTAAATGAGCACGAAAATCCTTAGCATGACGCTGTTTCTGTTCACTGCACTCACTCTGACTCATGCAGCTTTTGTAGACTACAGGTCAGGCGCAGCCGAAACCCAGCCGCAGTTCAGGGCAATGCAGGACAGCAAAATTATTGCTCCAAACCAGATGATGTACCTTCAGACAAGAAAGCTGGCAGGAGCAGAGATGGTCCTTGGAGATTTTGGCGCCTATGGCAAGCGAAGCATCTGGAGGGGACTGATAAAATCTAAGTGGACCGAGAATGGTCTTTGCTGTGGTGTGTTTGACCTGCTGATCAAGATGAAAGGCGGCAGGACAAGGACAGCCCTGCTAAAATCGCTTTCTGAGCCAAAGAATAAGCTCCAGCTGGCGCATAAGCTGGGTATCGACTGGAAGGCTATTGACGGCCACATCAACAAATTACTTGAATACAGTTTGGTGGCTGAAGTCGCAGTGGTCGGCACCTGCAAGGTCTATGCCATTACCCAGAAAGGCAGGCTGGCACTGGAAATCCTAGACGAAGGTCAGCCGCCAGACGATACAGGATGCACCTAAAAGAATTTACGTTGCGCAGTGCCAATTATCATCATGGCAAGACCGCTTGGAGTGCTTGACGTCCTGATCATAATAGCGCTCATCATTGTGGCCGCGATAGTGATCTATTTTCTATGGCCGCTTATCGTAGTCATTGTGATAATCGGGGCTGCCTACTATATCTACAAGTGGTATAGGCACAGAATGTAAGTAATAAAAGAGGAAAAGGGTGCGCTTACGCGCCGGCCATGTTGTTGCGCAGTTCTACGCCCTTGTGATCTTCAGAGGCTTCGGCTGCGGCCTTGTGCATCTCAGAGAGGGCGCACCCCATCTGGGCTTCTGGCTTGCCTTTCCTCATCAGGCCCCTATAGAGTCCTGCTTCGAGGGTCTGGCCGTGGGCCTTCTCCCATTCTTCCACTGGGATGCTGTATTTCTTTTGGATTCTGTCGCGGTACCACTCTGGGATGACGTTGAACGCACAGAATGGAATGATTCTGAGGTCTGGAGTCAGGTAGTGGATATCGCATCTCTGGAGCCTTTCAAGGTCCTCGTTGTACTTGTCCTGGAAGTGCATCATGCCAAGGAACAGCGACCTTACGTGCCACGAGCCTACAGAGTCAAAGTTGCGCTTTAGCAATATGCTAGAGAACATCTTTGCAAGATCCAGACCATGCGGCTGTTTGTCCTTGTCAACGAACTGCTTTAGCTTGCGCACGACTTCGAGCATTGCCCAGTACCTGTTGGCGCCGGACTTGATCTCGTCAGCCTTTTCTTCAAAGTATTCTAGGACACCCTTGATGTCCACGAACGATGTCAGCGGTGTCAGCTTCTTTGTCTGCACGTCTTCAAAGACATAAGTTCCTGCGCCGCATGCAAAGTGTATCGACAGCTCGTACTTTGGCTTTTTGCTGAAAGCCTCGATGATGTTTGTCATGGGCATGCATGACGGAACCGGGAACCATCCGTCTTTTGAAATCTCGCCATTTGTCTGCTCTTCGATCCTCTCGATACAGTCGGGAATTGTGATTCTGTACTTCTCACGCTCTTTCTTGCCCATCCTGCCTGTAAGCGACACGGGCTGGAAGTTGACTGCGTGGACCACGTCCAAGTTCTTTTGTGCGTAGCGGATGATGCCGCCTAGCTCGTGGTCGTTGATTGACTTGATGACTGTTGGGACGAACACCACTGTCATTCCGCACTTTCTTGCAGACTCCAGAGTGTATGGGATTTCCCAGTGGTTCTTGGGGTTTGTCCTTGGGGTTACGCCGTCAAATGACAGGTAGAGGTTGCTCACTCCGGCCATTCTTACCTGGCGCATCGTATCTGGAGACATGGCCAGTTTTATGCCGTTGGTGTTTAGCTGGACGTGGTCAACGCCCTCTTCCTTCATCACCTTGATAATTTCAGCAATGTCGTCGCGGAGCATTGGCTCGCCGCCGGTGATCTGGATAGAGTTGCCTGCGATTGGTTTTTCTGCCTTGAGCGTCTTCATCATGGCCCTTACCTGTTCCATGTTTGGCTCGTAGAGGTAAGCGCCTTCAAGGCCCTTCTTGACGTAAAAGAAGCAGTACCAGCAGGTCAGGTCACACCTGTTTGTGATGATCATGTTAGAAAGCCCAGAGTGTGAAAGGTGGTTGGTGCAGAGTCCGCAGTTGTTTGGACACGAGCACTTGTCAATCATTACGTTTGGCGCATGTGCACCCTTGCCGTCCATCCAATAAGTGCTGAATTTCTTGTACATTTCATAAGAGCCGAAATACAGCTCCTCGCACTCGCCGTGACTTGGGCACGTCTTTGTCATAAAGACCTTGCCTTCCCTTTCAAAGACTTCAGCATCTAGGATCATATTACAGTCAGGGCAGATGCTTTGCGTGAACCTGATTGTACGCCTAGCGCCAACGCTTTTGCTAGACACGTTCGAAATTTGGATTAGGTCCATTATACTACCTTATGGACACATTCTACACTTTGTATATAAAGCTAACTTACTAATTCCTACGGGGAATAGGTTAAAAACTACGCACAAATGACGATGAAAAGCCCAAATTTTAGCATGAGTCGCAGGCACGGTTTCAGGCGTACTTAAAGATAAATATATCACGGTTCCCCACTTTGGGAAGTGAGCATCAGCGACAGGTCAAGGAAGGCTATGGAAAACCTTGGCTTGACAGGCTACGAGATACGCGTCTATCTCTCGCTGCTTGACACGGGCTCCATGACCGCTTCTGAAATATCCAAGAAGTCAGGAGTGCCATACTCCAAAATCTATGAAGTTCTAAGCACCTTGGAAGAGAAGGGCTGGCTAGAGTCGGACAGCTCCCGCCCGCAAAAGTTCTTTCCCAAGTCTCCCTCAAGCGCGCTAGAGGCCATGAGGATGCGCCGCGAGAATGGCTTCCGGGAGAGCCAGAGCACCATTGTCAACGAGCTGATGCCGATGTACACAAAGAGCGGCATAAAGGAGCGGCCAGAAATCTGGGTTGCAAGAGGAGTCTTTAATATCGGCGCAAAAGTCAATGAGATAATCCAGAATTCCCAGCAGGAGCTTTTGGTCGCACTGCCCGCAGTAGCAGAGAACGTTGCCAAGCCGCTGCAGCCAGTGCTAAGGACTTTGCATGACAGGGGCATCAAGATACACGTCCTTGCCTCTGCCAAAATAAACCCCGACACCATCAAAGCGCTATCGAGGGTTGCAGAAGTCAGGCTAAAAGACGGGCTGTTTGGAGGCGGAGTAATAGGGGACGGCAAGCATGTCGTGATACTACTTGGAGAAGGCACGGGCGAAAATGGCAACATGGAGCCGATAGCGATATGGGCAGACCATTCGGGTCTTGCGGGCTTTGCAAAGGGCTACTTCCAATACCTGTGGGACGACGCAAGCCTGAAAAAGAAGCGGTAAAAACGGCGTTATACCAGCTGAGATAAGGTTAATAGAGTTTAGCGGGAACAGATAACCGTCGTGGAGTCTGCCGTTGCAAAGAAAAAGGCTGTAGCAAGCAACGACGAAGAGCTGTTTGTAGGCACGGCCGAATCAGAGCATATAGAGATGTACCTGAAGGCCATCTGGTATATCCGCGAAAAAGGCGATGACGTCAAGGTAAGCTCCATTGCAAAACTGCTCAACGTCACGCAGCCGTCAGTAGTCCAGATGCTCCGCAAGCTAGACGGCTCCCAGCTTGTACGCTATACAAAAGGAAGCGTGGAAATGACTGGCGAAGGCGATCGCATAGGCCGGCAGATGATGAGGAACACCCGGCTTTTAGAAGTGCTCATGAGAGACGCGCTAAAGATAGAGATTGACGAGGAGATGGTCTGCGGGATAGAGCATCATATGAAGAACATCTTTACAGATGCCCTGTGTACGCTCCTAAAGCACCCAAGGAATTGTCCCCACGGCCATGCCATACCAAAGGGCAAGTGTTGTTCGTAGCTTTTTATGTCGCAGAAGCCCAATTTTGTCGTGGACAAGCGATGACTAGACTAGCCCTACTGACCCTTAGTGAGGAAGATCTTGAGTAAGGAGTTTGTCCACGTTTTCTCATAAGCTTGATAAGTGACTAGATGGTTCCAATAAGATACATTGGTCAAGATAGAAACCACTGCTTCTCTGGAGAGCTTTAGAAAATTTATCATCGTAAGCACCTGTAGGTCTTTTATACCCGAAAGCTATCTGCGCGACTATGAAGTATTCCCCGAGCGCGAAGAAGGCCCCGGCGCGATCTATATCGAAGCCGCAGACAAGGTGACTCTAAAGAAAATAAGGGAAATGACCTTTGTGAATGCAAAGGAAGTCCTTGGCATAATCTACTCTTCAAAAAGTGGAAACACGCAGCTAAAGTGGAGGCAGACCCGCAGAAGAATAGGCAAGGTGCAGGGCTTTGCTTCTCCAAACGCCCTTGTGAACTTGGTCGAGTCAGGCGTGCTTACCCAAGAATGGGTTGACGACTACCTAAAGTCAGTTCAGAGTGAAGGGCAGCAAGGCGGCGAAGACTCGACATCTTCTGCTGTAACTGAAAAGACAGCATGATAGTAAAGCCAAGCGGAACATCAAACAACGCGTACTTTGTTATTCCCGAAGATGCAGACGACCTCTTTACCCTCCGGCGGATCGTAGAAAAAGACGACTATATTATCGCAGACACTACCCGCGTGATCAAGCAGGTAAAAGAATACGGCAGGCCGGACAAAGGCGAGCGCGTCAAGGTGCGCGTTTCAATCAGGGTTGAGCAGAGCGAGCTTGACGCAGCAGTCGACAGGCTCAGGATAACAGGCGTCATAACAGAGACGGACAACGAGCTCGTGACAAAGGGGACGCACCATTCGCTTTCGGTGCAGGCAGGCGACATGGTAACTATAGACAAGGGCAGGAGATGGCAGGATGTAGAGCTCAAGATGCTAAAAAGGTCAGGCAGCAGCGCCAGCTTTATTCTGGTAGCAATCGACACGCAGGAAGCGGCTGTTGCCAGGGTGTCTGGCACGCATGTTAAAGTGATCCCAAACATCTATTCTGGCCAGAGCGGCAAGCGCTACCAGACCAAGAACAACCCCAACATCGAGACATATTTCGCGGACGTCGCCAAGACCGTTTCTTCCACTATTGGAGAAAATGACAAAGTTATCATATTTGGCCCCGGCGAAACCAGGCGGCGATTTTTCAACACACTTGTTGGCAAGCAGGAAATTCCAAAAGATAGGGTGCAGGTGGTGGACAGCGTGGATGTTGCTGGAGAGGACGGGATATTCGTATTCCTTCGCTCGCCGGCGATGAAGGAGGCAATGAGCGCAAGCAAGCTTGCATCAGTATCGGCCCTGCTTGACAGGGTTATGCTAATGGTGAACAGGGGCGAAGCAAAGTTTGCAATGGGAATGCAAGAAGTATCGCAGGCGGCGGGAATGAAGGCGATCGAATCAGTGGTGTTTTCAGATTCAATCTTCAATACTGCAGGCGAAGAAGAGGTAGTCAAGATGCTCAATTCAATTGAAAGCTATGGAGCAAAGACGTATGCGGTAGACTCTTCGACAGATATTGGCCTGCGGGTTTCATCGCTTGGCGGTATTGTGGCGCTTCTTCGCTACGCGGTTCGTTGATTCTGCAAGCCATGACATGTATGGTTTTGAAACGTCGCTTGTTTTCAGCTCAATAATTTCGGGCACGTCGTATGGGTGCAGATTCGCTATAGCAGCTTTTAATTTCTCTGACGATCTCTTTGTTGTCTTGAAAAGCGCGATAAATTCTTGCTGGTCTTCCATCTTGCCCTTCCAAGAGTAGATTGACCGGATCTCTGTAAAATTTACGCAGGCACATAGTCTGCTTCCCACCACTTTTTTAGCCACACCGGCAGCAGACTCTTCGCTTGGAAATGTCGACAGAATAATGACCGCCCTTGACATGTGCCTAGTTGCTGTGCGCAATTATTTATTCCTGCATAGTTTCGCAGAGCGGGTTTGCCTTCATTACGATAAAGTCTTGGTTTGTCATGTTTTTTGACATGACTTTTTCAAAATCTGCCTTTGAGCAGGCGATGACCACAGTGGTCTTGTCGGTGTGGTAAAGGTCAAACGTCGGCCCTTGGTGCCGCTCGACATCACCGATATAGTCCTTGACCTTTGTCTCAAGTGATGACAGGAGTTCGATCTTGTCTCCCCTCATCTCGTGCGAATCTAGAGTCCACGCTATTGCCACCTTTGTCCTGCTGGCCTTGAGGTCGCGCTTTTTCAAAGTAGCCCTTATCTGGTCTATCAGATACTTGACATAGCCCTCGATCCCCTTGATGCTGCCGTTCACGAGGTACATCAGCGGGCCGGCGCCGTCAAGCGACGATCCTATCATACGCAGGTCGTACAGCCCGCTTGTCACGTCATCGATGTAGAGGTCTGCAAAAGTCCCGCGCATCAGGTCACTCCCAATGTTGGCGTCGGTTGCCTTTTTGCAGATTTCAAGTATGCCAGCCATCCCTGAATAATGGCTGAGCGTCTTTATCACATGCACAAGCTCGGCAGAGTTGACGTCGACGAAGTTCAATCGCTTGCGCGTATCAGGATCGTGTAGCATCTTTGATAAGTGGTTATCCTGCTTTGACTTGACAGAGCCGACAAGTGTTTCAGAGCTTGCGCCGGCAATGTTGCTGACTGGCAGGTAATAGTACGACACGTCCTTGTCGACGGTCATCCCTGTCATGTGCTCTATCAGGGTAATGTTCTCGTTGTTGCCTCCAACCCCCGTAGGGAGCATGTAGACCACTGACGCGCCTTTCTTAAGGGCCTTTATGGCGTCCTTGAACTTGGTCGTTACGTCACTTTTGACATCCGGGCCGACCTTTCTTATCTTTGGAGCAAAGTAGACGTATGAAGCGTTGTTTATCGCAACGTCAACCGGCTCCAAATCCAAGAGAGGCTCATCTTCTACAAGCGAGCCCACGTTAGGATATGTCCGGGCAATGTCCGGCTTGAGCGAAATGGCCATCCTTACCGATTCGTCGATAAGTGAAACCTTGGAGCCCTTGATAGCAATTGAAGAAGCTATCCTGTAGCCTTCTGTGCTCAGGCCATACACTGCAACAGACGAAGATGCCGCACTCAAAGTGTAGACTGAGCTCCCCTGTTCATCCCTACGGTATACTCTGGGCGACATACAAAAGGTTTTTCCATGGCTTTCCGGCTACAATGCTTGTTTGAAGATCTGGTTTGACATCCTGACTCCAAAGCAGGTGATGTTTTTCAGGCAGAGTATCAAATTGCTGCGCGAGTCAGGCCACAACGTTCTCTGCACCTCAAGAAGATACAGGGAAGCAGTTGATCTGGCCAAGCTCAAGCAACTCGACCTTGCAATAGTTGGAAGCCATGGCGGGGCGGAAAGATACGACAAGCTGCGCGAAAGCGCCCGCAGGATATACGAGCTTGCCGAAGTAGTCAGGGGCTTTGAGCCTGATGTCGCATTCACCTTTTCGTCACCTGAAGGCGCAAGGGTGGCGTACGGCCTTGGGATCAGACACATCGGCTTTAATGACTCACCCCATGCAGAAGCCGTCGCACGACTCACCGTGCCACTGATGAGCAAGCTTTTCACCCCGTGGGTGATCCCATACCCAGAGTGGACGGTCTATGGCATTGCGCGCAAGAACATTTCCCGCTATCATGCACTTGATCCGGCGGCATGGCTCAAGCG
>Ga0070741_10020306_pt1 | contig 10481 bp, 7 predicted proteins | sample Coa_R1_4_FD_66440 | JGI IMG/M metagenome (GOLD analysis project Ga0070741, IMG submission 66440) | Surface soil microbial communities from Centralia Pennsylvania, which are recovering from an underground coalmine fire - Coalmine... | ecosystem: Environmental > Terrestrial > Soil > Unclassified ... | reverse complement strand
TTCAGCACGGGCCAGTCGAACGACAGCGGCGCGCCGAAGGCCAGCATGGTCAACAGCGGCAGGCCGATGAAGAGCACCAGCACGTAAGGCCAGATTCTGAGGGCACGGCCCCGCTGGTACAGTTCGCGCCGCGCATGGCCGTTCAGGACCAGCGATGCGACGATGGCGATCAGGATCGAAAGCGCAAAATAGTCGAGCCCGGGCTGCGGCACCGGCGTCGGGACGATCAGGCCGCGATTGTTGAGGAAGAAGCCTGTGACCGGCGAGATGCTCTGCCGCGGCGCCGGCAGCACCGCGAGCACCGCCAGATACCAGAACAGCATCTGGAACAGCAGCGGCAGGTTGCGCACGATCTCGACATAGGCGCCGGCCACCCGCGCCATCAGCCAGTTCGGCGACAACCGGCCAAGCGCGACGATGAAGCCCAGAATGGTCGCAAAGAAGATGCCGACCACCGACACCAGGATGGTGTTGGACAGCCCGACCAGGAACACGCGGGTGTAGGTGTCGGAGCCCGAATAGGGAATCAGGTTCACGCTGACGTCAAAGCCGGCCGTGTTCTTCAGGAAGCCAAAGCCGGTCGCGATGTGCTGGGTCTCGAGATTGGCGCGGGCGTTGACGATGATCTCGTAGGCGATCCAGGCCAGCGCGATCACGAACACGATCTGGACGGCAACCCCGCTCCAGCCGGCGCGGCCGCCGAGCGCGCGCTTCAGCTTGAGCACGAGCTGCGTCGGCGGCGCTCGGCTGTCTGCTGTCTCGATGCCCATCGCCGCAGCCCCGCGGACGACGGGCAATCAGCGGATCGGCGGCGCGTACTGGATTCCGCCCTTGTTCCAGAGCTGGTTGAGACCGCGGGCGATCTGCAGCTTGGAGCCGGCGCCGACATTGCGGTCGAACGACTCGCCGTAATTGCCGACCGCCTTGATGATGCGGTAGAACCAGTCCTTGGTCAGCCCGAGCTGTTCGCCGAGATTGCCGTCGACGCCGAAGGCGCGCTTGAGGTCCGGCTTGTCGGACTTTGCCATCTCGTCGACGTTCTTCTGGGTGACGCCCATCTCCTCGGCGTTGATCATCGCAAACAGCGTCCACTTCACGATGTCGAACCACTGGTCGTCGCCATGACGCACCATCGGCCCGAGCGGCTCCTTCGAAATCACTTCCGGCAGCACCACATGGTCGGCCGGATTGGCGAGCTTGAGGCGCTCGGCATAGAGCTGGGAAACGTCCGAGGTGAACACGTCGCAGCGGCCGGACTCGTAGGCTTTGATCGTCTCGTCCGCCGTGGTGAAGGCGATCACCTCATACTTCATTTTGTTGCCCTTGAAGTAGTCGGCGAGGTTCTGCTCGGTCGTGGTGCCCGTCTGCACGCAGACCGATGCGTTGGAGAGTTCCAGCGCGGAGTTCACGTTGAGCGACTTCTTCACCAGAAAGCCCTGGCCGTCGTAATAGGTCACGCCGGTGAAATTGGCGCCGAGCGAGGTATCGCGCGAGAGCGTCCAGGTGGTGTTGCGCGAGAGCACGTCGATCTCGCCGGATTGCAGCGCCGTGAAGCGATCCTTGGCCGACAGCGGCACGAACTTGATCTTGCTCGTATCGTCGAAGATCGCAGCCGCAAGCGCGCGGCAGATATCGACGTCGAGCCCGGTCCAGTTGCCCTTGTCGTCGGGTGTCGAGAACCCCGGCAGGCCCTGGCTCACCCCGCATGACAGTTGGCCGCGCTCCTTGATGACCTTGAGAGATTGCGCCAGGGCGGGCGGGGCCGAAAGGCCGGCGGCGAGAGCGAGGACAACGGCGAAGGATACGCGTTTCATGGACAAAGGCCTTTCGGTCGTCTCTTGGAAAGTCGGCGGCTCGTATGGGGCGCATTCGGCGCGACGCAAAGAGGCCAGCCCCTGATCCTGCGCCGCAAGCCGCCTCCCTAGGGCAGCGTCCTGAAGCCGGCAATGGATCGAAGGTCGCAGCAAGCCCCTCAACGTGCGGCGACGAAAAGCGTCGCCGCATCACAGAACGGCTGGCGCGCCGGGTCAAGGGGTTGACGGCTCGCTTCGATGTCCTGTTAGTAACCATGAGCGTTTCGGCCGCGGTGCGCGGCAAGAACAGATGAACAACGGCGAAGGCATGGATTCCGCTGACGGCCCCGGGGCATCGAACGCGCAAAAGGCCGAGACCCGGCTGGTGACGGCGGGCCGCGACACGAAAGCACAGAAGGGTTTTGTCAATCCGCCGGTCGTTCGCGGTTCCACCGTGCTCTATCCGACCGCCGACGATCTGCACGCCCATCGCGGCGAGTTCCAGTACGGCCGCCGCGGCACGCCGACGACGCGGGCGCTGCAGGACTTGCTGTTGGCGCTGGAAGGCCCGGAGTGCGCGGGCGTCGGCCTTGCGCCGTCGGGACTGGCTGCGATCTCGACCACCCTGCTCGCTGTCTGCAAGGCCGGCGACCACATCCTCGTCTGCGACAATGCCTATCGGCCGACGCGCAATTTCTGCAATGGCGTGCTGGCGCGCTACGGCGTCGAGACCACCTATTTCGATCCGCTCGTCGGTGCCGGAATCGAAAAACTGTTCAAGCCGAACACGCGCGCGGTGCTGGTCGAGGCGCCGGGCTCGCAATCCTTCGAGATGCCCGACGTTCGCGCCATCGCAGCGGCCGCGCATGCGCGCGGCGCGCTGGTGATCGACGACAACACCTGGGCGACGCCGCTCTATCGCCGCGCGCTCGAACAGGGTGTCGACATCAGCATGATGGCTGCCACCAAATATATCGGCGGCCATTCCGACATCATGTTCGGGACGATCTCGGCGAACGCCGGGGCGTGGCCGATCGTGGCGGAGACCATCCGCCTGCTCGGCGTCTGCGCCGGGCCAGACGACGTCTATCTCGCGCTGCGCGGCGCGCGCACGCTTTCGGTCCGCCTGGCGCAGCATCATCGCGCAGCACTGGAGATGGCGCGCTGGCTCGAGCAGCGCCCCGAGGTGCAGCGCGTGCTGCATCCGGCGCTGGAAAGCCATCCCGGTCACGCCATCTGGAAGCGCGACTTCACCGGCGCGTCGGGCCTGTTCAGCATCGTTCTCGCACCGAAGCCGCAGCAGGCGGTCGACGCCATGCTCGATTCGTTGAAGCTGTTCGGGATGGGCTTTTCCTGGGGCGGCTTCGAGAGCCTCGCGATTCCCTTCGATTGCAGCGAGTATCGCACGGCGACCAAGTGGGCACCGGGCGGACCGACCTTGCGGCTGCATATCGGGCTGGAGGATATCGACGACCTCAAGGCCGACCTCGAGCGCGGCTTTGCGGTGTTCAATGCCGCCTGAGGCGGCCTCTCGTCACGATGGAACCTTCCGCATCACGCCAAGGTGGCGCTTGCCGCCGTCCCCGCTTTCGATCTAGTAAGTGGAAAAAGGCAAGTGCGCGCGCATTTCGCGTGGGTAGGTAAATTTGGAAATGACTGGCGCCCGGGTTGAGCGGCGGCTTGCGGCAATTCTCGCAGCCGATGTTGCTGGTTATAGCCGACTGATGGGCAGCGACGAGGAGGGCACCCTCGCCCGCCTCAAGGCCTGCAGGAAAGCTCTCGTCGATCCCAAAATCTCTGAATATCGCGGCCGCATCGTCAAAACGATCGGCGACGGCGTGCTGGTTGAATTCGGCAGCGCCGTCGATGCCGTCCGCTGCGCGGTCGAGGTCCAGCGCGGCATGGCCTCGAGCAATGTCGATATCCCCGAAACCAAACGAATAGAATTCCGCATCGGCATCCATGTCGGCGACATCATCATCGACGACAACGACATTTTCGGCGACGGCGTCAATATCGCGGCCCGGCTAGAGGGCATCGCGGATCCCGGCGGCATTTGCATCTCGGATGATGCCCATCGCCAGATCAGGGGCAAGACCGAGATCGCCTATGACGACATGGGGCATCAGTCGCTGAAAAACATCGCCGAACCGATGCGGGCCTGGCGCGCCCGCCCCGCCGCGAATGCCGCGCCATCCGAAGTCGTCGTCGACCGGGCAGCGCCAACGCTTGCCCTGCCCGACAAGCCCTCCATCGCGGTGCTGCCCTTCACCAACATGAGCGGCGATCCCGAACAGGAATATTTCGCCGACGGCATGGTGGAGGACATCATCACCGCGTTGTCGCGGATGACGTGGCTGTTCGTGATCGCGCGCAATTCGAGTTTCACCTACAAAGGCAAGGCTGTCGACATCAAGCAGGTCGGGCGAGAGCTCGGCGTGCGCTATGTGCTGGAAGGCAGCGTTCGCAAGGCCGGCAACCGGGTCCGCATCACCGGTCAATTGATCGACACTGCGACCGGAGCGCATTTGTGGGCGGACCGCTTCGATGGTGGGCTCGAAGACGTCTTCGAGCTGCAGGACGAAGTCACCACCAACGTGATCGGAGCGATCGCGCCGAAGCTGGAGCAGGCCGAGATCGAACGCGCCCGGCACAAGCCGACCGAGAAGCTTGCCGCTTACGACTATTTCCTGCGCGGCATGGCGAATATTTATCAGGGCACCAGGGACGCCAATCTCGAAGCGCTCGCCAATTTTCAGAAAGCAATCGCCGTCGATCCCAACTTTGCAACTGCGCACGGCATGTGCGCCTACTGCTACGTCTGGCGCAAGGCGAACGGGTGGGCGATGGATCCGAAGCAGGAAACCATCCTCGCGGAGCAATCGTCGCGGACAGCGGCCCGGCTCGGCCTCGACGATGCCGTCGCGCTCTGCCAAGCAGGATTTGCCCTCGCCTTCGTGGCCGGCCAGCTCGACGACGGCGCGGCGCTGATCGATCGCGCCCTGGTGCTCAACCCCAATCTCGCGACCGCCTGGCGCTTCAGCGGTTATGTCCGGGTCTTCCTCGGCCAGCCAGACCTCGCCATCGAGCATCTCCAGCGGGCGATCCGATTGAGCCCGCTCGATCCGCTGATCTTCATCGTGCAAAACGGCATCGTGCTCGCGCATTTCTTTGCCGGCCGATATGACGAGGCGCTCTCCTGGGCTCAAGGGACACTCCGGCAGAATCCGACCTATGCCGCAGCCGTCATCATGGCTGCGGTCAGCGCCGCACTCTCCGGGCGCGAAGATGAAACTCGCAAGGCGGTCGCACGGCTGCGCGAACTCAACCCGGAGGTTCGTCTGTCGAACTTCGAAGGCGTATGGCCGCTGCGCCGACCAGAGGATCTGGCGGCCTTCGACAAGGGACTTCGTCTCACGGGTCTGCCAGGTTGACGCGCCGGCGAGCGCGTTTTCGGGAACGCCGGCGCCGTGCAGACGTTAACGCTCCCGGGCCGGTCCGCAACAAAGCGTTTGATCTCCGGCCATTTGGCGATAGCCTGATCCTTCGACTCAAGTCCGGAAACGCGTGATCATGGGAAGCCTCGTTCTTCTCGACCTGATGGGCGGCGTCGCGCTGCTGCTGTGGGGCCTTCACATGGTCCACAGCGGCATCCTGCGCGCGTTCGGTCCCGACCTGCGGCGGCTGCTGTCGAAGGCGCTGGGCAACCGTTTCCAGGCCTTTGCCGCCGGCCTTGGCCTCACCGCGATCCTGCAGAGCAGCACCGCCACCGCGCTGATCACGAGTTCGTTCGCCGCCGAAGGCCTGGTCGGCCTCGTGCCGGCGCTCGCCATCATGCTTGGCGCCAATGTCGGTACCACGCTGATTGTCCAGCTGCTCTCGTTCAACATCGCCGCCGTCGCGCCGATCCTGTTCATTCTCGGCCTTGTCGCCTTCCGCGCCGGGCCGCGGTCGCGCATCAAGGACGTCGGCCGCGTCCTGATCGGCCTCGGGTTGATGTTGCTGGCGTTGCACATCCTGCTGGATTCGCTGGCGCCTGCCGAGAACGCCCCGAGCGTTCGCGTGCTGATGGATGCGGTCACGACCGATCCCGTGCTGTGCATCGTGATCGCGGCTGCCATTACCTGGGCCGCCCATTCCAGCGTCGCAACGGTGCTGCTGATCATGTCGCTGGCCTACTCGCATTTCATCTCGCCTCTCGCCACGCTGGCGCTGGTGCTGGGGGCCAATCTCGGCAGCGCCATCAATCCGGTGTTCGAGGGCGCGCGGCGCGACAATCCCGCGAGCTACCGGCTGCCCCTCGGCAACCTGATCAACCGCATCCTCGGCATCCTCATCGTGCTGCCGTTCCTGCGCCCGGTCGCGACGTACCTGCTCGCATGGCAGCCCGACCTCGCGAAGCTGACCGCCGAATTCCACGTCGTCTTCAACCTCGCGACCGCGATCGTCTTCATCGGCCTGCTCGACCCGATGGCCGCATTGCTGAAGCGGTTGCTGCCGGATCGCGTGCAGGAGGCCAATCCCGCCCGCCCGCGCTATCTCGACGAGACGGCGCTGGAGACGCCTTCGCTGGCGCTCGCCGATGCCGCGCGGGAAACGCTGCGCATGGGCGACATGGTCGAGACCATGCTGCGCAAGGTGATGACGGCTCTCATGACCAACGATCGCGCACTGGTCGATCAGGTCTCCAAGACCGACAATGCGGTCGACGGCCTCGACGAGGCGATCAAGCTTTACCTGACCAAGCTGACGCGCGGCAGCCTCGACGAGCGCGAGGGCAAGCGGGCGATGGAGATCATCTCCTTTGCCATCAATCTCGAGCATATCGGCGACATCATCGACAAGAATCTGAGCGAGCTGGCGACCAAGAAGATCAAGCGCCGCTTCCAGTTCTCGCCCGAGGGCGCCGAGGAACTGTCGGCCTTCCACAAACGCATCATGGATAGCTTGCGGATCGCGTTCGGCGTCTTCATGTCGGGCGATCCCACCGAGGCGCGCAAGCTGCTGGCGGAAAAAGCGGCGCTGCGCAATGCGGAGCTGGCGGCCACCGAGACCCATCTCGACCGCCTGCGCGAGGGCCGCCCGGAGACCATCGAGACGACTTCGCTGCATCTCGACGTACTGCGCGACCTCAAGCGCATCCACTCGCATATCTGCTCGGTCGCCTATCCCGTGCTCGATGCCGCCGGCGAGCTCGCGGGCGTCCCGGACGCCACGCCTCTGCCCGCCGCTCCCGAAACGCAACCGCTGCCGCGCTATCGCTGATCAGCGGTCCAGTGTCTTCGAGCCGCTGCCGCGGTTCTTCCAGATCAGCATGATGTTGCGGACATAGATGATGTTCGCCAGCAGCTGGCCGACGATGATGATCGGTTCACGCTTGACGATGCCGTAAACCAGCGTCATCAACCCGCCGCCCATCGAGCAGAACCAGAAAGCGATCGGCACCACGCTGTTGCCGGCGCGTTCGCTCGCGATCCATTGCACCAGGAAGCGCGCAGTAAAAAACAGCTGAGCTACGAGTCCGAAGACCAGCCAGAAATCGAACTTGGCGACAAAGACCTCGTAGAGATAATCGTTGAGCGCCTGCCCGTATTGAATGAGCATTACTTCACCTCGGTCGCAACTGGCGTCGGCTTCTTGCGGCGGATCAGCCACCACACCCCGGCAAGATCCATGATGCCGATCCAGAGCCGGTCGAAGAATCCGTAATTCGACACGCCGGAATGGCGCGGACGATCGACGACATCGACATAGGCGATGTCGAAACCTTCGCGGCGCATCAGCGCCGGCAAAAACCGATGCAGCCCGTCGAAATAGGGCATCATCAGAAACACATCGCGACGGAACGCTTTCAGGCCGCAGCCGGTGTCGCGCGTGCCGTCGTTGAGAATTGAACTGCGCACGGCATTGGCGATGCGCGACTGCATCTTCTTGAAGCCGGTATCCTTGCGTCCGACCCGCTGGCCGGCGGCAAGTCCAATGCGCGCCCCGCCCTGCTCGATCGCCGAGATCAGGTCCGGCAGGAACGCCGGATTGTTCTGGCCGTCGCCGTCGAGTGTTGCGACGATCGCGCCGCGCGCGGCGCGCACGCCGCTGCGCACCGCCGCCGACTGCCCACCGGATTGGGCGTGGCGAATCTCGCGCAGATTGGCGCGCTGCGCACGCGCCGCCGCAAGCCGCTCAGCCGTGGCGTCGGTCGAGCCGTCATTGACATAGACGATCTCATAGGCCCAGCGGCCGTCGAGCGCGGCGGCGATCTCGGCAATCAGCGGCGCGATATTGTCCGCTTCGTTGCGCACGGGCACGACGATGGAAACCGCGACATCGGTGTTATTTTCGGCCAAATCCGGGCTCTTCGAACCAATGGGCGCAAGCGATCAGAGACTTGCGGCGACCGCTTTATGGGGCTGACGCGGCCGGGGCAACCCTCCAAAACGCCCTAAAGCGGGACAATTTTGCCGCCATCGCCGATGTCGAAGCCGACACGCCGCGCGGCAAACCAGTAGCGCACGGCCATCGCGCCGACGATTCCGATCAGCGCGCCGCCGACCACGTCGCTCGGGTGATGCGCCAGCAGAAGGAGCCGGCTCGCGCCGATCAGCACCGCATAGAGGAATGCGGCGACCCACCACCGCGGCCAGATCGCGGTCACGGCGAAGGCGAGCGCGAAGGCCGTCACCGCATGCGCGGAAGGAAAGCTGAAATAGGCCGCGGTTCCCGCGAACGGCACGAAGTTGAAGGCGTCCGCCTTGCCGCCGACAAAGGGCCGGCCGCGGCCGACGATCCACTTGATCGCCTCGGCCAACAAGAGCGGCAGCGCCACGGCAAGCAGGAAAAATTCCACCCGGATGGCAAAGCGCGCCAACGCAGGCCGGGCGCGCGATCGCACCAGCGGATAGGCAACCGCGCTGGCGACGAACATCGCCGCGAGCGTCCAGAGCACGTACTCGTCCTTGCCGAAATCGGTGAGGATGCGGACCGGCCACAGCTCGGGCGAGCCGCGCTTCGGCATCAGTCCGATCTCGGTGGCGTCGAACGCGAACATCAGGACGATGATCAGCGCGGAAAGGCCTGCGACCAGCCACAACGAGTGCCGCGCCAACCGCCGACGCGCCTCGGCCCGGCGCGAATGCGAGGGCGAGCGCACCAGCGCGCCGGCCGATTGCGCCATCAGGTGCGACAATTGCGGAACGTAACCTTCGGACGCGCTCGCCATCACTCCGTGCCTTCGGAACGGAAGATCGCAATCGAGACCGGCCTGCCTTGCGAGATGTTGTAGCCGTCGATCCGGGTCGCCGCGTTGTAACGCAAACCGATCGCCTCGGCGCGCTGCACGAAGGCACGCTCGGCGCTGCGCTCCACCAACGCGAAGCGGCAGCTGCCCTGGCTGAGGAAATCGGCGGCGCCGGATCCATCCGTCAGCAGCGTCGAGGTGCCCGTCATGAACACCAGGCTCGGCTCGTGGTAGCCGGCGGCGGCGGCCTTCGGGCCGACACAGCTGACATTGCGCAGCGCCCGGGCGATCTCCGCGCTCGGATACAGCGTGGTCAACGACGGCATCACCACGCTGAACACGGCAAACGCCAGCAGCATGGCCGCGAGCACGGCGTTGAGCAGCGAGCGTGGGGCGCGGCTGTCGTCATAGAGCCACCACGCAAACAGGCCGACGATCATCGCGCCGGCAAAGAACGGCCATGATGCGAAGGCGGGCTGATGGGTCAGCTTGACCGCAAGGACAACGAAGAGCACCGCGCCCAGCGCCGGAATCGCGAACCACCAGGCAGCTCCCCGCCGCAGCCAATTGCGCGCCAGCACCTGCCGCTCCAGCGCGCCCACGGTGAGGATGGCGATCGCCGGATAGAGCGGCAGCACGTAATGCGGCAGCTTGGTCAGCACCAGCTCGAACACGATCCAGGACGGCACCAGCCAGGCCAGCAGAAATTGCGCGCCGGGCTCGCGCCGCGCGCGCCATACCGCCGGCACCGCCATGCCGGCGAGCGGCGCGCCCGGCCAGAACGTGATCCAGAACAGCAGCAGGTAGAATCCGGGGGGCGCGCCATGCGACTCCTGCGCGGCGAGTTTTGCAAGCATGTCGCCGCCGAGCGAATTGGTGAAGAAGGCGTCGCCCGCCCGCCAGAAAATCGCAATGAACCACGGCAGCACCAGCACAAGCATCCACATCAACCCCCAGACCGGGCGCAGCCGCCAGAGCCAAGTCGCGCTGCGGTCGAGGATCGCGAGCATCAGGATCGTAAGCCCCGCGAACATCAGGATCAGCGGACCCTTGAGCAGGATGCCGCCGGCGAGCGCCGTCCAGAAGATCGCGGGCCATGTCCATGGCGGATGCTCGGGATCCTCGCCGCGCTGCCAGGATAGATAGACGCGCCCCAGCGCGCCCATCGCGGCGACGACGGTCAGCAGCAGCATGGCGTCGGTCTTGGCGAGACGCGCTTCGCCCGCAAGCACGACGCAACTGCACATCATCAATGCGGCCAGCGCCGCGCCGCGCCGCGTGACAAAGGCGAGCGCCGCCCAATAGGTCAGCAGCACGGCTCCGGTCGCGCCGATCAGCGATGGTATGCGATAGACCCAGATGCGCAGCTGCGCCCCGGGCAAGCCCAGCGCGGACGCCGTCTTCACGGCCGCGGCCTGCATCCAGTAGATGCCGACCGGCTTCTTGTAGCGCAC
>Ga0070741_10020305_pt1 | contig 10482 bp, 9 predicted proteins | sample Coa_R1_4_FD_66440 | JGI IMG/M metagenome (GOLD analysis project Ga0070741, IMG submission 66440) | Surface soil microbial communities from Centralia Pennsylvania, which are recovering from an underground coalmine fire - Coalmine... | ecosystem: Environmental > Terrestrial > Soil > Unclassified ... | reverse complement strand
AGCTGTACCGGGTGGACTCCCCGGTGGTCGACGCTCTCGAGACGGGTGACCGGTTGCTCTACGTGAAGAAGGTGACCGCGCCCGAACAAGGCTGAGGGGGCGACAGCAGGCTGAGGGACGGCTGGACAGCCCAACGGCGCTGGAGGTCGCCGGCGGCCCGGAACAGGTCGAGCCGCCGGCGACGGTCCGCGGGGTCGTTACCCCGCTAGTCGATCACCACCAGCGCAGCCGGGCGCCGCTGAACCGGCCGCCCCAGCACTTGCCGTCGTGCCAGTCGACGCGCCCGTGACCCCAGCGGCACTGCCAGGGGCTCACCGCGTAGATGCGACGGTTGAACCGCCACCAGTCGCCGTTGTTGTGACCGCGGTCCCAGTTGCCGTTGTCGTGGTCTCGATCGCGGTTCCAGTCGTGGTTGTCGTTGTCGTTGTTCCAGTCGCTCGGCTGGGTGATGACCGCCGCCGGCGCCACCTGGGCGGCCGACGGGGTGGCGGCCAAGGCCGTGCCGCTTCCCGCGACGGTCACGCCGACGCACAACGCCGCTGTGATCATGAAGTTCTTGGCTGAGGCCATCTGGTACCTCTCCTTGCGAGACATCCGGTGCGCCGTCCGGTACGGGGCAACTCAGAGTCGGTTACGCCGGGGCGAGGTGCTAATGACATTCATAGAAATCACTCGTTCAGCCCAACGGTGAAGCTGAGGAATCGCCGTGAACGGGATGCGCCGCGGCCGTAACGTTCACATGACGATGACGGCCGGTGCCCCGGGTACTCCGAGCCGCCACCAGCCCGGGCCTGACCAGCGTGTTTCCTGAGTGGCCAGTGGGGTTCGTGTGTCCGCCGAGGTCGGTACCGCTATGGCGTGCGGGGCTTTCAGCTGAGACCCTGATCAACGTGTCCAGCCCCCCACAGCCGCCGGACGGCAAGCCTTCCGAGTCGGACGAGCCGAGCCGGTCCGCTCCGCAGCAACCCGGCCAGCAGCAGCCCGGGTACCCCCCACCGGGCTACGCCGCGCAACCGGGGCACCCGCCCCAGCAGCCTCCCCCGCAGCAGGGTGTCCCGCAGCAGGGATACGGGCAGCAGGGATATCCGCAGCAGGGCTACCCGCCACCCGGGTACGGGCCACCGGGTTACGGGCAGCCCGGCTACCCGCCCGCCGGCTACCCGCAGCCGGGCTACCCACCCGCCGCCGGCTACCCGCCGCCGGGCTACCCACCGGCCGGCTACCCGCAGCAGGGCTACCCACCCGCCGCTGGCTACCCGCAGCCGGGCTACCCGTCCGCCGTCTACGGCCAGCCCTACCCGCAGCAGGGATACGGCCAGCCGGGCGCCGACGACCCGACGAACGTGGTCGGGCAGCGGGTCGGGCAGTACATCCTGGACGGCCTGCTGGTCGGCATCCCGTTCACCATCCTCTGGATCGCGGGGATCGTCGGGTCCATATCGGCCGCCACGAGCTATGGCGACACCGGTGCCCAGGTGGTGGGCGGCGTGGCTCCGCTGCTGTTCACGCTGGCGTGGATCGTGGGCCTCGCCGCGGGCTGGTTCGTGTCCGCGTGGTGGCCGGCCAAGCACGGGGGCCAGACGCCGGCGATGAAGTGGCTGAAGTTGAAGGTCGTCGACGAGCAGGGCGGGGTGCCCGGGCTCGGTCCGCTGACCATCCGGTGGCTGTGCCTGTTCGTCGACGCGGGCATCGCGACGCCGCTCGTCGGCCTGATCGTGATGATGACCAACCCCCGCCACCAGCGCATCGGCGACATGGCGGCCAAGACCCTGGTGGTGCGCGCGACCTGAGTGCGCCGGTTCAGCCGGCCGGGAGCGTCAGCTCGAACACCGAGTCCTCGGCGCAGCGCAGCTCGCCGCCGTGCGCCCGGGCGATCCCGCGCGCGATGGCCAGCCCGAGACCGGCTCCGGCGGCCGAGCCACTGTCGCGGGCCCGTGCCTCGTCCAGCCGCACCAGCCGGTCGAAGATGCGTTCTCGATCGCCTTCCGGTACCCCGGCGCCCGAGTCAGCCACCCGGACACGCGCCCACCCGGGGTCCGGCCGGTCCACCCGGATCGAGATCTCACCCTCCTCGGGGGTGTGCCGGCGGGCGTTGTCGAGCAGGTTGACCAGCACCTGCGACAGCCGGCCCGCGTCGCCGTGCACCGTCACGCGATCACCGGTCACCGATACGTTCAGCGTCGGAGCCAGCAGCCGCGTCCGCTCCGCTCCGGCCCGGGCCAGCCCGAGCAGGTCCACCGGCCCCAGGTCCAGGGTCAGCCCGGCGTCGATGCGCGCCATCGCCAGCAGGTCGTCGACGAGGCGACCGGCCCGGGCCGCCTCCCGGATGAGCAGTAGCTGGAGCCGGTCTCGCTCCTCACCCTCGGTGCGCATGCTCAGGCCGGCCTCGGCCGCGGCGCGCACGCCGGCGATCGGCGTCCGCAGCTCGTGCGCGGCGTCGGCCACGAACTGCCGGGTACGGGCCTCGGACTGCCGCGCCGCCGCCTCGGCGCCTTCCAACGCGTCGAGCATGTCGTCGAAGGCGGCGGCGGTGCGGCCCATCTCGGTGCCGGTCCGGGTGGGCGCCAGGCGCCGGCCACGGTCCCCGCCGGCGATCTGACGGGCCAGACCGGTCATGGCGTCCAGCGGCCGCAGCGCCACCGACGTGGTGATGAGCAGCGCGACGACGGCGACCGCGAGCCCGGCCGCGCCGAGCAGGAACAGCAGGCGGCCCAGGCGACGTTGGGTGGCGGCGATGTCGGCGGCATCGCCGACGAGGGTCAGCCGGGAGCCGTCAGGCAACGTGAGCCGCCGGACCGGGCCGCCGGGAGGCGCCCGCCTCGCGGCCCTCGGACCCGGCGCCTGATCCCTCGGCGGCCCCTGATCCCTCGGCGGCCCCTGATCCCGTGGCGATGCCGGACCGCCCGGCGACGGCTGAGCGCCATGCCCGCCGGGGCCCGATCTCGACTGGCCACCACCGGGCCTGGCCAGTGCGCCGGGCCGGTCGCCGTCCTCGCCGGGCAGGAACCGGCTCCCGTAGACGATGCCCGACGGCGTGACCAGGCGCGTGCGGATCGAGGGGCTCGCCAGCTGTTCGATCATGTCCTCGGGGGGCGTGCCGCGGGCCGAGAGGTCCTCGGCCAGCGCGGCCCGTTCCGCCAGCCGGGAGTTGAGATCGGCCCGCGAGCCGATCCCGACGAACACCTCCGCGAGCACGCTGACCGCCACCAGGATCGTCCCGAGCACCGCGAGGCTGTACAGCACGACGCGCCGGCGCAGCGAGACGGTCCGCAGCGGCGCGGAGCCGGTCACCGCGACGGGGTCGGTCACGGGGGCGGCGCCGGTCACCGGGGCGGGGTCGTTCACGGGGGCGTACCGGCGCGGAGCACGTATCCCAGGCCGCGAACGGTGTGCAGCAGCCGGGGCTCTCCGAGCTTGCGGCGCAGGGCGGAGATGTGCACCTCGACCAGGTTGGGATCGAAGTCCTGGTAACCCCACACCGACGTCAACAGCTGCGTCTTGCTCAGCACCCGCTCCCGGTGCGCGGCGAGGTGTTCGAGCAGCCGGCGCTCGGTCGCGGTCAGCTCGATCGGCCGGTCCCCGCGAAGCACCGTGCCGGCCGAGGCGTCCAGCACCAGGTCACCGATCTGCACGCAGGACGGGGTCCGGCCCAGCCGGCGCAGCACGGCGGTCACCCTGGCCACCAGCTCGGCCAGGACGAACGGCTTGACGAGGTAGTCGTCCGCACCCGAGTGCAGGCCGCGCAGGCGGTCTTCGATGCCGTCGCGCGCGGTCAGCAGCAGCACCCCGGCGTCGCTGTGCCGCCGCACCACGTCGAGCAGCGCGAACCCGTCGCGGCCGGGCAGCATCACGTCCAGCACGACCAGGTCGGGGCGGAAGGTGGCCAGGTCGCGCTCGAGGTCCTGACCGTCGGGGCGTCCCGCAACCTCGAAGCCGGCATCGGACAGGCCGCTGAGTACGGCGATGCGGATCGTCTCGGCGTCCTCCACCACGAGAACCCTGGCCTCACCCACACGGCCATTCTGCGCGCCCGCCGGCGGGGTGGGGGACCCGTTGGCGCCCCGACGCCTGAAGATCAGCTGAAGATGCCGCTCGTCATGGCTTTTTCATGGGTTATCCACAGCCTGCGGGTGCAACGTCGGGTCATCGGGCAAGCGATAGCCCAGCAGGACCCCGAGTAGGAGACACCATGACGACCTCAGAACCCCCGGAGAACCGGCCCACCCCGCCGGCCGGTTCCGATCACACCTCCTCGGAGACCCCCGCCTCCGACCACCCGGCCCCCGAACACGCGATGGCTTCGGAGAGCCCCACCGAGCAGATCGATCCCTCGGGTGCCGGACACCGGACCGGTGACCCCGCCGACCCTGCCACCGATCCCGCCGCCGGGCACCGGGCCGATCCGGTGGCCGATCCGGCCGGCGGGCAGCCGGCCGAACACGGCGCGGCCACTCCGGCGGCCGCCGGGGCCGGAGTCGGCGCCTTCGCGGCCCGCCCGCGCTCGACCCGCGCGGCGGGCACGTCGCGCTGGAACCCCCGCGGCTGGAGCCCGAGGCGTCGCTGGCTCGGCATCGGCGTGCTGGTGATCCTCGTGCTGCTGGTCGTGGGGCTGATCCTCGGCCTCTCCCGCCACCACCGCTGGGGCCACCGCCACGGTCACGGTCACCACGGCGGGCCGGGGCATTCGGCCTACCAGCAGGGCATGCCCGGCATGGGCTGGGGCGGCATGGGTGGCATGGGCGGGGGCTTCGGCCCGACGGACGGCCCGGGCGGCGGCCGGATGGGCGGTCCCGGAGGCGGAGCCGACCGCGAGGGCGGCCCGATGGCCAACACCGCCACCCTGACCGGATCCGTGGTATCGGTGGCCCCCGGGAACCTGGTGGTGGCCCAGGACGGTGCCGGCCAGGTGACCGTGCCGACCACCGACCGCACCCGCATGATGGGCGTCGGGAACGGGCTGACCGGGCTCCAGCCGGGCCAGCGGGTCGTGGTGCGGATCGGTGGCGACAAGTCAGCCGTCGCGGTGTTCAGCCCGAAGGCCCAGGCCGTCGGCACCATCACCGCCGTCGCCGGCGACCGGGCGACCCTCGTCCGGCCCGACGGCCTCACCGAGCCGGTCGACCTGTCGGCGGTCAACCCCAAGCCCGCCAACGGCGACGTGGTGGCGGTCAGCGGGACGGCGACCGAGAACGGTGCCACCCTGAAGGTCGAGGCCCTGCGCCCGATGCCCAAAGCCGGCTGACGCCCGCAGGGCACCGCGGTGACAGCCAGAGGCGACGGTGTGCCCGGGGCTCAGGCCCCGGGCACGTCCCGGGTCGTATCCGCGGGGCGGGTGCGTAAGCGGCGGGGACGTTAGGGTCACTGGGTGTCCGCGACAACTACCCGTCCACCGAGCCCCACGCATCTGCCCACGCTGCACCGACTGCGGTTGCCGAACGGGCTGCGGGTGCTCCTGGCGCCCGACCCCAGCACCCCGGTGGTAGCGGTCGCGGTGCACGTCGACGTCGGGTTCCGCTCCGAACCCGAAGGGCGCACCGGGTTCGCGCACCTGTTCGAGCACCTGATGTTCCAGGGCAGCGAGAGCCTCGAGAAGCTGGCGCACTTCCGTCACGTCCAGGGTTCGGGCGGGGTGTTCAACGGCTCCACCCACCCCGACTACACCGACTACTTCGAGGTGCTGCCGTCGGCGGCGCTGGAGCGGGCACTGTTCCTGGAGGCCGACCGCCTGCGGGCGCCGATGCTGACCGAGGAGAACCTGCGCAACCAGGTCGACGTCGTGAAGGAGGAGATCCGTCTCAACGTCCTGAGCAGGCCCTACGGCGGATTCCCCTGGATCCTGCTGCCCCCGGTCCTCTACGACACCTTTGCCAACGCGCACAACGGCTACGGCGACTTCTCCGAGCTGGAGCAGGCGAGCCTGGACGACGCGGCGTCGTTCTTCGACAGCTACTACGCGCCCGGCAACGCCATCCTGACGGTGGCCGGTGACATCGACGTCGACGAGACCGCGCGGCTGGTCGAGAAGCATTTCGGCGACATCCCCGCGCGGCCGACACCGGCCCGCCCGTCGTTCGCCGAGCCGCTGCCCACGTCGGAGCGCCGCCGGTCGGTACCCGACGCGCACGCCCCGATGCCGGCGCTGGCCCTGGGTTACCGCCTGCCCGACCCCTCGGCCGAGCTGGACAGCTACCTCGCCCACGCCCTGCTCGGATCGGTGCTCACCGACGGCGAGGCCGCGCGGTTGCAGCAGCGCCTGGTCTACGGGGACGGCATCGTGACCGATGTCTCCGCCGGCTGCGGGCTGTTCGGCTCGCCCCTGGACTCGCGCGATCCCGACACCTTCACCGTCACCGCCGTGCACCCGGCCAACGTCGACGCCGACCGGGTGATCACCGCGGTCGACGAGGAGCTCGACCGGCTCGCCGCGGACGGCCCGGACAGCGCTGAGCTGTCGCGGATCTCGGCCCGGTGGGCGTCCTCGCTCTATCACGAGCACGACCGCGTGATGAGCCGCACGCTGGCGCTGGGTTCGCGCGAGCTGCTCTACGACCGGGCCGAGCTGGCGGCGGAGCTGCCGGGCAAGCTGGCGCTGATCACCCCGGCCCAGGTGGCGGAGGCGGCCGGCCGGCTGCGCGGCCAGGGCCGGGCTGTCCTGGTCGTCGAGCCCACCGGCGCCGACGCCGGGTCGGAAGGGGAGCAGGCATGAGCGCCGCCACGGGTTCGTCCACGGTCCGGGGGCACCGCGACGCCGCGACGATCGGCCGCACCCCGGCCGGCCCCCGCGAGCTGCCGCCGCTGGGCCGGGCGCGGACCGCCGGCGAGCTGGAACTCGTCGAGCGCACCGTCTCCTCCGGCCTGCGGGTCGTGGCGGTGGCGCGCCGGACGGTCCCGACGGTGGAGCTGAGGCTGCGGATCCCGTTCGCCGGTGAGGAGCGCACCCGTGCCGCCCGGGCCGAGCTGCTGGCCTCGTCGCTGCTGTCGGGCACCGCCACCCGCGACCGGGTGCGGATCGACGACGAGCTGGCGGCGATCGGCGGCGACATCGGCGCCGGGGTCGATCCCGAACGGCTGCTGATCTCCGGCAGTGCGCTGGCCGCCGGGCTGCCGACGCTGCTGGAGGTGCTGGCCGACGTCCTCACCTCGGCCGCCTACCCCGACGGCGAGTTCGCCCGCGAGCGCGAGCGGCTCGTCGAGCGGATCCTGGTGGCCCGGTCGCAGCCGCGCATGGTGGCCAGGGAGGCACTGCAGCGCCGCCGCTACGGCGATCACCCCGCGACACGCGAGCTGCCCGAGAGCGACGACGTGTCGGCGGTGTCACCCTCGGAGGTGCGGGCGCTGCACGCGGCCGCCGTCCTGCCCGCCGGCTCGACCCTGGTGCTGGTCGGTGACGTGGACCCGGAGAAGGCGATCGCGTTGGTCGAGGAGATCCTCGGCGCGTGGTCGCCGCCGGGCACCGCGACCGAGATGCCGCCGTTGCCCTCGCTGACCGGGCGCGACCTGCTGCTGGTGCACCGGCCCGGCGCGGTCCAGTCCCAGCTGCGGTTCTCCGCCGACGCGGTGCCCAGGACCGACCCGGACTACCCGGCCTACCAGCTGGCGAACCTGGTGCTCGGGGGTTACTTCTCCTCCCGGCTGGTGGAGAACCTGCGCGAGGACAAGGGATACACGTACTCGGCGCACTCCATGCTGGAGTTCTCGCCCTCCGGGGCGGCGTTGCTGGTGGAGACGGACGTGACGACCGAGGTCACCGCCGCCGCGGTGCTGGAGACCCGCTACGAGCTGGCGCGACTGTCCGCGGTGCCGCCCACCGAGGCCGAACTCGAGTCGGCGCGCAACTACGCGGTCGGCTCGCTGCTGATCTCGCTGGACAGCCAGCCCGGGCTCGCCGCCACGCTGTGCGCGCTGTCCGGGGTGGGCCTGGACGCGCACTGGTTGCGAGGGCATCCCGCGCGGCTGGCCGAGGTGACCACCGAGCAGGTCGCCCAGGTGGCGCAGCGGTACTTCACGCCGACGGTGTTCACCGGCGTCGTGGTCGGGGACGCCGACGTGACCGGGGCCAGGTTGCGCGCCCTGGGCGGGATCGAGGGACCGTGAGCGAGAAAGCCGGCCTGAGGTCCTTCGAGCTCATCGACCCGCCCGTGCTGTCCCGGTTCACGGTGGACCGCTCCGAGCCGCTGCGCCTGGACAGTGCGCGGCAGCTGGAGTGCTGGCCGAAGGCCCGCGTACTGGTCGTCGACGAGCGCGGCCGCACACCCATGCGCGAGGGGGCCGGCGGTGAATGGGAGCTCGTCACCAGGCCGGCCACGGACTTCGGTCCGGCGCCGTCCCCGGAGGCCGCGCTGCTCGGGGAGCAGGACGGGGTCGCCTACTGGGCGGTCCGCGGGCGGCCGTCACTGATCGACGGCGACGACCCCTCGCAGTGGTACGACCTGCGCACCATGGGCGGCAAGCTGGACGCCACCGGCGCCGGGCTGTTCACCACCGCTGTCGCGGTCCTGGGCTGGCAGGCGGCCGGCGGCTTCTGCGCGAACTGCGGCCACGCCACCGAGCGACGCAACGCCGGCTGGGCGACCCACTGCCCCAACTGTGGCCGAGAGGAGTACCCGCGCACCGACCCGGCGGTGATCTGCCTGGTCCACGACGGCGGTACCGGTGGGTCGGCGCAGGTGCTGCTGGCCCGCCAGCCCGTATGGCCGCCGGGGCGGTACTCGGTGCTCGCGGGGTTCGTCGAGGCCGGCGAGTCGCTCGAGGCCTGCGTGATGCGCGAGATCGAGGAGGAGGTCGGCATCGTGGTGTCCGACGTCCGCTACCTGGGCAGCCAGGCCTGGCCGTTCCCGCGCTCGCTCATGATCGGCTTCTCGGCGGTGGGGGACCCCTCCGTACCCCTGCGGCCGGCCGAGGGCGAGATCTCCGAGGCGTTCTGGATCACCCGCGACGAGCTTCGCCAGGGCCTGGTCGACGAGGACTGGGAGTCCCCCGGCGACGCGGGCGGGCGGGTGCTGCTGCCGCCGTCCATCTCCATCGCGCGCTCGATGCTGGACGCCTGGGCCGCCCTGGACTGACCCTCGCGACCCCGGGACCTCGAGCCACTGTCGTCCCGCCCACCCACTTCGCACACCCGAAGCGCCGACTTCGCACCCTCAGGCGCCGACTTCGCACACCCCACGCGCGGAGTTCGCACCCTCAGAGTCGAGTTCGCACAGGGCTGGCAGCATGCGAACTCCACCCTGGACGTGCGAACTCCACGCCGGCGTCACTGCCCCCGTACTGCTGCCCCCGTACCGCACGGCTTGCCTACCTGGGCGCTCCCGCTGGACCGGGTCCACGTCACGCGGCGGCGGCCCGGTAGCGGTGTGCGGCGCCGGCCGGACCGACCTGCCGCGCACGCCCGTGTGAGGGGCAGGACGGCCGTCAGGCGGCCAGGGCGGCGCGCACCTCGCGGAAGGACGGGTTGGTCGCCACCCGGCCGTCGGGGAACACGACCGTCGGCACGGTCTGGTTGCCGCCGTTGGCCTGCGCCACGAACGCCGCCGCTTCCGGGTCACGGTCGATGTCGACCTCCCGGTACGGGATCCCGGCCTCGTTGAGCTGCAGTTTCAGCCGCCGGCAGTACCCGCACCACGACGTCGAGTACATGGTCAGTTCGCTCATGCCCCATTCAACGAACGCGCCGGGTCACCGCTTCCCGCGGGCGCCGCGCCACGCGTCCCGGCGCAGGTGACTCTCATCACCCGACTGCTCCCGCGCGTCCCGGACCGGGTGTGGCTGACGCCCGCCGTCGGGGTGGGTTGAGAGGATGTACGGGTGCGCGAACCGACCACCGACCTGGACGACGAGCAGCGGGCGGCCGTCACCGCGCCCCGTGGCCCGGTATGCGTCCTCGCCGGTGCCGGTACCGGGAAGACCCGAACGATCACGCGGCGCATCGCGCACCTGGTCCGGGACGGACACGTCGCCCCGGGGCAGGTGCTCGCGGTCACCTTCACCGCCCGCGCGGCGGGTGAGCTGCGCACCCGGCTGCGGGTGCTCGGGGTGGGCGGGGTGCAGGCTCGCACGTTCCACGCCGCCGCGCTGCGCCAGCTGCGCTACTTCTGGCCGACGGTCGTCGGGGGCGAGCAGTGGCAGCTGCTCGAGGGAAAGCTGCGGGCGGTCGGGCAGGCCGCGCACCGCGCGGGCGCCGACACCGACTCCGAGTCCCTGCGCGACCTGGCCGGCGAGATCGAGTGGGCCAAGGCGTGCCTGGTGGCCCCGTCGGACTACCCGGCGGAGGTGGCCCGGCTGCGGCGCGAGACGCCGGCCGCCGCCGAGCTGGTCGCGGCGGTGTACAGGGGCTACGAGAAGCTCAAGGTCGAATCACGCCTGCTCGACTTCGACGACCTGCTCCTGCACACCGCCGCCGCCCTGGAGTCCCACCAGGCCGTGGCCGAGGAGTTCCGGGAGCGCTACCGGTGTTTCGTGGTCGACGAGTACCAGGACGTCACC
>Ga0070741_10020304_pt1 | contig 10482 bp, 9 predicted proteins | sample Coa_R1_4_FD_66440 | JGI IMG/M metagenome (GOLD analysis project Ga0070741, IMG submission 66440) | Surface soil microbial communities from Centralia Pennsylvania, which are recovering from an underground coalmine fire - Coalmine... | ecosystem: Environmental > Terrestrial > Soil > Unclassified ... | reverse complement strand
TGGGCGACATCGTCTCCGTGCTCGAGTTCAAGGTTGACAACATTTACAGCGCCTCGACCATTGCACAACAATTGGAGCAGGCGGCCGGCAAGGGGTTCATGTCCACTAGTTGGATAGAACAAAACCGGGCGCTTTTCCGAGCGCTCCGCTTGGAAAGAGTGGTTACTTTCATCACTATTGGGCTGATCGTTTTCGTGGCCGCCCTGAACATTCTGATCTCGCTCACCATGATGGTCATGGAGAAGACCCGCGATATTGCGGTGCTCATGTCCATGGGTGCTCGCAAGGCGCAGGTGAGGCGACTGTTCATTAGCCAGGGAGTGCTGATCGGGGTGGTGGGGACAGTTCTGGGTTTGTTCCTCGGCTACATTCTTTCCTGGGTCGGTGGGCACTATCACCTGGTATCGCTGTCACCTGAGGTGTACTCCATTGATTATGTTCCGTTCTCCCCACGGGTAGAGGACGGCGTTCTGGTGAGCCTGGTCGCCCTGGGTGTGTCGTTTGTAGCTACCGTCTATCCCTCCTGGTCGGCGTCCCGAGTCTTGCCGGCAGAGGCTCTCCGCTACGAGTGAGGGTGTTGGTTATCTCGCTTCCCCTGACCCATTTTGTGACCGGAGTTACTTGGTTCGGGGATCGAGTTGTCCTACAGTTTTTGGCATACAACAGATGTGGGAAGTGGGAGGCAACGGGTACGTGCTCCGGCATGCTTTAATGAGACAGGCAACCTAATGGTACGGCGAAAAAGAGGGTTGCCTGCTTCAGAGCGGCGGAATTTGTGACGCTGGAGAGTGTGTTTGCATCCAATTGAAGAGAGAGATCTGCTCCGGGTCGAAGGCCTGAAGAAGGTCTTCCGGTCTGGAACCGCTGACCTGGTGCTCTTTGAAAATTTGTCCTTTCAGGTGAAGAAGGGCGAGATGCTTGCCATTGTGGGCGAGTCGGGTGCCGGAAAGAGTACCTTACTGCACATCGTCGGCGCTCTTGATAGGGCTTCTGAGGGTGACGTATACTTCGCCAACTTGAAGCTGCGTTCGCTTTCAGATGATGGAGCCGCGGAGTTTCGCAATCGCGAGATCGGCTTTGTCTGGCAGTTCCATTATTTACTGCCCGAATTCACCGCCTTGGAGAACGTGGCCATGCCCCTGATTTTACGGGGATGTAAGCCGGGTGAGGCAGAGAGCGAAGCTTCCAAGTGGCTGCATGAAGTAGGGCTTAGCGAGCGAGGGCATCACCGTTCTGGGGAGCTATCAGGGGGTGAGCAGCAACGAGTGGCTTTGGCCCGCGCTTTGGTAACGCAGCCGAAATTACTGCTGGCCGATGAGCCTACCGGCGATCTGGATAATCGCACCGCCGAGTCGGTGTTTGAGTTGATCGCCAGGTTGCACGCCGACTTTCAACTTACCTCTCTAATCGTCTCTCATAATCTTGCGTTTGCACGGCGTTGCCACCGGGTGTTGCGATTGGAACGTGGTCGAATGGAAGAGCTTGCTCCGCAATCGCTGCCGGTTTGACCGAATTACTTGCGTCAGGCATTAGAATGAAGTTAGAGGAAGGACAAATCAGGGTATTAAGTCGAGGTCTGGTGCAGGCGGTTGCTGTCTAACTGAAGGGCACTATCCCGCGACACGCGAATGGGTTGTTAACTACAGCAATTTGAGCTTTGCCGGTTGGCAGTTGGATTGCTTTACTCTACAGGGAAGGTTCCTGAGGTTCCGGTTTCCTGAAATGGGAAGCGGGATAGCTTGGGAGAGGGCAGAACATGTTTGAACGGTACACGGAAAAAGCGCGACGAGTAATCTTCTTTGCGCGGTACGAGGCCAGCCAGTTCGGCTCCCCTTACATTGAGACAGAGCATCTTCTGCTGGGCTTGCTCCGCGAGGACAAGGCCCTGACGAATCGTTTCCTACGCTCGCACGCCTCGGTAGAGTCCATCCGCAAGCAGATTGAAGGGCATACCACGATTCGGGAGAAGGTTTCCACCTCGGTGGACCTCCCGCTCAGCAATGAGTGCAAGCGCGTCCTGGCTTACGCTGCCGAGGAGGCCGAGCGCCTCTCCCACAAGCACATTGGAACCGAGCACCTGCTTTTGGGACTGTTACGGGAAGAAAAATGTTTCGCCGCTGAAATCCTGCACGAGCGCGGGCTGAGGCTGTCAACCATCCGTGAGGAGCTTGCTCGCACCACCCAGGAAAAAGCGCAGCCGCAGCGTTCACGTGAGTCCTCGCTGCTGAGCGAATTTTCGCGCGACCTGACCCAGGCCGCGATGGATACACAGCTCGACCCGCTAGTAGGCCGCGAAGGCGAACTGGAGCGCGTGATTCAGATTCTGTGCCGCCGCACCAAGAACAATCCGGTGCTGATTGGCGAACCTGGTGTAGGCAAGACGGCGATTGTTGAAGGTTTGGCGCAGCGCATCGCGGATGGAGAAGTGCCATCATTTCTTGCTGATAAGCGCATTCTGGCGCTCGACCTTTCCCTGATCGTTGCCGGCACCAAATACCGCGGACAGTTCGAAGAGCGTCTCAAAACCATCATGAAAGAGCTGATGGAATCGCAGAACGCGATTATCTTCATTGACGAGCTCCATACGCTGGTGGGAGCGGGATCTGCCGAGGGCTCTTTGGACGCGGCAAATATTCTGAAGCCGGCGCTGTCTCGGGGTGAGATTCAGTGCATTGGCGCGACCACCCCGGGTGAGTATCGCAAATCCATCGAGAAGGACCGCTCTTTGGAGCGGCGTTTCCAGTCGGTGAAGGTACCACCGCCGAACGAGTCTGACGCCACCAAAATTCTTTACGGCATAAAGGACCGCTACGAGAAGTTTCATGCGGTCAGCTATACCGACGAAGCCATTGGATTCGCGGTGACGCACTCCAGCCGCTATATTCCGGATCGCTTCCTGCCGGACAAGGCCATTGACCTGATTGACGAAGCCGGCGCTCGCGTGAAACTGCGGCAGACTTCTCTGCCGGAAGAGATTACGGAAGCGCAAAAGCGAGTGAAATTTATCGTTCACCGGATGGAGAACGCGATCGCCAATCATGAATTCGAGAAGGCACGCTTCTATTCCGATGAAGAACGTAAAGAACGCGAGAACCTGCGCGGCCTGCGCGAGAAATATCACCTGGATGAGTCTTCGACCGGAGTTGTAAATCGGGAAGATATTGAAGACGTGGTTTCACGCTGGACGGGTATTCCGATCACCTCGATCAAAGAAGAAGAAACGCAGAAGCTGCTGCGCATTGAGGAAGAGCTGCACAAGCGGGTGATCTCGCAGGACAAAGCCATCACCGCGCTGGCCCGCGCCATCCGCCGCTCGCGCGCCGGCCTGAAGAGCCCGAACCGTCCGATTGGTTCGTTCCTGTTCCTGGGACCGACGGGCGTCGGCAAAACCGAAGTCGCGCGAACCCTGGCGCAGTTCATGTTCGGCAGCGAGAAATCTTTAATCCGCTTTGATATGTCGGAGTTCATGGAGAAGCATTCGGTCTCCAAGCTGATCGGCTCGCCTCCGGGATACGTAGGATACGAAGAGGGTGGCCAGCTCACCGAGCGGGTGAAGCGCGCTCCTTATTCCGTTGTACTGCTGGATGAAATCGAGAAGGCGCATCCGGATGTGTTCAACATCCTGTTGCAGGTCTTTGAAGATGGACAACTCACCGATGGTCTAGGCAATACGGTGGACTTCAAGAACACCATTCTCATCATGACCTCGAACATCGGCGCGCGGCACTTGCAGAAGCGCACCGGTCTGGGCTTCCAGCATGATAAGGAAGAGGCCATCTCCAACAAGGTAGAGGAATTGGTGAAGAACGAGGTGAAGCGCACCTTCAACCCCGAGTTCCTCAACCGTCTGGACGAAGTGATCCTGTTCCAGGCACTGACCGATGCGGACCTGATCCAGATTCTGGAGCTTATGGTCAGCCAGCTGAATGCGAACCTTGCGCAACGTTCGATCACGGTCACGGTGACCGACGAGGCCAAGAAGTGGATCCTGGAGAAGACCCTGGTAGACCGCAGTTACGGCGCGCGTCCGCTACGCCGGGCCCTGCAGAAGTACATCGAGGACCCGCTGTCCGAGGCGCTCATCCAGGGCACGATTCAGACGCGGCCCGCGTTTATCGAAGTCTTCCTGGAGAACGACAAGTTGTTCTATCGGCCAGTGGACTCCAAGGAAAACGAAGGCGTGCTGTTGTATTCGAATTAGCAGTTCGTCAGCACCTAACATTATTCAGCCGCCAGCAATGGCGGCTGATTTGTTTTGGGGTGTCGCCCCTCCGGGGCTCTTTTCCTTTTCGGGCCGTACCCAGGGCTTGCGCCCTGGGCTAAATTCTGTTCCGCCGCTCCGCGGCTGGATTCGCGGGCATGGAAACTTAGTGATGCTGAGGGCAATTTTCGCGGGCATGTAAATTTAGTGATGCTGAGGGCAATTTCCGCGGGCATGGAAACTTAGTGATGCTGAGGGCAAATTCTCGCGGGCATGTAAATTTAGTGATGCTGAGGGCAATTTCCGCGGGCATGGAAACTTAGTGATGCTGAGGGCAATTTTCGCGGGCATGGAAACTTAGTGATGCTGAGGGCAATTTTCGCGGGCATGTAAATTTAGTGATGCTGAGGGCAATTTTCGCGGGCATGGAAACTTAGTGATGCCGAGGGCAATTTTCGTGGGCATGGAAACTTAGTGATGCTGAGGGCAATTTCCGCGGGCATGGAGACTTAGTGATGCTGAGGGCAATTTTCGCGGGCATGGAAACTTAGTGATGCCGAGGGCAATTTTCGCGGGCACGTAAACTTAGTGACGCTGAGGAACTCTCGTCACCGCAATTCCCCGCTGAGCACCAAGATGTAATCTCGCGGCCAGACGATGGTGCAATTCTGGCAACCCCAAACTCCCCCCTAGGAATTCGCCTCCTGGTTGGGCACATTGCGAATTCCGGTCCCACTTTGAGCGCAACTTCCGGATAGCAGCCCTCTCCCTTTCGCCATAGTCTTTGCGTATTATGAATAGCGTAATGAGCGCAGTTGCTACATCGTCGGAAATGCAGAAGCAGGAAGTGCAGAAACGTCCCGAGCTGTGGCAGGCGGTCACCGCCCGCGACGCCCGCTTCGACGGCAGTTTTTATTTTGCCGTGACCTCGACCAACGTGTACTGCCGGCCGTCATGTCCGTCGCGGCGGCCAAAGCCGGAGAACGTACTCTTCTTCACTGAAACTGCAGCGGCTGAGCGCGCCGGATTCCGGCCGTGCCGGCGCTGCCATCCCAAGCAAGCGCTGGCCGGAGGCGCGGCCGACGTAATAGACAAAGTTTGCCAGTACATGGATGGCCACCTCGACGGCAAAGTCAGCCTGGCGGACCTGGCGCGGGTGTCCGGGTACAGCCCGTTTCATCTGCAGCGGACGTTCAAGCGCCGGCTGGGGATTACGCCGCGTCAGTACGCAGAATCGCGCCGGCTTGCGCGCTTGAAGTCCGGATTACGCAAGGGCGAAGACGTGACCACCGCGATGTACGAGTCCGGGTTCAGCTCGAGCAGCAGGCTCTACGAGCGCGCCAACGGAGCATTGGGAATGACTCCTGCGACCTATGGCCGCGGTGGACAAGGCATGCGCATTCGCTACGCGACCGCCGAGTGCACCCTGGGCCGGCTGCTGGTGGCGGCGACCGACCGCGGAGTTTGCGCGGTACGCTTTGGGAGCTCAGATCATGAGTTGATCGGCGGTCTCCAGCATGAATATCCTGCCGCCGAAATCGAAGTGGGTGGAAGTGACCTGAAGCAATGGGTTCAAGAAGTTATGGCAGGAATAAGCGGGCGGCCCAGCGCACAGGTCCCCTTGGACCTACACTACACGGCATTTCAACGCCGGGTGTGGGAGGCGCTGCGGGCGATTCCTGCGGGCGCGACGCGCAGCTACGCCCAGATCGCGTCCGGGATCGGACACCCACGAGCGCACCGGGCTGTGGCCCGCGCTTGCGCCGCAAATCCGGTGGCAGTCCTCATTCCGTGCCACCGCGTGACCCGCACCGATGGCGGCTTGGGAGGCTATCGCTGGGGAGTGCGGCGGAAGAAATCGCTGCTCGATAACGAAAGGGCACTGGCCCCGGAACCAGCATCCGGAGCTGGTTTGGAGGAATCTACTAACCTATGCAGCTCGTCGTTTACACCGCCCCATGGTGCTCGGACTGCCGCGAAGCCAAACGGTTCCTCGCGCAGTACGACATCGCGTACAGGGAAATCAATATTGAGACCACGCCCGGCGCTGCCGAAGAGGTCATCAAGAACACGGGCAAGCGCGCAATTCCTCAGTTCGTAATCAATGGCCAATGGGTGCAGCCCTACCGTCCCGGAGAGGGTTTCCTCTATGAGGAGATGAAGCAGCTCCTGGGCATTGAAGGCTGATGAGCGCTTGTGACTCAGGGGAAGGACCCGGTCTGATGTGGCCTAGGTTCTTTTATGCGACGCGTGACTTCGTTCCTGCCGCCTCGCAACTCCTTCCTCGTTGATCTACCAGTGGCACGCGGCTAATTACCAAGGGCAGCAGCTGTTTGATGATTTCTATCCTGGAGCTGAGGCGTTTTCGGTGTGCTCTCATCATAGGGAGCAGCAGGGTAAGGTTTTTTTGAAGAGCACGGTAGAAATCTTCTAAAGTCGCATACTTCAAGAGATCGAGATTATCGACAATAGCGTTGTTTTCGGTGCTGACAAATGTCCCCCCACCCAATAACGACAGTTTGGGCGATATCGGAAGATAGTAGTAGCACCACGAGATGCCACTCTCCTCGGCCAGGCGAGTCATGTATTTGTGGCTTAGTAGGATCTCTGACGTGAGTCGGTTCAGGGTGTTACTGTCGTTCGTGCTTTTTAGAGAATTCATCACAGCCTCCAGGTCGTGATAATGACCCGTTCTAGAAACGCTCGGCAGTGACGACGGTCACAACTCCTTGAAAAGCTGTTAAAAAGGAATTTGTTTTGGTTTATGACAAGGACGCTTGCAGGCAATTGCGTTCGCAATTGCCTGCACTCCTTTGAAACGGCAGCACGCTGCTTATTAATTTCGGCCACTGTGTAGTCACTTCGCCACTTCACTAATTACCAAGATGCAGTTTAGTTAGCAGCTCCAGTTCGTGCCGAGATGTCTGCCAATTCCGAAATGGATGTAAGCTGGAGTACGGTATGTCCTCGATCAGACGACGCAACTCCGATTTTCGGCGAACCAGGCGCCCCGTCAGCAGCTTGAGGCACTTTCGGTCACCCCGATACCACCCAATCGGAATCGAGGAAGCCATTTCCTCTACCGAATCTGCGCCCAAATGCTCTATCCGTGCGAGCCAAGGCTCAAATGAATCCATGCTGTGCACTCGGTCATAAACCTCGTGCTGTTGGTATACACCGCGTAAGGGGCTGTCCGGAAAGTTCCACTCCCCGCAGTTGAAACAATATCCATGGTCAACAAAAGCAACCGTATATCTCTGCTGGTGTTGCTTGCGCCAAAAAACTGCCTGTCGAGCGTCGCAGTTACACGTCCACTTGTCGAGTACTAGCATTCCGGCGAACATCTCTATATTCCGGACGCTATCAAACATGCCTGGCGGAAGGAAATCGAACACCTTCCCTTGCATTGGTTCGACGACGTATTGTGATCCAAACTGTAACCCTGACCGACAGGGCACGGAACTATGCCCTTTCTGGATAGTGAGCCCGTTCGTACTAGAGATAAAGGACCTGCTTACGTTTATCACTTTTGCGATAGGCACCGGAAGTCCGAGTGCTCGGCCAAGCCTTGATACGAACATTTCGTTCGCCAGGACTCGCACATCCTGTGGGTTGTTGGAGAATTTCACGACGTAATAACAACCATCGGAGCAGTGGAGAAGGTGTGCCTGAGCCCCACCGCGCATCCTCCTCACATATCCAATTGCAAAGGCCGTATCATCAGAAGCAAGCGACATAAAGCTCCTGTGGTCAAGTGGTTTGTGGGTTCTTAGCGGCATGATTACAGATGGACGTATCAGTGTCAGTGACAATGTCTCTTATTTTGAGGAAATGTTACAGAATGGGAACGAGTGGGACTAAAGGCCCTACATCTCAGTAGTGCTTACGGATAGGACCGATCGGTATCGGTTTGGGAGCTCGATGTCAGGAGGAACGCCAGAAGGTGGAAACCTTCTGGGCCTCTCTGGACAGCTCACAGCCGGCATATTTTTGGAGCGAAGCGCAAGCTCTCACGATCTCGAGCGATTGCTGCAAGGGCAGGTTTAGAAATTCAAATCCGTAAAGGAAAGCTGTCTTGTGCCTTATGATCGCGTCGCCACCAATGAGAGTGGATGCCAGTTCGTACGTTAGCTTGACGATTTCTCCCGGAATCAAGCGCAGGTATAAGCTGGCACACAGGCCCTTTTCACTAATTTCTATTCCTAGGCCAAGATCCTCCCGCTTGCAGTCCCTTTGGTATATTCGAACGCGCATTCCGATTGAATCGGTCACCAAGTATCGAGGATGCGCCCTTCTGTCCAATTGTGCCCGGTTATTCGTCAATGTGATTCCTTTTGATGAGTGGTCGCCAAGGTGTTTACTGCTCAGAAATGTATTGCAAGGTGGCACGAGTTGACTGTGACCGAGGTCACTGACAGGCGGGTTGTTCTTCTCCGTTTTCCAATGTTTCAGCATTCTTCGTAGATGCCGAAGCACCTGCGCTGAGTAACTCTTCAATCCGTGAGCGCAAATGCAGGATTGCTGCGGAATGTAGCTGGGAGATGCGCGACTCGGATACGCCCAAACTTTTCCCTATTTTCGCCATTGTCAGTTGATCGCGATAATAGAGAGTCAGTATGTTCTGTTGCTGAATAGATAAGTCGGATAACGCACTGCCCAACAATGTGTTCATTTCGAATTGGAGACAATGTGCGTAACTGTTGACTGCACGCGGGTCCGCATAGTCCTGACAATTTTCCTTACCTTCCTGCGTAACCTCCTCGAAGTCAAAGCTGCATAACTCGAGTCCTCTCAAATCGGCAATCAATTTATTAAATTGATGCAGCTCCAATCCAATTTCGGCAGCGAGTTCACTATCGTCCGGTGCGCGGCCAAGCAAGGTGCTGAGTTTGTCGCGGGCGCGAGCCATGGCCTGTGCCTTACGGCGCAGGGCCCTCGGGCTCCAGTCGAGCTCGCGCAGGCTGTCAATGATGGCGCCATTGATGCGAAATTGTGCGTAATGTTCGAACTGAACGTGTCTTCGTTCGTCGAATTTGCGAATAGCATCAATCAAACCGACGATGCCGGCCTGGAATAAATCGTCCAACTCGACGCAGGGGGGCACACGCTGGTGGATACGACCTGCTATTCGCCGAACAAGGTCAATGTTCGATACCAACATCCGTTCGGATTTATCGTCAGTGGCAGCCGGAAGCGAGGATTTCCCGGACGCGGTGGCGCTGATCATTAAGCCTCCTCATGAAATGTGCGTGCTGGTTCTTCGGGCCGGGCAAGGCCGGCCACTCAGCGCCAGCACCTCCGAAAGCGCAGGCGCTTTCGCCGTCATGCACTACATCAACCGTGTAACTTTCGGCTTCCAAGCCCTGGCGCACAAAATTGGCCAAGGGAAGGTCGTCTTCTACCACCAGAATGCGCATGAGAATGAGTTAATGAGGGACGCCTTCGATTGTTGTGTATTGCCTTAGCTGACGCAATCACTCGAAAGGGCCGTTGCGGGCCCGTTGTCCTGAAAAGGAGCGCAGGAGTGAATTGGGAATTTCATTGAAGCTGGAGTTGAGGTCAAAGCTTGCCCACAAAAACTGGTGTAAAACGGCAGATGCAGGTATCGTATCGGCGAACAGGGGGTAGATGACCATGGCATTCTGCACAAAGTGCGGAACTCAAATTTCGGACACAACCCAGTTTTGTCCCAGTTGTGGGCAGGGACAATCAGGCTTGAGACCGGGGCAGCCCGGTAATCCGACGCCAGTTACTCAGAACCCCAGCTCGGGCATCTCGCAAAACCTTGCCGCGCTGCTCAGCTACTCCCTAGGCTGGCTCACCGGCCTGATTTTTTATTTTCTGGACCGCCGTCCTTACGTGCGTTTTCACGCGGCACAATCCATCGTGGTGTTCGGAGGGATCCACATCCTACGAATTCTGCTGGCAGCGGTTTTCGGCTTCGGCTGGTGGATGGGCGGAATGCATGGCTGGAGCCACTTGGGCGTGGCTGGCCCGCTATTCGCCTTAATTGGCATCGCCAGCTTCGTGCTTTGGATTGTATGTATGGTCAAGGCTTATAAAGGGGAACGCTTCAAACTTCCTCTGGCGGGGGATATCGCTGAAGGCTTGGCTCGATAATCGGCTCATTTTTTTCGCATTTCAAGCTACTCCTCGCTGATTACTTTCGTGACGTTTACACCCCCTGGAGGCCGCCTTAATATCCGGGTTGTAGTTTGGCAGTTCTGGGGGAGGGCTGCCGTGGCGTCCTGAGCTGAAAAGTTCAGGGCGCTTTTAATTTG
>Ga0070741_10020303_pt1 | contig 10484 bp, 3 predicted proteins | sample Coa_R1_4_FD_66440 | JGI IMG/M metagenome (GOLD analysis project Ga0070741, IMG submission 66440) | Surface soil microbial communities from Centralia Pennsylvania, which are recovering from an underground coalmine fire - Coalmine... | ecosystem: Environmental > Terrestrial > Soil > Unclassified ... | reverse complement strand
GTTCGTGAACCCGCGCGAGATCGGCGGGCAATTCGGGATCAGCGCCATGGCGCGCCCCGGCGTGAGCCTTGCCCGCATCGAGAAGGCGATCGACGAAGAGCTGGGCCGCTTCCTCAAGGACGGGCCGACCCCCGAAGAAGTGAACCGCGTTCGCACGCAATACATGGCGAATTTCATCCGCGGTATCGATCAGATCGGCAGCTTCGGAGGCAAGTCCGATGTGCTCGCCATGAGCCAGACCTACCTGGGCGACCCCGGCGCCTTCAAGATCAAGCTCGGTCGCGTGCAGTCCGCCACTCCCGCCAAGCTGCAGGAAGCGGCGAAACGGTGGCTCTCCGACGGCGAATACGTGCTCGAAGTGCATCCCTTTGGAGATCCGCAAGCGGTCACGGAGCGCACCGACCGCTCCAAGCCGCCCGAGATCGGCCAGGCGCCCGAACCGCGGCTGCCGAAACTCGAACGTCTGACGCTTTCCAATGGGTTGCGCGTGGTGCTCGCGGAGCGGCACGAAATCCCGCTCGTCAATCTCAGCATCCTGGTCGATTCCGGTTATGCCGCCGACCAGTTCGTCGCGCCCGGCATTGCGCGTCTCACCGCGAATATGCTCGACCAGGGCACAAAGACCCGCTCCTCGCTTGAGATCAGTGAGCAGCTCGCGCAGCTTGGAGCGCGCTTGACCGCTACTTCGTCGGTCGACGACATTGTGGTGCGCCTGTCAACCCTCAAGGCCAATCTCGATCCCGCGCTCACCATTTACTCCGATGTCGTGTTGGACCCGGCGTTCCCCGACTCCGATTTCCGGCGGCAGCGGGCGCTGCAACTAAACGCTATCGAGCAGGAGAAGGCGACACCGATTCAGATGGGCCTGCGCGTGCTCCCCGCCCTGATTTATGGAAAAGGCCATGCCTATGCGGAACCGCTGACCGGCTCCGGGACACAGCAGAGCGTGGAGAAGCTGACGCGCGACGACCTGATGAAATTCCATGCCACCTGGTTCAAAGCGAATCACGCCACCGTGGTTGTGGTCGGTGATACGACCCTGGCCGAGATCGGCCCGAAGCTGGAAAAGGCATTCGGCGCCTGGAAGCGGGGAGACATTCCGAAAAAGAATGTAGCGCGAGTGCAGCCGCCGGCCCAATCGGTCGTCTATCTGGTGGACCGCCCCGGCTCGCAGCAATCGTTGATCCTCGCCGGCAATCCGGCGCCTCCCCGAAACAACCCGGACGAAATCCCCATCGAGGCCATGAACAATATTCTCGGCGGCGATTTCGGCGGCCGCATGAACATGAATCTGCGCGAAGACAAGCATTGGGCCTATGGAGCCTACACGCTGCTGTTTGGCGCCGTCGGGCAGCGTCCATTCCTGGTCTATGCTCCCCTCGAGACCGACAAAACCAAGGAATCGCTGCAGGAGATCGCGAAGGAACTGCGTGGCATTCACGGCGATCAACCGGCCACTGCGGCGGAGTTGTCGCGCGTCAAAAACAGCGAAACACTCCGTCTCCCGGGATCGCGCGAGACCATTGGCCAGGTAGCCGCATCGATTGAGCAACTGGTCCAGTACGGTCTGCCGGACAACTACTATGACACCTACGCTTCGAAAGTGCGCGAGGTGAGCCTCGCCGACATCGCCAAAGCCGCCGACGAAGTCGTCCAGCCCGATCACATGGTGTGGGTGGTAGTCGGCGACCGCGCCAAAATCGAAACCGGCGTTCGCGACTTGGGCCTCGGCCCGGTCCAGGTGCTGAACGCGGAGTAGCGCGTCACCTAACAAAAGACAAGCTGGACTGGGCTCGCGCTGCCCTCCAAAATAGGGCTGTGCCCAATCCCGGCGTCCTCCCTGCCCACAAGGCGTTTTTGGTGCGCATGTTTCCGGCCGCCGTGCGCAAGGGCTTTCCAGCGCCATCGCTCAGCGCGTTTGTTGCCTTGCAGATGCTTGATGTGCTGACCACCTTGATGGGGTTGCGAATCGGCGCGCAGGAGGCCAGCCTTTTCATCGGACGGCTCATGAACGCCGGACCGGTTGCCGGGCTGTTGATCTCCAAAATTCTGGCGGTTGCCCTGGTCGCCACGGCCCTGAAGTTCCGGCGGACCCGTGTGATCGTCTTCCTGAACTACTGGTTCGCCGCCGTCGTGAGCTGGAATCTGTTGCTGATTCTCTCCGTTCTCCTGCGCTCCGGCAGCTAACCCCGTAAAGCGGCACTTTTACTTGGAATTGTGAAGTGAAACGTCGCGCCGTGCCCGGGCGCCGAGTGTACCCAAATCCGGCCGCCATATCTCTCAACGATTCTTTGACAGATCGCCAGGCCCATTCCTACGCCCGTATATTCCCCACGGCTGCTCGGAATGCGCTTAAATAGGCCAAAGATGCGTTCGTGGTATTCCGGATCTATGCCAACTCCATTGTCGTTAACCGAAAAGTGCCAATGCGCGCCTTCTTGAATCGTGGATACATGAACCTGTGGTGGCTCCCCGTCTTTCCGATACTTCAGGGCGTTCCCAATGAGGTTTTGCAGAACTTGTTCCAGGTGAAACGCTTTGATTGGGACCGGCGGTAAGATGTCATGGGTAACGGTGGCGCCACTCTCTTGGACGGAGCGGTCGAGATCTTTCAGAACCTGTGCCAACGCCGCTTCGGCGTCGGACATCGGTAGAGGCTCTTCGACGTAATCGCTGTGCGCATATTCCAGCAACCCGGAGATCAGCTGGCGCATCCGCTGCGCACCCTCGGTAATCGTCGATAAGTACCAGGCAGCTTCTTCGTTCAGATTGCTGCCATAGCGTTTACTGAAGAGCTCTGCGTAGAGGGCGACATTCCGAACGGGTTCCTGCAGATCGTGCGAGGCGGCATAAGCAAATTCCTCCAGAGCCAGATTTGCCCGGCGCAGCTGCGCGGCTTGCTGTCGCAGCTCCTGCGTGCGCTCCTCCACCCGATCTTCAAGAGTCTGATTGAGTTCCCGGAGTTGCCTTTCGACGATACGTCGTCGTTCCACTTCCTCGCTCAATATTGAGTTGGCGCTCGTGCACTCCCGAGTTTTCCGGTAAAGGTCAGCGAAGACAGACACTTTTGAGCGGAGCACGACCGGGTTAACGGGTTTATAGAGATAATCCACCGCGCCGGTATCATAGCCCTCCAGGACGTGCGCGTCCTCGTTATAGTAGGCTGTTAGGAAGATAATCGGCACGCGGGCGGTCTTCTTCCGCTTCTTGATGATCTGGGCCAGTTCGAAACCGGTCATGCCCGGCATCTGGATGTCGAGGATCAGCAACGCGAATTCCTGATCGATCAGGGCAAGCAACGCCTCATCGCCTGATGCGGCGCGCACGAGCCGGTAAGCGGGGTCATCCAGAACCGTTTCCAGAACGGTCAGGTTTTTTGGATCATCATCCACAATCAGGATGTTGATGGCAGCCGTCGGCACCAGCTCGGGCGCAGCCGCCGTCCCCGCGTCTCCGTCATCGAAGTTCCGTCTTGGGCTTGGCAAAGAGCTCATCGAAATAGCCAGATGCGTAACAAAGAAAGCAGCTCGTCCGTATTCACCGGTTTGGAGATGTAGTCGCTCGCGCCGGCATCGAGGCATTTCTCGCGGTCGCCCTTCATAGCCTTCGCGGTCAGGGCGATGATCGGAAGCGTGCGAAACTCAGGGGACTTGCGGATTTCGCGGATGGTCTGATATCCATCCATATCCGGCATCATGATGTCCATCAGCACGATATCTAGGCCCGACGTATTTCGAATTACGTCGATAGCGGCGTGGCCACTGGTCACGCTCATCACGTCCATATCGTGGTTCTCGAGCAAGGAAGTGAGAGCGAAAATATTACGCGCGTCGTCGTCGACGACGAGAATCCTTCTGTCGCGCAAGACGTCACTAGAGCGGTGGAGCCGCTCCAGCATTTGTTGCTTCTGAGGCGGCAATTCGGTGACGACGCGGTGGAGGAACAGCGCAGTCTCGTCCAGCAGGCGCTCCGGGGACTGCACATCTTTCAGTACGATGCTCTTGGCCATCGCTTTTAGGTGCGCTTGCTCGTCGGCGCTGAGGTCCTTACCAGTGTAGACTACCACCGGGATATCGCTCAGGCCTGTCTCGGCATGAATCTGCTCCAGAAGATCGAATCCACTCATATCCGGCAGTCGCAGGTCCAGGACGACGCAATCGAACCTCTCACTAATCAGCGCGTGCAATGCGTTCGTTCCATCGGATACCGCGGCAATCTCTAAATCTTCATAGCCTAGTAACTCGATGATGGATTGGCGTTCGATTTCGTTATCTTCGACGATCAAGAGGCGCTTCTTACGGGCGACGGTGAAATCCTTGATGCGGCCCAGTGAACTTTCTAAGGACTCGGTCGTTGGGGACTTGACGATATACGAGAACGCGCCGTGAGCCAGACCGTGCTGGCGCTCTTCTTCCATAGTCACGATTTGCACCGGAATATGGCGCAGTGTCGGTTCGAGTTTGAGCTGGTTGAGCACCGTCCAGCCCAACATGTCGGGCAGGAAGATATCGAGAGAGATCGCGGATGGCCGGAACTGTCGCGCCAGAGAAAGGCCCAGCGCACCCTTCATCGCGACGATCCCCTTAAATCCCTTCTCGCGCCCCAAACCGAGGAGAATCCGGGCATAGTGCGGATCATCCTCAATGATGAGCAGGACGGGATCGCCTTGCTCAATCGAATTTCGATCGTCTTCGATGTGTTCCTCGCGGGGAGGCGCCAAGACCGTGAGGGTCGGTGGTTTAACGCTCGGGGCCGCGGAATTCCGCAGCGGTATGGTCCGGCTTGTGTCGGGACCCGCGTACAGAACGGGCAGGAACAGCGTAAATGTGCTGCCTTTTCCAGGCGTGCTGACCAGCTTGATTTCGCCGCCCAGCAGAAGAGCCAATTCACGGCTGATCGCAAGGCCCAAACCGGTCCCGCCGTATTTGCGAGAGGTGCCGGCATCGGCTTGTTGAAAGGCCTCGAAGATCAACCGCTGCTTTTCGGGCGCAACGCCGATGCCGGTGTCCGAAACGGCGAATGATACAACCTGCTGAGCCGCGCTGAGCACCGGGTGATCTTGGCTCCACCCGCTCGTAGCCACATCTACTCGCACCTCCACGAAGCCATGCGCAGTGAATTTGACCGCATTGGAGAGTAGGTTCTTGAGGATTTGCTGGAGCCGCTTCGGATCGCTTGCCAGGGAACGAGGCAAATCTCCACTGAACAGCAAATGCAATGGAAGATTCTTGGCCTCCGCGACGTGGCGGAAATTTCGCTCGATATTCTCGTGGAGAGCGGCGAAGCTGATGTCTTCAACATCCACCGTTACGGTGCCGGATTCGATCTTTGAAAGATCGAGAATGTCGTTGATCAGATTGAGAAGGTCGGAACCGGAAGAATTGATGTTCCGCGAAAACTCCACCTGCTTGGGCATTAGATTCTTGTTCGGATTCTCCGCGAGCTGCTGGCTCAGGATGAGGATGGAGTTCAGAGGCGTCCGCAGCTCGTGCGACATATTCGCCAGGAACTCGGACTTGTATTTCGAGGTAAGCGCGAGTTCCGCCGCTTTCTCCTCAAGAGCGTACCGGGCCTGTTCGACCTCGGCGTTCTTCCGTTCAACTTCGGCGTTCTGCTCGGCCAGAAGGCGGGCCTTGTTACCCAATTCCTCGTTCGTTTGTTGAAGCTCGCTCTGCCGTGCCTGAAGCTCAACCGTGAGCTGCTGCGATTGCTTGAGGAGACCTTCGGTTCTCATGGTCGCCTCGATCGTATTAAAGACGGCTCCGATGCTTTGCGTGAGCAGATCGAGGAACGCCAATGAACCGTCGCTAAAATTCTGAACCGTTGCCAGTTCGATGACCGCTTTGGTCTGTCCTTCGAACAGCACCGGCAGCACGACAATACTGAGCTGCCGCGCCCGTGCCAGGCTTGACGTGATGTTCACGAAACCCGCCGGCACGCTGTTGAGCAGGATGCGTTTTTTCTCCAGCGCGCATTGTCCGCTGAGCCCCTCGCCCAGCTGAATAGTTCCGGGAACCTTGTCGCTATCCGCATAGCTGGAGAGCAGCTTCAGTTCCAGCTTCCCGTCGATCTCGGCGAGGTGATAAACCGTCCCCTGCTGCGCGTTCACCAGCGGTACCAATTCCGAAAGAAGCATCTGGCCGACAGTGTTGAGCTCGCGCTGGCCCTGCAGCATTCCAGTAAATTTAGCCAGGTTGGTCTTCAGCCAGTCCTGCTCGCGGTTGCTCTCCGTTGTCTCGCGGAGGTTGGCAATCATCGTGTTGATGTTGTCTTTCAGCTCAGCGACTTCGCCGCGGGTTTCAACTTGGATGGAGCGCGTCAAATCGCCCTTGGTTACGGCCGTCGCGACTTCGGCGATCGCACGCACCTGAGTCGTAAGGTTAGCGGCAAGGAGGTTGACATTGCCGGTGAGATCCTTCCAGGTGCCCGACGCACCCGGCACGTTCGCCTGGCCTCCCAAGCGCCCTTCCACGCCGACCTCGCGCGCCACGTTCGTGACCTGATCAGCGAAGGTCGCCAGCGTCACCGTCATATTGTTAATGGTGTCCGCGAGCGCCGCTACCTCGCCCTTGGCCTGCACCGTGAGGCGCTGGTTCAGGTCGCCATCGGCAACGGCGGTCACCACCTTCACAATCCCGCGCACCTGCTCGGTCAGGTTCGACGCCATGAAGTTGACATTGTCGGTGAGATCCTTCCATGTGCCGCCTACACCCGGCACTAAGGCCTGACCTCCGAGTTTTCCTTCGGTGCCCACTTCACGAGCCACACGCGTGACTTCGCCGGCGAACGAATTGAGCTGGTCCACCATTGTGTTAATGGTGTTTTTGAGCTCAAGGATTTCGCCTTTCACATCCGCCGTGATTTTCCGGTTCAGGTCGCCGCGCGCAACCGCGGTCGTGACCTCGGCGATGTTGCGGACCTGCGCGGTGAGATTTGTCGCCATCGCATTTACAGAGTCCGTCAGATCCTTCCAGGTGCCTGCCACGCCCGGAACCACGGCCTGCACGCCGAGCCTGCCTTCCGTGCCGACTTCCCGCGCCACGCGCGTTACCTCGGACGCAAACGACCGTAGCTGATCGACCATCGTGTTGATGGTCTCTTTCAGCTGCAGAATCTCGCCGCGCACATCGGCGGTGATCTTCTTTGACAAGTCGCCGCTGGCCACCGCAATCGTCACTTCCGCGATATTCCGAACCTGACCCGTCAGGTTCGAGGCCATCGAGTTCACGTTATCGGTAAGATCCTTCCACGTACCCGCCACACCCGGCACGAGCGCCTGGCCGCCCAGCTTGCCTTCCGTGCCGACTTCGCGCGCCACGCGCGTTACTTCCGATGCAAATGCCGAAAGCTGCTCAACCATCGTGTTGATGGTCTCTTTCAGCTGCAAGATCTCGCCCTTCACTTCAACGGTAATCTTCCGGCTGAGATCCCCCCGCGCTATGGCGGTGGCCACATCAGCGATATTGCGGACCTGACCCGTGAGATTCGATGCCATGGAGTTCACGTTATCCGTGAGGTCCTTCCACGTGCCGGCCACGCCCGGCACCTGCGCCTGGCCGCCCAGCTTGCCTTCCGTTCCGACCTCGCGCGCCACGCGGCTCACTTCCGCCGCGAAGCTATTGAGCTGATCCAGCATCGTGTTGATTGTGTTCTTTAACGCAAGGATTTCGCCCTTCACTTCGACCGTGATCTTGGAAGAAAGATCCCCTTTGGCGATAGCCGTCGCGACCTCGGCGATGTTGCGCACCTGACCAGTCAGGTTCGACGCCATGAAGTTTACATTGTCGGTGAGATCCTTCCAGGTGCCCGCCACGCCGGGCACCACTGCCTGTCCGCCGAGCTTGCCTTCCGTGCCGACTTCCCGCGCCACGCGGCTCACTTCGCCGGCAAACGCATTGAGCTGGTCGACCATCGTATTGATCGTGTTCTTCAACTCTAAAATCTCGCCCTTCACTTCCACTGTGATCTTGCGGCTCAAGTCGCCGCGAGCCACCGCCGTAGTCACGTCGGCAATATTGCGAACCTGCGAAGTGAGATTGTTCGCCATGGAATTGACATTGTCCGTCAAATCCTTCCACGTGCCGGCCACGTCCCGCACCTGCGCCTGGCCGCCCAACTTGCCTTCCGTGCCGACTTCGCGTGCGACACGCGAGACTTCGGAGGCAAACGCATTGAGCTGATCGACCATCGTGTTCAGGGTATTCTTCAGCTCAAGAATTTCGCCTTTCACGTCGACGGTGATCTTCTTCGACAAATCTCCCTTGGCGACCGCGGTCGCCACGTCGGCGATATTACGGACTTGGGCCGTGAGGTTTGACGCCATCCAGTTGACGTTGTCGGTCAAATCCTTCCAAGTGCCGGCCACGCCCGGGACGTGAGCTTGTCCGCCCAGGTTGCCCTCTGTACCGACTTCACGCGCCACGCGCGTGACTTCCGAAGCGAATGATCGCAACTGATCCACCATCGTGTTGATGGTATTTTTGAGCTCGAGAATCTCGCCGCGCACGTCGACCGTGATCTTCTTGGAGAGATCGCCATTCGCCACAGCCGTGGTCACATCGGCAATGTTACGAACCTGCGCCGTCAGGTTAGACGCCATGAAGTTGACGTTATCGGTTAGATCCTTCCAGGTTCCCGCCACGCCGGGAACCTGCGCCTGGCCGCCGAGTTTCCCTTCCGTTCCGACTTCGCGCGCGACGCGCGTTACTTCCGACGCAAACCCGTTGAGCTGATCCACCATCGTGTTCAAGGTGTTTTTCAGCGCGAGAATTTCCCCTTTGACTTCGACGGTGATTTTCGACGAAAGGTCGCCTTTGGCTATTGCCGTAGCCACGTCGGCAATGTTCCGCACCTGCCCCGTGAGATTCGATGCCATCGAATTAACAGAGTCCGTCAAATCCTTCCATGTCCCCGCTACCCCGGGTACCTGCGCCTGGCCGCCCAGCTTGCCTTCCGTTCCGACCTCGCGCGCCACGCGCGTCACTTCCGACGAGAATCCGTTGAGCTGGTCGACCATCGTGTTGATGGTCTCTTTCAGCTCCAGAATCTCGCCCTTCACGTCGACCGTGATTTTTCGCGAGAGGTCGCCGCGAGCGACCGCCGTCGTGACTGTCGCGATGTTGCGGACCTGGGCCGTCAGGTTGGTCGCCATCGCATTCACCGAGTCCGTGAGGTCCTTCCACGTTCCGGCTACGCCCGGCACCACCGCCTGGCCGCCAAGGCGTCCATCCGTCCCCACTTCGCGCGCTACGCGCGTAACTTCGGAGGCGAACGAGCGAAGCTGATCGACCATCGTGTTAATAGCTTCTTTCAACTGCAGAATCTCGCCACGCACGTCGACCGTGATCTTCTTGGATAAGTCGCCGTTCGCGACTGCGATCGTCACGTCGGCGATGTTGCGGACCTGGGCCGTCAGATTGCCGGCCATCTGGTTGACCGAATCGGTGAGGTCCTTCCACACGCCGGAAACGCCGGGCACTTGCGCCTGACCGCCGAGTTTTCCTTCCGTACCGACCTCACGCGCCACGCGAGTCACTTCCGAGGTGAAGACCGAGAGCTGCTCGATCATCGTGTTGACCAGTTGCGCCGAGCGTAAAAATTCTCCCTTGAGCGGCCGGCCATCGACTGCCAGATCCATCGATTGTCCGAGCGAACCCTTCACGACCGCGCCAATGGTTCGCGCGCTGTCCGTGGTCGGGCGGACCAAATCCTCGATTAGCGTATTTGTGGAATCGGCGTCCTCGGCCCATCCTCCGACAGCGCCCGCGAGCGTCATCCGCTGCTTTAGCCGTCCCTGTTTGCCGACCATCTCGCTAAGCCGCGCCAGTTCCCTGGAAACCCGCTGCTTCTGCGCGATGGTCTGATTGAACGCTCCCGCGATCAACCCTTCCGTGCCCGCCCAGTCGGCTGGCAGCCGCACGGAAAAATCGCCGTCCCGAAAGGCCACGATGGCTCCGAGAATCAGTCGCAAGCGAGCCTCTCCGGAGGCTTCCGGATCAACGGGAACCTCGGCCACGAGGGATCTCTTGCCGTTGCTCCCATTCCGGCGGCCGTGAGATTGTTTTGGCGGAGACGTCGTATTACTCATCGCGATAGTGTTCCTTGGGGCAGAATGCGAGAAGTTTGCGGATCAAGACAACGCAAACAGCTCAGTGGAAATAGAATACCCCGGCGTATTCAGTAGGCCTCGGTAGTTTTGCATGCACCCAATCAATTTGTAAGTTCTTATACAGTGCGCTGCGTCGCCAAACCGGTAATCCAACTCTAAGGGTTTTCGACACCCCGTCTGTTACCTGACAGCCGCTGGCTCCCGGACGCCGGCTCCCCACCCGAGATGTCATACTTGTGCTTCGGGAGCACGACTTGTCCATGCATTTTTTCGTTCGCCTCGATCCTTTGCGCAACAAGGAGGCGGAATTTCGCGAGGAGTTGCTGCGGGTCATCGAAGCCACGCGATCCGAGAGTGGTTGCATATCGATTCGCGC
>Ga0070741_10020302_pt1 | contig 10484 bp, 10 predicted proteins | sample Coa_R1_4_FD_66440 | JGI IMG/M metagenome (GOLD analysis project Ga0070741, IMG submission 66440) | Surface soil microbial communities from Centralia Pennsylvania, which are recovering from an underground coalmine fire - Coalmine... | ecosystem: Environmental > Terrestrial > Soil > Unclassified ... | reverse complement strand
AAGGGTGAAGGGCGTTGGCCGTTGGTCGTGGCGAAGATGCGGGCTTTGTCGAAGCCGGTGATTGCCATGATTAACGGCCACGCGCATGGGGCCGGATTTAACCTCGCCCTCGGCTGCGACCTGCGCGTCATGGCCGATTCGGCAACCTTGTGCATTCCGTTTGTCAAACGCGGCATTGCAACGGGGACGAGTCTCCTTCAACAATTTGTTGGTATTGGTAAAGCGCTGGAGTGGGCGTTACTCGCGAAACAACTGTCCGCCCAAGAGGCAGAGCGGTGGGGGTTAGTAAATCGGGTAGTCCCACCTGCTCAGCTTGAAGCAGCGACAATGGAATGGGCGCGTGAGTTCGCTGAAGGTCCGACGCTAACCTACGGGTACACCAAAGCCGCAATCATTCATGGTTGGGAAGAAACGTCGCCTGAAGCCGCCTACGAACACCAAGGCCAAGCCCTCTACCTTGCGCAGCAAACCGAGGACTTTACGGAAGGACGTCGCGCCTTTCTAGAAAAACGGGCGCCGAAGTTTCGGGGACGTTAGCAGGTAAGTCCCGTGCCGCAGGGTAGCCCGGAATGCCCGTCGCGGCGCGGGCGGCGCGCACAATTGCTTCGGCCGTTGCTTCGGCCGCAAGCGCACCAACAGTGAGCAGGTCTACGTCAGACGGAAGAGTACCTGTCGCGAGTGCGAAGATGGTGTCCCCGTCGAGCGGGGTATGCACTGGCGAGATTGCCCGCGCATACCCGTCATGCGCCATCTGGGCTACTTTGGTCGCTTGCACTTTGGTTAAACGCGCATTAGTGGCGACGACACCGATCGTGGTGTTTTGACCTACCCGCCGGTTCCGTAAAGTTCCGTCCTTGAGCAGAGTTCTGCCATCTGCGAATCCTTTCCCGTCCTCGGTTCGCACTCCGGCGACGACACGTCCGGTGGAGGGATCAATCACGTCACCGACCGCATTGACCGCCACTAATGCCGCAACGGTGAGCCCGCCCGGCAAAGTCAGCGCCGCAGTGCCAATGCCAGATTTCATGGCACGAGTAAGCCCCGCCAGCTTTCCTACTGTCGCGCCGGCGCCGGCGCCCACGTTCCCTTCTGGTACCGCGTCGGTAGTCGCCGTACGCGCGGCCTGATAGCCGCATTCCGCGGCCGGGCGAACTTTGGCGTCCCCAATGGTGAGGTCGAAGAGAATTGCCGCCGGAACGATAGGAACTTTCGCGACTCGCACGTCGAACCCGATTCCCCGCTCTTCCAGATAACGGACGACCCCACTGGCGGCATCAAGGCCGAACGCACTGCCACCGGAAAGTACGACGGCGTGCACCTGCTCGACCATGTTGAGCGGGTTGAGCAGGTCTGTCTCCCGCGTGCCGGGAGCCGAGCCGCGGACGTCAACGCCCGCAACCGCCCCGGCTTCGGCGAGTACGACTGTACACCCCGTCGGTCGCTCACTTAGTGTGTGATGCCCGACTTTGATGCCGGCGACGGTCGTCAGGCCTTTGTTGACTTCTTGTTGCTGTGCGGGAGGTGTAGGGATGTCTTCCGCCGTCGCGGGAGTTGCCAGGAGAAGGTGTGACAAAAGATAGAAAGCCGAAGCGAAACAGCCACTGCCGCCGTCATCGAATCGATAGCGCATTTCTCCCTCCTTGTGCCGCTGCCGGAAGATACACGAATTGTGGCGCCGAGAAGAGGGGCCGAAATACAGAGGCCGTGAGTGCCCCAGGTGTTGACCGCAATAGGAATTTTTGCGCTTGTCGAATATGTTCCCTCCTCGGAGTACCTCTACGAAAGGACGACCCCATGCAATTCGGCATCATTCATGACTTTCGCAACCCGCGCCAATGGCGACGCCCGTTTCCGCAGTTCTATCGTGAGATTCTTGACCAAATCGTCCGGGCAGAAGAACTGGGCTACGATAATGTTTGGTTAGCCGAGCATCATTTTGCGGACGACGGGTACAATCCTGCGCCGTTAACAACCGCCGCAGCCATTGCCGCGCGCACCAGTCGTATTCGCATTGGCACGTACGTGATGTTAATGCCGTTTCGTCATCCAGTGCGCGTGGCCGAAGATGCCACCTGCATCGACATCATTTCTAACGGCCGCTTTGATCTCGGCGCCGGACAGGGCTACGCGGCTAAAGAGTTCGAGGCGCACGGTATTCCTCGCAAAGAGCGCTCGGCGCGGCTTGCCGAAGGAGTCGAACTCGTCCGCCGTTTGTGGACGGAAGAGAAAGTGTCATTTAACGGCAAGTTCACGCAAGTGAAAGATATGACACTTTCGCCCCGCCCAGTGCAGCAACCACACATCCCGTTGTGGATGGGCGCGCGGGCGGAAAAAGCTATTCGCCGGGTTGCGCAGATGGGTTGTCATCTGATGGCAACGATTGGTCCTGATCCCGCTCCCTTGTATTTTGAAACGTTAAAAGAATACGGGCACGACCCCGGCAAGTTCCATGTGGGTCAGGTGCGGACGGTCTATGTGGCTGAAAGTGAGGACCAGGCGTGGGAAGACACACAAGAACACTTGTTCAACTCGATGGAGTATTACGGAGAGATCTTGTCCGAGGCTAATGATGTGCCAGGCGATAAAGACATCTGGCGTTTCAAGAGCCCGCGGGAGTTACGTCACTCCGGGTTTGGTCGGGCAGTGTTGATCGGCACGCCGGATCAAGTCGCCCAGCGGATGGAGAAGTTTTGCAAGAATTATCGCTGCACACATTTCGTGATGGGGACCCAACTCCCCGGGCTCGATCCGCGCAAAGCGGCACGATCGTTAGAATTGTTTGCCAAAGAAGTGATGCCGAGTTTTCGGGCGTGAGTACTCATTTCGTGCCGGACAGGCGCGGCAGCCCCGTCATTCCGGGCACGGCCGCGGGCCGCGACCCGGAATTTAGGAGGAATGACACTGGATTCCCGCTCCCCTAAAGGACCGGGGACAAGTCCCCTAGAGAACCGGGGACAGGCTGCGCGGGAATGACGGACCACCGAACGCTGCCGGTTTCCGCCTCCACGCTGAGCGCCCGTGCCGGGAGACTCGCAATGACGCGTGCAAGCAGTTGACTGACGCGTCTTCAGTCCTGCCGTCGTGCCCGCACAACCCAGACAGCACCAGGCAAGCGCACACCTTCCGAGCCGGCGTAGGGCGTGAGGGCCTCACGAATCGACTGTGCAACGCGCGTGCGTGTGCCGGCAGGATTGTCTGCCAAGAGCCGCGCAACCGGGCCGATTTCGAGCGAGAATTCAACCGCTTCATCGACAGTCGTGGCGCCACCCATATTGAGTTCTGCCTCGTGTGATTCGCAATGTACGGCCGTAAACCCGGCGGCTTCGAGAATTTGGCGGACCCGCCCTGGATCAGCAAAGGCAAAAGGGCCGGGGGCCCCCGGTGCTGGTGGAGCGGGCGGTTGGACATGTTGTAATGCGGCTTTGAGAGGAACACGGGCCCAGTCGTTTTTTTCTAACGCCTGCCAACAAAGGAAAGTGAGTCGACCATTGGATTGCAACGCGGTGCACAAATTCCGGAACGCGGCGGTGGGATTTTCAAAGAACATGACGCCAAAGCGTGAGAAGACCAGATCAAACTGCTCGTGAGTGAACTGATGTGTCTGCGCATCGGCTTGTACGAATTCGAGGTTTGCGCAGCCGAGTCCCTGTTGTCGTTCTCGGGCACGGTTCAACATGGGGTGAGAAATATCGATTCCCAAAACGGACCCGTTCGGCCCAACGCGTTCGGCCAGTTCGAGTGAACTCTGTCCGCAACCGCAGCCGACATCGACGACGCGCTCGCCCGGTTTTGCCTCGGCTCGCTGGAGAGCTACGAGCCCGAGTGGCTGAATGTGGGCATCGAGCCTCTGTTGCATGAGCACCCAGCGCGGTCCCCCTTGTTCGTTCCAGTAGCGGATCTGTTCTTGGTTGGCTGCCGTATCCATGGTGCGCCCTCCTCTGATGCTTCGCCCGCGGTAGGAACCGCTGAGACGGAGCTTTTTTTACAAGGATAAACACTCTTTGGCTATGCCGTGATGACCGGCCCTGCGTCGGAAACGCGGCGCGGTATTCTGGCACAACACTCCTCCGCAGTGTCAAGAAATTTGTTCTGTGTCCTTTCGTTTGTGTTGGACTTGTTGACACACCGTGTGATAGCCTGGGTTGCGGGTCGTCAAGAAGGTCTCTTTATGGGGGGAAAGTTATGAAAAGGTCTCACATTATGGGGCGACAGGTCGCACTGACGACTTTTGCGTTGGCCGCCGTGGTGCTTATGCAGCCGAGGGCTGGCGTGGCCCAGCAAGAAGAAGTGGCCAAAGCCGGATTGCCCGCCTACACTCAGTATTGTGCCGGCTGCCACGGACCGGACGGCAAGGGTGACGGACCGGAGGCAGCAAAGTTGCGTTCTCGGCCGACCGACCTCACGCAACTGAGGAAAATGTACAGGGGCGATTTTCCGGTATGGCGATTGTACGCCATGATTGATGGGCGGGAAGAAGTGCGTGGGCATGGAACTCGTGAGATGCCGATCTGGGGGAACGAGTTTAAGCAACAGGCCGGCCGGAGCCATGTGGCGGAGTCGCAAACGCGCGGGCGCATTTTTGAATTAATCTATTACATCGAATCGCTCCAAGAAAAGGAAACGCCGCCAGCAAGGTAAGTCAGCCAGAGCGACGGCAACGGGACTCTTGCACTTTTCTTCAGTCCCTGGCAGTAACGAGCGGAAGAGCATGAGTATAAGGAGGAACCCGCGATGGCAAAAATGGCATTTGACTCGATCGGCGCCGCATTGGTGCGGACCAAGGATAAAGAGTGGATCGATGCCGGCGACGGCAACCAGTTCCTTGTTCTTCGTATAAGCAAAGAAACCGGCGCATGGAGTGCGTTAGTCAAAGCGAAGGCCGGCCAGGTCAATGCGCCGCACACGCATATCGGTCCGGCCGATTTCTACGTGATCTCTGGTGGTTTTGATTATCGTGGCGGTTCGGCCCGTGAGGGCGATTGGGTATACGAGCCCGCGGGCGCTGTGCACGACGCGACGACGCACCCAATGGATACGATATATCTGGCTAACGTTCACGGGCCGGTGGCGTTCCATGACAGTAAAGGCGGGATCGCCGGCATCTTGGACTGGCGCGCCGTGCAGAAAATGGTAGACAACGCCAAGAAGAAGAAAACCGCAAAAGCTCCGGCTCGTGCCAAAGCGGCTCCGGCGCGGAGAGTGACTGCGAGGGCGGCGTAAGTCATTCTAATGATAGCGGCGGGCACAGTCTGTCCTGCTTTTCGTCATGCCAGCGAAAGCTCGCGCCCAGTTCTCTTTCCTTAGCTTCCGGGCCGCGGCCTGCGGCCTCGCCCGGAATGACGGGCCGCCACGAGTATTTGGCGTGGATTAATGTCTCCGTTTGTTACTCCTTCAGCAGTTCCTTGGGGTGGCGGACGTCACCGAAATATCCGAGCGCGTACCCCCCCAAGCTATAGCCGATGAGTTTTTGTAGTTGCTCGGGCAGTTGCCGGGCGACCGCCGGCGGAACCGCGAGGTATTGATTTTCTTCCTGACGCAGCCAGCCGAGGTTGTAGCCGACCTCGATGCCCATGCGTGGCGCATCCGAGCGGTTCGCGCCGCCGCCGTGCCATACTGATCCCGTGAACACCAGCACTGAACCTTTGGGCATGGCCGCGGGCACGGCCTCATCGGGAGAAGGAGTCCGATCCTCCTCCCATTTGTGACTGCCGGGGATTACACGTGTCGCGCCGTTCTCGTCGGTGAAATCAGTCAACGCCCACATGGTGTGAAGCTCGCATTCCATGCCTCTGGGAAAACGAAAAGGACTGTATACGAGCTGATCACGATGCAGCGCCTGGGCGGGCTCTTCGGGATTGATTTTGATCAGCTGCGTCAGATGCAACTGGAACTTTTGGCAATAAGGGCCGAGCACTTTCGCCGCGGTATCGAGGATAAGAGGTTGCATCGCGAGTTGGTGAAAAGACTGTGAACGAGCGACCAAACTGCCGGTGCGTTGCGTGCGGAAGCCGGCAAAGTCATCACGCCCGACGGCGGTCGCATCAATAAATGGTTTGAGTTCGTGGTAAATTGCCTCCGTCAGGGACTCGGCAACAAGGTTGCGCACGACGACGCAGCCGTCTTGTTGCAGAACTGCGACGACATCTTCGACACTCGCTGTATTGCCCAGTTCATGAATCGCCATTGTTGCACTCCTGAAAGCCATTTTAGTACCGATGTAGCCGTGCCCAGCGTTCGCGGTGCCACGCGGCATCACCGAACGTCATCTCTGTGGCACGTGCGCGTTTGAGATAGAAACCCGCATCGTGCTCGTCCGTCATGCCGATGCCACCGTGCATTTGTACGCCTTCGTTGGCGGCAAGAATGTACGCATCCGAACAGCGCGCTTTTGCCAATGAAACGAGAGACTGCCATTCCGGGTCATTGGCATCGGCGGCCCGAGCCGCAGCCATGACTGATGACCGTGCCAGTTCAATTTCCATGAAGAGTCGCGCCGCGCGATGCTGCAGCCCCTGGAACGTGCCGATCAGCACACCAAATTGTTGGCGGGTTTTGAGGTAGGCGATCGTGTCGTCGAAGATCTGGCTCATTCCTCCGAGCATCTCAGCGCAGAGTCCGATCGTCGCACGATCAACAACCTGTGACAGAATCTCATACCCGCCATCAAGAGAACCGACGATACTGTCTTGACCAATTTTCACGCCGTCGAGTGTGAGTAGCGCAGCCGCTCGATTATCGACCCGATGCTGCGGGGTGAGCTTCAGTCCCGGCGTGTCTTTGGCAACAAGAAACAGCGTAATGCCTCGCGCGTCGTTTTGGCCGCCGGCGGTGCGGGCCGAGACGACGAACGCGTCGGCGCTGTGTCCGTCGAGCACCTGGATTTTTTCACCGGATAACAGGTAGTTTTGCCCTTGACGTTCGGCCTTCGTCGTGACGCGACGCAAGTCATAACGGCTACGCGCTTCTTGATAGGCGATAGTGAGGACCTTCTCGCCACTCGCGATGCCGGGGAGCCAGGTTTTCTTCTGCGCGTCGCTGCCAGCGCGACTTAATAATTCTCCGGCAAGCAAGACGGTGGAAAGAAATGGTTCCGGCGCAAGCATTCGCCCGAGCGCTTCCAGGACAACGGCAAGATCAGCGAGCCCCATGCCCGCGCCGCCGTAGGTGTCGGGGATAAGGATACCCGTCCAGCCTAACTCCGCCATCTGTTTCCACAGGTCACGGGAAAAGCCGATCGGGTCATTCGCGTCACGCAGTGCTCGGACACGACTGACCGGTGAATGCTGGCGGACAAAGTCAGCGGCAGTTTTGGCTAAGAGTTCTTGATCTTCGGTAAGCACGAGTTCCACGGAAGGCTCCTCAAGAGAAAAAAGTAGTGAGTAGTCGGCATTCAGTAGTTAGGACAAAAAAGACTCTGGACTTTTTCTTAATCCGGCAATCCGAGTACGCGCTTCGCAATAATATTGAGTTGAATTTCGCTCGTTCCGCCCTCGATAGTATTGCCGCGAGAGCGCAACCAGTCGTGGGTGAGGGTGATCTCACGCTCGGTGAATCCCGGCCCTTCCCACCCTAAGGCGTGCGGGCCGGCAATTGAAAGTAGCAGTTCCTGGCGGCGTTGGTTCAACTCAGTGCCGTAAATTTTGAACATCGAACTTTCCGGCCCGGGCGGACGTCCTGCCTTGGCGGCATCGCGCGAACGATCCGCCGTGAGTTTGAAGGCGAGGTTGTCCATCTCGTACTGCGCGATGCGATGGCGCAAGGCGGAGTCGGCGACACGGCCGTCTTCGAGACCAACATATTCTTCCGCCCAATCGCGCATCGAGCGTTTTTTGCCACCGCCGCCAAACGCCGAAGCAATCATCGAACGTTCGTGATTCAACAATGCTTTGGCGACCGTCCAGCCTTGGTTCACTTTGAAGATGACATTTTTTACTGGCACTCGCACATCGGTGAGGAACGTCTCACAAAAAGGCGAGGAGCCGCTAATGAGTTTGATCGGACGTGTCTCCACGCCAGGCGTCGCCATATCGACAAGGATAAACGTTATGCCTTCTTGCTTCTTTGCACTCGGGTCAGTGCGCACCAGCATGAACATCCAATCTGAAAGGTTCGCGTAGGACGTCCACACCTTCTGACCGTTGATAATGAAGTAGTCGCCGTGTTGCACCGCTTTCGTTTGTAGCGAGGCGAGGTCACTGCCCGAACCTGGTTCCGAGTAGCCTTGGCACCAGCGGATTTCGCCACGGACGATCTTCGGGAGATGTTCTTGTTTCTGCTCTTCGGTGCCGAACTGCAACAAAGTCGGGCCGATCATCGTTAAGCCGAAACCGGAGAGCGGCTCGGGCAACTTCAACGCGGCCATCTCTTCGCGCAAAATCTTCGCCTCGGCTTTCGACAATCCGCCGCCACCGTACTGCTTCGGCCATTCAGGTGCGGTCCAGCCGCGCTCAGCCATCACCTCAAGCCAACGTTTCATATCAGGGTTAGGATAGGTTGCTTTCCGTCCGCCCCAGTTGCCTTCGCCGAGTGCGAGAATAAGGCCCCGCACACTTTGTGGCGAATTGTCCGAGAGCCACTTGCGAGTGTCCGTCCGAAATTGTTCGAGGTCGGCCATACATCGTCCTCCGCGGTTTGTAGGGGCGGACGACCGTCCGCCCGGAGAGCCTACATTATTGCGCTGCGACGCCGCCATCAACCGGCATCGGCAAGCCGGTGACGAACGAAGCTGCATCTGAACACAGCCAGACGACCGCCTCACCGATCTCCTCTGGTTTGCCCATGCGTCCTACTGGCTCTGCTGCGGTCATACGCTCTGCTCTACCAGGACGCAAACCGGTAATGCGATCTACCATTGGCGTCTTGATCACTCCCGGACACACGGCGTTCACACGAATGCCCTGCTTGGCATATTCGAGTGCGGCGGTCTTCGTGAGACCGACAACGCCGTGTTTACTGGCGACATAGGCGGGCATCTGCGGCACGCCGAGCAGCCCTGCGTCTGACGCGGTGTTGACGATTGCCCCGCCACCTTGTTTGAGCATCTGTGGGATCTGATACTTCATGCACAGCCACACGCCTTTGAGGTTGATGTTGATCACACGGTCCCACTCTTCTTCCGTATAATCAATGGTCTTTCGTGTTGTGCCTTCAATGCCCGCATTGTTATGCGCGCAGTCCAGACAACCATAGGTATCCACTGTCTTCTTTACCATCGCTTCGATGTCGGCGGCTTTGCCCATATCGGCTTTGACGAAGAGCGCCTCGCCACCGGCGGCTTTGATCATTTGTACGGTTTCCTCACCACCGGCGACGACGATATCGGCCACAACGACCTTCGCGCCCTCACGAGCAAATATTAAAGAGGTGGCGCGTCCGATGCCCGAACCCCCACCTGTGACGAGGGCAATTTTTCCTTGTACAAGTCCTGCCATTGGTCTTCTCCTTTTTCTTCAATTATCCTCCTGCTCGTATAGTTGTCTGTTACAATGATTGCAACGGCAACCACCGATAAACGTGCATTTGTGCGGAGTCTGGAAATCATTGGCGAAGCAGCGAAAATGGTGTCGCCTGAACTTCGGCAAAAATATCCTCAGGTCGAATGGCGATCGATGGCTGCAATGAGGGATCGCTTGATTCACGGATATTTCGGAGTCGATTATGACATTGTCTGGGATGCAGTTGCGAACAAGATTCTGGTAGCACGTCAACAAATAGAAACGATACTTCAGCAGGAGCACAGTGAGGAATAGTCGGGGGCAACGTAAAACGTAACGAGACGCTTCCGTGTTCCCCGTTACGTTTTACGCCTTACGCTTTACGTCCTCACAGCACCGCTTTCGCCAACTCTTCCACCTCGGCGATTGCTTCAGCTTTGCCGTTTTTCTTGATCCAAATCGTCGCATGGGTGACGCCGATTTTTTCTAGTGGCTTGAGATCTTCTCGGGTACGGAACTGGCCTGGTGCGCCGAAGACGATGAGCGTGAGAGATTTTGGATCGCGTCCCGCTTTTTGTGCAAGATCAGTGATCATTGCCCACCCTTCCTGAATCTTGTCTATCTTCATGCCCGTTGGTAGCCAGCCGTCGCCCCACTCGGCGATACGCTTGTAGACGTACTTTGACGAACCACCAAGCAACACTGGTGGATGTGGCTTTTGTGCAGGTTTAGGGAACGAGCGCACCGGCGGAAAATTATAGTACGAGCCGTAATAGGAAGACTCTTCTTTCGTCCACAGTTCCTTCATCGCGTAGATTGCGTCACGGGTCTGGGTCCAGCGGTGTTGAAAGTCCGCGCCCATAATCTCGCTCTCTTCTTTCAGCCATCCAGCTCCGATACCAAACAAGAACCGTCCACCAGAGAAGTGATCAAGCGTAGCGATCTCTTTCGCCATCACCAATGGGTTGCGTTCCGGTACCAAGCAGACGCCCGTGCCGAGTTGAATCTTAGTCGTCGTGGCTGACGCCCGGGCAAGTGCAACAAATGGAT
>Ga0070741_10020301_pt1 | contig 10485 bp, 9 predicted proteins | sample Coa_R1_4_FD_66440 | JGI IMG/M metagenome (GOLD analysis project Ga0070741, IMG submission 66440) | Surface soil microbial communities from Centralia Pennsylvania, which are recovering from an underground coalmine fire - Coalmine... | ecosystem: Environmental > Terrestrial > Soil > Unclassified ... | reverse complement strand
ATGCGTAGTTCCCCGAAGCGCGCCCGCGGCCGACCCCGATGGCGGGGCGGACTCGAAGGAGACAGCCTGCCTCGGAACGACCAAGGAGGCCGCAGATGGCAGTCGAGCTGGAGACGCCGCGGCCGCGAGCGGGCAGAGCCGTCGCGCCGGAGCGCGCGATCGTGGCGCCGATCGTCGAGGCCCGGTCGGTCGACAAGCGCTACGACACCGGCAAGGTCGAGGTGCAGGCCCTGCGCGGCGTCAGCCTCGCGGTCCGGCGCGGCGAGATGGTCGCGATCATGGGGCCGAGCGGCTCCGGGAAGACGACGCTGCTCAACTGCCTCTCGGGCCTGGACGCGATCGACGGCGGCGACGTTCTGATCGAGGGCGTGTCGCTGAGCGCAATGACCGACGAGCAGCGCACCGACTACCGCGCGCGGCGGATGGGCTTCGTCTTCCAGTTCTACAACCTGATGCCGGTGCTGAGCGCGGTCGAGAACGTCGAGCTGCCGCTCCTCGTCGCCCGCGTCCCGGCCAGAGAGGCACGGCGGAAAGCGCTCGCCGCGCTGGAGATGGTCGACCTGGCCGAGCGGGCGGCGCACGTTCCGGACGAGCTGTCCGGCGGGCAGCGCCAGCGGGTGACGATCGCCCGCGCGCTGGTCAACGAGCCGGCGATCGTGTGGGCCGACGAGCCCACCGGCGACCTGGACTCGGAGAACGCGGACGAGATCGTCGCGCTGATGCGGCAGCTCAACCGCGAGCGCGGTCTCACCTTCCTGATCGTCACCCACGACATCGGGGTCGGCCGCTCGACCGACCGGATCGTCCGCATGGTCGACGGCCGGATCGTCGACGAGGAACACCTGGAGGTGAGCTAGATGGTCGCGCGCGTGACGGTTGCCGAGATCGACGCGGTGCGGATGAGCATCCCCCACGCGGTCGAGGTGTTCGAGGAGTCGGTCGTGCCGGCGCTGCGCGAGCAGCCGGGCTACGAGGGCTGCTACGTGCTCGTCGCCGACGTGGGGAAGGCGCTGGTCCTGACCTTCTGGGCGACGGAGGAGGACGCGGAGGCCGGTATCGCCGGCGCGCGCAGCTTCTACGCCGAGCAGGTGGAGAAGTTCGTCACCATCTACCGGTCGCCGCCCGGACGGGAGCTCTACGGCGTCGCCCTCGCCGACGCGCCCGCCGGCGCAATCGGGTGAGAGCGCCGTGAGCAGGCTCTTCGGGATCCCGATCGGGACGCTCGCGGCGCTGCTCGTCGTCCTGCTGGCGGCCGGGGTGGCCGTGATCGCCCTGCTCGCGCTCCGCAACCGGGCGTTCTTCCGGCTCGGCGTGCGAAGCGTGAGGCGGCGCCCGGGCCGGAGCGCGCTGATCGTCACCGGGCTGATGCTGGGCACGGCGATCATCGCCGCCGCGCTCGCGACCGGGGACACGATGGGCCGAACGATCCGCTCCTCGGCCGTCTCCGCGCTCGGCCGCACCGACGAGCTCGTCGCCGCGCGGGGGATCGGCGCCGTGATCTCGGCGGGCGGCGCGGCAACCGGGACGCGCTACTTCCCCGTCGGCTACGCCGACCGGATCGCGAACGCGGCCGCAGGCTCGGGGCTCGTCGCCGGCGTCGAGCCGGTGATCTTCGAGACGGTCGCCGTGCAGGACCTCGCGAGCAGGCAGAGCGAGCCGCGGGTGACGCTGTTCGCGAGCGACCCCTCGCGCATGGCTGCGTTCGGCACGATCCGCGCCGGCGGCAACGCCGTCTCGCTCGCCGACTTGCGGCCGGGCGAGGTCTACCTGAACGCGAAGGGCGCCGAGAAGCTCGACGCGCGGGCCGGGGACACGATCCGCGTCCTCGCCGGGCGGTCGGTCGCGTCGGTCCGCGTTCGCGCGATCGTCAACTATGCGGGCGCGGCCACCGCCGACGCCGCCGTGCTCCTGCCGCTCGAGCCGGCGCAGCAGCTGCTCGGAAAGCCCGGCCTGATCCGCGCGGTCGCGGTCGCGAACGAGGGCGGCGTCGCGAAGACGGACGCCGTCGTGCGGCACCTCGGCCCGACGGTCTCTGCGCTCGGCCTGGAGATCGACGAGACGAAGAAGGACGCGCTCGACGCGGCGGACGCGATGGGCACGAGCTTCATGTCCTTCTTCACCACCTTCGGCTCGTTCTCGATCGCCGCCGGCGTCCTGCTCATCTACCTGATCTTCGTGATGCTCGCCGCCGAGCGGCGCAGCGAGCTCGGGATCGCGCGCGCGGTGGGCACCCGCCGCGGCCACCTGGTGCAGCTCTTCCTGTTCGAGGGGATCGTCTACAGCCTGCTCGCAGCCGCGGTCGGGGCTTTCGTCGGGATCGCGGTCGCGTACGGGATGGTGCTGGTGATGGCGGGCGCCTTCGGGGCGACGAGCGACATCCAGATGACCTACTCGGTGACGCCGCAGAGCGTCGTGGTCGCCTACGCGATCGGCGTCCTGCTCACCTTCCTCGTCGTCGGCATCTCGGCCTGGCGGGTGAGCCGTATGAACATCGTCGCCGCGATCCGCAACCTGCCCGAGCCGGAGGGCGCGAAGCGCGCGCGCCGGCGCTGGCTCGGCGGCCTCGCCGCGCTCCTCTTCGGGCTCCTCGTCGCCTACGCCGGCGCCAGCACGAAGACCGCGGTCCCGTTCGCCTTCGGCGTCTCCGTGGCGATCCTCGGCCTCGTCCCGCTCGCCTCGAACCTCGGCGTGCCCGACCGCGCCGCCCGCACCGGCGCCGGCCTCGCGCTCGTCGCCTGGAACGTGCTCCCCACGAGCCGCTGGCTGCTCGGCAACCCGAAGTCGGACTTCTCGATCTTCATCGTCGCCGGGCTGATGATCGTCGTCGGGGCGAGCTGGACGCTGATGTACAACGCCGACGTCCTGCTCGGCGCGCTCGCCTCCACCGTCGGCCGGGCCCGCGCGTTGGCGCCGGTGCTGCGGCTGTCGATCGCCTACCCGCTCCGCAGCCGGTTCCGCACCGGCGTGACGCTGGCGATGTTCACCCTCGTCGTCTTCACCCTCGTCGTCGGCTCGATCACGACCACCTCGTTCGTGAGCGCGTTCGACGACCTGCGCGCCTACAGCGGCGGCTTCGACGTCCGCAGCAGCGTCTCCCCGGCGGCGCCGGTCGGCGACATCCGCTCCGCGCTCCGGCGCGCACCCGGGCTCGACCCGGCCGACTTCCGCGTCGTCTCCGCCCAGTCGACGCTGCCGCTGAAGGCGAACCAGGTCGGCTCGAAGCCCGAGGACGCGGTCGTGCACGGCCTCGACACGGCCTTCCTCACCCACACCACGTACGGGCTCGCCGCCCGCGCCCGCGGCTACGAGACGGCGGCGGCGGTGTGGCGGGCGCTGGCGACGAAGCCCGGCCTGGCGGTCGTGGACGCGACCGCGGTGCCGCGCCGCTCGACGTTCGCCGGCGCGCCGGCGCCGCCGTTCAAGCTGCACGGCTTCTACCTCGAGGACGAGACCTTCGCGCCCGTCCACGTCGTCGTGCGCGACCCCCAGACGGCCAGGCGGCTGCGGCTGACGGTGGTCGGCGTGCTCGCCGAGACCGCGCCGCAGGATCTGACCGGCATCTTCGCCTCCCAGCGGACGCTGGCGCGGACGTTCGGCGACCGCGTGCAGCCGACCGGCTACCTGTTCGCGCTGCGGCCCGGAGTGGACGCCAGGCAGACGGCGGCCAGGCTCGAGTCGGCCTTCCTCGCGAACGGCATGCAGTCCGACGCGCTCTCGAAGCTGCTGGCCGACGCAGTCGGCGCGAGCCTGACCTTCGACCGGCTGATCATGGGCTTCATGGGGCTGGGGCTGATCGTCGGCGTGGCGGCCCTCGGCGTGATCAGCGCGCGCGCCGTCGTCGAGCGGCGACAGCAGATCGGCGTCCTGCGGGCAGTCGGCTTCAGGCGGCGGATGGTGCAGGCGAGCTTCCTGCTCGAGTCGTCCTTCATCGCCCTCACCTCGATCGTGGTCGGCACCGCGCTCGGGCTGGCGGTCGCCTACAGCGTGGTCGTGGACTCGAGGCGGGCGCCGAGCTGGGCGAGCCTGCCCTTCGACGTCCCCTGGCTGACGCTGATCGTGATCTTCCTGACCGTCTACGCGGTGGCGATGGCGACGACGCTCGCACCGGCACGGCGGGCGGCGCGGGTCTACCCCGCCGAGGCGCTCCGCTACCAGTAGCCGTGCCGGCGCGCCCCGCCGCCGCGGTCAGGCTCGCGGCAGCGGCGCGTCGACCGGGTGCACGACGAGCACCGAGCACCGCGCCCGGTGCGCGACCCGCTCGCTGACGCTGCCGATCGCCCTGATGCCGTGGACGCCGCGCGAACCGACGAGCACGAGGTCGGCCGCCCGCGAGCGGTCGAGGAGCGCGGCGACGGGGCCCGCCTCGTCCCACTCGGTCACCCCGGCGGCCCAGTCGCCGTCGGGCCGGGCGGATCCGGGCCCGGTCGCATGGACGACCTCCACCTCTGCGCCCAGCCGCGCGGCCAGGTCGTCCGCCGTCTCCAGCGCGGCCAGCGAGGGGGCCGAGCCGTCGACGCCGACGACGACGGCGCGCGGCTGCCACGTCCCGCTCGTCCGGGGCCGGGCGACGAGCACCGAGCGGACGCCGTCGTGCAGGAGCTCGGTGGAGGTGTCGCCGAGCATGATCCCGAGCAGGCGGCTGCTGTGCTGGCCGCCGAGGGCGAGCAGCGTTGCGTCGAGCTCGCCGCTCTCCCGCCGCAGCACGTCGACCGGCTTGCCGGCGACGACCCGAGCCTCGCAGCCGGGCCGCCCGGCGAGGATCGCCTCCGCCGCCTCGCGCGCCGCCGCCGCCTCCTGCCGGAGCTGGTCGACCCAGTACTCGGACTGGAAGCCGGTGCGCATCGCCGGACCGGTGTCGAGCGCGGTGATCGCGCTGATCCGCGACCCGGCCGGCGCGAGGACGAGCGTCTGGCGGAGCGCCTCGAAGCCGCGCTCGGTTCCGTCGACTCCGACCACGGCTCGTCGGAACACCGAGCCGGCCGCGTGCTCCTCGGAGCCCGGCTCGACCCGGCCCGACGTCGCCGTGGTACGCATCGCTCGCCCGGACTCTAGCCGCGCGTTGCCGGCGCCACGGACGGAAAAGTCCGCGGCGCGCGTGCGGACGACTACCGATGCATCCGAGCCGCGACCCCGGCTACCTGTGTGCCGATGGGCAAGGCGTCGCGACGGAAACGGGAGCGTGTGATCGCACGCGAGCGCGCTCCGGTTGCGCCTGCGACGCGCCTGTCCTCGCGCCTGGCCGCCGCGCTCGCCCTCGCGGCCGTGCTCGCCGGGGGAGCGATCGGGTTCATCGAGACGGCGAGGCCGCAGCCGCGGCCGGCTGCGCTCGTCGGCGCCGCGGAGGTCGCGCGCGCCTACGCCGCGCTGCCCCAGCGCGGGCAGGCGCTCGGGCGCGCGGACGCTCCCGTGACGATGGCCGTCTACCTCGATCCGCAGTGCCCCTACTGCGGCGAGTGGGAGCGGACGGCGATGCCGGAGCTCGTCGCGCGCTTCGTCAGGACGGGCATGCTCCGCGTCGAGGTCCGCGGCCTGCGGTTCGTCGGCCCCGACTCGGATCGCGCGCTCCGCCTGCTCCACGCGGCGGCGCTGCAGGACCGCTTCTTCCAGGCGACCGCCATCCTCTACCGCAACCAGGGCGAGGAGAACACCGGCTGGGTCTCCGACGGCTACCTGCGGTCGCTGGCGGCGTCCGTGCCCGGCGCGGACGCGGCCCGACTGCTCGCCGACCGCGACTCGCCCGCGGTCGACGCCGGGATCGCCGCGGACGAGCGGGCGGCGGCGGCCGAGGGCGTCACGGGCACACCGTCGGTCTACCTCGGCCGCACCGGCGGCCCGCTCGGCAAGGTCGAGCTCACCGCGCTCGACGCGTCGGCGGTCGCGCCCGCGATCCGGCAATTGGCCCGGGAGGCCCGACGGTGACCCGCGTGCTCGCAACCGCGCGCCACGCCCTGATCGCGATCGGTGCGGGCGCCTCCGCGTACCTGACCTACGTGCACTTCGCGGACGACCGCGTCGCGTGCCCCACCTCGGGCTGCGAGCGCGTCCAGGAGAGCTTCTACGCGACGCCGCACGGCCTGCCGCTCTCGCTGGCCGGGCTGCTCCTCTTCGTCGCCCTCGCGGCGCTGGCCGCGTCGCGCGGGGCCGGCGCCCGCACGGCCGAGGCCGGCATCGCCGTGGGCGGGGCCGTGGTCGCCGTCTACCTGATCGGCGTCCAGGTGGCCGCGCTCGGCGCGACGTGCCCGTGGTGCCTCGCCGCCGACGCGTCGCTGATCGGCCTGGCCGCGCTCGCCGTCGCCAGGCTGGGGGCGGAAGCGCGGCGAGCCGGGACGGTCGATGGGTGATTCGCGTCGATGGGGCGCAGGAGCGTGGTGATCCGGCGACATGTCGCAGCCACCGGCCGCGCGGCGTGGACGTGCCGGTCGACCATCTAGGCTGGCGGGCGTGAGCGGCGAGCGTCAGAGCGCCTGGAACCTGGCGCTCGCGACCGCCGCCTTCACGCTCTGCTTCGCGGCCTGGAGCCTGATCTCGCCGTTCGCGAAGTCGTTCAAGACCGACCTCGGCCTCAGCTACACCGAGGCGCTGCTCCTGACCGCCGTGCCGGTCGTGCTCGGCTCGCTGCTCCGGGTCCCGATGGGGGTGCTCACCGACCGCTTCGGCGGGCGGTACGTCTTCTCCGCCCTGCTCGCGTTCTCGGCGCTGCCCGCGGTGCTGTTCGGCTACGCCGACGGCTACTGGGCGCTGATCGGCGTCGGCTTCCTGCTCGGGGTGGCGGGCTCGTCCTTCGCCGTCGGCGTCCCCTTCGTCGCCGGCTGGTACTCGAAGGAGCAGCAGGGATTCGCGCTCGGCCTCTACGGGATGGGGAACGTCGGCACGGCGGTCGCCTTCTTCGGAGCCCCGCCGCTCGCCGACCACTGGGGCCGGCCGACGCTCGGCTGGGTGACGGGGCTGGCGCTGCTCGCCGGCGGCGCGCTCTTCCTGCAGGGGGCGCGCAACGCGCCGCGGAAGGCGCCGGCGGCCCGCTACGGCGCCGTGGTCCGGTCCGGCTGGCGGCTGTACCGGCTCGCCTTCTTCTACTTCATCACCTTCGGCGGCTTCGTCGCGATGTTCCTGCTCCTGCCGACGCTCCTCCAGGACTGGTTCGGCTACAGCAAGGTCGAGGCGAGCATGCGCGCCGCCGGGTTCGTGATCGCCGCGACGGTCGCGCGGCCCGTCGGCGGCTGGCTCGCCGACCGGCTCGGCGCCTACCGGGTGCTCGTGGTCGCCTTCGCCGGGATCGCGGTCGACGCGGCCGTGCTGGCAGGGATCTCGTCGTCGCCGCGGATCGTGCCCGTGACGCTCGCCTGCCTCTCGCTCGGCGTGTTCCTCGGCGCCGGCAACGGGGCGGTGTTCAAGGTGGTCGCGGTCGAGTTCCCGCACGACGCCGGCGCGGCCGGCGGCGTCGTCGGCGCGGCCGGCGGCCTCGGCGGGTTCTTCCCGCCGGTGTTCGTAGGGCTCGTCAAGGACGCCGAGGGCACGTACACGTTCGGCTTCGTCGGCCTGCTCGTCTTCGTCCTCGCCTGCCTGGCGCTCGTGATCTGGCTGCTCCGCACCGCGCCGCCGGCCGAGCTGCGCGAGCTCCAGCGCGGTCAGGCTCGCGCCTGACCGGCGCGTCTCCGTGCCGGCGGCGGCCCGCTCACCTCGGAGCGGCCCGCGGCGTCGCGTACCGGCGCCGGTAGAGGACGTACGGCCGGCCGAGATACTGGAACGGGATGCTCCAGGCGTGCACCAGCCGGCTGAACGGCCAGAGCGCGAACAGCGCCCAGGCGAGCGCGGCGTGGAGCTGGTAGGCGACCGGCGCCGAGGCCATCAGGTCGGGCTGCGGGTCGTGGAAGAGCGACCGGAACCACGGGCTCACGCTCGTGCGGTAGTCGTAGCCGGAGCCGAAGACGTTGTAGCCGAGCGCCTGGACCTCGCCGAGCACGACCAGCGCGGCGATCAGCAGGTAGACGGCGACGTCGACCGCCGAGGTGGTGACGCGCACGCGCGCGACGGCGGCGCGCCGGTAGATCAGGATCAGGAGCCCGAGCAGGCAGACGGCGCCGGCGATCCCGCCGCCGATCCCGGCCAGGTGGTGGTAGACGCGCTCCGAGATGCCGACCGCCCGGGTCGCCCGGGCGGGGACGAGGATGCCGAGGACGTGCCCGAGGATCGCCGCGATCGCGCCCCAGTGGAAGAGGTTCGAGCCCCAGGCGAGCAGGCGGCTCTCGAGCAGCTGCGTCGAGCGGCTCGTCCAGCCGAGCTGGTCGGTGCGGTAGCGCCAGACGTGCCCGCCGACGAAGAGCGCGATCGCCACGTACGGGAGCACGAGCCAGACGTAGAGGTTCGCGGTGTGGCTCACGGGCGGGCTCCCAGCCCGGGCATCACCTCGGGCGGCGCGAACGGCTCGAGACCGACCAGCTCGGCCGGCGGCCCCTCGTCGAGCAGGCGTGCGAGCCGGTCGCGCTCGATCGGGCCGAGCCGCGGCAGCGAGGCGCAGAGCGCGTCGAGCAGGCACACCCAGGGGCTCTCGAGCCCGGCGAGGCGGAGCCGCAGCAGCTCGAGCGCGAGCCGGTGCTCGGCGAGCAGCGTCTCCCCGTAGCCGTCCGGCGCGAACGCGGCGAACTCGAGCAGCGCCGGCAGGAAGTCGGGCAGCTCGTCCGCGGCCAGCGGCAGCCCGGCCGCCGCGTACAGGCGCTTCAGGCGGAGCAGCGCGAGGCCGCGCTTGCGTGTCTCGCCGTGCAGGTAGTAGGTCAGGTGCAGGCTGGTTCGCCGGTCGAGGTCGAAGGTCTCGACGTAGCGGCGCTGGCGCTCGGCGAGCGGCGTCTCCCGCCACCAGGCCCAGAACGGCGCGAGCGCCGGGTCGGGCTCGTCCTCCGCGCCCGCGAGCGCCTCGTCGACCGCCGCCTCCGGATAGTCGAGCAGCAGCGACAGGAGCCGGTACGCAGGCGCGGACGCGCGGCGTCTCATTTCCCGCCTCCGAGCAGGTTCAGGCGCCGGCCGGACGGCGTCCGCCGGACCGGGTAGCCGACCTCGCCGTAGCCGCCGGGGCCGCCCGGGACGGAGCAGCCGGCGTGCTCGGCCTCGAGCCGGTCGGCGAGCTCGGCGTGGGCCTTCGGGATCACGTAGCGGTCCTCGTACTTGGCGATCGCGAGCAGGCGGTACATCGCCTCCAGCTCGGCGACGTCGAGGCCGACGGAGCGGGCGAGCGCCTCGTCGCGCTCCCCGTCGAGCTGGAGGGAGCGCATCACGCCCCGCATCGCCGCCAGGCGCCGCAGCACGCGGCGGACGACGTCGGCGTCGCCCGCGGAGAGCAGGTTGGCGAGGTACTCGACCGGGATCCGCATCCGCTCGATCGCCGGAAAGACGTCGGCCGGGTCGCCGCCGTAGCCGTCCTCCGCGGCCGCGCCGTCGAGCGGCGAGAGCGGCGGCACGTACCAGACCATCGGCAGCGTCCGGTACTCGGGATGGAGCGGTAGCGCGATCCGCCAGTCGACCGCCAGCTTGTAGACGGGCGAGCGCGCCGCCGCGTCGAGCCAGTCGTCGGCGATCCCCTCGGCCCGCGCCGCCGCCTGCACCTCGGGGTCGTGCGGGTCGAGGAAGAGGGAGAGCTGCGACTCGAGCAGGTGCGCCGGGTCGGGGACGGACGCGGCCTCCACGACCCGGTCGGCGTCGTAGAGCACGAGCCCCAGATAGCGCAGGCGGCCGACGCAGGTCTCGGAGCAGATCGTCGGCAGGCCCACCTCGAGCCGCGGGTAGCAGAAGGTGCACTTCTCCGCCTTGCCGCTGCGGTGGTTGAAGTAGACCTTCTTGTACGGGCAGCCGGAGACGCAGAACCGCCAGGCGCGGCAGCGCTCCTGGTCGACGAGCACCACCCCGTCCTCCTCGCGCTTGTACATCGCCCCGGACGGGCAGCTCGCGACGCAGCTCGGGTTGAGGCAGTGCTCGCAGATCCGGGGCAGGTAGAACATGAACGCCTGCTCGTACTCCATCCGGACGCGCTCCTCGAGGCCGGCGAGGTCGGGGTCGGCGAGGGCGTGCTCGGGCGCGCCGGCGAGGTTGTCGTCCCAGTTCGGGCCGGTGCGGACGCGGATCGGCTCGCCCGTCAGCTGCGAGCGGGGGGTCGCGACCGGGTCGTGCTCCGACAGCGGCGCGTTCGTCAGCGTCTCGTAGTCGTAGGTCCAGGGCTCGTAGTAGTCGTCGATCGTCGGCAGGTCGGGGTTCCAGAAGATCGTCAGCAGCTTGCGGAGCTGACCGCCCGCCTTCAGCCGGAGCCTGCCCTTGCGGTCGAGCTCCCAGCCGCCCCGCCACTCGTCGTTCGCCTCCCAGCGGCGCGGGTAGCCGAGCCCTGGCTTGGTCTCGACGTTGTTGAACCAGACGTACTCGGTGCCGGGCCGGTTCGTCCACACCTGCTTGCAGGTGACCGAGCAGGTGTGGCAGCCGATGCACTTGTCGAGGTTCATCACCATC
>Ga0070741_10020300_pt1 | contig 10485 bp, 10 predicted proteins | sample Coa_R1_4_FD_66440 | JGI IMG/M metagenome (GOLD analysis project Ga0070741, IMG submission 66440) | Surface soil microbial communities from Centralia Pennsylvania, which are recovering from an underground coalmine fire - Coalmine... | ecosystem: Environmental > Terrestrial > Soil > Unclassified ... | reverse complement strand
GTCCCAGGCTCGGCGCGGTCGAGGAGCAATACGGTTCTGCCTTCGCGGGCGAGCGTATAGGCAACGGCCGAGCCGATCACGCCGGCGCCGATCACCGCCACAGTGTCATCGCGTGACATCTACTGACCATGCCGTTGGGAGGTGAGGTCTGGTAGCGGCGGGCTCAAAATCGCTTCTTGAAGAGGCCGCGCCGCTCGTAAACCTCGGCGGCCTCCTCCACGAACGCCGCCATGCGCTCTGCGCCATGCTGCTCGCGCAGCTCTCTCGCCGCCGCAAGAAGCTCCTTCGGCGATTGGGCGCGGCCGGGACGCAACAACTCGTAAATACGCATAATCGTGTCCTGCGGTACATCGACGAGCTCGGCGGCGCGTTCGAAGTTCGCCGCCAGAGTGCTGCGTCCCGCGCTCTCTGCGATCTCGGCCTGCTGGCGCAGCGCGGCAGACGTGATGCGCAGGTCCTCGAGCGTGACACGGTCCTCGAGCAGGGCTTCGAGCGTGATCTCGTCGAGCTGCTTGCCTTGCTTCCCGCGCACGATTTCCGGGCGCTTCTCCGCCAGCGGATAGTCGGCGACCGACAGATGCTCCTTGCTCATGCGGCGCCCTCCAGGAAGGTGACCTCGATGTCCTCGGGGGCGGTGCCCTCGGACGTCATTTCGGTTTCGATGGCGTAGATCAAGGCCACGCGGGCGTGATAGCGCGACCCCATGGCCTCGCCTCGGGTCGGCACGACAACCGGCTCGGGCATTTGTCCCAGCGCGTAAGCTGCGGCGTTCGCTCCCATCCGCCGGTAGTGCTCGAGCCTGGTAATCGGGGAGTTCGAGAACAGCTCGAGATTGTTGTGCGGCAGGCGGTCCTTCTGGTGGATGACCGCTGTGCCCTTGGCTTGAATGCCGATGCCGACGCCGGAGCCCGCGAGACGAGCGGCGCTGAGGCCGAGGAACGACGTGTCGGCCGTATGTCTCATGCGCACGACTCGAGCCTTCGCGCCCCCTTCTGTGATGCCGCCGATCAATTCGCGCAGGATCGCCGACAAAGGGTGGCCGGCGACGGTCTGGAACAGCTTGATGCCGAAGGCGGGGCTTACCCCGATCACGACCTCACGCGGATCGCTGCCTGGGGCGGCAGGGCCCATGGTGCGGTAGGCGATGCGCTTCGCCTCCGCAGCCTTGTGGACGCCCTCGGCTCGAAGCACCTCCTCGCGCGTGAGCACGTCGCGGATCGCCACGATCTCCTCGCGGCGGGCATCGCTGACGCGGTATCCGGTCCCCGGCCCCAGATAGTCGTTGGGATCGTTGATGGCGCTAAGCACGCGGCCGTCGCGGACCACCGCAGAGGTCTGGAGATAATCCCCGGAGACGCGCAAGCGCACGAGCTTCAAGAGATTCTCCGCCTCCTCGGTGAAGCCGCGCTTGGCGAGCGCCTTGATCACATCGACGACGGTGATGCCCCGCTCCTTGATGCTCTCGCTGATCAGTGCGACGTCGCGGGGCAAATAGCTGCGGGTTTCGTCCGACCCCGACGCGGCGACGACGCTCATCTTCATGTCCTCGGTGGGTCGTCCGAGGCCAAGTTCCTCGAGCACGGCGCTGATCGCTTCGACTGCGCGCGTCCGCAGCGCAAGGACGCGTGTCTCCTCGACGGGCGTGAGGCCGCCGTCGGCTTCGAAATCGCGCTGGAGCACGAGGTAGTCCTCGAGCTCCTCGCCGTTCAAGAGTGAGGCATTGAAGGAATTGTCGTATTTCAGGATCGAGCCGAAGCCCGAGCAGATGAGGTCCGAGCCGGCGATGAGGAAGGGCATGATCTTGGCTCCGACGCGGATCTCCGATTCGGTCGCGCGCGCATCGTTGCCCGAGGCGCATTCGAGATCGAGCCAGACCGCGATAAGGTTCTCCGCCATCAGCTCGCGCATTCCTCCCGGAACGGTGCAGGTGACGGGCGCCCCGTCGATGCCGCCGTTCTGCGTGCCCTGGACGCCCATGGCGCGCTGAAGACAGAGGCAGCGGGCCTCGAGATAGAGCAGTGACTTCTTCTCGTGGAAGCCCATGAGCAGCTCCGAGCCGGCACCGGAGGTGCAGCGCATCTTGATGCCGCGCGAGGCATAGGCAGCCGCGAGAAAGGCTTTCGACCACGGCGTGTCGTCGCCATCGATGAAGCTTTTCTCGGTGCCGTAGACGGAGACCGTCTCGGCATAGGAGGTAAAGCCGGCCATCCCAATCCGGAGTTCCTCGGCCTCCTCGCTCGAGCACTGAAACAGCGTCCCCCAGCGTCCGACCGCGGCCCCGACGGCACAGGCAACGGCATTGGACCAGGCGTTGCGGGCGACGCGCATGGTGGTCTCGACCTCGTCGAACCCGAAGGCGACCGCGGTTGCGGCGTCGGCGGCCATTTGCAGCGGGTCGTCCTTGGCGTTGGTTACGTGCGCCTGGTTGCCCGGCGTCTTGCGGGCGCGCATCTTGCCATAGGCGAAGGCGATCTCGAGAGACGACAGCTGGGCGACGACCTCGGCGAGCTTGGCCGGGGTCATGCCGCGGGCGAGCCGCACCAGATCGGTGCGCGGCACGTTCATGTCGACCAGCATGCGCGCGACCTCGTGCGAGGGGAGCGCCATGGCCTCCGGCGCGATTTCGGGATCGATGTGATAGCGGGCGATGAACGTGTCGATCATGTCGAAGTCGCGCGCCTCGACTCCGTCCAACACGTGCACGCCGCCGGATCCGAGCGTCAGTCCAGGCTTCGGGTCGTGGCGGCTCGAAAAGGACGCGAAGCCGTTTTCCGCGTCCTCGACCGCGAACTTGTCGAGTCTGAGGGGGCGCTCATCCCAATCGGAGAAGCGCTTCCAGCGATTGGCGAATGTGCGCGGCTCTCCCGACACGGCGTCCTCCCGGGGTAAGATCGACTTCCGAACCCAGACTATAGAGAACTCTCGCGGCGCCGGAAAACTCCGCGGGTTGCTTGCGACCACTTTGGTTGGCGCTCAGATCCCCTCCGCGAGTTTCGGAGAGTACGCTCAATTCGGGAGAAGCGCCGGCTTCGGCGGAACGGGCAGGATTCGAACGTTTGGCCTCACCTGCTTGGCCAGTCGAGAATGCCGTAAGAGAGCCGTAAGCCTGGCGTGCTCTGTGGTTCTCCGGGGATGGGGCACTCTGGGGAAATCCGATGCGAAACAAGCTCTTGCCGGCCCTCATTGGAGCGGCCGTCGCCTGCCTCGCGCAGGCCCCTTCGTTTGCCTCCAGCAATAAGGCCATGGACGCCGATATTCATTCGGTCGAACTGCAATGGGAGCACATCAAGTTCGAGGAGGACGGCTCGCCGAACCAGCTCGCGCACATCGACGCGCTCGCCAATTTTACTGCGACGCTCGTCCAGAAATATCCTGGCCGGGTGGAGCCGTTGATTTGGGAGGGCATCGTCACCAGCGAAGAGGCGGGCATGGCGAACACGCTGAGCGCCATGGGCTATGCCAAGAAGGCGAAAGCCATCCTCGAGGAGGCATACCAGAAGGACCCGGCGGCGCTCGATGCCGGGGCGCCCACGAGTCTCGGCGTGCTCTATTACCGCGTGCCGGGTTTCCCCTTCGGCTTCGGCGATAACGACAAGGCGCGACAACTTCTGACGCAGGCCGTATCGCTAGCGCCGAATGGCATGGACGCGAACTACTTCTACGCTGACTATCTGATGAGCCAGCACGAATATGCCGCGGCTTACAAGGTTCTCAAGCATGCCCTGGCGCTTCCGCCGCAGCCGAAGCGGCCGCTGTGGGACAAGAACCGCCGCGCCGTCATCAAGGAGCTGATGGCCAAGGCGCAGGCGCAGGCGGCCAACTAGTGCGGGGACCGTGGCCGCCGCTCGGCGCCTTTTGGGAGGGCGCCGGCGGCCAGTTGCGCAATCCTTCAGGTCTTGCCGGCCGGTTGGCCGGACGCCTGATGGGATTCGCCAACGCCAGACCGAATGCGCTTGCCCTTGCCGCGCTCGGCCTCCATGCGCACGAGAGGCTCATCGAATTGGGATGCGGGCCCGGTCACGCGCTGCGCGCGCTCCTTAGTGACTCGAGAGTCGAACGCGTCACGGGGCTCGACTGGTCGGAGGCCATGCTCGCGCAGGCCGCGCGCCGGAATCGCCGGGCGCTCGACAAAGGACGCCTGGCGCTGGTGAGAGGCGATTTCACGAAGCTGCCGTTTGCGGATGGATCGGCCGACGCCGTACTTGCGGTGAACGTGGCGTATTTCATGTCCGCTGCTGCGGCGGGCGAAGCGCATCGCGTGTTGCGCAGCGGAGGTCGCCTCGTCATTTACGCCACGCATGGATCGGCGATGCGACGGTGGCCCTTTGCGGGAAGCCATTCACACCGGCTGTTCGATCGGAGGCGGCTTGCCGCTCTCCTCACCGAGGGAGGGTTCCGGAAGGATCAAATCAGGATCAACGATGCCGAGGCGGGCTTTGGCGTCAGCGGACTTCTCGCCGTCGCGGCAAAGGACTAACGCCTCATCCGGAATGTTGCGCCGAAGACGACGAGATAGATGATGACGGCAGGTCGCGCTGCTGCTGCGCGCAGCCGAGCAGCACGAGAAGCGCGCACAAAGCCAGGTATCTCATAGCTTGGGTTCCCTTCCATTGGCTCTCGCAGGGTGGACAACGTTCCGGCTCCGGGCTGCTTCGTGCGTTTTCTTGAGATAGTCGCGCACCCGCTCGTCCAGCATTTGCGTCGAGATCGCGCGGTCGACGATCTTGGGGAGAAGCCGCTGCGCAAGCACGAACAGGCGCTCCGGTCCCTTGGCGTAGACGCTGTCCAGGTCCTGCCCGACGGCGCGCCAGATTCGACTGGCGACGGAGTAAGGATCGTCGAGGCGCATCTGTAGTGGCTCGACCAACTGGCTCATCGCATCGGAGGCACCGGTTTTGGTCGCCCGCGGCGCGGCATAGGTCACGCCGATGCCGTAGGGCTTGAGTTCTCGGCGCATCGCGATCGAGAGGCCGCGCACGGCGAATTTCGAGGCCGAGTAGGCCGCGAACAGCGGGTAGGGGATGTCGCCCAGCACCGATCCGACATTGACGATGCGCGAGGTTCCGGCGCGTCTGAGGAGCGGCAGCATTTCTCGGCTCAAGGCAAGCGGCGCCACGACGTTGGTCAGCATCACGCGTTCGAGCTCATCGTCGGTTGTGCAGGACAGGGGCCCGACCGGAACGAGTCCTGCATTGTTGACCAGCACATCGAGGCTCCCCCACTCCCGCCAGAGATAGTCGCGAATGCCGCGCCTTACCGCCGGAACCGTAACGTCGCCGCGCAGGCGGAGATGGCCCGAAGGCTTCATCTCGGCGAAGGTGGCATGGAGCGGCTCGGCGCGGCGCCCGCACAGCGCGACCGTCATGCCGAGCCGGGACGCCTCGATGGCGAGCGCTCTGCCGATACCCGAGCCGGCACCGGTAATCAGCGCGCGTTTGCCCTCAAGCCGCATGACTTATGACGGCATGACGCATCTGGAGCTCGCGATAAATGTCGCCGTAGAGCCGGTAGAAGACCTTGGATGCGTCGATCACGATCTGCTGGGCCCTCGGGCAGGCGAGGCCGTTCACAAGCGTCTTGAAGAAGGCGACATGTTCGATGTCGAGCGCGCCGTGCGAGCGAAGGTAGGAGAATCCCTCCTTGCCGCTCGCCCCGAGCGAGCGCTGAATGGCGTCGGCGGCCTTGTCGGCGAGAAGCGTGGACATGCCCTCGAGCACGTGCACGCTGCCGAGCATGGCATAGGGGCTTATCCACTCGATGGCGTAATAGGTATAGCCGACCATGACCTGGCAGGCGATCCCGGGCACACCGTTCCTGACCGCATCGGCGTCGCCGCCCATCGCGGCAATGTCATTCAGGATCCATTTCTCGTGGCCGCGCTCCTCCTCCATGTACTCGAAAAGGGCATCCTGATAGGCCTCGTCCTTGGTGCGCGCGGCGGCGAGAGCAAGCAGCGGGAAGGTGTGCTTAACGTGGTGATAGGCCTGAGCGAGAAAATCGAGATAGAGCTCGCGCGAGGCGCCTGAGCGCACCGCCTCGCTGATCAGCGGAATCGATACGAATCCGATCCGTTCCCTCTCGGTCTCGGCAATGAGTCGATCGTAAAACAACATCTTTCCCTCCATTGGTGCTGGGATCGTCGACTCACGCGGCGGCGGAACGCCTCGCGAGCTTGAGTTCCGGATAGAGAGCGACCGCGACCTCACGCACGACACGGCCGTTCGAGGTGAGAAGGCCGATGCGCTTTGCTTCCCCGCCGGGGCAGACGGCGAAATCCTTCGGTACCGCGTAGCTCGGCGCCTCGGCGCACATTTTTTCGAGCCAGAGCTGAATATGGGCGCGCGGCGACTCCATCAGCCACTCCTCGCCGTGGTGGGACGGCACGATAAGGAGGTGTGGATGGTCCATGCCCTGGCCGAGCAGGGCGCAGGCCGCCACCCGCGGATCGCTCGACACCATCGCCTCGATCCATTCCGGCGAGATGTTGCGGCCGTTGGCGGTGACGATGAGATTGTCCCTGCGCCCCGAGACGGTGAGGAAGCCATCGTCGTCCCGCTGCCCGAGATCGCCGGTGCGCCAGCGCCCATTGGTGCGGGGGCCATGCAGATACCCCTCCATGACCGTGGGACCGCTCACGACAATCTCGCCGCCTTCTATGCGCATTTCGACGCCATCGAGCGGCTCGCCGACGGTTCCTGGCCTCCGCCGTCCGGGCCGGTTGACGGCCACGACCGAGCAGCATTCGGTGAGGCCGTAGCCCTCATGAACAGGGATGCCGAGCGCCCATGCGCGCGCCGAAAGCGCTTCCGATACGCGAGCGCCGCCGACGGCGACGAAGCGCAAGCTTTCATGCGCATGGGCTTTGCGCATTTCGAGCTGGGCGACGAGCCCCGACAGCAGTTGCGGGACGAGAACGGCCGTCGTCGGACGCACGGCCTCGAATGCGCCGAGCAGGTCAACCGCCCGGCCCGCGCCGACATTTTCGGCCACGGCGGAAGCGAAATGCGTGCGCGCGCCGACCAAGACCGGAACGCAGATTGCCGTTATCGTTTCCAGCAGCAGAGCAAGCGGCAACAGCGAGAGGTTGACGTCGGCCGGGCTTGCATCAATGGCCTCGGCAAGAGCGCGTGCTTGCCAATCGATCTGCTCGATGCGGAGGCGTACGCCCTTGGGTCTGCCGGTGCTGCCGGAGGTGTAGACGATCAAGCCGGCGTCAGACGCGAGGGGATGATGCGTGTCGGCGCGCCGGCTCGAGATCGTCGTGATGCCGACACCGAGGGTCGCCGCCATGCTCGCGGCGCTTTCGGTAACGATCAGGTGAGAAATGCCTGCGTCGCCGAGCACATGTTCGACTTGGAGCTGACTGAAAAAGGTCGGAAAGGGGACGACGGTCTTGCCCGCCTTCCACGCGGCGAGCAGGCCCAGAGCCCAGTCGGTGCCGTTATGCCCGAGAAGACCGACCACCCGGGGAAGAGGACCGAACTCTTCGGCAAGGCCGGCGATACGGGCGAGGAGATCATCGCCCGTTACGGTCCCATGATCGTCCGACATCGCCACGACGCCGCGGCGATAGCGTAGGCCCTCATCCAACGCCTGCAGAAGCTCAACCATGAATCGGCGCTCTTGCGAGCCCGCCGCGACGGGTCACGATCCCGTCGCGGTGGACGGCGTAGACGCGCGGGAAGAGCGTGTAGTAGCTGCCCCACGTATCCGGATTCGCCACGCGCGAGCGTTCGGCGTCGGTAAGGAAGAGGAGCGGCAGGCCAAGACGCTCGAGCAACGTCTTGAGCGACTCGGTGGCCGTAAAGAAGGCCCACTCGAAGCCCGCCGCTTCGCCGCAGGCGATGATCTTGCGAAGGAAGGAGCCGGTCAGATGCGGCGCGCTGCTGGCGAGCGACGTGACCTCGAAGATCTTCTCGCGGCGAACGGACTGATGGCGCAGCGCCGACAAAAGCACATCGATCGGCGTATCCAGATAAGCCTCCGAAAAAAAACCGTCGGCGGCGAAGCGCAAACCCGCTGCACATTCGATGCCGTTATCGGCGGTGATCTTCGCGACCAGCGTGTCGGGGAAGGTTGTAACGTACGCCCCGTAATGCTGCGCGTAGACCTTCCTGATCAGCTCTTCCGCCTTTGGCCGCAAACGGTCGTCACGCGGAATTATTGTTGCCCGCATCAACGAATTCCCCCGTAGTCATAGCGCGAGGGGAGGGTCAGGCGAGGCGCTTACAGACGCCTTACAGCCGCCAAAAGATCACAATCCCTGAACGGGTTGCGGCGCCAGCTGGAACTCGCGGAGGGGTCCGTTCGGCTTAGCCGGGCCGTCTGTCATGGCCTGGAATTGCATGGTGAAAAGTGCACCGCCTTCGGGCGCGTCGCCGACCGAAATGGTCCCGCCATGCGCCACCACGGTACGGGCCGCAATGTCGAGTCCGAGGCCCGCGCCGCCTTTTTGATCGCGCCCTCCCTGCCAAAAGCGGCGAAAGACCGCATTCCTCTGATCGGCATCAACTCCGGGGCCGCGGTCGGCGACTTTGAGCGCGGGCGGGTCGGCCTCGACCATGATCGAAACCGTGGTCCCCTCCGGCGTGTGCCGCAACGCATTCTCCACGATATTGCGAAGCGCCCTGAACAGGTAGTCGCGCGCGCCCCTGATGCATACCGGATCGTCGGGCGCAATCACCTCGATCGACCGCCGTGCGTTGATCGCCGCCGGCGCGAGATGGGAGGCGACGCCGGTCGCGACCTCCGTGAGATTCGCCACGTCGCCATCCTCGACTTGCAGCACGTCGAGCCGGGCGATGTCGAGGAGTTGATTGACCAGCCGTTCCAGGCTGCTGATCTCCTCGACCAACTCGGCGTGGCCCTCGAATTTGGCGAGGATACCCATATGCGCCTTCAGCACCGCGACCGGCGTACGGAGCTCGTGCGCGGCATCGGCAATGAAGCGCCGTTGGGCGTCGAAAGCCGTCTCCAGCCGATCGAGACCGCGATTGACAGCGCTGACGAGCGCGTGGACATCGGCCGGTAGTCCCGCCTCGGTGAGGCGCATCGAGACGGAGCCCGGCCCGATCGCGGACGCTTGTCGCGCCGCCACGCGGAGCGGCGTCGTTCCTATGCGCGCCACGATGAGATTGACGATGAGCAGCACGGCGACGAAGGGAATCCAGATCCAGGCTATGTCCTGGACGAATTCCTCGAGCACGCTGTCATAGACGATGTTCCCGGTGTGGAAGGCGACCTGGACCCAAACGATTCGGTTGGCGAACGGCGCCCTGACCGACAGCCCGAAATAGGGTCGCTCCTGTTCGGGCTCGAGGACGAAGAAATCACGCGTCTTCTCGGTATTGATCGCGGCAAGCGGCGCGGTGACTCCTTCCGAGGCGGCGAGCAATCTTCCCTCGCGATCAACCACGGCGAAGCGGCCGCTGTTCGCCTTGAATTCCTCGACGACGTAAGGGGGAAGTGTAAGCGGACCTTCCTGAGCCTTCTTCAAATAGTCTGCAATGAGGGCGGCTTGATTGTGCAACGTCTGCTCGCGAAATTCCGAATTCTTCGCCTTGAAACGAACGTAGAGGGCCACGCTCGCCGCGCCCACCGCGAGCAAACTCACGCTTACGAGGCCGACGATCAGCCGAAGCCACAGCGAGGCGCTGACCGTTTGCGGGCTAGGCACCGGCTGATTTGTCGGTGAGCACATAGCCCACGCCACGCAACGTGTGGATGTGCATATCTGCCCCGGCATCCTGCAAGCGTCGGCGTATCCTGTGGACGAGGACTTCGATGGCATTTGAGGCAAGATCTTCTCCGAACGAATAGATCGCATCCTCGATCGCCGCTTTCGGCACCACGCGGCCGGCCCGCCGCATGAGCAGCTCGAGGCCGTCCATCTCGCGGCGGCCGAACTCGATGGGGATACCGTTGACGGTCACCTCGCGGTCGCTCGTATCGAAGGACACGTTGCCGGCGGTGAGCTTGACGCCGAGCGCTTCGCCCGGCCGGCGCAGAAGGGCACGCACCCGAGCGATCAGCTCATCGACCTCGAAAGGTTTGCGCAGATAATCGTCGGCGCCCTGGTTGAGCCCCGCGACGAGATCCTCCAGGCTGTCGCGCGCGGTCAGCACGAGAACCGGGCGCGTCATTTGCCTGCGGCGCTGCTCGACGAGCCACTCGAGGCCGTCCCGATCCGGCAAGCCGAGATCGAGAAGCAGGGTATCATAATGGGTTGCGGCAAGCGCGCCTTCCGCGTCCGCCGTGTTGCCCACGGTGTCGACTGCAAAGCCGGCGTTTCGCAACGCGGTGCCGAGGTAATCGGCGAGCCGCTGATTATCTTCGATGAGCAAGAGGCGCATCTATTGCCCTCAATTCGGCCAGAACGCGCAGTCAGCCAGGACGTAAAGCCCGCGCGCCTGGGTCTTGTACCTCCCGCCCGCGCAGAAGATGATGAGCGAATTACGCCAACCTTACGGCTGGAAGTCGGCCAAA
>Ga0070741_10020299_pt1 | contig 10486 bp, 11 predicted proteins | sample Coa_R1_4_FD_66440 | JGI IMG/M metagenome (GOLD analysis project Ga0070741, IMG submission 66440) | Surface soil microbial communities from Centralia Pennsylvania, which are recovering from an underground coalmine fire - Coalmine... | ecosystem: Environmental > Terrestrial > Soil > Unclassified ... | reverse complement strand
CCTCGCGGCCGAGCCGCAGCGTGCGGGACTGTTCGTCGACTTCGACGGCGTGCTCGCGCCGATCGTCGCGCGTCCGGACGATGCGTACCCGCCGCCCGAGGCGCGGGAGGAGCTGGAGCGGCTCGTGCGCCGGTACGCCCTCGTCGCGGTCGTCTCGGGCCGGGGCGGCGACGACGTGCGCAGGCGCGTCGGCGTCGACGGCGTCGTGTGCGTTGGGTCGCACGGGCTCGAGCTCGACTCGCGCGCAGAGGTCTGGCGGGCCCGCATCGACGCGTTCGCGAACGAGGCCGGCTGGAACGACACGGAGCGCAAGGGCCTCACCGTCTCGCTCCACTACCGCCGCGCCGAGGACGAGGCGGCCGCGATCGCAGAGCTCGAGAGCCTCGCCGAGCGAGCGCGGTCGGCCGGCCTCGAGGCGCGGTTCGGGCGAAAAGTGCTCGAGGTGCTCCCGCCGATCGATGCGAACAAGGGCACCGCGGTCCGACGGTTGCTCGCCGACTCGAACCTCCATCGTGCGCTCGTCGCCGGCGACGACACCACCGACCTCGATGCATTCCGAGCGGTCGACGGGCTGGAGCTCGGAGTGCGCGTCGCGGTGGCAGCGGACGAGTCGCCGCCGGAGCTCCGTGCATCCGCCGACGTCGTGGTCGGCTCGACCCAGGAGTTCCTGGCGCTCATGAAGACGCTGTGACCCACGTCGACGAGTCCGTGCTCGGCCCGGTGCGCGATCGATTCGGTGTGCCGGCACGCCTCGACTGGGAGGGAGAGATCAGCGACGTCGAGTGGTCGATCGCCACGCACAATCCCGTCCGCACGCACGACGTGACGCTGTTCATCCTCGATCCGGCGCGGCGGCTCGCGCTTATCCGGAAGCCGCAGTTCGCCAAGGACGTCTGGCGTCCCCCCGGCGGCGGGATCCTGCCCCGCGAGGACTTCGCGGCCGGCGCGGTCCGCGAAGCCCTGGAGGAAACCGGACTGCACGTCGAGCTGCGCCGCTACCTCCTCGACGCGCACGCGCTCTTCACGAACGCGGGACGCGAGCTCCGCTGGCGCACGCACGTCCTCCTCGCCGACACAACCGACGAGGACGTCGTCCCCGGCGACCCGGGCGAGATCGCCGAGGCGCGCTGGGGAACGCTCGACGAGCTCGCAGGGCCGCTGCGCGAGCGCCTGCTCGCGACCGGCCGGGCCTTCTGGCGCTACCGCGTGGCCCTGCATGATGCGGCGCTCGCCGCGCTTCACTGAACGTCGGTCTACGCCTTGTGGACGCGCACCGCCGTGCCGTAGGCGCAGATCTCGGTCCAGTTCGGGCCCATCTCCGAGGTGTCGAAGCGCATGGCGATGATCGCGTTCGCGCCCTTGCCCTCGGCCTCCTGCGACATCCGCTCCATCACCTCGTGCCGACTGTCGACGAGCGCCTTCGTCATCCCCTTGAGCTCGCCGCCGAGAATGGACTTCAGCTGCGCGCCGATCTGCGACCCGACGTTCCGCGAGCGAACGGTCAGCCCCATCACCTCCCCGAAGACCTCGTCCACCTCGTATCCGGGAATGTCGTTCATCGTCGTGACGATCATCCGTTCAGCACCTCCCATGCTGTGCGCACGTCGGCTTCGGTCGTCCGTGCGTTTCCGATTGCGAGCCTGAGCACATAGCGGCCCTCGAGCCGCGTGTGCGAGAGAAAGATCTCACCGCCGCGGTTCACGCGCTCGAGAATCGCCTCGTTCTCCTCGTCCGACCCTCGCCGCCGGAAGCAGACGAGCGAGAACCTGAGCGGCGCGGCCATCTCCCATGCCGGGTCGCCCTCCACCCAGTCGGCGAACAGCCTCGCGAGGCGAATATGCTCGCGGTGAATGGCGCGCAGCCCCTCGGCGCCGTAGCAGCGCAGTACGGCCCACAGCTTGAGCGAGCGGAAGCGGCGACCGAGCGCAGGCCCGTACTCGGAGAGCGCATAGGCGTCCTCCGGAGTGCGCAGGTACTCCGGGACGAGCGAGAACGCCTCGCGGAACTCGTCCGGCCGCGATGTCCACAGCAGTGAGCAGTCCACGGGGACGAGCAGCCACTTGTGCGGGTTGACGACGAGGGAGTCGGCGAGCTCCACGCCGTCCTGCGACCAACGTTCCTCCGGCAGGATCCACGACGAGCCCGCATACGCGGCGTCGACGTGCACCCAGGCGCCGGCCGCGTGGGCGCGTCCTGCGAGCTCGCGAACCGGGTCGACCGAGGCGAACGACGTCGTCCCCACGGTCGGAACGACGACCGCGACGTCGGCGAAGTCGATCCCCTCGGCGAACATGCGCAACTCGTCGTCGGCCTCGACCTTGCGCACCTCCATTCCGAGCATCCGCGCCGCCTTCTCCACCGACGAGTGCGCGTGCTCGGAGCAGACGACGGTGTTCCGGCCGGTGACGTGCCTCGCTGCGATGAGGGCGGCCAGCGTCCCCGTCGACGCGGTGTCCTCGATGTGACCGTGCCAGCCGTCCGGCAGGCCGAGCAGCTGCCGCACCCAGTCCACGGTGCGAAGCTCGAGCTCGGTGGACGCCGGCGAGGCGCGCCAGTTGAGCGCCACCTGCTGCATCGCCGCCGCCAGGAGCTCGGCGACGATCCCCGGCTCGGACGCGGTCACCGCGAAGTAGGCGAAGAAGCGCGGATGCTGCCAGTTCGTGAGCGCCGGAACGATGAGCTCGTCGACGTCGCGCAGGACGTTCGCGAACGGCTCGCCCAGCTCCGGTGCCGACAGCGGCAGCTTCGCGGACAGCTCTCCCGGCGTCACCTGTGCGAGCACCGGGAGCTCGCCGACGCGGTCGAGATAGTCCGCTGCCCAGTCGACTGCGGCGTGCCCGTCCGCGCGGAAGCTCACGGCTTCCTGCGCCGCAGCTTGGCGAACGAGGACCACGGCTGCGTATTGAGGAGGTCGTCCGTCGTGAGCCAGCCGCGCCGAGCCTGCCCGATCGCGAGCTCGACGTACCCCTGCGCGCGAATCTGGTGCGCGTCGGAGCTGACGACGAGCTTCAATCCCGCTTCCTTCGCCGCACGCGCGTGCACGTCGCGCAGGTCGAGCCGGTCGGGCTGGCCGTTGATCTCGAGCACGACGCCCGCCGCGAGCGCCTTCTCGATCACACGCTCGACGTCGACCTCGCGGGGGCCGCGCTTCCCGATCCGCCTCCCGGTGAGGTGCCCGATGCAGTCGACATACGGGTTGTCCATCGCCTCGAGCACGCGCTCCGTGGGCCGCGTCTGCGGCGCCTGGTGGACGGAGGCCACCACCCAGTCGAGGTGCTTCAGCTCGCCCTCGGGAACGTCGACCTCACCGTTCGAGCGGATGTTCGCCTCGACCCCCGCGAGGACGCGCAGCCTCGGGAACAGTGCGCGCACGCGCTCGATCTCCTCGAGCTGGGCCTCGAGCCTTCCCTCGCGCAGATAGTGGGAGTGGTCGGTGATCGCGTAGTACTCGTACCCGCGCGCGGCGGCGGCCTCGACCATCTCCTCGAGCGTGTTCTTGCCGTCCGACGACCAGCTCGTATGCGTGTGCAGGTCGCCGCGCACGTCCGAGAGCTCGACGAGCTGCGGGAGCTCGCCGCGACGCGCGGCGTCGAGCTCGCCGTCGTTCTCGCGCAGCTCCGGCGGGATCGGCTGATACCCGAGAAACTCGTACAGCGCATCCTCGTCCTCGGTCGCGAAGACATCGCCGGTGTCGACCGTGGTGACACCGTACTCGGATATCGAGAGCCCGCGCTTCACGGCGGCTTCACGCATCGCGACGTTGTGGTCCTTCGAGCCGGTGAAATGCTGCAGCAGGTTCCCGAAGGACTCGGGCGGCACGACGCGCAGGTCGAAGCGCAGCCCGTTCGCCGAGACGACGGTCGCCTTCGTGTCGCCCTGCGCGGCGACCTCGACGACCCAGTCGAGCTGCGTGAAGTACGACGTCAGCTCACCGGGCTCGGTGGCGGTGGCGATGATGTCGAGGTCGCGGAAGGTCTCCTTTCGGCGGCGCACGGAGCCGGCCTCGGACACGGCGACGGCGGCCGGATGAGCACGCAGCTCGGCCACCGCGGCCTGCACGGCCGGAAGGCCGTCGCCGAGCAGACGACGCCCCACGTCGGGGTTCTCGGCCTGGAACGCGAGGGCCTTCAGGATCTTCTCCTCGCTGCGAGGGCCGAGCCCGGTCAGCGTCCGCAGCCGCTCGGCCTCGGCGGCCTCCTTCAGCCCGGCCAACGTGGAGACGCCGAGCTCCTGCCAGATGCGCGCTGCCGTCTTCGGGCCGAGCCCGGGGAGATGCATGAACGCGACCACGTCGGGCGGCACGAGCGTGCGCCGCTTCGCGAGCGCCTCTATCTCTCCCGTCTCGACGATCTGCACGATCTTCTCCTCGATCGTCTTGCCGATGCCCTGCAGCTCCTTTGCGCGCCCGGCGACGGCAAGCTGCGCGACCGACGTCGAGGTCTCGCGCATGCGCGTAGCGGCACGGCGGTATGCGAGGACCCGGAAGGACTCGGCTCCTTCCAGCTCGAGCAGGTCGGCCAGCAGGTCGAACTGATCGGCGACCTCGGCGTTCCCCGGCAGCGCGGGCATCGCTTCGATCATATGTGTGCGAATACGCGGTTAAGCAGCAGTTAACGGGCGTTGCGAGAAAGCGCTCTTGCCGGATCGGGCAACTACATTCGCGTGCGATGCGGTCACTCGCGGTGACAGGGCTCGTCGCCGCCGCCGTCGGCACGTGTGCGCTCGCTGCAGGCTGGAGCGTGGAGGCCGCCGTCCTGCCGCGACCTCCCCGCGGCGACCGGGCGGCTGCAGACGCGGTCGTCGACCTCGATCACCGCCGGTTCGCCGCGAGCACGCTCTACGTCGGAGACGCGCCGGCCGTCCGCGGCCGATGCGCCCGCGGCTGGTTCCCGGCGCGGGGGACCCTCCTGACCCTCGGCAACGGCGCCCGGTTCTTCGAAGCCGCGCGAACGGGCGCAGCGGCCGATCCGGTGGTGAGGGCCGAGCTCGTGCTCGCCGGCTGCCCTCGCGTGCTGGCGTCTGCGATCGCTCGGCTGCTGCAGGACGGCGCGAGCGTGCACACGTCGCGCGCATGGCTCGGCCGCCCTGCTCTCGCCGTGCGCCTGGGCAGAGGCTCGACCGTGCTCACGCTCTATCTGGCGCCGCGGGGCTTCCTCCCGCTGGGCGTCGCGCTCAACAGCCCGCTCGTCTCCGGGCGGAGCCGAATCCGCTACGTCCACCGATGATCGACGTCCCCGCCGTCGAGCACCTCGATCCGTTCTCGGCCGCATATGCATGGGTGCACCGGCATCTGTGGATGGTCGGATGGTGGCTCGGCGGGCGTGCGGTCGTCTTCGCCGCCGCCGCGGCGAGCTCCCGCTCAGTCGGCGCACTGCACACATGGGATGCCAGGTGGTACCGGATCGTCGCCTCCAACGGGTACCTGCTCGTGCCCGGCCAGCAGAGCGATCCTGCGTTCTTCCCGCTCTATCCCGTGCTGCTTCGCGTGGTGCACGCGATCGGCATCGGTTACGCGGCGGCCGGAGTCGCGAGTGCGAACGTTGCGTTCCCCGTCGCGCTCGTCGCGTTCCACGCCCTGACCCGCGAGCTCCTCGGAGACGCGATCGCACGGCGGGCAACCGTCTATCTCGCGATCTTCCCTCTCGGCTACGTCTTCTCCATGGCGTATCCGGAGAGCCTGGTGCTTGCGGCGATCGCACTGGCCGGCGTCTCCGCGCTCCGTGGCCGGTGGGGCCTGGCGGCGGCGGCGGCCGCCGGCGCCGCACTCGCACGCCCCGAGGGCGTGCTCGTGACTCTGCCGCTGCTCGTCGCCGCATGGCAAGGGCGTTCTCGTCTCACGCCTGTTCGCTCCGGTGTCGCGCTCGGGTCCGTGCTCGCGGCGGCAGGCGGCTTCGCCGCGTATCCGCTCTATCTCGACCGAGTGCTGCACGACCCCACCGCCTGGAGCAGGGCGGAGCGGGCGTGGGGCCGCCGGTTCACGCCGTTCGGCGCGGTGCGCGCAGTGCAGCATCTACCCCAGTCCTTCGCAGGCGACCACTGGGTCGCGCGGGACGTCGCCGCGACGGTCTGCTACCTGCTGCTGCTCGCCGCGGCCGCACGCGCGGGCGCCCCACGCGCATGGCTGGCCGTCGGGGCGGCGATCGTCGTGCTGCCGCTCTTCAGCGGCTCATTCACGTCGATCGGCCGCTTCGGGCTCATTGCTCCTCCCATCTTCTGGGGCCTCGCGTGGCTCGGTCGCAATCGCATGGCCGACTACGGCCTGCGCGTCGCCTCGATCGCGCTCCTCGTCGCCGCAACCGCCACCGTCCCACTCGCGTTCCCGTAGCCTCCTCAACCGTGCCGACCGCGACGGTCTGCCTTCCGACGTACAACGAGCGCTCGAACATCGAGCCCATGCTGCGCGCGCTGGCGCCGCTCGGCGTCAACGTGCTCGTGGTCGACGACAACTCTCCCGACGGCACGGGAGAGATCGCCGACCGCCTCGCGGCCGAGCTCGCTTTCGTGTCCGTGCTCCACCGCGAGCGCAAGGAGGGCCTCGGCCCCGCGTACATCGCCGGCTTCCGCCGCGCGCTCGACGACGGAGCCGATCTCGTCCTGGAGATGGACTGCGACTTCTCGCACGATCCGGCAGACGTGCCGAAGCTCATCGCCGCCTGCGGGGAGGCCGATCTCGCCATCGGCTCGAGATACGTGCCCGGCGGCGGCACAGAGAACTGGGGCCGCGGGCGGCGATTCGTCTCGACCGGCGGCTCGTGGTACGCACGCACCATCCTCGGCGTGGGGATCCGCGACCTCACCGGAGGCTTCAAGTGCTACCGGCGGACAGTGCTCGAGACCATCGACCTCGCTTCGACGCGGTCGAAGGGCTATGCGTTCCAGATCGAGACCACGTACCGCACGCTTCGCGCCGGCTTCAGCGTGGTCGAGGTGCCGATCCTCTTCGCCGACCGCACCGCAGGCACCTCGAAGATGACTCGCGGAATCGTGCTCGAGGCGATCGCACGCGTCCCGGCGCTACGGTTCGAGGCGCTGACCGGGCGGCTGTGATGCGCGACCTCGACACCGACACCTTCGCCGACGCGATCTCCGGAGATCCCATCCTCGTCGACTTCTGGGCGCCGTGGTGCAGGCCCTGCAAGGCACTCGAGCCGGTGATGGCGGAGCTGGAGAAGACCGTTCCGGTGGCGAGGCTCAACGTCGACGACAACCCCGTCATCGGCGCGCGGTACGACGTCCTCTCGATCCCGACGGTCATCCTGTTCGCGCGCGGGGAACGCATCTCGTCCATCGTCGGCGTGCGCCCGAAGTCGCACTTCGACGAGTGGCTAGCCGAGGCGCTCGCTCGCGACGCCGACCTGAGAGGAGGCGCCGATTCATTCGGCGCCTCCGTCTGAAAAGTGCTCCCAGCCGCCGAGGTCGATGTTGACGCCTGAGCCCTCCTCGCACCGGCCGATGACCGGGAAGCCGAGCGGGTCGGGCGTCGCGGCAAGCAGCTCGTAGTCCTCGCCGAACTCGAGATCGCCGCGCGTCGCTCCCTCGGCGAGCGGGACGCGATCGAGGTCGATCACGAGCCGGCAGCCGGAGCGCTCGGCGACGTGCCCCGCGTCCGGTCCGAGACCGTCCGAGACGTCGATCATCGCGTGGGCGACCGCGGCGAGTCGCCGTCCCTGCTCGAGCCGCAGCGGTGGCCGCGACAGGCGCCCGGCACGAAACGCCGCCCCTGCAGCGCCGAGCGGCCCGGTGACGACGAGGAGGTCGCCGGGGCGCGCACCCGCACGTCCGGGCACGCGATCGGCTCGGCCGAGCGCCGTGACGCTGATCACGACGGAGTCGGCACGCGTGGTGTCGCCGCCGCGGACGGGCACACCGGGCTCGTTCAGCCCCTCGTACAGCTCGACGGCGTCGTCGAGGCTCGGCGCTGCGAGGCTCACGATGAGGGCGACCGGCTCGGCTCCCGACGCGGCGAGGTCGCTGAGGTTCACCGCGGCGGCGCGATAGCCGAGCTCGCGCCAGTCGACGAGATCGAAGCGGAAATGCACGCCCTCGACGAGCGCATCCTGGGTCACGACCAGTCCGTCGACCTGCGCGGCATCGTGCTCCACGCCGACGATGAGGCCGCGCCGCTCGAGCTCGGCGAGAAGCTCGAATTCCCTCACCGCTCCTCGATGTGCGTGCGCGAGTCGAGCGTCGCCGGATCGAGGGCGTAGAGCGCGTCGTACAGGCGCGCGTGGAAGGTGCCCGGACCGGCCGCGCCGGCGGCCGCATCCTCGGCGGCGACGCCGAAGGCGGCGAGGGCCTCCGCGGCGGACTCGAGCGGCTCCTCCGGCTTCACGGCGAGGAAGCAGCCCGTGAGGGCGGACGACATGCATCCGGTGCCCGTCACCGTCGCGAGCATCGCGTCACCGTTCGCGACCGAGAGGACGCGCTCGCCGTCCGAGACGTGGTCGACAGGTCCCGTGACGGAGGCGATCACCCCGAGCCGGCGCGCCGCTTCACGCGCGAGATCGGCAGCGGCGATCCCGGTTCCCATCGACTCGACCCCGCGCACCTCGGCCGCGGCGCCGACGAGTGTCGCCACTTCGCCCGCGTTCCCACGCAGGACGGTCACGTCGACCACGTCGAGAATGCGGCGTGCCGTCCGCGTGCGGTATGCCGTCGCGCCCGCGCCGACCGGGTCGAGCACGACCGGGATCTGCCGAGCGCTCGCCGCGCCCCCGGCGAGCAGCATCGCCTCGACCCAGTGCTCCGAGAGCGTCCCGATGTTGAGCACCAGCGCCGACGCGATCCGCGCCATCTCCTCCACCTCCTCGCCGGCGTGGGCCATCACCGGCAGCGCGCCGATCGCGAGCGTCGCATTCGCCGTCTCGTTCATGACGACGTAGTTCGTGATCTGGTGGACGAGCGGCTTGCGCTCCCGGATCGTGCGCAGCGTCGTTCCGGCGGAGATCATCGGCCCAACGAACCCAGGACGTCGACGGGCCCGTCGCCCGCGCCGACCTCGACGAGGCCCTGCGCAACCGCACGGGACGCCGCCTCCGAAGCTCGACGGGCCGCGCCGGCGAGCGTCTCGCCGCGCGCGAGCAGCGCCGCAAGCGTGGCCGAGTGCGTGCACCCGGCGCCGTGCGTCGCCGCGACGGCGTGGCGGGCCACCGGGATGTCGACGTGCTCGCGGCCGTCGAACAGGTGGTCCACCGCCGTCGTGCCATGCCCGCCGGTCACGATCACCGCGGGAGCGCCGAGCTTGTGCAGCCGCTCCGCGAGCTCCGCCTGCGAGGCATCGACGCCCGCAAGGGCCCGTGCCTCGGGGAGGTTCGGAGTGATGACGGTCGCGAGCGGAAACAGCTCGCGCACGAGGACCTCGACGGCGTCGTCCTCGAGCAGCTGCGCCCCGGAGCTCGCGACCATGACCGGGTCGACGACGAGCGGGACGGGATGCTCGCGCAGATAGCCGGCGACGACCGCGATCAGCGCCCGCGAATACAGCATCCCCGTCTTCGCCGCGTCGACGCCGATGTCACCGAAGACGGCGTCGAGCTGCGCGCGCACGAACGAGGGCGGCAGCTCGTGGATGGCGGTCACCTCGCGGGTGTTCTGCGCCGTGAGCGCGACGATCGCCGACGTGCCGTGCACCCCGGCGGCGGCGAACGCCTTCAGGTCGGCCTGGATGCCCGCGCCGCCGCCCGAGTCGGACGTGGCGATCGTGAGTGCTCGTCGAACGGACATGGCTCCCTTCGCCGGTACGAACCGGATCAGGTTCGACGGGTGTGATCTCAGCCGCAGCGTGCGGCACCCCGGAGCGGGAACGTTACCGTCTGGACGATGGCGACCGTTGCGCAGTGGGACGACCTGCTTCAGGGCGAGGAGCTCGCGCACGTGGCGTTCGAGCCTGCCCGTCCCGCGCGGACGACCGGCGTCCCGGCCGAGCTGCACGAGGCGGTCCGCGCCGCGCTCGCACGACAGGGGATCGAGGAGCTCTACGCGCACCAGGCGGATGCGTGGGAAGCGGCCCGCGCCGGCCGCCACGTGATGATCACGACCGGGACCGCCTCGGGGAAGACGCTCGCGTTCAACCTCCCCGTGCTCGACGCGCTCGCCTCCGAGCCCAGGAGCCGCGCGCTCTACCTGTACCCGACGAAGGCGCTCGCGCAGGATCAGGCCCGGACGATCGCCGCGCTCGGTGTGCCGAAGGTGCGCGCCGCGATCTACGACGGGGACACGCCGCACGAGCGACGGTGGCAGGTGCGCAAGTGGTCGAACCTCGTCCTCACGAACCCGGACATGCTGCACGTCGGCATCCTCCCGCGGCACGACCTGTGGGCGGACGTCCTCCACAACCTCCGCTTCGTCGTCGTCGACGAGGCCCATGTGTACCGCGGCGTCTTCGGCTCGCACGTCGCGAACGTCCTGCGCCGGCTGCGACGGCTCGCGCGGATCTACGGGGCCGACCCGCAGTTCGTCTTCGCCTCGGCGACGATCGCGAACCCGG
>Ga0070741_10020298_pt1 | contig 10486 bp, 11 predicted proteins | sample Coa_R1_4_FD_66440 | JGI IMG/M metagenome (GOLD analysis project Ga0070741, IMG submission 66440) | Surface soil microbial communities from Centralia Pennsylvania, which are recovering from an underground coalmine fire - Coalmine... | ecosystem: Environmental > Terrestrial > Soil > Unclassified ... | reverse complement strand
GGCGAATCCCATGGACGGGCCGATTGTAACCCCGCCTCCGGCCGGCCGGCCGTCACCGAGCCGACGTCGGCGCGACGACGTGCGTCCCGCTGCACGAGCGACCGCGTCGCGGGCGAGGCGCGCGCGACCTACGTGCGCACGGCTCGGCGCCCTTCGCGCCTTCGGGTGGGGCGCCGACGACGGCGTACACCACCCGCCACTCGCCGGGCACCCCTTCAGCTCGCGCGAGCCGCGATCCTCGAACTCGAGGCCCGAGCCGATGACCAGGTCGCGAACCGTCTGCGAGGTGAGCACCTCGGAGGGGCCGGCCATCGCCGCGATCCGCGCGCCGGTGCCGACCGCGATCCCGCGGAGAAGATTCGGATGCTCCAGCTACTCGCGGAACAGCGCGCTCCCGACGCGGATCAGGGTCGCGCCCTCCTCGACCGCGACACGCCAGTCCTGCGTCGTCCCCATCGAGAGCTCCGGCAGATCGAGCAGCTCGGCCAGCTCGCGCAGGCGCCGGAACCAGGGCCGGGAGGCCTCCGGGTCGTCCGCCAGCGGCGGCATCGTCATCAGGCCGCGGATCGTCGGGTAGCGCGCGACGAACGCCTCCACCTCGTCGACGGCGACGCCGGACTTCGACGCCTCGCCCGAGAGGTTGACCTCGAGCAGCGCCGGCACCGTCAGCCGCCGCGCCGCCGAGTCCGAGTCGAGCGAGTGCACGAGCTCGCAGATCCGGTTCACGACCTTCGCCTTGTTGGACTGCAGGTGCCCGATGAAGTGCCAGCGGAACGCGTCGCCGTACACGGCATGCTTCCGCTCCAGGTCCTGCGCCCTGTTCTCGCCCACGACCTCCACCCCGGCCTCGGCCAGCAGCGCCATCTGCTCGAGCGACACGTACTTCGTCGCCGCCACCACCGTGACGGCGGGGCCCGCTTCCGCACGCACCGCCTCGTACGCGCGGCGAACCGACTCGGCAGTCACGCGAGCTCCTCGCGCGCCCGCGCCAGCAGCGCGCCTCGCTCGTTGCGAGACGGGTCGGCGAGCACCTCGTCGAGGAGCAGGCGCAGCACGCGGCCGAGCTCGGGCCCCTCTCGATAGCCGAGCGCGAGCAGGTCGTCGCCGCCGACCGCCAGCTCCCGAACCGCGTGCGGGTGGACCCGCTCGCGCTCGAGCGCGGTCGCCAGCGCACGCACGCGCTCGAGCTCCTCCGGCGCCACGCGCTTGGCCGCGACGTCGGCGAGCTTGTGCTCCACGAGTCGGGTCGCGAGCTCGTCGCCGTGCCGCGCCAGGAAGCGGCGCAGCGCCTCCCCGTCCCGAAGCTCGTCGCAGTGGAACGCGTGGTGGCGGACGATGGCGACGACCTGCTGCTGCAGCCGCACGGGGTAGCGCAGGCGCCGCAGCGCGCGCGCGGCCAGCTCGGCGCCCGCCTGAGCGTGGTCACGACCGTCCCGGCTCGCCTGCGGCTTGCCGATGTCGTGGAGGAGCGCCGCCAGCCGGACGGGCAGCTGGGCGCCCGCGTCGGCCGCCGCCTGGACGACGCGGAAGAGGTGCTCGTCGAGCGGCACCGGCTGGCGCTCGCTCGCGAGCTCGTGCCCGATCGCCTGCTCGAGCTCGGGCAGGAAGGCGACGAGCGCACCGGTGTCGCGGGCGAGACGGAGCGCCCGGGCGGGCTCGCGGCCCAGCAGCAGCCGCGAGAGCTCGCCCGTTCCGTCCCCGGCGATGCCGCCGCCGATCCGCTCGCCGGACACATGGCGCAGGCCGCCCGCGTGCGCGCGCATCTGCAGCAGCGTCTCGCCCGCGAGGTCGAAGCCGAGCTGGCTGACGAGCCGCAGGCCGCGCAGGATCCGCAGCGGATCCTCGACGAAGCTCGCCGGCGAGACCGTGCGCAGCTCGCGTCGCGCCAGGTCGGCCAGCCCGCCGAAGGGGTCGACGAGCTGGCCGTCGGCGAGACGGCGCGCCATGGCGTTGACGGTGAAGTCGCGGCGCGCCATGTCCTCCTCGAGCGAGACGGAGGGATCCGCGACGATCGCGAAATCGCGGTGCCCGGGCCCGGTGCTGCGCTCCGCGCGCGGCGGCGTGATCTCGATGCCCGCGGGGACGAGCCTGCGCACCGCGGGATCGCGCGGGTGGAAGCGGACGCCGACGAGCTGTCCGTGCACCTCCATGTCGTCGACGCGGCCGTGAGGCGCGAGCGCCGCGCGCAGCTCCGCCTGGTCGACTCCGACGACGAGGAAGTCCTCGTCCGCGTGCGGGATGCCGAGCAGCTCGTCGCGCACGGCGCCGCCGACGACGTACGCGTCGAGATCGAGGCTGCGGATGTACGCGCGGACAGGAGTCGTCACGCCGGCCACTGTACGCCGACGCAGGGCTGCCCGGCCGCTAGTGGACGAGGGCGACCGCCTCGATCTCGACCAGCGCCCCGGAGGGAAGCCGTGCCACCTCGACGGTGGAGCGCGCGGGCGGGCGATCGCCCACGTGGCGCGCGTACACCTCGTTCATCGCCGCGAAGTCGTCCAGCCGCTGCAGGAAGACGGTCGTCTTGACGAGGTTCGCGAGCGAGCTGCCCGCGGCCTCGAGGATGGCGGCGAGGTTCCGCAGCGCCTGTTCCGTCTGCTCGGCGATGTCGCCTTCGACCGCGGTGTCGCCCGGCTTGAGGCCGAGCTGCCCGGCGACGAAGACGAGCTCGCCGGCGCGGATCGCCTGGTTGTAGGGGGCGCCCTGGAACGGCGCCGGGGCGGCCTCGGTGCGGACGACGGACTTCTCCACGTGCTCCTCCTTGCTCGGGCTCGCTCGACCCGGCAAGCCTAGAGACGATCAGTCCTCCACGCGCTCGATCACGGCGCCGAGCGCCCGCAGCCGCTCGTCGATCCGCTCGTAGCCGCGGTCGATCTGGCGGATGTTGCCGATCGAGGAGCGGCCCTTGGCGCACAGCGCGGCCAGCACCATCGCCATGCCGGCCCGGATGTCGGGGCTCTCCAGGCGCTGGCCGTACAGGCGCGCGGGGCCGGTGACGACGACGCGGTGCGGGTCGCAGAGGATGATGCGCGCGCCCATCGACACGAGCTTGTCGACGAAGAACAGGCGGCTCTCGAACATCTTCTCGAAGACGAGGATGGTGCCGCGCGCCTGCGTCGCCACCGTGACCGCGATCGACGTCAGGTCGGCGGGGAACGCGGGCCAGATGCCGCTCTCGATCTTCGGGATCTGGCCGCCGAGGTCGTCCTCGACGTGCAGGTCCTGGTCGGCCGGCACGCGCACGCTCGTCTCGCCGATCTCGAGCCGGATGCCGAGCTTGCGGAAGGCGGGCACGATCGAGATCAGGTCGTCCGGATGGACGTCCTCGATCACGACGTCCCCGCCGGTGATCGCCGCGAGCCCGGCGAAGCTCGCCACCTCGATGTGGTCGGGGCCGACGCGGTACGAGCCGCCGCCGAGCCGCTCGACACCCTCGATCCGCAGCACGTTCGAGCCGATCCCCTCGATCCGCGCGCCCAGGCCGACGAGGAAGCGGCACAGGTCCTGGATGTGCGGCTCGCAGGCGGCGTGCCCGACGACCGTCGTGCCCTCCGCGAGCACGGCCGCCATGATCGCGTTCTCCGTCGCCATCACCGACGCCTCGTCCAGGTAGAGGCGCGTGCCGCGGAGCCCGCTCGTGCGCATCTCGTAGGCCCCGTTCAGCTCCACGTCGACGCCGAGCTCCGCGAACGCGTGGATGTGCGTGTCGAGCCGGCGCCGGCCGATCACGTCGCCGCCGGGCGGCGGGATCCGCACCTCGCCGAACCGCGCCAGCAGCGGCCCGGCGAGCAGGAAGGAGGCTCGGATCTCGCGCGCCAGCTCCGCGTCGAGCTCGGTCGACCCGACGCCGGAGGCGTCCACCGTCACCTCGTTCGGCGCCGTCCAGCGCGCGTCGGCGCCGAGGCCGGAAAGCAGGTCGACCATCGTCTCGACGTCCCGGATGCGCGGCACGTTCTCCAGCCGCACCGGCTCCGAGGCGAGGATCGTGGCCGCGAGGATGGGCAGCGCGCCGTTCTTGTTCCCGGCGGCACGGACGGTCCCCGACAGCGGCCGGCCGCCTTCGATCACGAACGACTGCATGAGGCGGGCGGTATCGTACCGACCCCTATGGAGGTCACCCGCGACAGGGCCTGGGACACGCTCACCCGCTACACGAAGAGCGAGGCGCTGCTGCGCCACGCGCGCGCGGTCGAGGCGTCGGTGCGCTTCTACGCGCGCCTGTACGCCGGGGACGAGGAGCTCTGGGGCGCGACCGCGCTGCTGCACGACTTCGACTACGAGATCCACCCGACGCTCGACGAGCACCCGCAGGACGGGGCGCCGATCCTGCGCGCGGAGGGCTACCCCGAGGAGCTCGTCGTCTCGGTGCTCTCGCACGCGGAGCACCTCGCGCTGCCGCGCGATACGCAGCTGAAGAAGGTGTTGTTCGCCTGCGACGAGCTCTCCGGCTTCGTGCACGCCTGCGGGCTCGTACGGCCGACCGGGCTCGACGGGCTCGAGCCGAAGTCGGTGCGGAAGAAGCTCAAGCAGCCGTCGTTCGCGGCCGGCGTACACCGCGACGAGGTGTACGCCGGCGCCGAGCTGCTCGGGCTCGACCTGGACGAGCACATCGCCAACGTCGTCGCCGCCATGCGGCCGATCGCGAAGGAGCTCGGGCTGCGCACGGCCGAGGACGCCGCGGCCTGAGCACCCGCTCGACGAGCTCCACCGAGGCCGGGGTCGTGCCACACGGGCCCGGACGCCTCGCTTGCGCGGCTGCCCCACTCCCCCGAGAATCGCCGCATGCGTCTCGTCGCGGCCACGCGCAGCGGCATCGCGCTTGCCGACGCGAGCGGCGTGCGCGAGGTGCTGCGTGCCGACGTGCGCTGTCTGGCCGCTCGCGACGGCCGCATCGTCGCCGGGACGCAGACGGACGGCCTGCACCGCTCCGACGACGGCGGCACGACCTGGCGCCCCGCGGGGCTGCCGGGCATGACGGTGAAGTCGGTCGCGGCCGCAGAGGACGACGTCCTCGCCGCCGGCACGCAGCCGCCGGCCGTGTTCGTGTCCAGGGACGGCGGCCAGACGTGGAGGGAGAGCGCGACCTTCCGCTCGATGCGGCGTTGGTGGTGGTGGCAGCCCGCGGATGTGCCGCACACGCCGTACGTCTCGGCGCTCGCGGTCGAGGGCGAGACGATCCTCGCCGGCCTCGAGTTCGGGCGCGTCCTGCGCTCGGGCGACGGCGGGTGTACGTGGACACGCCTGCGCGGCGTGGCGCTCGACTGCCACGCGCTCGCGCTGCGGGGCGACGACGCCTACGAGGGCGCGGGATTCGGGCCCGCCCGCAGCGTCGACGGCGGACGGACCTGGACGCGCAGCCGGGCAGGCCTCGACCGCCGCTACGTGATGACGATCGCCGTCGACCCGTCCGACCCGACGTGCTGGTACGTCGCCGCAGCTCCGCTCCGCCGCGCGCACGGTCCCGACGCGCGCGCGGTCGTGTTCCGCTGGGAAGGCGCCCGCTGGCGAGCGCTGACGCCGGAGCTCGCCGAGCTGCCGCACGCGCTCGTCTGCCCCGGGCGCGACCGCGTCGTCGCGGGGCTGCGGGACGGCACGATCCTGTCGTCTGGCGACCGCGGGGAGACGTGGACCTCCCTCCCGTATCGTCTGGACGGGCTGCGCGCGCTGGCGGTCGTCTAGCTCTCGGCTCCTAGCTCCAGCCGAGACGCGGGCCGTCGGCCGGGTAGCCGCGCGGGTACGCGGGGATGCCGTCCGGAGGGCGCTCCCAGGCGGCGGCCTGCTCGAGCCAGATGTGGGCCGCGACGCGGAGCCCGGAGGGCTCGTCGAGCGTGCCTGCGGCGATGCTCGTCCACTTCGACCCCGGAACCCGCCAGAAGAGGCTGGCTCCGCAGCTCGGGCAGATGCCGCGCTCGGCACCGTGGTCGGAGCGCGGGCTCGGGAACCAGCGCACGTCGCCGGCGATCTCGAGGTCGCTCGCTCGCGCGCCGGTCGCCGCCCACGCGCGGCCCGCCCAGCGGCGGCACTCGTGACAGTGGCAGACGAGGATGTCGCGCAGCGGGCCACGCACCGCGTAGCGGACGCCGCCGCAGAGACAGCCGCCCTCCCGCGCAGGCGTTCTGGTCATACGCGGGTCACGTCCCGGTCAGCCAGGTGTGGAGCGATTGGCACGGACCCGGCACGTTCGGGGACAGTCCCCACCCGTGTCAAGAGTGTGCCAATCGCTCCACAGGGTCACAGCGCCGCCACGAGGCGGTCGAGATCCTCGTCGCTCGTCCACCAGCCGACCGACGCGCGCACCAGGCCGTGGCGCGGGATCTCCCGCACGACGACGCCCGCGTCGTGCAGGCGCGCGACGACGTCCGCCGCCGCCTCGCCCTCCGGCCGGAACGAGACGATCGTCGCCCGCTCGCGCGGCGTCACCACCTCGACGCGGCCGCCGAGCACCTGCCGCAGGCGCTCCGCCTGCCGGGCCGCGCGCTCGTAGCGCCAGTCGGGCGCGAGCTCGATCGCCGTGCGCAACCCGACCAGCGACCCGACCGGAATCCAGTTCGGCTCGAAGCGCTGCGCGCCGGGCCGCGGGCGGAAGGAGCCGTCCGGCTCGAACGCCTGCTGCGAGAAGGAGCTCGGCCGGGCGACGCGCAGGCGCTCCGGCTCGGCGACGACGAGCGCGCCGGTCGCGTCCGGGCCGCAGAGCCACTTCTGCCCGGAGACCGTGAGGAAGTCGAGGCCCGACGCGTCGACCGGCACGGCGCCGACGGACTGGGCGCCGTCGACGAGGACCGGCAGGCCCGAGCGGCGGCGCAGCTCGTGCACCGGCAGCAGCGCGCCCGTCGTCCAGAGCACGTGCGAGAGGGCGAGCAGGCGCGTGCGCGGGCCGACCGCGGCGAGGATGCGCTCGGGATCCGGCGGCACGACCAGCACACGGGCCCGCGAGGCGTGCAGCGGCCCGAGCAGGCCGAAGTGCTCGTCCGTCGTCGTCACCACCTCGTCGCCGGGGCCGAGATCGAGGCCGGCGAGGACGATGTTGCAGCCGTCGGTGGAGGACGCCGTCAGCGCCACCTGGGCCGCCTCGACGCCCACGAGCGCCGCGACGCGCTCGCGCAGCTCGGCGCGGAGCGCCAGCGCGCGCTCGAACACGTCCGCTCCCGAGCGGCCCCGCTCCAGGTCGCGCACCAGCTCGGCGTGCATCGCCTCCACGGTGGCGCGGGCGAGCGGCCCGAACGTGCCCGCGTTCAGGTACGCCACGCGCTCGAGCACCGGGAAGGCCGCGCGCGCCTGCTCGAACGTCATCCCAGGACGAGCTCCACGGGCGCATGGTCGGACAGCAGGCGCCCGTCGTGCAGGCGCCGCTCCCGCGGCCACACCCCGAGCGGCCCGGCGGGAGCGCCCCGCACGAGCACGTGGTCGATGCCGGGTCCCGGCGGCGAGTAGCCGTCCAGCCGCGCGTCGCGCAGGTTCAGGTCGCCGGCGAGGACGACCGGCTCTCCCTCCCGAGCGCTCGCCTCGGCGAAGGAGCGCACGCGCTCGAGCTCGCTTCGCTGCACCGAACCGGCGCGCTCGTTGCTCAGGTGCGTGGTGGCGACGACGATGCCGTCCACCCGCACCGCCAGGCAGACTCGGCGCTCGACGCCCCCGTCGCTCACCTGGCGGGCGCCCAGCTCGACGAGCGTGCGCTCCGGCGCGGCGAGGATCGCGTTCGCCTGGCCGGCGAGCGCCGAGCGGACGAGCCCGTTGTGCACGCGTGTAAGCCAGCCGGCGAGCGCGGCCGGCCGCAGCCCGGGTCTGGCGACAGCCGCGGCGACCGCCATCCCGCTCCATGGGCTGAGCCGCGGCAGCGCCCACACGGGGAGCTCCTGCAAGCAGAGCACGTCCGGCCGGTCGCGCGTCGCCAGCTCGACCATCTCGCGCAGGTACGACCTGCGGCTCGGCGGGCTCGTGTTGCCGTGGAAGACGTTCCAGCTGCGGACGAGGAGCGTCACCCCGGCACTACTCTAGGCAGCCGTGGAGGTACTGCTCGCCGACCCACCCGCGTACACGCCGCCGTACGACCGCGCGCTCGCCGCGGCGCTCGCGCACGCCGGGGCAAGCGTCACGCTCCTCACGTCGCACTTCCGCTACGGCCCCGTTGCCCGGCCCGACGGCTACCGGGCACGCGAGACGCTCTACCCGCTCTCGAGCCGCCTGCGCGGCCGCGCGCGGACGCTCGTGCGCGCGCTCGAGCATCCGCTCGTGCTCGCGGCGCTCGCCGCCACGCGAGCCGACGTCGTCCACCTGCAGTGGAGCGCCGCCCCCGGGATCGACGCGTGGCTGCTGCGCGCGCGGGCGCCGATCGTGTTCACCGCGCACGATCTGCTGCCACGCCGCACTGGCCACCGCACGGGAGCGTGGCGGCGGCTGTTCGCGCGCTGCGCCCGCATCGTCGTGCACAGCGAGAACGGCCGCCGCACGCTCGCCGCCTTCGGCGTCCCCCCGTCCAAGCTGCGCGTCGTCCCGCATCCCGTCTTCCCCGCGGCCGTCGACCGGCGCGACGACGGCCGCACCGTGCTCGCGCTCGGCTCGATCCGGCCCTACAAGGGGCTGGACGATGCGATCACGGCCGTGCGCGGCGTCGCGGACGCGCGCCTGCTCGTCGCAGGGGACGCGCGCGGCCCGCTCGACCGCTACCGGCAGGCGGGCGGAGACGCCGTCGAGTGGCAGCTCGGCTGGCTGTCGCCCCCCGAGCTCGCGGGCGTGCTCGCCCGTGCGACCGTGGCCGTCTTCCCCTACCGCGCCGAGCTCGACCAGAGCGGAGCGCTGCTGCAGGCGCTGGGCGCGGGCCTGCCGGCGGTCGTCTACGACGTCGGCGGGCTGGGCGAGGTCGTGCGCGCCTACGAGGCGGGGCGCGTGGTGCCCCCCGGCGACGTGGCCGGGTTGACCCACGCGCTGCGCGAGCTGCTCTCCGACGAGGAGGCGCTCGCGGCCGCGCGCAGCGGCGCGGAGCGCGCGCGCGCGGAGCTGACGTGGGACCGGGCCGCGGCGGCGCACCTCGACCTCTACCGGGGGGTCGCCCGATGCTGAGGCGGCGCTCCCGCTTCGCCGAGCTCGTCGACCGCCAGCTGCGACTGTTCGCGGAGGACGAGACCGAGCTGATCGCGGAGGCGCAGGCGGCCGAGACGCGCTGGCGGCGCTCCGGCCGGGACGGCGCGGAGGACGCCTACGGCGACTGGCAGCTCGCCGCGGACGCGATCGCCGACCGCCTGCTCGACCTGCGCGAGGCCTACGCGGCCACCCTCGCAGAGGACGCCGCCGACGACTACCGGGCCTCCTTCACGCGTGCCGTGCGGCGTCGCTTCCCCGAGGCGGCGGGGCTGCTCGAGTGAGCGCGCCGCTGGAGGACTACGGCCTCGTCGGCGACCTGCACACGGCGGCGCTCGTCAGCCGCGACGGCTGCGTCGACTGGCTCTGCCTGCCCCGCTTCGACTCGGGGGCGTGCTTCGCCGCGCTGCTCGGAAACGCCGAGAACGGTCGCTGGACGATCCGGCCGGCCGGCGAGCTGCGCCGCACGAGCCGCTGCTACCGCGACGACACCCTCGTGCTCGAGACGGAGCTGGAGAGCGACGACGGCTGCGTCCGGCTCGTCGACTTCATGCCGCCACGCCGGCAGATGCCGCACCTGGTGCGCCTCGTCGAGGGCGTGCAGGGCCGCGTCGAGATGACGATGGACCTGACGCTCCGCTTCGACTACGGCTCGATCGTCCCCTGGGTGCGCCGGGTCGACAGCGCCCGCGTCGCGGTCGCGGGGCCCGACGCCGTGGTGCTGCGCACGCCGGTCGAGGTCGAGGGACGCGACCTCCACACCCTGGCCCGCTTCAGCGTCGGCCCGGGCGAGCGCGTGCCGTTCGTGCTCTCCTGGTTCCCGGCGCACGAGGAGGTGCCCGAGCCCGTCGACGCGCTCGACGCCCTCTCGGAGACCGAGCGCTTCTGGCGCGAGTGGGCCGGCGTCTGCACCGACGCGGTCGCCTGGCCCGAGGCCGTGCGGCGCTCCCTGGTCACGCTGAAGGCGCTCACGTACGCGCCCACGGGCGGGATCGTGGCGGCGCCGACGACCTCGCTGCCCGAGGCGATCGGCGGCGTCAGGAACTGGGACTACCGCTACTGCTGGCTGCGCGACGCGACGCTGACGCTGCTCGCGTTCCTGCGTGCCGGCTACGTGGAGGAGGCTCGCGCCTGGCGCGACTGGTTCCTGCGCGCCATCGCCGGCTCGCCCCAGGACCTGCAGATCATGTACGGGCTCGCCGGCGAGCGGCGGCTGACCGAGATCGAGCTCGACTGGCTCGACGGCTACGAGGGGTCGCGGCCGGTGCGGGTCGGCAACGCCGCCTGCGGCCAGTTCCAGCTCGACGTCTACGGCGAGGTGATCGACGCGCTGCACCAGTCACGCGTGCACGGGCTCGACCCGTCCGAGCAGGCGTGGACGATCTCGCAAGCGCTGCTCGGCTGGCTCGAG
>Ga0070741_10020297_pt1 | contig 10487 bp, 12 predicted proteins | sample Coa_R1_4_FD_66440 | JGI IMG/M metagenome (GOLD analysis project Ga0070741, IMG submission 66440) | Surface soil microbial communities from Centralia Pennsylvania, which are recovering from an underground coalmine fire - Coalmine... | ecosystem: Environmental > Terrestrial > Soil > Unclassified ... | reverse complement strand
TGCGTAGTGGCGCTTCTCGAACTCGGACTTGCCGAACTTCAGTTCCACGGCAGCCAACTTGCGCCGGAGCACTGGGACGAGGAAGTTCCCACTCCCACAAGCCGGCTCCAGAACGCGGGAGTCGATGCGCTCGGTCTCGGCCTTGACGAGGTCAAGCATCGCCTCGACCACCCATGCGGACGTAAAGACCTCCCCGTGGTCAGCGATCCGCTGCTTCGACTTCACCAACGACACTCCGTGAGGTTACTGCCGACCGCCGACAGGATGGGCGCGCCGCAGGCCCGCATGCTCCAATTCCGGCGATCGGCGGAGTGCCGGACAGCCGAGCGCGCACGCTGCCAAGTGTTGGCTCGACTCGGCCCTAGTGTCGTGAAGCGGTTGTAGCCTTGGCGCATGCCGATCGCCGTCTCGATGTGGCGAATCGAAGCTGGGAAGGCGGTGCCTGTCGAGCGAAGCGCGCTCGCGAATGAGCAGCTCCTCGAAGACATCCTCGAAGACGACATAAGCCTCCTTGGCCTTCCCACTCAACTGCTCGTCATCGGTCGTCAGGTGGTAACCGAGTACTCCGGTCGAGTCGATCTCCTCTGCGTCGATCAAGAGGGAACGCTTTACGTGGTCGAGATCAAGAAGGATCGCACCCCTCGGGAAGTCGTCGCGCAGGCCATGGACTACGGGTACTGGTTGCGGGATCTCGGCTACGAGGATGTGCGGGACATCTACGACCGGTATCGCCCAGGTGCTGACTTCGAGGAGGCGTTCAGGCAGGCGTTTCAGGAGGAGCCGCCAGAGACGATCAACGCAAATCATCAGCTCGTAATCGTGGCGAGCGCGCTCGACCCGGCAAGCGAACGCATCGTCACCTATGCACAGAGTCTCGGGGTACCCGTGAACGTGGTCTTCTTCCAGACCTTCCAGCACGACGGTGCTCAGCTCCTCACTCGCACATGGCTGATCGACCCCGTCGAGGAAACGGTCTCGCGTGCTTCTGGACAGACCAAGAAACAGAAAGCCCCCTGGAACGGCAAGGACTGGTACGTCAACTTCGGCGAGGGCGAGCACCGGAACTGGGAGGACGCTCGGAAGTACGGATACGTGTCAGCCGGGGGCGGCCCTTGGTACTCAGGGACGCTCAGGAACCTCCCTATCGGCGGTCGCGTCTTCGTGAACCTCGCGCCGAAGGGCTATGTCGGCGTCGGGGTCGTTTCGGGCGACGCAGTCCCGGCCCGCGAGTTCACGGTCACGCACGACGGGCAGGATGTTCGCCTACTCGATGTCCCGCACCACGCCCCTGGTCTCGCAGACAGAGCTGCGCTGGAAGACGAGGACACCGAGTGGATGGTTCCCGTGAGATGGATGAAAACCGTCTCGGTTGACCAGGCCATCACCTTCAAGGGCAAGTACGGGAACCAGAACCCTGTGACCAAGCTCCGTGACGCTCTTACGCGTGAAACGGTGCTTGAAAGACTGGGCCTTACCGATGAAGCACTCGATGAGAGTGGGGTCTCCTAACGCGCTGGCTGCGTAGCCTAAGCCACTGATGATCGGCAGCCACCGAGTGGTCGAAGACTGGATGGGCGAGGAGGTCGAGACTCTCGCTGACCTCCTGGGGCCGAACCTGCGTGCCGTGTGCGTCGGGATTAACCCAGCGCCGATCAGCGTAGAGCGTGGGCACTACTACCAGGGCACGCTCGGCCAGCGCCTGTGGGATCGACTGAGGCATGTGGGTCTGATCCCGTCCTCGTTCCAGGGCTGGGAGGATGACGCGGCGTTCGAGTGCGGCGTCGGCTTCACCGACATCGTCAAGCGCCCCACCCCGAGTGAACGAGAGATCAGGGCAGCGGAGTACGCACATGGTCGCCCGTTGCTCGCAGAGAAGCTCACGGCGGCAGCGCCCAGCATCGTGATCTTCACCTTCAAGAAGGTCGCTACGAAGTACTTCGGCGCTTTCCAGGGCAACGGGTTCGTGCCCGAGCTGGAGATAGCCAGTCGCCCAGTGTTCGTCATGCCCGGGCCGATGGAAAGCGTTACGACTGCGAGGCCAACCCTGGACGACCTCGCTGATCGATTGCAGTAGAAACAAAGCTGACCTCCCCCGGAAGAGGCTCAACACGGAGGGAGGTGCTGAGTACGCTCTGGGAGTGGGGAAGACCTTCGTGGCGAACTTCGAGCCGTGCTGCGACCGCGAGCCCGAGCTGCTCGGCTCAGCGATGTCTCGCTCTCGTGGGTTCGTTCAGGTCGCTCTCGCTCGATGCACGAGCTGCGAGCAGCACCAGTGGGGGACCAGGACGCAGCTCGACAGGCCCTGGGCCAACGGAGTGCAAGCCGGGATGTACCTGAACCGCCTGCGCGCTGACCTGCTGGCGCATCTCTACGGCTGAGCGGACTGCGGTACCGGCTCGACCCGCCGGAAGTAGATCCACCAGACCATGTCGAAGAGTTCGATGCGCGACCTCTTCGGCTCGATCTCCTCAAGCAACGGCCACACGGTTGCGTTCTCGGGCCGTGTCAGATCGTGCGCGATCCAGTCGAGCGCCTCCTTGATTCTCGGCACGGCCTTGATCGTGTCCATCAGCGATGGTCGCTCCGGCCAGAGCGGGTTCATGTAGGCACCGAAGATCGCCTGGTTGTCGAGGATCGGGATGAGCCCCGGTCGCTTCTTGTGGAGCGTCTTGGTCGCCACTGACGCACCGAGCCACGGCCAGCTCGTCATCGTCCCGATCAACTCCGCGACCTGCTGCCGCTCCTCGCTTGTCGTCTCCTCGAACGGCTTGTCGGGCAGCGAACCGAGATCGAGCGAAGCTCCGTTCCGGTAGACGGCCGTTGCAGCACGAGCAGCCACACGCGAGTTGATCAGCATCGTCACCGCCAGGTCTTCAACGAGAACCCGGTCTCTCGGTGTCACTGGCTCGTACTCCAGGTACAGCTGGCCCCAGTCCTTCTCGCGCTCTCGCCATTCGCGCAGAAGCGACTCGACATCGCTGACCTCGCGGTCGATCTTGCCTGCTCCGAAGATCAGATCCATCAGGGGAGCGGGAAGTCTAAGGTGCCAGCCTCATGGAGATCTTTCAGGACAACGACGAGGGATACCGCGACTGGATCTGGTCGAACTTGAGCGGCTATGTCGTCAACGCTCAGAGGGGCTCGAATCCCGGCGAGCCGATCCTTCACAAGGCAACGTGCGACACGATCACGCCGACTCCCGACCGTCAGTGGACGGTCGACTACATCAAGGTGTGCTCGACCGAGCGGTACGAGCTTGATGCATGGGCGAGATCCGTCGATCGACGGTTGACCGGCTGCACAGACTGCGATCCCTGACCGGCGGGGCGGGGCCTCCAGTACCACCCACGCGGCCGGAGTCCCATTCGTCAGGGGGGTGGCATCGTCGGGGCGGGCTCGTGCTGATCTCCTACCTGCGTGGTAGGCGGCGTGCCCGCGAGCTGGCTCTCTGAGCGGTCTCACGCTGACCGTGTCAGCACCGTGTCAGCGGGCCGAGCTGTTCGAGCCCGGCAGCGCGTCCCCGACCGCCCGGACGGAGGCACCGGCATCGGGGCTCGATCTTCTCCCCCGCCATGCACGGACATAGGGGCGTGAGGGAGCACCCAGGGCATCGACCAAGAAGCTGAGTGCCCCCCGCCCGCACCGAGCCGCATCGAAGCTGACCGCCGCACGACCCAGGAGGAGCAGGGAGACGGAGCTTCGGGGCTCAGACTGTCATGACGCCGTGGGGACAGGCCGTATATACCGCCTGCCTCCGTATATACCGTCGAGGAGGCCGCATGGCTGCGTTCTCTGGTGGGTTGTGTCCTTCGAGGCGTGGCACCAACACACGTACCGAACCGTTCTGACCGGCCTGCTGCCGTCACCGTGCTGTCTCGTACCTGGGCTCAGTCCGCGCTGGCTTCCGCGCTCAGTGCTGGGTTCGTTCCCCGGTGTCCTTCCGGGTTCCCCCTGCGTTCAGGGATCTCTCTGCGATGACGGTCAGTCGCTGGAGGGCCGGGATTCCGGCCGAGCCGCAGCTACCAGCGGGGCAGCCCACCAGGGCCGTTCTGAGAGCGTGCCGTCCGCGAGGAGACGGTCTACGAGCTGTCGAGCATCGGTCAGGGCCAGTAGCGCGTTGCGGAGCGTCTTCTTCTCCGAGGACGGGAGCTGCTCGCGCTGGGCCTGCTGAGCGGCGATCTCGCGGCGTGCTCGGCGGCGAGCTGCCATGTGTACATGAGCTGCCGTCAGGTCGTGCCCGAGCTGTGCCTGCTCCTCCTCGCTCTTGCTGTGGATCCAGCAGAGGTCGGTGCCTCGGATCGCCCACCGGCCGCACGGGTTGCCCCGCCGGTTGAACGCCGAGCACCCTCTCGCCTCGGGGTCGCGAGCGATCTTGAGAGCACCATGCTCAATCGCAGCCATGAGGGCTCACCCGTTTCCGATTCGTCGGGCTACTTCGCGTCAGCGTCGATCACGATGCGGCCGGAGGCGTCCTCCCAGACGTTCGCATTCGACCGCCTCTTTCGCCTCGGGGAAGTGACCGTCACCCCACCACCGCCGGGGCCACCGTAGCTGCGGGCGTACCGAACGACCTGACCGTCCGGCCTCTCCCGCTTCACCTCGTGGCGCTTGGCGTCCATCTCCGCGATGGCGTCCAGCTCCTCGTCGGAGTTGGGGAGGATCTCGCCTCGCTCTCGACGCTGATCCAGCCATGCCTGATGCAGCTCGTACTCCCTCGCCGTCATCGTCTTCTGCGGCGTGCCTCCGTCGAGGATCACGTCGGGGCCGGTCGGCTTCGGCGTGCTCCACTCGGCCTGACACATCGGGCAGTGACTAGCCGGGGCCGGTGGCTGACCGACGAGTCTGCGCGGACTGACCCAGCCGTGCTTGAAACACGAGGGCTGCTCCTTGGTCTCGTCGGCCTCAGGTCGGCCGTAGTGCTGGGCTGCTCTGCGGAGCTGTGCGTCTCGCACGAGCTGAGTACGAACGTCCTCGTCCGTGGGCAGGACGACGTTCTCGTTGCGCTGGAGCTGCGCCAGGTCGATGGGCTGGACGACTGGGGTCTCATCGTCGTCCCAGCGGGCGTCATCGTCGCGCCGGACGGCCAGAGTCGCGAGCCGATGCCGGAGCTTGACGGGGAGCTTCACAGCCCTATCTCCGAGGCACGCTCGCGCTTCTCCTGCTCCTGCTTCGCCCGCTCGCGCTTCGCCATCTCTGCATGTAGGTCGAGGGGCTTCCCGTCCTTCGTCGTCCACGCGGTCTTGCCGCGAGTCGAGCTTGGATCGTCCGCGAGCATCGCTCGCTGGAGCGCGGCCTGGCGCTGCTCGGGGGTGAGCTGCTTGACCGATGCCTGCCGATCCTTCGCCTGAGCACGGGCGATGACACTCGCGCCGAACTCGGCGTCGTCCTGAATCCCGAACTTCGGGCGCGGTGTGAGCGGCACCAGTTCGCCAGCGTCATTGACTCGTTCGAGGCCGTCCGACACCGAACGCGAGCCGGGGGCATCCCACAAGCTCTGCTTGAACCTGGCGAGCCTCGCCTGCGCGTCCGCCTCTTCGACGGAGGCGTCCACGATCTTGAGCCCCGCTTCGAGCTGCCGGGGATCGCTGATGTCCGCGCCGATGGCTTCGAGGGCCTGACGGTCGGCCTCCCAGTGCGCGATACGTGCCTCCGCTGTCGGGAGGTGCCCGTAGCGGGCGTCGAGCACGGCCGCGATCTCGCCTTCGATCCGAGCCTGGAGACCCTGCACCTTCGCGTCGGCCTCGAAGAACGACAGGTGGTTGTCGTACTCGGAAAGGATCTCATCGAGCATGTCGCTGGGGAGCTGCACGTCGTCCGTGATGTCCTCTCCCATCAGCTCGAACTCGGCCACGGCCTGCTCATCGAGCACCGACCGAAACTCCGCGAACGCAGAGGGTGAGCCCTGGCGCAGCTCGGCAATCGCGATGAGCTGATCCTCGCTCAGATCGTCCACGTCGAACACGTCGAGCGGGCCGATGGCGTCGAGAGCGCGCCTGGTCGCCAGCTCGTCACGGTCGGCTGCGAGCTGCTGCTCTTCGAGCTGCGCCTGCCGCATCGCTTCGCGCACGTCTGGGGTGATGGTCGGCCTCGGGGCCGGGGGCTCGCTCGGAAGCGTCAGGCCGTCCACCGTCGAGGTGGACAACTCCGGGCTGAGCACGCTGGCGCGGATCGCGGCTGCGCTGTCGAGCGCGGGGTCGCTCGGAGCCGGAGCACCGGGAGCGGATGCCGCCGGGGTGTTCTCGGTTGAGGCTGCCTCGCCCTTCTTGGCGAGCTGCTGTGCGACGTGGGCACCGAAGTCCACGTTGGGGTCGATGATCTCAGACATGGTTGAACCCTCCTGGGGTGTCTGGGTTGGTCTCCAGCCCTTCGTGGACTGGGACGAGAGGTGGTGATGCAGGGAGCGCGGGAGGCGCTACGTCGGGAACGGCGGCGACACGGGCCTGGACGCCTTCGCGCCACTCGGCCTTCCCGACTGCCTCCTCCAGTGTGTTGCCTACTGCGACAGCGGGTGAGCCGATGTCGAGGTGCTTCACGAGCCGGACGCCTCTTCGCGAGCGAGGATCGCTCGTCCAGCCGAGGCCGGTCAGACGATGCAGGCGCTGGTCAAGATCGTCCGGCTCAGGCATCGCGTCCTGGCGTCAGGTCGAGGTAGTCAGTGTCGGCTGCCTCGTCCACCGGCTGTGTGTACTCATGGCCGGGATGTGACTCGTCGGGTGGGGCCTTCGCCGCCACGACGTTGCCGTGCGAAGACCTGACGTGGTCGGGGTAGGCGTCCAGGCGCTGATCGAGCGCGAGGGCATCCTCGACTGCGTGACCGAGATCGCGGCCGACCGCGTTCACGGCCTTCCCCGCGATGATCTTTTCGAGGACGGTCTTGTCGTTGTCGGTGTGGACGACGATCCAGCCGTCGGGGAGCTGTACGTCAGACATGAGTCTTGGTCTCCTTGGTGATGGTCTGTCCTGCCGACAGCCGCGAGGCGTGCTCCTCTTCACGGCCGAAGTCGTCGCGCTCACAGCGGTAGATGTCCATGAGGAACGACACGCGCTCGTCGGTCTCGATCATCGTCCTGAGAGCAGCCGCCTCGCCGTGCGTGCCGCCGATCACTTCGAGGCGCAGGGGTGCCCCGATCTCAGCGACCAGGACGATGGCAGGGGCGACGGTGCGAACCTCCATCGACCGAACGGCTGCCGGAGTGTCGAGCACGTCTTCGGGCGTAAGTCGGTTCTCCCGCGTGAAGGTCGGACGGTCGGTCGGTGACGGTGTGGCATCGAACGTCCGTCGGGTGTGGTTCGGCTTCTTGCTCACGGTGATCTCAGCTCCTCGGCTGTTGACGTGGCGAAAGATGAAAGGGCTCCTTGCACAGCTCGTCGGAGCGGACGGCCTCGCAGCCTGTGGGCTGCTCAGCTCGTCAGCTCAACGACTCGCTGCTGTCCCCGTCCCAACCCCAAAGGACGGGGAGCACGAAGGTCATCGGCAAGACGGTCGGCCTTGTGGCCTCCCTGCCTCGACCTTCGCTGCTGCCTGCTGCGCCTCCCTCGCTCCCGGTCGCTCGGTCGGCTGGCTCCGCTAGCCTCCCTCGCTCCCTGGGTGAAAGACCCTATATAGACAGTGCCGCGTGAAACACGCCGCATGGTTGAACCAAATCGCGCTCCGTGCTCCTCAGACGAGGAGCACGAGACCGAGAGCCGTCAGTACTGCTCGGCCGCGTCCCGGCGGTACCGCCAAAGCGTTGCCGGGGAAGTGAACTGCGTGTAACCCATCGCCCGAAGCTCGGCCGACATCTGCCGGTACGTCTTGCCCTGGTTCTCCGGGGCGGCAACGAAGTCGCGCACGTCCTGCTCCTGGAACTCGGGATCCGTCGGAACTCCGGGCTCCGGGGCCAGGGCCTCGGCCATCTCCTCGATCACCTCGTCGGGGACGGGCGGGTCGAGCTGCCGGAGTGCTGCGACCGCTTCTTCCTCTCCCCCGACGGCGGCGATCTCGTGCCACACCGCAAGCATCTCCCTGAACTGCTCGACGGTGATGCCGTGCTCCCAGTGCAGTCGGAGGGCGAGCGCCATGACGACGGGGTCGGGGTCGGGCTCGAAGTCGTCGTGCCGGATCGCGATGCCGTTCGCCTTGCCGTAGGTCGCGGGCAGGACGGCGTCCTCCTCGTCAGGGTCGTACTTCGACAGCCCCTTCGTCCAGCTCCCGTTCGCTGCGTCGCTCAGCCGCTTATGCTCGTCCACGATCAGCCGAACGGTCGCGGCCGGATCGTCGGGGAAGGTGAACCTCGGACGCATCACGAGCGAGAGGAAGGCGCGGCCGAGATCGACTTCCTCAGCGCGTGCCCGGATCAGGCTCTCCTCTTTCGTCTCATCGGGCGGGGCATAGAGCTGCACGCTCCCGTGTGCCGCCTTGCCAAGGAGTTTGATCACCTCACCAGCCGGGTCAAGCTCGCCTGCCTGTCTCTTCGGCGGCGGGCCTTCGTAGATCAGCCTGCCGATGGGGCTCCCGTTCTTCTCGCGCTTCCACTCGCTCTCGTCGCCCAGCGAGGCGCGCAAGGCGGCAACCTTCTCCGGCTCGTTGCCGACGCCGTCCTTCCAGAGCTGCTGAGCGGTCTTGCCGATCTCGCTGAGCGAAACGTCAGGCCGATGCGTGTCCATGGCAGGCCCGCCTCCGTGCGGGCGAGTGCGAGCGGGAGGACGCGCCCGAAGGCACGTCCGCCGGAGTCCGCTCGCTGATGGCGACCCAGGAGGTACGCCGTCGCACGCCGAGGCCATGGGCGAGCCCTGGCGTCGTGATCTGTGAAAGGTGTTCGGTGCCCATGTCGCTGTCAGTGTAGCTGCGACTCTGGTCGCATCCTCACGAAAGCCCCTGCATACGGGCATGTTTTGTAACACCTCAAGTTGGGGTTGAGGTATGCGACCAGGGTGGCGGGTACCCTGCCGCGCCCAGTGCCCGAGACGACCCCCATCACCCCGACGCCCGCCGACTCTGGTCCATTCGGGCCGTGTCCCTCGTGCAAGCAGCGATGGACGCCTCTGGGTCAGCTCTGCCGCTACTGCTCCTCGAAGGAGCGCAGGTCGTGAGCACAGCCGCCTCCTTCGGCCCGTTCAGCCCGATGGCCGACGCGCTCCTCGACCGCGTGCGCCAGGTCGTGCGCGAGGAGATCGCAGCAGCTCAGCCGGTGTCGTCGGTGCAGAGCCCGTGGCTCGTTGTCGAGGGTGCGGCCGAGTACCTCGGGATGACCCCTGCGGCCGTGAGAGCCGCCGTGCGGCGCGGGCAGCTCCCCTTCGAGAAGACTCCCCTCGGGCAGCTCCGCTTCGACCGCTCGACCCTCGATGCCTGGGTGCGCGGTGAGGTGAAGTCGTGACCCCCAGTCTTGACGCTGACCTGAGTCGGTCCTACGATGCGCCCGACGAGACAACGGGCGGGCACCGCGCTAACGGCCCCGCCCCGGACACGGAAGGGGTGCTTCCATGTCAGCGCAGATCGTAGAAGAGCCCACTGCTCGTCCGAAGATCCGTGAGCGCGTCGGGCCGAACGTGTGGCGCGTGCTCTCGACGGGCAAGTACGAGTGGAAGGGCAGGGATGCCAGCGGCACGCAGCGGTCGAAGACCCTCGCCGCTCGCACGAAGGCCGAGGCGATCAAGGAGGCCCGCGCCTTCGGCGTGAAGGTTGACCGTGGCGAGACCGTCGAGCCTACCCGCATGACCGTCGCTGAGGTGGTGGCCGACTACCTGGCTGCCGCCGAGGGCAAGGTGGCGACGGGAGAAATGTCGAAACGGACGCTCGACCTGTACCGGCAGCGATGGGTCACGCATCTCGAACCAAGGATCGGCTGCACGCGGGTGCAGTCCCTCCAGGCTGCTCGGATCGGTTCCGTCCTGCGCGAGCTGCGCGAGTCGGGCCTGTCGTCCTGGACGCTGCACGGCATCCTGACCGCGCTCGGGGCGTTCATGCATCACGCGGTCGCGAGGGGCTGGATCATCGAGTCCCCGACGAAGAGGCTCGCTCGGGGGGAGCGCCCGAAGGGCCGGAACGCTCGCAAGGTGGTCGTGCTCGGGCCGGAGCAGATCGCGGACGTGATCGCGTGCGCGACCGAGAGGTGGCGTCCGCTCTTCACCGCTGCCGCTCACACGGGCGCTCGCGTGTCGGAGCTGCTCGCGTTGACCTGGGCGGACATCGACTGGGAAGCGAACAGCATCAGCATCGACAAGCAGCTCGGCCGCAACGGTCAGATCGTCCCGAGGCCGAAGTCGGAGCGCGGTGTGCGGAGGGTCGGCATGAGCCCCGAGTTGAAGCGCGTCCTCCGCAAGCATCAGGTCGGGAGCGGGAAGCGCCAGGGCTTCGTCTTCGCCTGCGAGTCGGGAAGCCCGCCGTCGTACCACAACGCGAGGAAGGCTCTCGCTCGGGCGGTGAAGGCCGCAGGGATCACCTTCGACAAGGAGACCGAGCGCGTGAGTTTCCACTGCCTCAGACACGGCGCTGTCTCTGCCCTGAT
>Ga0070741_10020296_pt1 | contig 10487 bp, 7 predicted proteins | sample Coa_R1_4_FD_66440 | JGI IMG/M metagenome (GOLD analysis project Ga0070741, IMG submission 66440) | Surface soil microbial communities from Centralia Pennsylvania, which are recovering from an underground coalmine fire - Coalmine... | ecosystem: Environmental > Terrestrial > Soil > Unclassified ... | reverse complement strand
GGGGCGCGGTGGGGGTGCCGGTGGCGTAGTTGAAGCCGCAGACCTCGCAGAAGGCGCCGGGTGACTTCGGGGAGCCGCATTGGGGGCACGCCTCGGCCGAGCCCGAGCCCGAGCCCGAGCCCGAGCCCGAGGCCGAGCCCGAGGCTGAGGCCGAGGCTGAGACCGAGCCGGACGAACCCGCGGCTGGCGCGGACGAACCCGTGGCGGGCGCGGCGGAACCGGCGGCGGTGGCGGACGGTGCCGCGCCGATGCGCATGCCGCAGATGTCGCAGTAGTCGTCGCTCAGCGAGTCGTGCCCGTCCGGACAGATAGCCATTACGCCTGCTCTTTCCGCACCCGCACGGTCTTGGTGGATCTGGTATCCAGCGCCATCTCGTCCGCGTCGGCGACCGCCTTCTTGAGCCGCACGGTCCCGGTGGCGGCGTCCATCACGTCGACGACCTTCGCCAGCAGCTTCGCGGTGTCCTCGTTGCCGGACTTGCTGGCGAGCGCGACGGCGCGGCCGAGCTTGGCGGTCGCGGTTTCCTCGTCGCCCTGCTTGCGGGCCTCCAGACCATCCTGGATCAGCCCGGCCATCTCGGCCTGCCCGGTGTAGTGCGCGACCCGCGCGTTGAGCTTGGTGGACAGCTCCGCGTTGTCGGTCCAGACCGCGCGGACGAGCCCCTGCCCCAGCACCTCGGACCCGGACGCCGACGATGCCACCAAGCTCACCCGCGCGGCCAGCATCTCCTGCCCCACACCGGCCGGGTTAACCATCACGCACACGTGGTAGTCCCGGCTCTCTCCCGGAGCCCATGCGCCCGTCGGGTAGTCCCCTGCCTGCGGGCCGGTCTGGGTGCGCCGCCCGGTCAGGTCCACGACCTCGGGCGCGACCTGCTTCACGAACTGGATCACCGCGCTCTGCGGCGTCCACACCCGCAGCGACACGTCGGCGACCTGCTTGCCCATCGCGTTTTCCATCATCGCGGTGAAGTCCGCGGCCAGCCCAGCCGGGTCGGGGATGATGTCCACGGTGCCGAGCAGCGCGGTGGAGACCTTGCGCAGTTCGGCGACCTCCCAGTCGGTGCCGACGCCGCGGCAGTCGCAGCTGAACAGGCCCTCGCACCGGTGGATCGCGGCGGCGAGCTGCTCCGCGGTCTCGTGCTGGTTCTTGCCGTCGGTCAGCAGGATCGCGTGACGCAGCTGCGCGGGATAGGTCTCGAAGATCGCGCAGGCTTGCCGGAGCCACTGTCCGATGGCCGTGCCGCCGGTTGCCCGCAGGCTCGACGCGGCACGCTTGGCTTCCGCGCGGGTCGCGTCGCTCGCGATGGCCATCGTCCCGTTCGAGGGGTACACCGGCCACGACTGGCTGGTGCCGGCTACCACGGCGAACGCGGTGCCGTCATGCAGCACGTCGATCGCCGCGGCCACCGCCGACCTGGCCGAGGCCATCTTCGTCTGCGGCACGTCCATCGACCCGGAACAGTCCACGATGATGATCTCGGCCGCCGGCGTGTCGCTGACCGGGAGCGCCGTATCGCTGTCCGCGGAGGTCACCGTCACGACCGCGTCGACGGTCCGTCCGCCTTCTGGCAAGTACTGGTTCTGGTCGATGTCGACGGTGAACCCGGACTCACTCATGTATCTGACTCCTCAACGGGAACGGAACGAGTACCACGGTGATGTTGTCCATGCCTCCGGCCTCCAGCGCAAACTTCACCAGCTCGCCGGCCACGCCGAGCGGGTCCGTCAAAGCCGCCGGCATCGCGCGCTCGGCGAGGCCGCCGGCTTCGGGCAGGTAGTTCCACAGGCCGTCGGTGCACAACAGCACCGCGCCGGGACCGGGCGGGGTGAACGTGAGGACGTGTGCCTCCGGCTCCGGGATGTCCGCGCCGAGCCACCGGGTGATCACGTGCGCCTGCGGCACGGTCATCGCGGCGGCCTCGTCGAGCAGGCCGGAGCTGACCATCTCCTGGGCCAGGGAATCGTCGGTGGTGAGCCGCTGGGAATCGCCGGCGGCCAGCCAGTAGGCGCGGCTGTCTCCGAGCCAGCAGACGGTGACGGCCTCGGCGGTGACGATCGCGGACACATAGGTAGCCGAGGGAGCACCGCCCGGCCCGGCCAGCGCGACGAGGTCGGCCGCGGCGACGCGCACCGCGTCAAGCGAGGTCTCCGCGAGGTCGTCGCCCGAGCGCACCCCGTCAAGCAGCACCCGGATGCCCGCCTGGGTGCCGGCCAGCGACGCCTCGTCCGGCCGGGGCGAACTGGACACGCCGTCGCTCACCACCGCGATCGCCGCGGATCCGGACGGGGTTTCCGCGGTGGCCAGCGCCATCGCGTCCTCGTTGCGCGAGTGCCGCGATCCGCGATCGGTCACGCCGGCCAGCAGACCGAGGTCGAGTTCGACGTGGTCGCGCCCGGTCGGCACCTTCCGGCCGCAGTTCTCGCAGTAGCCGTCCGGGGTGACCGCGACCGGCTGCGGCACCGAGGGGTCCACCGAGCAGACCGGGCAGGCGGGCGTGAAGTCCGGTGCGCCGGTGCTCACCAGGGCGGGCGCGAGCTCGGTCCCGCACGCTTCGCAGAACGCGTCACCGGACTCGGTCGGCTGCCCGCAGGACGGGCACGCGGCCACCGTCTCGGACGTGCTCACGTCCACGTCCTCGGACGGACCGCGTTCGCCATGTCGACCAGTTCGATCCGGCGCTCGCGGTCCTGGGTGAGCCGGGCCAGCGCCCGGTAGCCCTTCTCCAGGCCGAACCGCAGCGCGCGCTCGTTCGGTTCACAGCCCAGGATCAGCCCGTCGGCCGGCGGCCGACGGGAACGGGGGGCAGGCGGCGGCGCCGAGGACGAGGTGACCCATGCCAGCGCGGCGCGCAGCACCTCCACGGTGAGCTCCTGGCGGCGGGCCTCGTCCAGTACGAGCCTGCCCAGCCTGCCGTCCGCGGCCCGCAGGTCGTCGGCGCTGACGACCTGCGGGCCGCCGGTGCCGGGCCCGGCGCCGGCGGCTGGCGAGACCAGGATCCGTACCGCGGCGATCTGGGCCGCCGCGTGATGGATGGACGCGTCCGGCACGCCGGCCAGCGCGGCGATCGCGCCTGGCCGGTCGCCGGCCGCCAGGCACGCCCGGGCCAGGCCGAACGCCGCGCTGATGTAGCCATGGTCCACCGTCCACACCAGGCGGAAGTACCGGCCGGCCGTGGCCATGTCCCCGGCCGCCTCCGCGGCGAAGGCGAGCGCGAGCTTAGGCGCCAGCTCGCCGGGCAGCTCGTCGTAGACCGCGCCGAACGCGCCCTGCGCGCCGGCCGGGTTGCCGGCCAGCAGCAGCCGCAGCCCGTCGTACCAGGCGATCCGCCAGTCGATCGGATCCTCCGCCGCCAGGTCGGCGAGCACGCGGCCGGCCTGTTCGGCCTCCCCCGCGTCGAGCAGCGACCGGGCCAGCGCCAGCCTGGTTTCCGCCGACCGCGCCACCTCAGGCGGCACCGCCGCGGCGCCCGCGACCGCTCCGGACAGCGCGGCGACCCGCTGCACGGGATCGAGCCCGGCGAACGTGGCGAGAAAGCCGGCCGCCGGATCGGACCGGTCCACCTGCGGCATCGGCAAGCCCGCGATGATCTCCGCAGCCGCGGGCGCGGTCAGCGCAACCACCGCGGAGCCGGCCAGTGAGACGGCCGGTGTCACACCGATCGCCGCGAGCTCGACGCTGAACACCGTGGAGAATGCCGACCGCGCGGTGCCATCCGCGACCGCGAGCACCTCGCGCAGCACGCCGGTGAGCTGTTCGGCCATCTCCCCCGCCGAGCCGAACCGGCGGTCCGGGTCCGCGTTTGTGGCCCGGCGCAGCAGCCGGGCGAACGACTCCTGTTCGGCCAGCAGTTGCACGCCGTCGGGCAGGGTGAACTTGTACTGGCCCTGGTACCCGTTGAACTCGAACGTCATCACCGCGAGCGCGCGGCCCACGGTGAACAGATCCGAGGACACCGACGGTCCTTCGGTCTCGATCTCCGGCGCTTGATAGCCGACCGTGCCGTAGATCGCGCCGTCGCCGTCGACGGTGCGCACGCCGCCCATGTCGATGAGCTTGAGCTGCTCTTCGGTCTGGATCACGTTGTCCGGCTTGAAGTCGCAGTACACCAGGCCGCGGTCGTGCAGGTAACCCAGCGCGGGCAGCACCTCGATCGCGTAGGCGATGGCGTGCGCCACCGGTACCGGCCCGGGTCGCCTGATGTCCTTCAGCGACTTGCCGCCGACGTACTCCATCACAATGTAACCGGCGCCTTGATGCTGCACGAAGTTGTAGATGCGGACGATGTTGGGGTGCTCCACCTGGGCGAGGAACTGGCGTTCCGCGACCGCGGCCTCCATCGCGTCCGCGTCACCGGTGTTGAGCAGGCCCTTCAGCACCACCCACCGGTCGCTGACGTTGTGGTCCTTGGCCAGGTAGATCCAGCCGAGGCCGCCGAAGGCCAGGCAGCCGAGCACCTCGTACTGGCCGGATACCAGGTCGCCGGGCGCCAGCTTCGGGGAGAACGAGAACTGGGTGCCGCAGTTGCGGCAGAATCCGTCGGTCAGCCCCGCCTTGCCGTCCCGGCCGCGACCCACCGGCTGCCCGCAGTTGCCGCAGTACCGGCGGTTCTCCGGAACCTGCGGATCCGCGAGCACCGCGGTGGCCGGATCCCGGTACGGCACGGGCGGGATGTCGACCAGGCCGGCGCCGAGCCGGCCGCGCGACGAGCGGCCGCTGGACCGGCGCGAGCCGCGCCGCGAACCCCTGCTGCCGCGGGCCGAACCCAGCGATGACACAGACGAAGACGGCGACAAAGACGGGACAGAGGGGAACGATGGGGCGGAGGTGGTTCCTGAGGCGCTGTAACTGGGCGCCGAACCCGCTGAACCCGCTGAACCCGCCGAACCCGTCGCGGCCGGTACCGGGGCTGGCGTCGCGGCCAGGCCGCAGACGCCGCAGTAGCCGTCCTCGATCGCTCCCCCGCAGCTGGTGCACGTGTTCATAACCGTCGCGCTCCTATCGCAAGCACGGCCTGCTGATAATTCTTCACCGCGGCCGCCGCGGCGGCCAAGTCGCACGGCGCCGTCCAGAGCATGCCCCTGGCCTGCTCATACAGTCCAGTGAGCGGCCCGTCTTCGGCAGCCCCCAGGCGCGCGGCCTTCGCCTTGTACGCGTCGAGCAGACCCCGCAGCTCGTCGCGCCGGCCCAGGAGAGTCACCACCGTACGTTCGGCCTCCTGGAATTTCGCCGTCTCGGACGCGAGCTCGCGCTCCAGCAGATCCAGCTCGGAGCCGAGCCTGGTCCAGCGGCCGCTCTGCAGCAGCGCGTCCAGGCGGGCCAGCCGGGCCGCCGGGTCGGCCGTGAAGTCGGGCACCGGCGGGACGCCGGTGACCCGGATGACGACGCGCTCGTAGGCGGCCATCGCGTCGGCGCGAGCCGCGCGGGCCTCGTCGGCGAGGCCGCGCGCCGCGGCCACCCGCTGCCCCGCGCCGGTCCGGAGCTTGGCCAGCTCTTCGGCCCTGGCCCGGAGCGCGGCGGCACGGTCGTTGAGCCGATTCGCGGTCGCCACCTGCGCGCCCAGCGGGTCGGCGTTCAGCGCCGCGCGCTGCGCGTCCAGTTCGGTGCGCAGCTGGGCGCGCTCGGTGGCCAGCCCTTCGTCATCGGAGCCGGCCAGCGTGCCCGCCTGCGTCAGGTCGGCGGCTGCGGCGTCCAGCGGCGCGGCAACCGTGTTCCACGCCTGTTCCGCGGCCGTCACGACGCCGGTAACCTCGGCGAACGCGTCCCGCATGCGGGCCACCGCGGTGGCCAGCGAGAGCGTGTCCCGGCCCGTGTCGGCCAGGTCGCGCCGGGACAGCGGCGTCTGCGCGCGGGTGACCTGCACCGACGGGAGCGTGAGCAGCGAGGTGATCTCGGTCAGCTCCTTCTGGCCCAGACGGCCCGCCGCCAGCGCCACCACCCGGTCGACCACTCCCGAGTACGTCGCGTACGTGTCCCACAGCGCCGCCAGCGTCGCCGATGCCTTGTCCCACCGGTCCTTGCTGACGCCGGTGAGCTGCGCGCCCGCCAGCAGCCGCTTGCCGAAGCTGCCGTCCAGGTCGAGCAAGTTCGCCTGGATCGTCTCGCGCTCCGCGCTGGCCTTCGCGGCCGCGTCGGCGGCCTGCTGGCGGTTCATCGTGATCATTGGTACTCCGCCAGGCGGCGGGACAGGCCCCGCACGCAGCCGCCGGCCATCACCAGCGCCAGCACGATCACGCCGATCTCAAGGCCGCCGAACGCGTCGCTGCTCGCCGTCGCGTTCGACCTGAACACGGCCTGGTCCGCGGCGATCGCGGTGCTCAGGTCCGCCTGGAACCGGCCGAACGCCGTGGCAGCGCTGCCCGGTCCGGTACCGATGGCCAGCTGAGTCTCCGCGCCATAGCTGGCGGCGGTGTCCAGCACGTGCAGTTGCTGGTTGACGGCGAACCAGTTCTTGGCGGCGTGGCCGGCGTCGGCGATCAGCCGCGCGTCAGCGGGCGTGCTCGCCGCGGACGCGCTGGCGAGCTGGGTGTTCAGCATGCCCTGGATCGTGTGGATGTCGCCCTGGAACCCGGCGTCGCCGGTATGCGAGATCAGGTTCAGTGCCTCGTCGCCCCTGGCTTGCAGCGCGCCGATGTCGGCCTGGGCCAGCGTCTCAGCCGGCCCCGAACCGTGCTGAGTGGCCTGGAGCAGGTCGGCGCGGCCGACAAGCAGCGCGACGGCCAGCCAGACCAGCGCGGCCGTGCCGGCCACCGTGGCGACGAGCATCCCGCGGTTGACGCGGCGCCTGGTCCGGCTCGACAGCCAGCGCTGGGCACGGAATCCGATCAGCCCGGCCAGTAGGCCCGCCGCGATCGCGACGAGCGCCAGCGGCAGCCCGGTGGCCGTCGCGCTGGCGGCGGTGAGCTGGGAATTCTCCTGGTCGTAGACGGCGCGGGCGGCGGGCAGCAGGACCAGGTGCATCTCTTCGGAGGCCACCTCGGCGAACGAGCCGCCGGCCGGCAGGCTCTCGGAGTCGTACACCTGACCCTCCGAGACGTAGCCGGTGTACACCGGCAGTGCGGCGTCGAGCGTGGCCAGGCTGGACGCGATCGGCGAGCTTGGGCCGCTGGCCGCCGTCGCGATGCGCAGGTCAGCGGCGACGGTGGCGATATCGTTGCCGTACCTGACGCGGTCCGCGGGCGGCTGCTGCTGGCCGTGCAGGTACCCGGTGGAGATCGTCACGTCGGCGTCGGCGAGCGACTGGTAGATCTGCTGCGCGTCCAGGCTGAGGGGCTCGCTGGTGTTCACCACCTGCGTGGCCGCGGCGGCGTGCTGGGCCACGGTAACCGCGGCCAGCGCGCCCCAGGCGAGCGCCAGCGCGGTCAGTACGACCAGCAGCGATCTGATTACCCCCGGCGTGCTACGGCCTGTCCTGGCCATCCGTGCTCCCGTCGCGCCAGTCTCGCCGTGACGGCGATATTCCGGTGCTTCCGGGACTAGTTAACACTAATCGCCGAGTATTTTGCGCGACGGGGGCGAGGCAGGTATTAGCACCGGTCAGATGCCCCCTTTCTTGCCGGTCAGGTGCCTCGCGGCGGGGCCTGGCAGACCCGTCAGCTGCCGTACTGGGCAGGCGGCGGCGCGGGCACCGGATTGCCGATCCAGTGGGCATAGCTGGCCGCCCACTGGCCGTCGGTACGCAGCTGCTGGAGCACCCCGTTCACGAACGCGACGAAGTCCGGATGCTGCTTGGCGATCGCAAGACCGTACGGCTCGTCGGTGAGCCGCGGGCCGATCAGCTTGGTGAACGGATCCTGTGCCGCGAGCCCGTCCAGGATCGTGTCGTCGGTGGAGATCGCCGCTACCTGATCCTGCTGGAGCATGACCAGGCAGTCCGTCCAGTACGGCACGGAGACCGGGATCGCGTTGGCCTTGGCGATCTCGCCGAGCGAGTCCGAGCCCTTGGTGGCGCAGACCTTCTGCCCGCGCAGCGCGGTGAGGCTGGTGGCGGTCGAGTTGGACTGCACCAGGACCCGCTGGGCCGCGTCGAAGTAGACGCTGGAGAAGTCCACCTGCTGAAGCCGCTCGCAGGTGATCGTCATCGTGTGCGCCACGATGTCCACCGAGCCGTTCCGGATGTCCCCGATCCGGTCGTTGTCGGAGATCGCCTTGAACTGGACCTTGCCCGGATCGCCGAAGATCGCCTTGGCGATCGCGTGGATCATGTCGATGTCGAATCCCTCGATCTGCTTGTCCAGCGGATTGAGGAAGCCGAAGTGGTACGTGCTCTGGTCCACGCCGGCGATCAGGTAGCCGCGGGCCTTGATCGTCGCCATGAACGAGCCGGCGGTAACCCGCGGCGGCCCGGACGGACGGATGCTGCTCGCCTTCTGATTGCAACTCGGCGCGGCGGACGACGCGACCGCGGGCCTGGCCGCTACCACGGCCGCGGGTTTGGCGACCCGGCCGGTGCTCGCGGCGTCGGCGGTGACCGCACCCAGCGCCACAGCCACAGCCACAGCCACAGCCACGGCCGCGGCAAGCGTCACCGCAGTGTGCGCCAAGCGACGCGGGGCGTTCACCGGTACTCCGCGAGCCGTCGGGTAAGCCCCCACGCGCAGCTCGCCACCATGGCGAGCGAAGCCACGATCATGCCGATCTCCAGTCCGGTGAACGCGTCCCGTCCGCTGTGCGCACTGGACGCGAAAACTGCCTGGTGCGCCGTGATGCCGGACTCCAGCGCGGTCGAGAGCGCGGCGAACCGCGTCGCGGAGTCGCCGCTGAGCGCCGAGTTGACCGCCGCCGGATGACCGCCGCCGGCGTCCTGTGCGCGCAGCGCGGCGTGCGCCGTGAACCAGGCCCGCGCGTCGTCCGTCACGGCCTGGCCGGACGGCGCCCCGGCCACCGCGGGGGCCGCCGCGACATCGGCCAGCAGCGTCCCGGTGCCCGGGCCCAGCAGGTCCTGCTGGGTCAGGAAGTTCCCCTGATACTGGTCGGTCCCGCTGTTGTCGATCAGCGTGAGGCTCTCGTCGGCGTGCGCCTGGAGCGCCGCGACGTCAGCGCGGGCGAACGCCTTGGCCGGCCCCGATCCGTACTGCTGCGCGTGCAGCAGGTCACCGCGGCCGATCACGAACGCGCTGGCCAGCCACACCAGCGACACGACCACGGCGGCCAGCGCGACGAGCAGGCCCGGGTTGAGCACCCGGTGGGTGTGCCGGGCCAGCCAGCGCGACGTGCGGAGCAGCACGTATCCGATGGCGAGCCCGATGAGGATCGCGATCACCATCAGCGGCAGGCCGGTCGCCTGCGCGCTGGCGCTGGTCAGCTGGGCGTCCTCGTTGGCGTAGATGTCGCTGGCCGCCGGGAGCATCTGGCGGCTCAGCAGGTCCGACGCCTGGCGCAGGTACGCCGCGCCGAGCGGCAGGCCCAGCCGGTTGTCCGCCCGGGCCGTTTCCACCACGCCGGCATAGACCGGCAGATCGGCGGACAGCTTCGTGAGATCGCCCTCGGTGCGGGCCGCGCCGATACCCACCATGGCGCTGGCCGCCTCGATCCGCTTCGCCGCAGCGGCCAGGTCTGCCTGGTAGCGCTGGCGGGCCGCCGCTGGCTCGAGACCGCCGCCAAGGAACGCGTTCGCCGCGGTGGCTTCCGCGTCCGACAGGCTCTGGTAGATCTGCTCGGCGTCGAGGCTGAGCGGCTCGCTCACCGCGACGACGTCGGCGGCCGCCGACGCGTGCTGCTCGGCGGTCAGCGCGGCGACCGCACCCCAGGCCAGGCTGAGGACTGCCAGCACGGCGAGCAGACCCCGCAACGCGTCAGGAGTCCTGCGCTCGCCCCCTCGTATGGCCTCCCGCGCGAGGGCGGCCGTGGCGCTCATAGACCGGAGGTTAACACTAGTGGTCGGGTATGTGGCGCTATGGGCGCCGGAAGGTCGGCGGATCCGGTCAGGAAGGTGTCCACCGCCGCGGCGGCGCTGCGTCCTTCGGCGATCGCCCACACGATCAGCGACTGGCCGCGGCCCATGTCACCGGCCACGAACACGCCGTTCACGGACGTCTGGAACGACTCGTCGCGGGCGACATTGCCACGGGCGTCGAAATCCACGCCGAGGTCAGTGAGCAGCCCCGGACGCTCCGCGCCAGTGAACCCCATCGCCAGCAGCACCAGGTCGGCGGGCAGCTCACGCTCGGTGCCTGGCACCGGCTCGAACCCGTCCACGTCGGCCAGCCGCAGCGCCCGCACGCGGCCGTCCGAGTCAGACAGGAACGAGGTGGTGGACACCGCGTACACCCGCTCGCCGCCCTCCTCGTGCGCGCTCGACACGCGGAAGATCATCGGGTACACCGGCCACGGCTGGTTCGCCGCCCGCGACGCCGGCGGGCGCGGCATGATTTCCAGCTGGGTGACCGACAGCGCACCCTGCCGGTGCGCGGTGCCCAGGCAGTCCGCGCCGGTGTCGCCGCCGCCGATGATCACCACGTGCTTGCCGCGGGCGTTGATCGGGGCC
>Ga0070741_10020295_pt1 | contig 10488 bp, 7 predicted proteins | sample Coa_R1_4_FD_66440 | JGI IMG/M metagenome (GOLD analysis project Ga0070741, IMG submission 66440) | Surface soil microbial communities from Centralia Pennsylvania, which are recovering from an underground coalmine fire - Coalmine... | ecosystem: Environmental > Terrestrial > Soil > Unclassified ... | reverse complement strand
GTCTGGGCGCGCGTCGAGAAACGGCGCGTGCAGCCGCGCTGGCGCCTGGCGTGGCCGATGTTCGCGCTCGGCGCTGCGTGCGCCACGCTGCTGGTGCTGCTGCTGGTGCCGCGCGATAGGCCCGACTCGCGCGCGCTGGTGATCGCCTCCGACGGCGTGCAGCGCACCGTCAAGCCGGGCGAGAAATTGCCGACGCTGAACGATCTGTCGCTGGTGGATCTGCACGGCGCCGGCCGCATGGTGGCGGGACCGGGCACGCTGGCGACGCTCGATCGATTGGGCGAAGGCGGCGCCGAGCTGCACCTCGAGCGCGGCAGCCTGCTCATGCACGTCACGCCGCGGCCGCAGCGCGCGCCGTTCCTGGTCAAGACCGCGCGCTTCACCGCCAAGGTGGTGGGCACGGTGCTGCGCGTGGTGGTGCACGCCGACGGCTCGGCGTCGCTCGCCGTGGGTCACGGCGCGGTCGAGCTCACGCCCGTCGCCGGCAAACCGGTGATGGTGCGATCCGGCGAGCGCTGGCCGGCGTCGGCCGCCGACGCGCCGTCGTCGGGCGAGCTGGATCGTTTGGGTGCGACCGATCTCGAAGGCGTGACCGCCGCGTCGTTCGCCCCGTCGCCGGCCGCCGCCGCGCCGACCTCGCCCGCCTGCTCAGGCGCGCTCGCGCCCGACGAGCGGCTGCGCTGCAACCTGGAGCTCGGCGACGAGAGCGATCCGCTCAAGGCCGAAGGCGCGCTCTACGAAGCCGGCTGGATCGCGATGCGCGATCTCGGCCAGCCCGCGCGCGCGCTCGCCATCTGGCAGAAGCAGCGCGCCCGTTTCCCGTCGGGCGTCTTGCGCCGCGAGGTGCACGCGTCGGTGATCGACGCGCTGGTCTCGCTGCACCGCTCGACGCGCGCGCGCGCCGAGATCGATTCGTACCTCGCCGCCGATCCGAACGGCCTGCGCGCGCCCGAGATGCACTTCGTGCGCGGCACGCTCCTGCGCGAGGCCGATCGCGGCTGCCGCCGCGCGCTGCGCGAGTTCAACCTCGCGCTCGAGCGTCCGTCGGAGCCGTGGGCGCGCAACGCGCGAATCGCGCGCGCGTCCTGCAAGCGCTAAGCTCCGCATCGTGAAGCACCGGCGAAGCGCCTTTTGGATCCCGGCGCTCGCGGCCGCGCTCGCGTGCGCCGCGTGGCTCGCCGACGCCGGCTGCCGCCGCACCGCGCTCGTCGGCAGCCTCGGCTGCGCCGGCGACACCGACTGCGCGCCGCCCTCGACGGTGTGCGGCCCCGACAACCGCTGCATCGACGGCTGCGTGCAGAATCCCGGCGCGTGCGTCGGCGGCTCGACGTGCGATCCCTCCGACGGCGAATGCTCGGGCGGCATGATCAACAACCCGTGCTCCGACGATCTCGACTGCGATCCGCCCGCCGTCGTGTGCCGCGTCTCGACGCACACCTGCGTCGCCGGCTGCACCGTCTCCGAAGGCTGCGCCGCCGGCTTCGCCTGCAACCCCGCCACCGGCCACTGCTGCGATCCCTCGGCCGCCGACTGCCCGCGTCCGCCCGACATGGCCGGCTTCTGCAACAGCGACTCCGAGTGCGTCGGCGCGCCGGTCAACATCTGCTCGGGCGGCGGCTGCGTCCCCGGCTGCGGCTCGACCGGCTGCACGCCGCCGCTGAGCTGCAACACCGTCACCGGCCACTGCGCCGAGGCGAGCTGCGCCGTCGACACCGACTGCGATCCCGGCTCCTACTGCACGCAGCTGGCGACGTGCAGCGTGCTCGCGTTCGGCGGGCCGATCGCCTGCGCCGGCGGCACCAAGGTCTCGTTCAAGTGCGCGCAGTCGACCTCGCCCGAGCTGTTCGCCGCGTGCGTCGGCGCGCCCGGCGCGGTCGGCTGCCCGTACTGCATCGACGGCTCGTGCTTCCACTCGGGGCTGTGCTCGTCGACCAACGACTGCCACCGCGAGGACACGTGCTCGAACGGCCTGTGCACCGCGCTCAAGCCGCCGTGCGCCACCACCGAGCCGCTGGCCGACGTGGCGTCGGGAAAATTCGCCGCCGGCAAGGAGCTGTGCGTCACCGGCACGATCACGTCGGCGAAGTCGGGCTTCGACGGCATGTCCGAGTTCCGCCTCGGCTCGACGCCGTTCCTCTACTTCGATCTCGAGGCGATGTACGTGCAGGCCGGCGTGCGCGTGCCGAGCGTCGGCGAGACCGTGACCGTGCACGGCACCGTGCGCTGGGACGCGGGCCACAACGACCGCGAGCTCCTGCCCGTCGACTGGGTCTCGCCCTAGCCGCGTTGATCGGGCGAACACCCGATTTATTGAAGGTCCGCTGTCGGCGCCGACATGCACTCGGGACGGAGGACGAATGCGCGCGCCCTGGCTCCTGCCGCTGTCGTTGTCATTGATGGCGGCCTGCAACGCCTCGAACCTCCACTTCGCCGGATCGGACGGCGGCAATTTGCCGCAGGACGGGGGCGGCGACCCGAACGCGCAGCTGCTCAAGTTCGGCGTCTTCGGCGACTGCCGCCCGGGCAGCCCCGACGACACCGCCAACTACCCGACCGCGGTGCTCACCAACATCTTCACCCAGATGCAGTCGAAGGGCGCGCAGTTCGCCGTCGGCACCGGCGACTACATGTTCGCGTCGTATCAAACCACCGTCGACGCGCAGGTCGCACTGCACCTGCAGGCGCAGGCCGCGTTCAAGGGCCCGGTGTACCGCGCGATGGGAAATCACGAGTGCACCGGCGCCACCGCGTCGAGCTGCCCGAACGGCAACGAGACGCCGAACGTGCGCGCGTTCATGGCGCAGCTCGCGCCGCCGAGCACGCCGGCGCCGTACTACCGCGTCGACGTCGAGACGCCGATGGGCAAGGCCAAGTTCCTGATGATCGCCGGCAACGCGTGGTCGCAGGCGCAGTCCGATTGGCTCTCGAAGCAGCTCGCCGATCCCACCGAGTACACCTTCGCGGTTCGCCACGTGCCGCCGGGCACCAGCGCGCCGGGCGTGAACGAGTCGGAGGCGCTGCTCGCCGCCGCGCCGTTCACCGTCGAGCTGCTCGGCCACGCGCACGAGTACCGCCGCGTCGACGCCAAGCACGTCATCTCCGGCAACGGCGGCGCGCCCTCGCGCGCGACCGAGATCGCCGGCTTCGGCTTCCTGCTCATCGAGCAGGAGGCGAACGGCAACCTCGCCGCCACCGAGTTCGACGAGACGACCGGCAACGCCATCGACACCTGGAAGCTCACGCCTACGGGCCAGACCACGAACTGAGCGCGCGGGAACGGCGCATGCACTCTCCGCGGGCCGGAGGGTGCCATGAGAAACTTTGCCGTAGCCGCAGTCCTGTTCGCGGCCGCCTGCTCGCATCAGCAGCGAGCGTCGACCTCGTCGGAGAACTTGAGCGCCGAGAACGCATCGGCCCAGCAGGCGACCGCGCAGCCGATCGCCGAGCAGCCGGTCGCGCAGCCGAGCACATCGCAGCCGATGGCCTCGCAGCCGATGGCCTCGCAGCCGACCGCCGCCGCCGAGCCGGTGCGCCACTTCCGCTGCGTGCCGTGCGCGTCGACGCAGCGTCAAAACGTCGCCGGCCACGAGAGCTGCCCGATCGTGCGCGTGCACTTCGCGTTCGACGACGATCAGCTCACCGACGCCGCCAAGGCGACGCTGGCGCGCAACTCCGAGTGCTTCCGCCGCGGCGCCACGCAGCTCTCCGTCGAGGGCAACGCCGACGAGCGCGGCACGCAGGCGTACAACCAGGCGCTCGGCGAGCGGCGCGCCAAGTCGGTGGTCAGCTACCTGCGCTCGCTCGGCGTGCCCAACGAGGATCTGCAGATCGTCAGCTACGGCGAGGATCACCCGCTGTGCCTCGGCCACACCGAGAGCTGCTGGCAGCAGAACCGCCGCGTCACGCTGCGCCCCGGCAACTTGAGCGCCTCGACGCCGCGCACCGTGCAGTAGCGCCCGGCGGGCGGCGGCCGGCTCAGCGCGATTCCAGCGACTGCACCGGCGCGCGATCGGTCGCCGCCGCGAACCAACCCGGCTCCGCGCGCAGCTCGGTGGCGAGCGGATACGGGCCCGGCTTGAGCGCGTTCAGCTCGGCCTCGCAGAGCTGCGACCACTCGTTGAACCACGACAGCTCGGTCGACTTGTTCAAGCACATCTTGAGCGCGTCCTCCGCCTTGTCGTCCAGCTCGGCGACGTGATTGCCCAGCTCGTCGCAGAACGCGTCGCGGAAGTACTGCTTCCAGTCGCTCGGCTTGACGCCCTCGGGCGGCGGCGGGGCGAGCGGCACCGGCGCCGCCTCGAGCTGCGCCGCGAACGTCTGAAAGAGCTGCCCGATGCGCGCCGCCGCGGCGATCGCCCAGTGCGCCTGCTTGAACAAGATCACGCTCTCGTAGGCGCGGCGCGACTGCTCGAGCTTCTGCGTCTTGGCTTCGAGCCACGCCGCCAGCCGCTTGCGCGACTCGGCGTCCTTCGCGCGCGCGCGGCCCTTCGCCCCCGGCGCGAACGCCAGCCCGTCGGGGAGCTGCATGGCCAGGAACTTCTCGTACTCCGCGTCGCCCTCGAGCATGCGCGCCTCGGCGGCGTAGAAGCTCATCTCGCGCACGCGCGCGTCGCGCTCGCTCTCGTCCTTGCCGGCGACCTTCTTGATCGCCGCGCCGTTTTGATACAGCTTGAGCGCCGCCGCGAAGTGCGCCTGCGCCGCCTTGGCGAGCGCCGGCTTGCGCTCGTGCAAAGCAATCGTCAAACCCGGTAAACACGTCTTGGCGTTCTTTTGCGCGCGCGCCGCGCGTCGATTGGGCCGCTTGATCTCGACGCACGCGCCGTTCGCGCCGTCGATGGGGCAGGCCGCGCGCCAGGCGATCTCGCCCAGCTTGACGTGCGCGATGAGCTGCCGGTCGACGCCGCCGCGCGCGCCCCATTCGCGCAAATACGCTTCCAGGTGTTGGCTCAATTTCGCCCAATCGCGCTCCTGCTCGAAGATCTGCCCCTCGCCGAACGCCACGCCCGCGGCGATATCGGTGAACTCCGAGCGCGGCCCGTAATTGCGAATGAACAGTTTGGTGTCTTCAATCGCCTTTTGACTTTCGCCGAGGCCGCGGCGGAAGAACGACGCGCGATACAGCGCCGTCGACGCCTCCTCCTCGCCGGGAAATCGCGTGGCGAACTGCTCGTAGTTCTCGGCCGCCGCCTCGAATGCGGCGATATCCTGGTAATTGCGTCCAATCATGTAAATCGATTTCTTGGCCAATCGCGAATCGGGCTTCGATTTGATTAGTTGCTGAAACGCGAGCACCGCCAATCCAATCATCTTGGCGCGCTGATAATCGATCGCGGCGTCATAGAGCATTTCATCGAGCTTGGGATCGTCGGGGAAATCGGTCGCCAGCTTTACATAGAGATCGCCGGCGGCTTTGTATTGGCGCGCGGCCTCCGCCGCCTCGGCGTCGGCGCGCCCGACGGCCACCTCGATGCCGCGGCAGCGCTGCGCGAAGTCGGCGTGCGTCGCCAGCGGCGGCAGCGGACACAGCTCGGCGACCGCCGCGCGCAATTCCGCCTTCTGCTCCTTTTGCGCGTAGCAATCGAACAATAGATTGGCCGCGAATACCGCCAATTCGTGCTCCGGATGGCGCAAAGCGATCTCGCGGAAAATCGGAATCGCTTCGTCGTAATGATCGAACTCGTAATAAACGAACGCCTTGTTGTATTGAATGCGGATCAATTCGGGCGAGTTTTTGACGTATTTAATGTAGTTATCGAACGCCGCGAGCATCTTGAGCCACGGCTCGGGGATCGCGCGCGGTTTGCCGTGCGCGCGCGCCTCGGCCGTCGCCGCCGCCGGTTTGTCGTCGAGCCGCAGGCAGGCCTTCCACGCCAGCACCGAGGCGAGCGCGGCGTCTTGCAGATACTTCGCGCTCGTGGACGAATCGAGCTTCACGACTTCCGAATAAACCGGCGCGGCCTCGCAATAGCGCCCGCTTTGACCGTCGAATCCCGCCAATCGATATAACAGCTCGCCGTAATAGAACAGCAGTGAATACCGATCCTTTTGATCGTGGAATTGATTCAAATAGGTTTTGTAGAGCGCGCCGGCCAGCTCAAAGGTCGATTGAACGCCGGTCTGCTGCGCCTCTTTGTGCCAGACGGTGGCCAGCTCGCGCAGCGTGTCGGCGGTGTGCTCGCGGCACTCGGCGACGGCGTCGGCCGGCACGCCGCGCACGCCGCGCAGCTTCGCGTAGACCGCCGCCAGCCGCTCGACCTCCCGCGCCGTCGCCGCCTGCGCGCGCGCGCCCGACGCCGACAGCGTGTTGCGTAAGACCTCCGATTGCCAGACACACAAGCGCGGCGAGGCGGGCGCGATGGCCATCAATTGGCGATACAGCTTTACCGCGTCCGAAAACTTTCCCTGCGAGTTATAAAGCTCGGCCAATTGCTCGAGCATCGCCGGCGCGGCGTTTTGCCCGATCTTTTGAAAGAACGGCCACGCGCGCTCGGGCGTGCCGACCTGCGCGTAGGCGCGCACCGCGTCCTTGCGCGCCTCGCGCTCGAGCGCCAATCGTCCCGACGAGCGCTGAATCACCGCCACGAACGTCCCCAGCGCCTGCTTGAACTCGCCGAGGTTGTAATGACACCAGCCCTTCTTATAGAGCGCATATCCGGCGAGCGGCGACTCTTCGTGCTCCATCACCTTTTCATAAAAGGCGATAGCGTTTTCAATGTCCTTATTATCGAAATAATATTCGCCGAACGCCAGGTACGCGTCGGGAACGAAGCGCGAGGTCGGGTGATCTTTGATCAGCCGTTTGTAATAGTTTCGCGCCGCCTCTTCCTTTTTTACCTGCATCAATAAATGGCCGAGATTGAAGAGCACCTCGTCCATTCGCTGATATTGCGGATATTGGTCGGGGTGATCGGCGACCGCGAGGTACTGCTTTACGGCGGCGAGCAGCGACGCGCGCTCCAGCCGCTCCTCGTCGGCCTGCTCGGCGGCGAGGCGCGCGGCCTCGGCGTCGCGGTGCGCGGCGCGCGCGTCGTAGATCGCCTGGTCGAGTTGGCGCGCGCGAAAGCGGTGATAGCGCTGCTGCTCGCCGTGCAGGTCGCCCAATTGAAACAGCAGCTCCGCCTTTTCGGGATCGTCATCGCGGGTGTTTTGAATCAATTTTCCGAGCAATTGAATCTGCGAATCGGTGACCGCGTGGACCTTGACGCCGACGGCGGAGAACACGTCCTCGGCGCGCAGCTCCGGCTGGCGCTTGTCGTCGCGCGCGCGCGGCGCGGGGTGGGTGAGCGGCGTCTCGCGCACGATCACGGCGGTCTCCTTCTTCGGCGGCGGAGGAGCGGCGTGCGCGGCGGAGGCGAGCGAGACGGCCAGGCCGGCCGAGAGGACGCGTTTGAACATGGTGGACTCCGAGTGAGTGGTGGCGCGGCGCGCGCGCGGACGCGGCGGCTCGTCGCGGCTCGAGAACAACAGCTCCGCGGCGGCGAGCGCGAGCAGCCGCGCGCGCGCCGACGGCGGCGTGGCCGCGAGATCCAGCGTCCGCACCGACGGCGCCCCGTCGGGCACGCGCACCCGCAGCTCGACCTCCCCGGCGACGCACGAAATGTGCAACAGCGCATCCGCCGGCGGCGGCGCCGCGCGCAGCTCCACGCCGATCAAATGCCGCAGCTCCGCGCGATCGAGATCGACGCAGCCGGAAAGATCGATCGTCTCGGCCGCGCGCGCCCGCACCGGCAGCGCGAGCACGACCACGACCACGAGCGCAATCTTAATCGTGGCCGTAGCCGTAGCCGTAGCCGTAGTCGTGAACGTGAACGGCCACGGCCACGTTCGGCTCATTCGATCCCGCCATGCCGCTTGACCGCCCCCAACCGATCGCCATGCGGCTGCTCCCGCAAATATTCGATCGCCCGCTCCCGCGCGCGCGCCGTATCGCCCGCGCGCGACCACGACTCGACCTCGCGCGCGAGCGCATCTCCCGCCAGCGCTCCCGACGGCGCGAGCGCGCGCGCCTGCGCGAACGCCTGCGCCGCCTCGCGCGGGCGGCCGAGCTCGTCGAGCAGCACGCGCCCGAGCGTGAACGCGGCCAGCGGCGCGCGCGGATCGTCGGGCCACGCGTCGGCGACGTGCGCGAGCGGCGCCAGCGCCTCGGCGGGATGGTGGCTCAGGCGCGCCACGTCGGCGGCGGCGAGCAACTCGGCGGGATCGTCGCGCAGCTTCGTGCCGGCGCGCGCCAGGGCGCGGAAGGCGCGATCGTAGTCGCCGTCGTCGGCGAGGCGGCGCCAGTCGGCGAGCGGCGGATCGGGCGGAAACAGCCCGCTCTGCCCGGCGCCGAGCTCGCTCGAGCCGGCCGGCCACTCGACGCGCACCCGGCCGCGCTCGACGGTGACGCGCGTGTGCGCGGCCAGCCGCTCGACGGTGAAGCGGGTGCCGAGCACCTCCACCGCCACGTCGCCGGCGTGCACGCGAAAGCGGCGCGCGGGATCGCGCACGACGTCGAACGTCGCGCCGCCGCGCTCGAGCTCGGCGGCGACGCGGCCCGGCTCGACGGCGCCGGCGCGCACCAAACTGCGCGCGTCGAGCGGCTGCGCGGTCGAGCCGTCGGCGAAGCGCACCAGCTCGATCGCCGGCGCGGCGAATTCCGGCGCACGTGGCGCGCGCGGCGCGTGCGTGAAGCGCCACGCGCCGGCCGCGACGGCGAGCGCGAGCGCCAGCGCCGACGCGACGCGCAGGCGATCGCGCCGGCGCCGGCGGCGATGCAGCCCGCGCTCGACCGCGCGCGCGCGCTCGTCGGGCCACGCCGGCTCGAGGTTGCGCGCGGCGCGCTCGACGCGGCGGGCGAGCGGGCTCACGGCTTCACCTCGTCGTCGAGCGCGCGGTCGAGCGCCGCCTGCGCCGCCGCCACGCGCCGCTTGGCCGTCGCCAGCGAGCAGCCGCAGATCTGCGCCACCGCGTCGAGCCGCTCGCCCTCGACGTGGCGCAAGGTCCACGCCAGCCGCTCCTTCACCGGCAGCTCGTCGAGCAGGCGATACACGCGCGCCAGCAGCGCCCGCTCGTCGGCCGGCACGCCCGGCGCCACCAGCGACGCGTAGTCGGGCGGGCGATCGAGCCCGACCCACGCGCGCAGCCGCCGCCGGCGCAGCTTGCGCGAGGCCACGCGCACCGTCACCGTCGCCAGCCAGCCCTTGATCGCCTCCGGCTCGCGCAGGCGCCCGAGCCCGCGCAGCGCCGCCAGGAAGACTTCCTGCACCACGTCGTCGATCTCGTCGTCGCGCCCGAGCAGCTTGAGCGCCACCGCCGCGACGTAGCGCGAATACCGTCGGAACGCGGACGCCAGCTCGTCGGTGGTTTGCTCCATGACCGGGACGAGCGTCGGACAGACGCCCAGCTGCGCGGGGGTGCGTTCCATCGGCTCTTCACCCCTCGGTGCGCGCGGCCGGAAAAAACGGCTCACTGGCTCACCCGGCCCAATGGGACTATTACGACGGGCGACGGCGAAAGCTTGCCCATCCGGCGCCGGCTGTGGCTAAACTGCGCGCCGTGGACGACATCAAGGGAGAGCTGGAGCAACTGAACGACGAGATCCTCGGCGCCACCGACGAGGTCTCGGCCGCGCTCGAGTCGGGCGAAGACCAGCGGCAGCTCGCCGCCGGCCGTCTCGTCGAGGAGCTGTCGCGCCGCTACAGCGCGTTCGTCGACAAGCTGCCCGCGGGCGAGCGCGAACGCGTCGAGCGCTCGCACGGCCGGCGCGTCACCGACCTGCGTCGCTCGGCGGCGCAGCTCACGCGCCGCTCGTCGGGCCAGGCGGTGGCGCGCGCCGTCGACGCCGGGTCGGTGCCGTTTCTGCTCACGCGCTCGCCGCCCAAGCAGACGCACACGCAGCCGCTCACCGTGCCGCGCGATCGCCCGCGCTACTCCGTCGGCGGTGAGGTCGAGGCGTGGTGCGGCAAGTGCGGCGGGCTGCGCGATCATCACATCGTGGCCATGGTCGGCGACGAGCCGAAGCAGGTGATCTGCCAGTCGTGCAACAGCCGCCACGGCTTTCGCACCGAGCCCGCGCGCAAGGCCGCGCCCGCGCCGGCGACGCTGGTCGAGAAGCGCGCCGTCGCCGCCGCCGATCGCGAGCAGGTGAAGAAGCAGGACGCCAAGCGCGCGCTGCAGAAGGAGCTGGCGGACGCCGTCGAGCCGCGGCCGTTCGATCCCAAGGGGCGCTACAAGGCGGGCGAGATCATCGTTCACCCCGAGCACGGGCGCGGCAAGATCGAGAACGTGCTCAAGTCGAGCCTGCTGGTGCGCTTCCTCGAGGGGCTGCGGCCGCTCGATCTGAGCTGAGCGCCGGGCCGAGCGCGTGAGCGGCGCCGCCGTCGAGATCCGCGGGCTCGACTTCGCCTACGCGGGCGGCGCGCCGGTGCTGCGCGGCCTGTCGCTTGCGATCGCCGAGGGCGAGCGCTGCCTGCTCGTCGGCGCCAACGGCAGCGGCAAGACCACGCTGCT
>Ga0070741_10020294_pt1 | contig 10489 bp, 6 predicted proteins | sample Coa_R1_4_FD_66440 | JGI IMG/M metagenome (GOLD analysis project Ga0070741, IMG submission 66440) | Surface soil microbial communities from Centralia Pennsylvania, which are recovering from an underground coalmine fire - Coalmine... | ecosystem: Environmental > Terrestrial > Soil > Unclassified ... | reverse complement strand
GTAATTCCCGCAACAGCCGGTCGGGCTGGAGGTATAACACCTCCTTAGGATGTAAGAGCTTTGTATCGGCAGTCGGATGGCTGTCATCAAACTCGACGCGGCTGGCGGGAGTAGCTCGTTCCTCTTCTTCCAAGAGGAACAGGAATACCGAATCCCCGGTCGCGATCTCGTCGCCGTGACGCAGCCACTGTTCTTTGACTGCCTCGCCATTGACCAGCGTCCCGTTCCGGCTATCAAGATCTTTGATTTGGAACCGCCCGTCTTCGCTCCTCAGCACGCAATGTTTGCGGGAAACCGACGGGTCAATGAGGGCAACAACGTTTGTTGGATCGCGGCCGATACTGGCTTCTCCGTCGGGCAACGGAATCGTGGAATCTTTTGAGGGTCCCGCAATCACCAGCAATCGTGGCCGCAATCAGGTCTCCGGTGTCCGTGCACAACTTCTTATCACAGTCGGCTTGCAATTGCATGCCCCGCCTCGGGAATTTTCCAATATCCGAACAGTTAGTCGACCTATCTGAACGGATAGCATCTTCCGCGGGTATCAGCGGTGCGATTCAACCCTCTTTCTCGCTGATTCCGCATGTAACTACCTGAGCGCTATTGGCTTGCGCGAAGGGCGGCATGGGCGCCGAGTCTCGGCGACAAGTTGGTAACCCGATTGCTTCTAATAAAAATGCGGATGCTCGGCAAAGCGATGGGGGAAGCGCTTTCGTGCAGTTCTCGCCGAGATCGCGGTCAGAAGTCTGGGGGACCCCCTCATCGGACTTCTGACCTTTTTTGTCTAACCATAGTTCTCCGACGCTTCAACCAATAACACTCAGGAGAAGTTTCGTCAGTCCATCCCACGGACTGGATTTGCCCAAGAAAAAACCGCCCACATTCGCGGGCGGCCCCTTCAGACCTCATCGACGAACTGTTGCTAAGGTGTGACAGTGAAGTTGCTCGAACTGTGACCCGTTCCGCCAGGAGCAGTTACTCCAATCGGCCCCGTCACAGCCCCCGAAGGAACCAGCGCATCTACCTGCTGATCGGTGATAACCGAGTAGCTGGTTGCTGCCACTCCCCCGAACGTCACGCCTGTAGCCCCGGTGAAGCTGTTTCCTGTGATCGTGACCGATGTTCCTACCGGACCGCTAGTCGGACTAAAACTGGTGATCGAAGGAATTACTTCGAATACTCCCACGCTCGCGGCCAATCCCCCTTTTGTCGTGACGGTGATTCTTGCGCCGGATTGCGCGCCCGCAGGAACCGTCGCAGTCAGCTGCGTATCAGAGTTGACGGTGAAGGGAGCGGTCTTTCCGCCGATGGCAACTCGTACCGTTTGTGTAAGGCTTATTCCGGTTATCGTGATCTTCGATCCGACGATCCCACTCGATGGACTGAAACTGCTGATCACCGGGAGAACGAGAAACCCGCGGTTGCTCGCCATAGAACCGGTGAAAGTAGTCACCGTAATGGCGCCCGTCAGAGCTCCGGTTGGAACCGTTGCGGTCATGTAGGTATCAGCGACATTTTTGAACGTTGCGGGTACCCCTCCAAACGAGACTCCTGTGGCGCCCGTAAAACCTTGCCCAAGTAGTTCGATCGTGGTTCCAACCTTTCCAGCCCAGTTCACAATCTTTACAAACGGAGCGAGTCCCACGTCGAGGCTATAAAAATAGCTGCCTCCAAGGGAGTTGCCGCTCGTGCTTCCATAAAACTTCCCGTTTGTGTGCTGCAGGAGTGGAATGGTAGGTGAAAATCCATCGGGACACCCAGACTGTGTGCACAGACTATAGAGGACGGTGACTTGGCCGGTTGTCGTGACTTTGTACATTGCGCCATCGTTGGCTGTGCCGCCATTCAGGGTTGTGCCATAGAGGTTTCCATCGCTGCCCAGAACTAAGCCTGACCGCGGATAAGCTCCATCGCTCGGATGCCCCGTGAAGCTGTGGAGCAATGTGTAGGTGCCTGTTGAAGTTATTTTGAAAATCGTGCCCAGGTTGTCGGTTCCACCTTCCCAGGTGACTCCGTAGAATGCGCCGTCACTTCCTTGGACGATTGCGCCGATCGGATCTGTTCCGTCACTCGGATATCCCGTGAAGTTGTGGAGTATGGTGACAACGCCTGCGGCGGTTGTCTTGTAGACCACACCCAACCCCTTGCTTCCGCCGGATAAAGCTGACCCATAGAAGTTGCCGTCAGTTCCTTGGACCGGAAGGTTCGGATCATTTCCGTTTGTGTAGTCGAAGTCCACTGGAACCGATTCTTTATACGGTGGAGCAACAGTGGGCACTAGCTTGAAGAACGCGCCGTAGTCGCCTCCATACTGTGTATTGCTCACTCCATAGAAATTGCCATCGAGCCCTTGCAGAACGGGGTACCACGGAGCGGCACCATCCGCATTATTGTCGAAGTTCCAGACAGTGGTGAGAGCCCCGTTGGGAGTGAGTTGAAAGACGGTTCCGGAACTGAGCGATCCTCCCCACTCTGTCGTGCCGTAAAGATTCCCGTCCTTCCCCAGGCTCAGGCCTCCCCAAGGCCCCGAACCGTCGGCACACTTAGCGAGGGAGCAGAAACTGTAAATTCGAGTGAAAGTTCCGGACGGCGTCATCTTAAAGGCGCTTCCGGCCGCATTGCTATTGTCATCGCCAATCGTGCCGTAGATATTGCCATCTCGTCCCTGAGTCAGGATCCCGGCGAGCCCAACTCCTGTATCGTTCCGAGTATCTTCGGGCCAAGTGTAGAGCTTTGTGTAGGTTTGCGCGCTAGCGGAAATTGCGAAAAATCCGGCCAAAACGAGGGCTGAAACTGCCAGCCCTCGCCTGAAAGTGAAAGTGCTTGCGATACTCATAAGCCTCCTCGGGTGATGTCTTTTCCCCAAACTGGCGAACCTGGAATTTAGTTCCCCGGGCGGAATCGCGATCTTTTGCTATACTCGGGGCGGTTTTCTGTGGCAACCGCACCCGAGCTATAGCGCCCGAGGTGCTGTTGGGTAGCTAGTTTGCACACTCCCCCGCTTCGTGTCTTGACGAACTTCTAAAGAACTCTAAAGAAAGCTAAGCCCATGATTCGGAACGATTCCGTAGAGGGAGTCCGTGACCCGTCTGCGCGCCTGTGGAAGTTCGCCAGTTGCGAGTTCGACGAGCTAAGGCGCGAATTGCGTGTGAATGGAAGTGCGGTTGACCTCGAAGCGAAGCCGCTGGAGGTACTCGCCCATCTTCTTCAACACGCCGGCGAAGTCGTCACCAAAGACGAAATCTTGGAATCCGTCTGGCCCGGGACGGCTGTCGTGGATGGATCACTTGCTACCGCCATCTCGAAGCTGCGCAAAGCTATTGGTGACGAAGAACAACTCACTATCCTGACGGTCCCTCGAACCGGATATCGTTTGGCCGTTCCAGTACAGAGTAAAGCCCTGAGTGGTGGGCTCTGGCCAGATCTGGGACTGAGAGTAGGAGATTCGGTCCCGGGCCGCGATCAATGGCGGCTCGTCAGGTCTCTGGAGTTCGCGGGCTCAAGTGAAGTCTGGATCGCTGAAAATCCCAAAACACATGAAATGCGGGTCTTCAAGTTCGCTTCCGACAGTACCGAATTGAAAGGCCTCAAGCGCGAAGTAACCCTGGCGCGTCTGCTGCGCGAGTCACTCGGGGACCGCCCAGACTTTGTTCGGGTATTAGAGTGGAATTTCGACTCCCCTCCTTTTTTTCTGGAAAGTGAATACGGCGGGGTGAACCTGGCGGAATGGGCCGAGTCTCAGGGAGGGTTGTTGAAGGTCCCACTGCCGACCCGGTTAGGCCTTCTGATCGATATTGCTGCGGCCATAGCAGCGGCCCACGAACTGGGTGTTCTACATAAGGATCTGAAACCCGCGAACGTTCTGGTCAGTCTTCACACTGGCGATCGGTCCTCTGATGTCGACGCGTCCCCTTGGCAGATTAAGTTAGCCGATTTCGGTAGCGGGGCTTTGGCAGATACGGCGCGCCTCAACGCTCTCGGAATCACAAACCTCGGTTTCACCCAGACCGCCACGGCGGATACCCTTATTACGGGGACGCTGAGCTATGTCGCGCCAGAGGTGCTCGGCGGCCACTCCCCTACAACTTCTTCCGACGTTTACGCCCTGGGAGTGATTTTGTATCAAATCGTCGTTGGAGAGTTCCGCAAACCTTTATCTCCAGGATGGGAAGCCGATATCCCAGACCCTCTTTTACGGGAAGACATTGCGGAGGCCGCCTGCGGAGACCCGATTCGCCGCCTGAAAACTGCACAGGAGTTCGTAGAACGTCTTCAGAATCTCGAGATTCGAAGAATCGAGCGCAATCGGGTGGAACGCGCCGAACAGCGGGCCGTGGCAGCGGAAAAAAAATTGGCTAACGCCCGGGCCCGGCGCCCATGGATTGCAGCAGCTATCGTTGCGCTGGCATTAGGTCTTGGACTGAGTCTCCTTCTGTACCGTCGCGCGGTAGCTGAGCGCAAGATTGCCGACCGCCAGACCGAGATCGCCAACGCCGTCAACCGCTTTCTCGCGAATGACTTGCTCGGTCGTAGCAATCCCTTCAACAGCGGCAAGGCCGATGAAACCCTGCTTGACGCTGTAAAACAGGCGTCTCCGGCGATTGATCGCCAATTCGAAAATGAGCCGAAAGTTGCCGCTGAATTGCATCAAACAATCGCACGCGCGCTTGATCTGCGTACCGACTATCCGGATGCTCGCCAGGAGTACGAGCGAGCGGACGCTTTGTTTACCAAGGCAGACGGCGACTTGTCACAGGATGCGATCATCGTCAACCTGCAACGTGCCGCATTGGAGGCGCGAAGCTATCAAGGTGGGACGCTAGATCGGGCAAAGGCCATTCTTTCAGGGCAGGAAGCGAAGGTTGCCAAGCTTGCTCACCCGCGCAACGACTTACTAATCTGGCTTTCGAATGCACGCGGCATGATCGCGCTGATCGACAACAATGCCCAGTCGGCGAAGCAAAACTTCCAGGCTGCAGCGGACCAAGCCTCCAGCGTTCCGCAGATCGATGAGAACACCCGCCTCGCCTTTAAGCAGCGCCTGGCATTCTCGAACATTCGCCTCGGCAACGGCGTCGAAGCGGAACGTCTATTTCGCGAGCTGATTTCCTCATACTCACGCACCAGCGGCCCCGACAGTCCTGATGTTCTTCGCGTCCGGCTCAATCTGGCGCAAGCATTCATGATCCAGAACAAGAACGCGGAGGCCGTCGACGAAACGAACCAGATTTACCCAAGCTTCGTCGAGAAGCTAGGCCGCGATCATGAACTTTCCATGCAAGTTCTAGCGACTCGCGCGCAGTGCGAAGGAACGCTCGGCCGCTGGGATGATGCCGTTCGCGATGGTCTGGAATTGCACCAATTGGCCGTAAAGAAACAAGGGCCATCGTCTTTCTTTTCTATTGCTTCATTGGCCGATGTAGCCACCGCGCAATGCCGCTCGGGTCACGTCTCTGAGGGGGAAGCTAATGTCCGCAATGCCTACGAGTCGGCCAGGAAATCTTTCGGAGATCATGCTGGACTTACCGGGGCCACAGCCGACGCTCTGGCCGACTGTTTAATTCAAAGAAATCATCTGGACGAGGCCTCGAAGCTTCTTGATAGCATCGATCCCAAAGTTGTCGCGCAACTCGTGGGTGTTCCGGACTGGTCCGCAACCCTCGACCTAAGCCGGGCTGAGATCGCGCTTCGTCGAGGCGACTACGCACTGGCCAAAAATGTTGTTCAACCCGCCATTGCAGTCTTTTCACGCGGCGACGCTGAACCCTACCAGAAGCAGAGGTTGGCGAAAGTGCTTTCCGCGGTTGACGACCACTCAGGTGAGAATCGGAAGGCTGAAAGGCGTCAGCCAAATAGGTAAGGACATCAGACTCAAGGTTCCGGCAGGGCCCACGCGAATAGCACGCTTCCGCTGCTCATTAGAACGTATTGGCGTCCGTCCAACTCATAACTGGTGGGCGAACTTGCGATCTCCGCGCCCGAGCCCGCATGCCAAAGAGTTTTTCCATTACTGGAATCGATCGCCAGGAAGTTGCCCATGGCATCGCCGGTGAAGGTGAGTCCAGCGTCGGTCGTCAAAACTCCTGACCCTGAGGTATATGGACCTAATTCATGCGTCCAGCGCAGTTTTCCGGTCTGATAATCGATTGCTTCCAGTGTGCCCTTACCCCAGACATCGTAGTCTGCGCCAGCCCAACCGTACGTGCCATCGGCAGGCTTTGCGAAGTAAATGCTCCAGCTCGGATGTGCGTCGACGATGAATAAACCATTCTTCGAGTCAAAACTCGGAGAACGGTAGTTTGTCAGGCCACCTTCGTCCGGCGCGATTAACCTCCCATCGGGCGCTGGTTCCTTTTTTGGATTCGGAATCGGGTGCCCTTCTTTGTCGACGCCAAGAGACCAGTTCACTGGGCCGTAGGGAGCGGTCAACAAACTCTTTCCATTGGTGCGGTCGAGAACGAAAAAATAGCCATTGCGCGATGTTTGCATCAACATCTTCTTCGGTTCGCCATGAAAATCGCCATCTACCAGCACCGGCGTTTCGACCGCATCCCAATCGTGCGTGTCATGCGGAGATACTTGAAATGCCCAGGTAAGCTTGCCCGTGTCCGCGTTCAAAGCGACGATAGAGCAGGTGTAGAGGTCATCCCCAGGTCGTGTCGTCCCATTCAGAACGGGAGTGGGGTTTCCGGTTCCCCAATAAACAAGATTGAGGTCCGGATCGTATGTTCCTGTCATCCACGTCATGCCGCCCGTTGTCTTGTTTGGAGTGCCGGGCGGAGGGGTTGAATCCCATTGCCACTGAGTCTCGCCCGTTTCCGGATCGATCGCGCGCAAATAGCCGCTAAGATTATCGAAATCCCCGGAAACGCCGATGATCACATGATTGCGAACGACCAGCGGCGCCATCGTCGTCCAGTAACCCTTCTTTGTATCGGCGACCTGCACGTTCCAGCGAACGGTTCCGTCCTTTGCGTTGAGACATAGCAGATGCGCGTCGGGGCTTAGAAAATAAATGTAACCTTTGTACATTCCCAAGCCGCGGTGTCCGATATGCAATCCCTCATTTTTGGGATATGTGTAATGCCAGACCTGGTGTCCTGAGCGGGCGTCGACCGCCCACACGTTGTCAGGAACCGTGAAATAGATAATTCCATTCACAAGGAGCGGCGACGACTTGATAAGCGACGGCTGGTTTGTCTGAAAAGCCCATGCCAACGAGAGAATCTTCACGTTTTCCGGAGTGATCTGGGTCAGGGAAGTATGTCGTCGGCCAGAATAATCGCCATGGTATCCGGGCCAACTATCGGTTGGCGGATGAACGAGCATCTGTTCGGTCACATCCTGTGCCACTATGAACGGGCACAAGGCTGTTGCCGCCAGAGAGCACACCGCAACAAAGACAGCCTGTCGCAAAATCTTCATGTCTGGATACAAACTCCTACCAACGCTTCGCCAAGAACTCGTGCGTTATCGCAACGTTTGCAGATATGCCATCAGATTGTGAATGTCGTCGTCCGTATACTTTTCGAACTGCGCCACGTGCGCATCCGCCGGAGCATCCACTTTGTATTGAACGTCTCGGACCCTCCATGCACGATAAGTGTTCGTAGGATCTATCAGCCCAATTGTGAACTCATCCAAGTACGCCAGAGTGCCGCTGACTGCCTCGCCTGACGGGAGTGTTACCGTCACCTTCGCTTTCGCATGCCGCGGATAGAGCATTCGTTCTTCCAATTGCAATCCCTGATAACGGCTGGCGATGCCCGCAAGATCACCTGTCGGCGAATGGCAATTTGAGCAACCCCCATCTCCATTGAAATACCGCTTGCCTGCTTCTACATTGCCGGTTTGCAGGTCAGCTGGATCGACGCCCTTTCGCCCTCCGGGTCGCGACGCATTGCCTCCCGCCAGCATATTTTTCCGTTGCGTGTGAATGAATGCGATCAGGCTGCCAATTTCTTCGTCGGACAGCTCGAAGTGCGGCATCCCTTTGTCGGGACGGCCGTTTCTCACAACCGGGCCGATCTTCTCGCCATCCACATCAGTGCTTACCAGTTTCGATCGCGTGAGATCAGGGCCGCTTTCCCCACCTCCTGCGTCGCGGCCATGGCAGAAAGCACAATTCTGTCGAAAGAGTGAGGCTCCTTTCTGGACCAGTTCGGGAGGATATGTTCTAGCCGGAGTAGTGGCAGTCTCGGCGCTGGCGCTCCGCTGCAAGTTCGCGGGTTTGCTCTGCGCTGTCGAAATTCCAATCGCAACCACCAGAAGCGTTATGCCTGTGGACGCAAATCGCAAAATTATGTCTCGAGAATCCATCGCGCGTCAGTGACCGTCCGTGGCAGCTGGCGGCCGAGGATGTGAAGCCGTGCTGCCCTCTGTCATTCCCAGCACCCACTTGATCGCTTCAAAATACATTTTCTGGATATCCGGATCGACCCAGGCTTCTTCGGTATGACCAAGCGTCGAGTAGAAGACTCGTCCTTTCCCGTACATCTTGTCCCACGCTACGGCGAAATCGTGATCAGTTCGATGCACCCGAGGGTTGTTCGCGTAATTCAGCTTGTTCGGATCAAGGCTGAGCAGCACGTGTACCTTTTCCCGCGACCATTCCTTCGGTTGATAGATCTCGTCGTACTTGATGAACTCGGAAGGGAAGTGGCGAACAGCAGGAAAATTCGGATCCTCGTTGATGATGGGCGCGTTGAATGTCATCCAGGGATGCTGATCGAACCATCCGCCGATCATTTCTCCGTATTCTGGCCATTTATAGTTTGTGTCGAGCGCAGCGTGAATGCCGACGAATCCCTTGCCATCGTCTTTAATGAACGACATCATGTCTTTCTTCTGCTGGTCGTCCAGATCGAGTTCGCCCGTCGTGCTTGTGAATACGATTGCATCGAAGTAGTCGAGATTCTTGGCATTTCGATCGAGCGTCTTTTTTGTAATGAGTTCTGTGTCGGTGCGCAACATCGCGTCCCATAGGCCACTTTCGTGCCCCATGTTATAGATCGCCACCATCGCAGGCGATACCGAGTCGTGCTCAAATCCCTTTGTCTGCCCGACAACCAACACGTGCTTCAGATGGATTTTTTTCTCATGCGGAGGCCCCGGCAGCGAAGGATCGACGGCCGCCGGTGTCTGTCCCAGAAAGTAAGTGGTTAGTGTCAGGAAGCTGAACGAGAGAAGTATACTCCAACGAAGTTTTCGCAAGCCGTCTCCCCCACCATTCTTCAGCGCGGCGCGTCGATATCGACGCATCCAGCCTGAGAACTCTTGCCGTAAAAATAACACACGAGCTGCGGTAGAATGGCGCGATCTTTTTCTGAGGAGAAAGTTTCTATGCGTGTTGGGGTGTTTACTCCATTACTGTCGCAGTTTCCGCTGGAGACCGTAATCAAACGGCTTTCGGGTCTTCAGATCAATACCGTTGAATTACCTACCGGAAACTACGTCGGCGATGCTCATTGCAAGCTCTCGATGCTCGACAATTCGTCCGCTCTCTCTGAGTTCAAGAAGATCATCGCCGATCACGGCTTCACTATAAGCGCGTTGAGCTGCCACGGAAATCCTTTGCACCCCGATAAATCGATTGCCCAGCAGCACCAGGAGGTCAGCCGGAAGACCATTTTGCTCGCGGAAAAGCTCGGAGTTCCGACGATGGTCGATTTTTCCGGATGCCCCGGCGATTCTCCGACTTCCAAAGCACCTAATTGGATCACCTGCCCTTGGCCGCCGGATTTCCGAACTACTCTCGAGTGGCAGTGGAACGAAGTCGTCGCGCCCTATTGGACCGAGCACGCCAAGTTTGCCAGAGATCATGGCGTGAAGATCGCGGTTGAGATGCATCCAGGATTCGTGGTGTATAACCCGGAGACTTTGATCCGGCTGCGTTCTCTCGCGGGAGAAAACGTCGGCTGCAACTATGATCCCAGCCACCTCTTCTGGCAGGGGATTGATCCAATTAATGCGATCCGCGTGCTTGGCAATGCGATCTTTCACGTTCATGCCAAGGACACACAACTCTATCCCGTGAATATGGTGCGAACTGGCGTGCTTGATACAAAGCCCTACACGCAAGAGAAAGATCGCAGCTGGATCTTTCGCACTTGCGGATATGGTCACGGAGCCGAGTGGTGGAGCGAGTTTATTTCCACCCTGCGACTAGTTGGCTACGATTCGGTTCTCTCCATCGAACACGAAGATAGCCTTATGTCGCCAGGGGAGGGCCTCACCAAGGCCGCCGCTTTCCTGAATAACATCATGATCCGCGAGCAGCCTGCCGCGGCCTGGTGGTCCTGATAGAAGACGCTTGGAACTGAGGGTCGAAACGCTATACATTGTGCGGATGCGCCTTCGGCCTTGGTTCCCACTCGTTATAGTCTTAATCATTTTCTCGCTCGTACTGTCCGCCCGTAAGGCGACGGCCCGTCCGCAAGCAGAATCTTCCCCACCATCGCAGGACTGGCCGGTTTGGAACGGCTCTCCC
>Ga0070741_10020293_pt1 | contig 10489 bp, 12 predicted proteins | sample Coa_R1_4_FD_66440 | JGI IMG/M metagenome (GOLD analysis project Ga0070741, IMG submission 66440) | Surface soil microbial communities from Centralia Pennsylvania, which are recovering from an underground coalmine fire - Coalmine... | ecosystem: Environmental > Terrestrial > Soil > Unclassified ... | reverse complement strand
GCTCAACGTGCTCGGCAAGCTCGTCGCGGCGCGGACGCGCCGTCGGCTGGAAGGCTCGCGCTAGGGGCCGGGGCGTGTCCGCCCTACGCGCGGACGGGCGCGAGCCGCCGCACCTCCCAGCGCCTGGCCAGGAAAGCCGCGGCGGCGATCGCCGCGGCGAGCACGACGACGATCGCGTCGCCGCCCTCGACGCGGGTGACGACCTCCATCAGGGCGCCCACGAGCCCGGCGAGCGGGATGGTCATCAGCCAGGCGAGCACGATGTTGCCGGCGACGCCCCAGCGCACCGCGGACAGGCCTCGCGACGCCCCCGCCCCCATCACCGAGCCGGAGATGGTGTGCGTCGTCGAGACGGGATAGCCGTAGTGCGCCGTCCCCCAGAGGATCGCCGCGCACGCTGTCTGGGCCGCGAACCCCTGCGGCGGGTCGATCTTGGCGATCCGCTGGCCGAGCGTCTTGATGATGCGCCAGCCTCCCGCGTACGTTCCGGCCGCCATCGCCGTCGCCGCGGCGACGATCACCCACACGGGTGGGCGGCCGAAGTCCGGCTCGAGGTGACCCGAGGCGACGAGCGCCAGGGCGATGATGCCCATCGTCTTCTGGGCGTCGTTCGTGCCGTGCGTGAAGGCGACGAAGCTGCCGGACACGAGCTGCAGCCGGCGGAACACCCAGTTGACCCGGGCCGGTGAGCGCCGCCGGATCACCCACAGCACGACGACCACGACCGCGAACCCGAGCGCCACGCCGAGGAAGGGAGCGACCAGCGAGGGCTCGAGCACCTTCACGCGCAGCCCGTGCCACTGCACGACGTCCCAGCCGGAATGGGCGACCGCCGATCCGATCATGCCGCCCACGAGCGCGTGGCTCGAGCTCGAGGGCAGACCCAGGTACCAGGTGACGAGGTTCCACGTGATCGCGCCGACGAGGCCCGCGAGGACGACGTCGAGCGTGATCGCGCCCGGGTCGACGATGCCCTTCGCGATCGTCGCCGCCACCTTGATCGAGACGAAGGCCCCGGCGAAGTTGAGCACGGCTGCGAGCGCCACCGCGGTGCGTGGCGACAGCGCGCGCGTGGACACGCTCGTCGCGATCGAGTTGGCGGTGTCGTGGAAGCCGTTGGTGAAGTCGAAGAAGAGCGCCACGACGACGACCGCGACGAGCTTCTCGTTCACGGCGTCAGGCGTTCTTGACGACGATGTTGGCGATTACGTTGGCGGCCGTCTCGCACGCGTCGAGCGCGCGCTCGAGCGACTCGTAGATGTCCTTCCAGCGGATCACGACGAGAGGGTCGATGCGGTCGTCCCGGAACAGCGACGCCAGGCCGTCGCGCAGCAGGCGGTCGCCCTCGTCCTCGTACGCCTTCAGCTGCACGAGCGTCTGCTGGATGCCGCGCTGCCCCTTGAGGTTGTCCAGCGCGGCGGCCAGCTGCTCGCACGCCTGCACGATCACGCCGCACTGCTCGACCGCGTGGCGCGTCGGCATCTCCACGCCGTACAGGCCGAGCAGGTCGGACGCCTCCTCGAGGTAGTCGACGACGTCGTCGATCTCCGTCGCCAGCATGTAGATGTCGTCGCGGTCGAACGGCGTCAGGTACTGCGTGTTCAGCAGCTGGATCAGATCGCGGGTGATGTGGTCGCCCTCGGTCTCGGCCGCCTTCACCTGCTCCTGGGTGACGCCCGAGCTCGGATGCTCGCGGAAGCGGCGCTCGACGAGGCGAGCGACGTCGAGCGCGTTCTGCCCCGCCTTGGCGAACAGCTCGTAGAACTCGGTCGTCCGAGGTGTGAGGGAAAGCTTCACGGAGGCGGCCGGACCCTACCCGATCCACCCTCCGGGCACGGGCGGGACCTGGCGGCGGCGCGGGCCGCGGCGCCTTCCGCGCCACGGCCCGCGCGCCGGGCTACGCGACCTGCTGCTGAACGGCTGCCGGCGCCGCCTGCGGGGCGGCGCGCCCGGCGAGCAGCCGGTAGCCGGCGCCTGCGGCGAGGCCCGAGAGGGCGAAGCCGAGGATCCAGACCCAGTTCGGCGCCGCGAACCCGCCCGCCGCGGCCGTGACGCGGAACGGTGCTCCGTCGCGGGCGATCGGCAGCAGCATGTACCAGAAGAACATGAAGCTGACGAAGCCCCACACCGCGCCGAGCATGACGCTGGCAACCAGCGTACGTACGCGGTAGACGCGCTCCGCCAGAGCCGCGAACGCGATGCCCTGGAGCGCCCAGTAGGCGAGCAGGAAGAGCGCACCGACGACGATCGGCCACCAGCGGTAGCCGTTCTGCTCGAAGTGGTCGAGTCCGAACAGCCAGCTCGCGGTCGCCATCGGCAGCTCGAGCGCGCTGTGGCTCGCCTTCGCCCAGTCGTAGACGACGAGCGGGGCGGCGAGCACGAGACCGCTGGCGAGGCCCGTCACCGCGCCGATCCCGAGCAGGCGGGCAGTCGACCGGTCGCGATCGACGAGGTGCAGATGCGGCACGTGCTCGCGCAGACGGTGCAGGAACTGCGCATGAGCTTCCACGATGTCCACCTCCTTTCCAGGACAAACTGTAGCTCTCCAGCAACAGTTCGTGCGAGCTAGACTTTGCTCGTGGACGACGTCGCCCAGGCTGCGGAGCGCGAGCGGGAGCGCGAGGTGGACGAGCTGCTCGACCTGCTGCTCTCGCGCAGCCGTGAGCTCGCCGGGCTGCTCCACAGCCGACGGGCGGCGGGCGGCCTCTACGGCTGGCTCGCAGGCGGGATTCCCCCTGTCCAGCTGCAGGCCCTGACGGTGCTGGCAGGCGGCGACATGCGCATGCGGGAGCTGGCGCGCCGCCTCGGGCTCGCCACGAGCACGGTCACGCGCCTGGTCGACCGGCTCGAGGCGGCCGGCCTCGCCGAACGGCGGCGTGAGCGTCCGGACCGTCGCTCCGTGCTCGTCGGGCTCAGCGGCGCCGGGCGAGACGCGTTGCACGCGGTGCGCGCTCGGCTGCGCGCGCTCGTCGGCGAGCTCGTCTCCGGCCTCGCGCCGCACGAGCGCGGCGACCTGCTGCGGCTGCTGGCGAAGGCGGGGGCGGCGCTCACGCTTCCCACGCTCGAGCCCGCCCCGGTACGCGTGCGCGCGGACGAGCGCTGACGCGTGCTCCTGCCGCTGGGCTACGGCGCGCGACGCGGCGCGGGCCCGTCCGGCAGCAGCCGCGCGAGACGGCCGCGCCGGCGCGAGACGAGCTCGTAGAGCCGCTCGAGCGGGAGCCGTCGGGCGAGCGGGACCAGGCGGCGCGTGGCCGGGATCAGCGCGAGCAGCGGACCGAGCTCGCCGCGCGTCGCCCGGCGCCCGTCGGGGAAGACGAGGTGCCAGGAGGAGAACCGCTCCTGCTCCGGCACGCGGGCGAGGTACGGCGCCGCGCGGAGGTCCTGGAAGGGAAGGATGCCGAGCGCCTGCCGGCGGTCGAGCCGCGCCACGACGCGCGCCGCGAGGCGGCAGAGCCGGCAATCGCCGTCGTACAGCAGCACGGGCCGCACCTCTCCAGGGTGCCTCACGACAGTGCCCTGTGGACGACTTGACACGAACTCGGCACAGCTGACCCTTGACGGCCATCGGTGTCTGACACCGGAACCGGCCGCGGGAGCCATGTCCCGCGGCCGCGTGCGCCTTGCACGCGTGTCTCGTCAGCGCGCCGTGATGAAGTCGGCGCGAAATCGGCACGGACTCCCCTTGACGGCGCGCGGTGTCTGACACCGCGCGCCGCGGACGCCGCGCGCCGCGGAGGCGTTCGCCTGCCCGTCAGGTGCGTACGGCGGCGCGCTGACGATCGCCGCCCGCGTCGCGCTCGCGCGGCAGCGCGAGCGCGAGCGAGAAGGTGGAGCCGAGGCCGGGCGTGCTCCGCACCTCGACGCTCCCGCCCATCGCCTCCGCCAGCTCGCGCACGATCGCGAGCCCGAGCCCCGTCCCCACTGGCCGGTCGGAGCCGTGGCGCTCGTACAGGTAGAACCGCTCGAACGCGCGCTCGAGGTCGTCGGGCGAGAGGCCCGGCCCGTCGTCCACGACGTCGAGGCGGCCTGGAGCGGCGAGGACCCGCACCGACCCGCCGGCCGGCGTGCAGCGGAGCGCGTTCTCGACGAGGTTCGAGAGCGCTTGCACGACGCGGTCGGGGTCGCCCCTGGCGAGGGCGTGCGCCGTGACGCTCGCGGTGAGCTCGACCCCGTACCGGCGCGCCTGCGGCGCGTAGCGCGCGACCGTGTCGCGCGCCGCCTCGCCGAGGTCGACGACGCCCTCGCGCACCGAGAAGCGCCGGTGCCGCAGCCGAGCGAGGTCGAGCAGGTCGCGGATCAGGCGCTCCAGGCGGCCCGCCTCGCGCTCGATCGCGGCCGTCGCCGTTTCGGTCTCGACGACGCCGTCCTGGAGCGCCTCCGCGTGCCCGCGGATCACCGTCAACGGCGTCTTCAGCTCGTGGCTGACGGAGAGCAGGAACGCGCGCTCGGCGTCGCGGGCGCGGGCGAGCTCGGTCGCGAGGTGGTTGAAGGCTGCCGCGAGCGACGCGACCTCCGTCGGCCCCTCTACCGCGAGCGGCGCGGGCTGCTCGCCGGCCGCCAGCCGCCGGCTCGCGGCGGCGACGCGCGTGACCGGGCGCGCCACCGCCCGCGCGAGCACGACCGCCACGAGCGCGGCGAGCGCTGCGCCCACCCCCGCCGCGACGCCGAGACCGAGGAGGAACGGCGTCAGGTCGCCGGACTGCTTCCGCGCCGAGCGCAGGAGCACGAGCGACTCGGGCCCGTTCCGGCGCGCGGCGTAGAGGTAGCGCGTGCCGTGCAGCTCCAGCGAGCCGGTCGCGACGCCGCGCGACCGCATCGCCGCGACCGCCGAGCCCGGCAGCAGCAGGTCAGCCTGCTCGGGCGCGAGGATCGCGAGCCGCTCCTGCTCGGTCGCCAGGAAGTCGCCCAGGTCTGTCGTGCCGCGCCGCGCGATCGGCTTGCCGGCCCGCTGCGCCGCGATCAGGTCGATCTGTCGCGCGAGCGAGCGCAGCGCCTCCCGCTCGAGCGAGCGCCGCGTCAGCACACCGCCCACGAGCAGCGTGACGAGCGCCGACACGGCCGCAGTCGCTGCGAGGCCGGCGAACAACCGGCCGCGCAGCGAGCGAGGTCGGCGCCAGCGCGTCAACCGACCGCCTTGTAGCCCGAGCCGCGGATCGTGCGAATCAGGCTCCGCCGGCCGAGCTTCTTGCGCAGCTGCGCGACGTGGACGTCCACGGTGCGGGTGCCGCCGGGGAACGCCATTCCCCAGACCCGGTCGAGCAGGCGCTCGCGCGAGAGCACGAGGCCGGGGTGCTCCGCGAAGTACGAGAGCAGGTCGAACTCCTTCGCGGTCAGCTCGACCGGCGTGCCGTCGACGGTGACCGAGCGGCCCGCGCGCTCGACGGCGACGTCTCCGAGCCGCACGGTCTCGTGCGCGGCGCCCGGCTCGGCGCGGCGGAGGACGGCGCGCACGCGGGCGGCGAGCTCGCGGGGCGAGAACGGCTTGGCCACGTAGTCGTCCGCGCCGAGCTCGAGCCCCGTCACCCGGTCGACCTCGTCGTCGCGCGCGGTCAGGATCACGATCGGCAGCGAGCCCTCCTGCCGGATCGCGCGGCAGAGGTCGAGCCCGTCCGCATCGGGCAGCTGCAGGTCGAGGATGGCGAGCCGCACCTCGTGCTGCGCGAGCGCCAGCAGGCCGTCGACGCCGCGCGACGCCCAGACGACGCGGAAGCCGTCGCGCTCGAGGTAGGCGCGGACGAGGGAGGCGATCTCCTCCTCGTCCTCGACGAGCAGGACCGTCCCCGCCACCGCTTCAGACCGCCCGGCGCGGCCGCAGGACGACGCGGAGGGCGACGCCTGAGGTCGTGTGCGTCACCTCGGCCGCCCGCCCCGGTCTCACCGCCGACCAGCGCGCCCGCACGCCGCGCCAGAGCACCTGCGTGCGGAGGGCCCGCTGGAAGGTGAGCGTCTCGCCCGAGTCGGCTCGGAGCACGAGCGTGCGGCGCGAGGCGGACACGACGATCCCCCGGTGGACGGCGCGGACGATCCGGCCGAACGCGCGCACGCTCAGCGCGGGCGCGTCGCCGTCGTGCGCCACCGCGGCGACGAAGCCGGGCAGCACGTCGGCGAGCGTGGCCGGCAAACCGTTCACGCGCACGCCCGTCGCGGGGCCGACGGCGAGCACGACCGTGCCGCCGTCGAGCTGGCGCAGCACGAGCTCGCTGCCCGAGACCGACTGCACGATGCCGCGGTCGACCTCGAGCTCGCGCGTGCCCGCGCTGGCGGTGGGCGCCAGCGCGAGCGCTGCCAGGACGAGCGAGGCCAGCATGGCCGGGCGCGTGCGCCGTCTCACGCGCGCATCGTGCGAGACGCCGGTAAGGCGGGCGTGCCGCGTCTGTAAGAGGCGTGTAAAAGGAGCTGCAGCCATGGCTTGCGGGTTTCCCGCAACGACTCCCGTGCCTGCACCGATGAGGAAGCGGCCGGCCGCGCCGACCATGGGCGCATGAGCTATGCGGTGATCTGGACCATGGACGGCGGAGCTCCGCACGCGGGCAAGCTGTCGCTGACCGCCTCCGCGGTCGTGCTCGAGGGGTCGAGCGGGAGGGCGCCGGCGCGGCTCGAGCTCCCGTACGCGGCGATCGCGTCGGCGCGGATCGCGCGCACCCCGGCCGAGCGGATCGAGCAGCGGCCGATCGCGATCCTCGAGTCGGAGCTCGCGACGGTGCGCTTCACCACGGTCGGCGGCGTCGGCGCGCTCACCGAGATCGTCGAGCTAGTCGACGGCCACCGAGCCGACAGTCACGCGGTCGCCGCCTGCTGACCCGATAATGCGCCTGGTGCCTGAGGTACGCGACCGCATGCGGGCGCTCGTCGAGGCGGGGATCGCCCTCACCTCGGAGCTCTCGCTCGACGGAGTGCTGCAGCGGATCGTCGAGGCCGCGGCGACGCTGACCGGCGCGCGCTATGCCGCGCTGGGAGTGATCGACGCCTCGGGCAGCCGCCTCGAGCGCTTCATCACGACGGGCGTGGACGAGGAGACGCGGCGGGAGATCGGGGAGCCGCCGCACGGACGCGGCATCCTCGGCGTCCTCATCCGCGAGGCGCGTCCGCTGCGGCTGCGCGACATCGCGGAAGACCCGCGCTCGGTCGGCTTCCCGCCGGGCCATCCGCCGATGAAGTCGTTCCTCGGCGTCCCGATCCTCCTCCGCGGCGTGGCGTACGGAAACCTCTACCTGACCGAGAAGGAGGGCGACGGCGACTTCGACGAGACCGACGAGGAGCTCGTCACCCTGCTCGCCGGCCAGGCCGCGGTGGCCGTCGAGAACGCGCGGCTGTACGAGTCGGCGATGCGCTGGTCGCGGCAGCTCGAGTCGCTCAACGAGGTGGGCAACGCGCTCGCCACCGAGACCGACCTCGAGCGGCTGCTGACGCTGATCGCCGAGCGGCTGCTGGAGCTGCTCGACGCGCGTATCGTGGTGGTGACGCTCCCCGCCGGGCCGGAGGAGCTGCGCATCGCCGCGGCGGCCGGGGAGGGGGCAGCCGAGCTGCAGGGCACGACGATGCGTCGCGCCGGCTCGAAGAGCGGCCGTGTCCTCGAGCGCGGCCACGCCGAGCGCGTCGACTCGGTCATCGACGACCTCGAGGTCGCGCAGGACGTCGCGCGGCGGCTCGGCGTGCGCACGGGACTGTTCGTGCCCCTGGTCGCGCGCGACCGCGTGATCGGCGTCATCGCAGCGCACGACAAGCTCGGACGGGACGCGCGTTTCACCGACGACGACGTGCGCCTCGCGGAGACCTACGCTTCGCGCGCGGCGGTCGCCGTCGACCTCTCCGAGCGCGTCGCCCGGGACGCGCTGCGGCACGTCGTGGCCGCGCAGGAGCTCGAGCGGCGCCGGCTCGCGCGCGAGCTGCACGACGAGACGGGCCAGGCGCTGACGTCGGTGCTGCTCGGGCTGAAGGCGGTGGAGGAGGCGTCCGGCCCCGAGGAGATGCGGGCGGCGGCCGCCGACCTGCGCGAGCTCGTCGTGCAGACGCTGCAGGACGTCCGCCGGCTCGCCGTCGAGCTGCGTCCGAAGGCGCTCGACGACTTCGGGCTCGTGGCCGCGCTGGAGCGGCTCACGCGCTCGTTCGCGGAGCAGACGGGGATCGCCGTCGACTTCCACTCGGCCCTTCCCCCGGAACGGCTGCCCGGCGAGGTCGAGACGGCCCTGTACCGGATCGTCCAGGAGGCGCTCACGAACGTGGTCAAGCACGCGCGCGCCACGCAGGTCAGCATCCTGCTCACGCGGCGGAACGGCAGCGTCGCGGCCGTCGTGGAGGACGACGGCCGCGGTTTCGATCCCGACGACACGCGGGACGAGGGGATCGGGCTGGTCGGCATGCGCGAGCGCGTCGCGTTGCTCGACGGACGCATCGAGGTCGAGTCGCGGCCGGGCGCGGGAACGTCGATCATCGCGGAGGTGCCGGTGTCGTGACGAAGCGGGCGCAGACGCGTGTCCTGATCGTGGACGACCACGCCGTCGTCCGGGCCGGCCTGCGCATGCTGCTCGACGCGGAGGACGACATCGAGCCCGTGGGCGAGGCGGGGAACGCCCGCGAAGGCGTCTTCGAGGCCCGCTCGCTGAAGCCCGACGTGATCCTGCTCGACGTCGTCATGCCGGGTCAGAGCGGCCTCGAGGTGCTGCCCCAGCTCGTGCACGAGAACCCGGACGCGAAGGTGCTCGTGCTCTCGATGCAGGACGACCCGCAGTACGTGCGCGAGGCGTTCGCCGCGGGCGCGAGCGGCTACGTGCTCAAGGAGGCGGCCGACGCAGAGGTCGTGAACGCGATCCGCGAGGTGGCCCGCGGCGGCCGCTACGTGCACCCGGAGCTGGGCGCGAGGCTGATCGCGGCCGAGGCGGAGGAGCGGCGCCGCGAGGCGGAGGATCCGCTGTCGGAGCGAGAGCGCGAGGTGCTGCGCCTGCTCGCCCTGGGGCACACGAACCAGGAGATCGCGAAGATGCTCTACATCTCGGTGCGCACGGCCGAGACGCACCGCGCCCACATCATGCAGAAGCTGCGCCTCCAGACCCGCGCCGAGCTCGTGCGCTACGCGCTCGAGCAGGGCCTGCTGGAGCCGGCGTAGGGCGCATCCGGCGGCGTTCGCGGGCGGGGCGATCCCGCCCCGCGCGAGGAGCGCACTGCGGGCGCTACGCCGTCCCGCGCGGGCGCGAGAGGTGGAGCACGCAGAGGTCGGGCTCGACGAAGACGTCGAGCCCCGAGACGACGAGGTCGCTGCCGAGCTCCGACAGCGCGCCCGTCACGAAGCCCCGGTGGACAGCGCACACGACCTCGGGATGCGCCTCCGCAAGGTCGTGGAAGGGGCAGCGGCGCATCCGGATCGCCAGCCGCTCCGCCTCGGGCTCGGGCTCGAACCCCTGCACCTCGAGCAGCGCGCTGACGGCGTCGACGGCGTCGACAGCGTCTCCGCCGGCGGCTGCTCCGCCCGGAGCGGCCGCGGCCACGTGCCGGCCCCACTGGTAGCCCGCCACCTCGCTGCGGGCCTCGGCGTCCGGCACCCCGGCGACGACGCCGCTCAGGATCGCAGCCAGCAGTCGGTGCTCGTCTCCGCCCGAGCGCCGCGCCGCCGGGCTCAGCGTGTAGACGATGCGCGGCCGTCCCGGCCCGTGCGCGCCGGCCGAGTGCGACTCGACGAGCCCGGCGTCCGCGAGGATGCCGAGGTGCCAGCGCACGGTGTTCGGGTGCAGCCCGAGCGCCTCGCCCAGCTCGCGGACGTCCGCGCCGCCGCGGCGCTCGCGCAGCTGCTCGACGATCGCGAGCCTGCGCTCGTCCGCGAGGGCGCGCTGCGCGGCGGCCGACGCGGTGGCGGGATCGACGCTCATCTCGAGCTCATCGTCGCGGACGGGTTCTCACGACGAATCAGTGAAAAACCGCAGGCGGCGTGTGGGCCGAGGCGGATTCCAGGCGGCCGGGTCCTCCCGAAGATGCTCGTGAAAACGAGTGAGGAGCGAGGAGGCAGAAACCATGGCGTACCAGGCAACACCCGGAAAGCCCGTCCGGCCCGCGCAGTACGAGCCCGCAGCCGCGAGCGGGGCGCTGCCCAAGCTCGTCGCGCTCCTGCTCGGCATCGCCGTGGGCGTGCTCATCCCCGTCGCGATCTGGCTCGGCGTGTCGGCCCAGAACGCGCGCGACGACGCGAAGAAGGCCGCCGCCTCGGCGGGCCGCGCGCCTGCGGCGTCGATGCCCGGCATGAGCCAGACGACGGCGACCGCCGGCGTCGCCACGCCCAGCTTCGCCGGGATCGCTCCCGCGGACGCCGACGCGATCGCCGCCAGGCACGCTGCCTTCCCGGCGTCGCTGCCGGCAGCGCCCGCGGGCCCGGTCGCGAACGTGCGCCTCTCGATCAGCCACCGCACCGTCTCGATCGCGCCCGGGATCCGCTACGAGGCGTGGACCTTCGGCGACACCGCTCCCGGCCCGGTGATCCACGTGCGGCAGGGCCAACTCGTCA
>Ga0070741_10020292_pt1 | contig 10489 bp, 8 predicted proteins | sample Coa_R1_4_FD_66440 | JGI IMG/M metagenome (GOLD analysis project Ga0070741, IMG submission 66440) | Surface soil microbial communities from Centralia Pennsylvania, which are recovering from an underground coalmine fire - Coalmine... | ecosystem: Environmental > Terrestrial > Soil > Unclassified ... | reverse complement strand
AAGAAAAACCCACCGGAAGCTTGCTTGGGGCGTGCTCGGGTCAGCATCCGGTGGGCTACCGTTTCTCCTTACTCACCCTGTTGTTTTCAGGAGTATGTGAAGAAATTAAACACCCGAAGCGCGAACAGTTTCGTCTAATTTTGTAAAAGTTTGTAAATCCCATCACCCGGCAGGTTCGGACGACGCCCTTTACATCAGGGCATACAGATTTCCGTCGGCGCTCGTGAAATACACAACGCCTCCCGCCGCCACGGGTGAGGACAATATCGACCCCATGCTCATTGTCCTCTCAACTCCGGTCACCACGTCGTCGTAAAAGTCGGAGTGGAAGAGCGCTTCCCCGTTCGGAGTCCCATCCGGCTTCACATATTCCGCCCCGTGCTGTTTGGAGGCGTCGGTCTGATACGTCCACAAGGGTTTGAACTCCGCCAAGCCGACTGCAGCCAGAGTGCCTTGCGTCGACCCGATGTACAGAATGTCACCGGCCAGGGCCGGGGACGAATACAGATACCAGCGATGGAAGGAAGTCGACCTCAGCACCGTGCCCGATTTCGCGTCCACCTCGTACAGCAGACTCGAATCGGAAGTGGGGAAATATACTTTCCCGTCCCGCACCGCCGGAGATCCAACCACCCAGGATCCCTTGCCGTCGAATGCCCAGCGTTTTTCCCCGGTAGCGGCGTCCAGCGCGTACAGATGCGAATCGCGGCAGCCGAAATACACCATGCCGTTTGCCACCGCGGCGGATGACTGAATCCCCACCTGGTTGTAAATCTCATGATCCTCACCGGTTTTGAATCGCCATTTCTCCGTGCCCGTCGCGGCATCCAGCGCATAGAAGTAGCTGTCCCAACTTCCGATGAAGACCGTGCCATCGGCGATCGCGGGAGAGGCGTGCACCACGTCGCCGGTCTTGAACTTCCAGCGCAGGGCTCCAGATGCCGCGTCCAGCGCATAAATGTTGCCGTCGCCGCTGCCGAAGTACACTGCCCCGTTCCACACCACGGGCGAAGAAAGATAACAATCAAAAGGATCAGGCATGGTCTCCGCAATTGGCTGGGCGCCGTGCAGATGCTTACCCGCAAATCGCCGCTCGCCGCCTGTCGGGAACTTCCACTTCAGCGCACCGCTGGCCGCATCCACAGCGTAAAAATTGCCATCGTAAGCCGCGAAATAAACCGCTCCTCCCACCACCGCCGGGGTGGATGGGATGCGGCTTTTCACCGCAAACTTCCATCTCAGCCCGCCCGATTCCGCATCCACCGCATACAGATTCCCATCCGTGCTCCCCACATAGACCACGCCGGCTGCCACGCTCGGCGATCCGATGACCATTCCCCCGGTATGAAACTTCCACTTCACTCCGCTGAGCTTGGAGAGTCCCGCGGCTTCATACTGTCCGGTATGCGGCGGGTTTCCCCGAAACATCGCATCCTCTTCAGCGAACAAACTCCCGCCCGCCAGCAACAGCATCAGACACAAGTGTTTCCGGTGCATGGATTCGCCTCCCGTGGTTTGGACGATTGGAAACCGAGAAGGTGAGAAACCCACCCGCGTCTGCAGGCTCTGAGGCTTCCCCCGAAATAGTGTGTAACAGATCACTGACGGCTGCATTTATTCATGTTCTATTGAACGGTAGATGCAGGAGGCAATCATGATTTCCGCGCAAGTTCAGCTCACCCAGGCGTTTAGACAGCAACGGCAATTTGTGGGCCAGACCGGAAGCGGGCACCACATGGTGCTGGATGACACGGCGGGCGGCACCGGCCCGAAGCCGATTGAACTGGTCGCAGCCGGGCTGGCGGGGTGTACGGCGTTTGATGTCATCACCGTGCTCCGCCAGAAATATCACCAGAAGGTCACCGGATATCAGGTGAAGGTCGAAGCCGACCAGGCCGATCGCCCGCCGCAGGTGTTCACCGCGGTTCGCATCCATCACATCATCACCGGCATTGACATTGACGAGTCAGCCCTGCAGGAAGCGATTCGCCTCTCGGAGGAGAAGTACTGTTCCGTGGGTGCGATGCTGCAGAAGACAGCCGCCTTTCATACGACGTACGAGATTGTGAATGAGGCTACGGCGTGGATGCATCCCGCGGAAGCAGTGGGAGCCGGACGGTGAAACGCCGGATTGTAGTCGGGCTCGGACTTATTCTGCTGGGATTGCTGGGCGGGACCGAAGCACAGCAGGCTTCGTCTCCGCTCACTCTGCAGCAGGCCGTGAAGATCGCGCTGGAGAAAAATCCGGCGCGTAAGGCGGCGTTGGCGGACGCGCACGCCGCCTCGGCACAGATTAAGGCGGCACAGTCGTATCTCCTCCCCCATGTGAGTTTCTCGGAGACCGCTACGCGCGGTAATGATCCGGTGTACGTGTTCGGCAGCCGGTTGCGGCAGCAGAGCTTTACCGCGGCAAATTTCGCGTTGAACGAACTGAACCGGCCGCGGCCCTTCGGCAATTTCGCTACGCGATTGGAGGGGCGCTGGAATCTGTTCAATTCGTTTGCCAGTTGGCGCGGGCTCAGTCAGGCCAAACTCATGGACGAGGCCGCGGCTCAGCAACTTAACCGCGCGGAGCAGGAGATCGTGTTCCACGTGATCGCCGCGTACAACGAGGTTTTGTTGTCCGCGAAGCAACTCGAACTCGCCGCGCAGACGGAGAAGACCGCGCGTGCCATCGTGGAGCGCAGCCAGTCTCGATTTGAAAGCGGGCTGGTGGTCGAGTCGGACCTCCTGACAGCGAAGGTGCGGTTGGCGTCACGCCAGCAGGAACTCATCCGCGCCAGGAATGGTCATGATCTGGCCCTGGCGCGGTTGAATTCCGCGATGGGCGTGCCCGTGGACGCCAATTTTCAGTTGGCGCAGGAGCTGTCTGAACGAGCCTTGCCGGCGCCCGTTTTGGCGGACCTCGAGACGCAGGCCTCAATGAAGCGGCCGGATTTGAAGCGTATCGCCGCCGAAGGGGCGGCTCAACAGCAAGCGGTCGCAATCGCCAGGTCCGCTTTCGGGCCGCAGGTCAACGCCTTCGCCGGATGGGAATTGGACAATCCTACCCTCCTCGCCGGTGGAGGCGGAAACAACTGGGCCGGCGGGATCGAAGTGAAGTTCGATCTGTTTGAAGGCGGCGCCCGGCGAGCGGAAATTTCGCGTCAAAAGGCGCTGCAGGAAAAGGTGAACGCGATCAAGCAGATGGCAGCGGATGCCGTGCGCCTGGAAGTGCGCCAGGCATATTACGACGTGGACTCGAACCGCCAGCAGGTTGAAGTGGCGCGAGCTTCCATAGCGCAGGCGCAGGACAGCTTGCGCATTAACCAGGACCGCTACGAAAGCGGATTGATCACGATAACCGACCTGCTGGGCGCCGAAGATGCCGCTCGCCGCAGCCAGAACGAGTACTGGGAAGCGGTGAGCCGTTTCCATACCAGCTATGCCAATCTCGAATTGGCGAGTGGAGCTTTGAATCCGCAGTCTGCGGTGGTGATGCCATGAATCGTACTTTCACGTTTCTGATCATAGTTTCTTCGCTGGGTGGGTTGGGCGCCTGCTCGGGTGAGCGCCCACTGGATGCCCAGGCTCCACAGGTTCTGCGCCATGTGTCGCTGATCGACGTGCAGAAGAGGAATGTTCCCGATCTGCTCTCAGCGGTGGGAACGGTGCGCGCGGCGCAGACGACCGTGCTCGCAGCCCAGATGATGGGGAATATCGTCGAGATCCGGGTTCACGAAGGAGAGCGGGTGCGGCGCGGGCAGACGCTGGCGGTCATCGACGAGAGCCAGCCGCGGGCGGCGCTGGACCGTGCCATTGCGGCGGGTAATGCCAGCCACCAGCAGTTGGCGGCGGCAGAGACAGATCTGGCGCTGGCCGAATCGACTTTGAAGCGCTTTCAGGCGCTGTACGAGAGAAAGTCGGTGAGTCCTCAGGAATTCGACGAGATCAAGGCGCGGCAGCAAGCCGCGCTGGCGCGGCGGGACATGGCTCGCGCCGATCAGGCGCAGGCGAAGGCTGCCCTGGCGCAGGCCCAGACCACTCTCAGCTACACCACCATTCGCGCCCCTTTCGACGGAGTGGTGACAGAAAAGAAGATCGATTCCGGAGTGCTGGCCTCGCCGGGTATGCCGCTGTTCACGGTGGAAGCCGTGGGCCGTTATCGGTTGGAAGCCTCGGTTAACGAAACGGATCTGGCCTATGTGCGAATCGGGCAAGCCGCGCCGGTCCTGATCGATGCCTTGGCCGGCAGCGAACTCAAGGGCAAGGTGGTCGAAGTGGTTCCAGCGGCGGATCCAGCCAGCCGCACTTTCTTGGTCAAGGTGGAATTGCCGCCGGACGCGCGCTTGCGGTCGGGACTGTTCGGGCATGCTGAATTTGCCCGCGGGCAAAGGGAATCCGTGCTGGTCCCGCGGAGTGCGATTGTGGAGCGGGGGCAACTGCAAGCGGTATTCGTGCTCGACCAGAACCGGGTCGCGGCCCTGCATTATGTCACCCTGGGAAAGCCGGTGAAGGACGACATTGAAGTACTGGCTGGACTGGAGAGCGGCGATCGCCTGGTGGCGACGCCTGGCAATCTTGAACTGGATGGAAAGCGGATCGAGGCGCAGTGATGACCGGCAACGATCATTCCAAATCGCAGGCCCCGCGGACGCCCGCTCTGCGCCTGGCGGGCAACATCGCCAATGCGTTCATCGCTTCCAAACTGACGCCGCTGGTCATCCTGGGAGCGCTCCTGCTCGGGGCTTTCAGCATCCTTCAGACTCCCCGCGAAGAAGAGCCCCAGATCGTCGTGCCCATGCTGGACGTGTTCGTGCAGATGCCCGGAGCATCGCCGGACGAAGTGGCGCAACGCGTGAGCCTCCCCATGGAGCGGTTGCTGCGCGAAGTGCCGGGCGTCGAGTACATCTACTCGATCAGCCATCCCGGTGTGAGCATGCTGGTGGTGCGCTTCTATGTAGGGACGAAGGAAGAGGATGCCATCGTCCAGACTTACAACAAGCTGTACTCGAACTTGGATCGCATTCCCCCGGGAGTCTCGCAGCCGATCATCAAAATGCGCTCGATTGATGATGTGCCGATCATGGCCCTGACTCTCTGGGGCAAGGATTACGACTCGTTCCGGTTGCGCCGGATCGCCGGTGAATTGGAGAACTCCCTCAAGCCGCTGGAAGGCGTTTCCGAAACCAGGATCATCGGTGGACAACCGCGGCAGATCCGCGTGCTGCTGGATACCCAGCGCCTGGCAGGGTATGGCCTGGCTCCAGGCGCGGTGGTGGCCCAGTTACAGACGGCGAACACGCGGGCCCAGGTGGGAAGCTTCTCGCGCGACAATCGCGAATTCCAGGTGCAGGCGGGTGTGTTCTTCACCCGCGTGGACGATCTTCGTCAGGTGGTGATTGGAGTACACGCCGGCCGGCCGGTTTATCTGCGGGACGTGGTGCAAAAAATGGAGGATGGTCCCGCGGAGCCGGACAACTATGTCTTATTCGGGCCCGGCCGCACTCAGCCGGGGCAAGCCGCGGCTGGCGAATATCCCGCTGTGACGCTCACGATCTCCAAGCGCAAAGGCACGAACGCGACCATCATCTCGGAGCGGGTGCTGGAGCAGATCAAAGACCTGCGCGGGTATATGTTGCCGCGCGACCTGACGGTCAGCGTCACGCGCAATTACGGCGAGACGGCGAAGGATAAGTCCGATGAGTTGTTGAAGCACCTGCTGATTGCCACGCTGTCGGTGACCTTGCTGATCGCGCTAGCGCTGGGCTGGCGGGAGTCGGGCGTGGTTCTGCTGGCGGTGCCGGTGACTTTAGCGCTCACACTGGCGGTCTTCTATCTCTACGGTTACACGCTGAACCGGGTCACGCTGTTTGCGCTGATCTTTTCCATCGGCATCCTGGTTGACGACGCCATTGTCGTGGTGGAAAACATCGTCCGCCATTTCCGCCTGGCAGAAAATCGCGGGCGGCCGCTCACCCAGGTGGCTGTGGAAGCGGTGGACGAAGTTGGCAATCCCACGATTCTCGCTACCTTCGCCGTCATTGGCGCGATCCTGCCCATGGCCTTTGTGCGCGGATTAATGGGGCCGTACATGCGCCCCATTCCCGTGGGCGCTTCGGCAGCCATGATGTTTTCGCTGGTCGTGGCGTTCGTGGTTTCTCCCTGGGCCGCCTTGCGGTTGCTCAGCAAGTACGCGGCGCCCGGCGGGCCCTCTCATCACGAGGTCGAAGGCTGGACTACCCGGCTCTATCGCCGCATGATGAATCCCCTGATTCTCGATGCCCGCCGCAGGTGGATGTTCCTGGGAGGCGTTGTCGTCCTGTTGCTGGCGGCCGTGGCCTTTGTTCCGTTGAAGTGGGTGCGGGTCAAGATGCTCCCCTTCGACAACAAGAGTGAGTTCCAGGTGATCATCGACATGCCGGATGGGACGCCTCTGGCGCAGACCACGCGGGTCGCGCAAGCGCTGGGCCGCCATTTGAGCGAGCAACCTGAGGTCACCAATTACCAGATCTACGCGGGGACTTCCGGTCCCTACAACTTCAACGGGCTGGTGCGGCACTACTTCCTGCGCTCGCAGCCCAACCAGGCTGATATCCAGGTGAACTTGCTGTCGCGGCACGACCGCAAAGCGCAGAGCCATGAGATTGCGCGGCGCTTGCGTCCCGGACTGGACAAGATCGCCGAGCAGTTTGGGGCTCGCATCAAGGTCGCCGAGGTGCCGCCGGGTCCGCCCGTGCTGCAGACCCTTGTCGCCGAGATCTATGGACCCGATTACAAAGGCCAGATCGAGCTGGCAGCCAACATCAAGACGATCTTTCAGCAGACGCCCGGCGTGGTGGACGTGGACTGGTACGTCGAGGACCCGCAGGTCAAATACGATCTGAAAGTGGACCTCGACAAGGCCGCGCTGCACGGGATCTCGCCCGCCGATGTGACGCGCACCCTTCAGGTGGGGCTGGGAGGCGGCAATGCGGGCCTGCTGCATGATCCCAAGTCGCGGGAAGATGTGCCCATCGAAGTGCGGTTGGCGCGAGCGGATCGCTCCTCCGTCGAGGACCTCGCCAGCCTCAAAGTATCCACTCCGTCCGGCGCTCAAGTCGCGCTGCAGGAACTTACCGATGTCGAGAAGAAGGCGATCGACACCAGTGTGTACCGCAAGAATCTGCGGCCCGTCGTATACGTCACGGGCGATGTGGCGGGCGGAGAGGAGAGCCCGGTCTACGCCATCCTGAAGATGAGCGAAGCCATCGATAAGATCCAATTGCCCGAGGGGTACACCCTCCGCCAGTACAAGGGCACGACCATGCCGGAGCGCACCGACCGCTTCTCCATGAAGTGGGATGGTGAGTGGCACATCACGGTGGAGGTGTTCCGCGATCTCGGGCTGGCATTCGCGGCCGTGCTGGTGCTCATTTATGTGCTGGTGGTGGGCTGGTTCCGGTCGTTCATCACACCGCTGGTGATCATGGCCCCGATCCCGCTGACGCTGGTGGGAATACTCCCCGCGCACGCCTTGATGGGCGCCTTCTTTACCGCGACTTCGATGATCGGATTTATCGCAGGTGCGGGCATCATCGTGCGGAATTCCATCATTCTTGTGGATTTCATCGAACTGCGGCGGTCGCAGGGGATGTCGCTGGAGGACGCGGTAGTGGATGCGGGCGCGGTGCGTTTCCGCCCCATGCTGCTGACCGCGGCCGCGGTCGTGGTCGGAGCCAGCGTGATTCTATTTGACCCTATCTTCCAGGGGCTGGCGCTGTCGCTGATGGCCGGGGAAGTGGCTTCCACGGTGCTTTCCCGCATGGCTGTGCCCGTTCTCTATTATTTGTCGCAAAAGAAGAGAGCCCTTCCACCCGCGCATCCGCATTCTCCCGAGAACATCGCGGAGTGCGAGGCGCCGCAGTGCGAGGTGACGGTCTGAATTTCCAAAGGAGGAACTCAAATGACAATTGAACGTATGCTGCGGATGATTGCAGGATTCTTTGTCCTGTTGTCGCTGGCCCTGGGACATTGGGTCAGTGAGTACTGGTATTTCTTTACCGCGTTTGTAGGACTAAACTTGTTTCAGTCGGCATTTTCAAACTGGTGCCCCATGATGGTTTTTCTCCGCCAGCTCGGGGTTCAGGGCGAGGAGCACTTGAATCATGCATGAATGGGGCTGGGCCGTTGCCCTTCTGGTTGCGTATCTGGTATTGACCCAGTGGCTGCTGCCGAAACTGGGAGTTCCCACTTGAAGAACCGGGAATTGCGCCGGGTCGCGGCGCGATAATGTGGAGGAAAGCAAGCCGTCCGTGCCGACCTCGATGGAGACGCGCCACAAATAGCTGCGATGGCAAAACACGCCAGGAAACGAGAGCCGGCGCCGGCCGCCGGAGAACTGAAGGGCTGGCAGCAGATCTCAACCTTCCTCGGAGAGCCCGCATCTGTCGTGCAGAGATGGGCGGCGGAGGGAATGCCCGTGCGGCGGCAGGGGCGCTACGTCACCACTACGGCGGACGAGTTGAATCAGTGGCTGGGCCGGGAATCGGGGAAGCCGGTACACGTGGCCACCGAAGATACCGATCTCACTGCCGAACTGAAACGGGGAATCTCGTTCCTGCGCGGGCGCGGCAAGCAGCCCGCCACAGCAAAATTTAAGCGCTGAGCAGCCCGCGCAGCGGCTCTCGCCTTAGCACCCTGATGCAGAGCCAGGTTCCTGTCCCCGGCCTCTCCGCTTCCAAGCTCAATGCTGAGTGTCTCCCGGGAGCACTTCCCGCTCAAGCCGGGTCTGCCTCCGCTCTGTAAACTCCCGCACAAAATTGGGCATCTATAAGGGCGGAGTCCGGTCATGAAAGTTAAATCTTTCTTGCTTCTTCTCGTTTTTCTTGGCGCTTGCGCCTCTGGAACATCGTTCGCTCAGGAATCCCAGAACTTTTCTCATATCGACGCCAGCGTCGGCGCGGGCTTCACTGAGCCAACCGGCCGCGCGGCCAATAATGTGAATACCGGCTGGAACATTGACCTTCGCGGCGGTTACCGGGCCACACGCAACGTCGCCCTGGATCTGGATTTCAATTACAACCGTTGGAATCTGAACAGCGCAGCCCTGGCGAGGTTCGGCGAGCCGGGCGGATACAGCACCATCTGGTCTCTCAGTTTCACTCCAGTGGTTTACGGTTCTCCGCACTGGCACATTCAGCCCTATGCTTCGGCGGGGCCGGGTGTGTACTACCGGAATCTCAGCCTGACGCAGCCCGGGCTCATCAATTCGTTTTACTGTGATCCGTTCTGGGGATACTGCTTTCCGGCGACAGTCGGCGTCGAGCAGGTCGTCGATTCGGCTTCGACTTACAAAATGGGATTCAATGCGGGTGCGGGACTGCAATTTCCGTTCGGCCACAGCCCGTTGAAGGTCTTTGGGGAAGCGCGCTATTCCCGCATGTTCACCACGCACGGGAGCGACCTGACATTCGTTCCAGTCACTTTCGGATTGCGCTGGTAAATTCCCGAGTTATTCTCGGCGGCCGTTAGTGGCGTGTCAGTGCAAGCAATGTAGGGGCGGACGCATTCGTCCGCCCGCCGAGCGCAGCGAGGCATGACGTCGTCATAGTCTCCCCTAACTTTTTCACCGCGACAGGCCCTACTCAAACTGCAGCACCACGATTTCAGGATTGGAGCCGAGGCGCAGCGGAGGCCCCCAGGTTCCAGCGCCACTGGACGTGAAGACCTGCATCTTCCCGATCCGGCTGAGGCCGTACACAAACTGCCTGTAGATGCGCCGGGCGAACCAACTCCACGGGATGAATTGTCCCAGATGGGTGTGCCCGGAAAGTTGCAGGGAGAAGCCGGCGGCCTCCGCCACCTCCGGATGATCGGGAGCGTGAGTCAGCAGGATGCTGGCGCGGTCGCGATCCAGAGGCACACGCCGCAGAACGGACTCCAGCGAGCCGTTATTGGAAGCCTGGTTGTAGGGCACACCCACGATCTGCAATCCGTCGAGGTCGACCTTTTCATTGCGCAGCACGCGCACGCCGGCGGCAGCTACGGCGTTGAGATATTTGCTGTCATCCCCGAACTGCTCGTGATTCCCCGCCACGAAATAGACGCCATGCGGCGCCCTCAATTGTGACAAGGGAGCCGCGGCCCGGTTCGCATCGATAGCAGTTCCGTCATAAAGATCTCCGGCGATAAAGATGGCGTCCGGTTGTTCTTGCAGGATTTTGGCTATCATGCGCCGCAGGAAGTTTCCGTTGCGCACATGCCCCAGGTGAACATCGCTGATCAAGGCTGCCTTCCGCCCCCGCCAGGCGTCCGGCAAATTTTCCAGCCGTACTCGGGCGCGGGTGATCCGGGTCCAACTGGCGTTGAAAACTCCCAGGACGCCCATCCCGGCGGCGCACACAAATAGCACTTCCACGACGCGATGAAAATGGATGTGGGTACCCGCTGCGCCCGCCACCGCAACCACCAGCCAGGAGACCAGCGCCGCGATGAACAGAAAGCTGAGCAGCCCCATCCAAATGGCGGC
>Ga0070741_10020291_pt1 | contig 10489 bp, 9 predicted proteins | sample Coa_R1_4_FD_66440 | JGI IMG/M metagenome (GOLD analysis project Ga0070741, IMG submission 66440) | Surface soil microbial communities from Centralia Pennsylvania, which are recovering from an underground coalmine fire - Coalmine... | ecosystem: Environmental > Terrestrial > Soil > Unclassified ... | reverse complement strand
CATCTCGGGCAGGTGGCCGGACCGGCGGTACTCCTCGCGCTGGAAGGAAGCGCCGTTACCGCGGTCCAGCAGGGCCGCCAGCAGCTCGGCCACGGCGCCGGCGTCTCCCGCGTCCGCCAGCGCGTCCCGGCAGTGATCGACCAGCGCGCTCACCACGGCGGCGGCCGGCTCGGGTTTCCCGGTCAGGGGGCTGAGCAAGTCGCCGCCCAGGCCGGACCGGCTGGCCCGCCAGGCGGCCAGCCGCAGCAGCTCGGTCCGGGCCCGCGGGGCCGGCTTCCCGTCCCGCCAGGCCCGGGCCTCGGTCTCCACCAGCGCCCGGGCCAGCCCGGCGATGAGCACGGCGTCCCCGGTGCGCAGGCACACGTCGGCGATCCTGACCTCGAGGGTGGGATAGCGGTCGGACAGCCGCGCGTTGAAGTAGACCATGCCCGGGTCGATGATCGTCCCGCTGTCCACCATCTCCCTGATCGTCTCCCGGTAAGCCTGCGCGGTGCCGAACGGCCCGGCCGGTCCCGAGCTCGGCCAGCGCCCCCACACCTGGTAGCGGAAGCTGGCGTACGAGCTCTCCTTTCCCTGCCAGTACGGAGAGTTGGCGCTCAGCGCGAGCAGGGCGGCCAGCCACGGGCCGGCCCGGTCCAGCACGGCCACGCCCTCCTCGGCCGAGTCGATCCCGACGTGCACGTGGCATCCGCAGGTGAGCTGCTCCTGCGCGGTCAGGCCGTAATCCTCGGCCATCCGCTCATACCGCTCGCTGTGCAGCGGGCTCGGCTCGACCGGAGTCGGGGAGGTGGCGAGGGCGACCACGTGAGCGCCGACCCGTTCGGCCTCATGGGTTGCCGATGCCCGGCACCGGCGCAGCTCGCGGTGCAGCTCGTCGAGGGACCGGCACGGCCGCGAGTTGGTTTCCAGCTGCTGCTCCTGCAGCTCGCCTTCCAGCTCTGCCCTGCCCGCGCGCAGGATGGTCCCGGCCATGGCCTGGGGGCGGCCGGTCCTCGGCTCGACCAGCAGGAACTCTTCTTCGACACCAAGGCTGCGGGGGCTCATCACCGGTGGCTGCCCGCTGATCCGTGCTCCATGCGGCCGGCTGCTGCCCGGTAATCTGCCCAACGGGGTGCCTGCTACGCCCCGCTGCCGCCATCAGCCCGCGCCGAGCAGGTGACCGGCGACCCGGGCCAGATGGGCCCGCATCGCCGCGGTGGCCCGGCCGGCGTCCCTGAGCCGCAGCGCGGCCACGATGTCCTCGTGGTCCCGCCGGTACTCGTCCCGCCTGGCCGCGGAGGCGCTGCGCCGCTTGAGGTCGCCCCACACCCGGCCGTGCCTGGCCCGCTCCACCTCGGCGTACAGCCGGATGAGGAGCGGGCTGCGGGTCGCCGCGATGATCGACCGGTGCAGCGCGGCGTCCCAGACCTCGAACTCGTCGTGATCGGCCGCCCGCTCACCGCCGCGCAGGCAGCGTTCCATCTCGGTGAAGTCGCGCTCGGTCGCCCACGCCACGACCAGGGACATGGCGGTGGGCTCGAACAGCCGCCTGACCGCCATCACGTCGGCCGGCGCGTAGTCGGCCCGGTGGCTCCAGGCTCCGCCCCCGTCCGGCTCCCCGTCCGGCGGGACCCGCCCTGGCCCGGGAGCTTCCGCCGCCGCCGGACCGTGCCGCAGGAAGGTGCCCCGGCCCACCTCCCGCGAGACCCGCCCCTCGGCCTGCAGCAAGGCCATAGCGTGCCGGACGGCCGAGCGGGAGACCCCGAGATCGCGGGCGAGCTGCCGCTCGGTCGGCAGCCGCGCGTCGTGGCCGGCGGCGGCCCGCTCGGCGCCCGCCAGGATGAGCGCCGCGAGCGCCCTGCGCCCCGGCGCCGAGTTGTCGGCCGGCATTTCAACCAATCTGACCAATCATTACTGCCAGGAAAATTATGAGGCTAAACGGGGTGAATGTCACGCATTGACCATTCCCGAAAAGCGTGCCTATGATCCAGTCACTCCACAGTTCTCGCAGCGGTCAATCGATTGCAGACCAATCAGCACTGACAACCAAAATGGTCTAGGCAGCGGGCCCGGTGCCGCCGAACCACCAGGTGGGGCCGAGCCGGCCGGTCAAGGAGGTCCGGCTCGTGAGACTCGCCACCCTCAGCACGCCGAACGGCCCGCGCCTGCATGTCCGGGCCCGCGGCGGCGGCTACGTCGACATCGCCGGGGCCGTCGGCGACCCTCGGTACGCGGCGTTCGGCCCGTTCGTCGCGGCCGGCCCGGCGGCGCTTGACGCCGCCCGCAGCCTGCTTGACCGCGACGGCCGCACCGCCGAGCCCGCCGATTTCGGCCCCGCGGTGCCCGCGCCTGAGCGCATCCTGTGCCTGGGCCTGAACTACACCGAGCACGCGCTCGAAGGCGGCCGGGCGGTACCGACCTGGCCGGACACGTTCGTCCGGGGCCGGCAGTCGGTGCTCGGCCCGTACGCGGACCTGGTCAAGCCCGCGCTGACCGAGAAGTTCGACTACGAGGGCGAGCTCGGCATCGTGATCGGGGCGGGCGGCCGCTACATCCCGGCGGGCAAGGCGATCGACGCGATCGCCGGGTTCACCGTGCTCAACGACGCGTCGGCGCGCGACTGGCAGCGGGCCGGCACCCAGTGGACGCCGGGGAAGAACTTCGACGGCAGCATGCCCATCGGCCCGGAGGTGGTCACGCCGGACGAGGTCGACGTCGCCGACGTGGCCCTCACCACCAGGCTCAACGGCCAGGTCATGCAGCAGGCGCGGACCAGCCAGATGCTGGTGGACGTGCCCAGCGCGGTGGAGTTCTTCTCCTCGTTCACCACGCTGCGCCCCGGCGACGTCATCGCGACCGGGACGCCAGGCGGCGTCGGCTTCGCCCGCACCCCCCCGGTCTGGCTCCAGCCCGGGGACGTCATCGAGATCAGCATCGAGGGGGTCGGCACCATCCGCAACCGCGTGGTCGCCGAGGCCGGCGACCAGGCCGGCTGGCGATGGCGGCCCGGTCCCACCTCCGGCGGCCTGTAGGAGGCGGCATGAAGACGGCACAGATTACCCGAAGACCACACCGCAGGACGAGGACCGCGGCAGGCCTGGCCGCGGTCGTCCTGACCGCCGCGGCCCTGGCCGCGTGCGGCTCCAAGGCCAGCTCGGGCGGCGGGACGGCGGGCGGTGCCGGCGGCGGCAGCTCTCCCGTCGTCGTCGCCGACCTGGCGCCGTTCAGCGGGCCTGACGCCGCCCTCGGCCCGACCTACCTGGTCTCCTGCGACGGCGCTACCCAGGCCATCGACAACGCGGGCGGCGTACTCGGCCACAAGCTGTCCTGCAAGGGAGTGGACACCCGGGGCGACCCCGCCGACGCGGTCCCCGCCACCCGGCAGATGTTCGCCACCACGCCGAACCTGGGCCTGGTCATCGGGGTCACCTCCGACGAGGCGGCCAGCGTGGTCCCGGTCATCAACGCGAACAAGATGGTGGTGTTCGGGATGACCGGCCAGTCGGAGTTCGACTCCACCCACTTCCAGTACTTCTACCGGCTGGTCCCGCCGGACCTGGAGGAGTCCTACGCGATGGTGGTCATCGCGCGGCAGCTCGGCTACAAGAAGGTAGCGCTGGCGTTCGGCAACGACATCGGCTCGCAGACGTTCATCAAGCCGGCCGTCAGCGCGATCGCCAAGGCGGGCCTGACCCTGGTGGCGAACGAGAGCCTGGACCTGAACGCGTCCACGTTCCGCACCGAGGCCGACAAGATCGTCGCGGCGCACCCGGACGTGATCTTCACCGAGGCACTCGGCCCGGCCGACGCCACCTTCCTGTCGGAGGTCAAGCAGCTCAACGGCGGGACGATGATCCCGGTCATCGGCACGTCGGCGTGCATCTCCCCGGACTGGCAGAAGGCCGTGGCCGCCGCCATCGGCGCGTCCACGCTGGCCAGCAGCTTCCACGCGGACAACCTGGTCACCGAGACCAGCGGGCCCTCCTACGCCCCGTTCCAGCAGGCCATCATGGCGGAGAAGGGCAAGGTCGGCTCCTCGGGCAACTTCGCCACCTACCTGACCGCACCCGGCGCCGTGCACCTGTACGACGGGATCAACCTGGCCGCGCTGGCCATGGTCGAGGCCAAGTCGGTGGTGCCGGCCGTGTACGCGCCGGACATCGCCAAGATCGGCGACGGCGGCCCGGGCGCGGTGACCGTCTACTCCTTCGCCCAGGGGATAGCCGCGCTCAAGCAGGGCAAGGCCATCCGCTACCAGGGCCCGGGCGGCCCGACCAGCTTCGACTCCTTCCACGACTCGACCGGCATCTTCCAGATCGACACCTACAGCGGCTCGGGCGCGGTCCAGGTGGCGGGGAACATCACCGCCGCCCAGCTGCGCGCGGTGGCGTAGCAGGGAGCAGCGGTGAGCCTGTTCCTCGCGTCGGCCGGCTTCGGCCTGGTCACCGCGGCCGTGCTGGCCATCGCGGCGGTCGGGTTCACCATGCAGTTCGCCGTGACCGACGTGCTCAACCTGGCCTACGGCGCGGTGATGATCGCGTCGGCGTTCGTCGCCTACGCGGTCAACCAGGCCGGGGCCAGCGTGTGGCTCGGCGCGCTGGCCGCGGTCGCGGCCGGGTCGGCCGGCTCCGTGCTTCTCAACCTGGGGATCTACACGCCGTTCCGGCGGAGAGGCAGCGCCCCGGTCACCATGGTGATCGTCTCGCTGGGAATGACGCTGATCATCGAGTTCGGCCTGCAGGCCATCGTGGGCGGCACCAGCGTGTCGTACACGATGGGCCAGGGCCCCACGCTGAAGGCGGGCGGCCTGGTCCTCACCGCGGTCCAGCTGGTGATCATCGGGCTGTCGGTCGTGGTGATGGGCGCGGTGCACGCCCTGCTGCGGTACAGCAAGCTGGGCAAGGCGATGCGCGCCACCGCGGCGAACCGGTCCCTGGCCCGGGCCTGCGGTGTCCGCACCGACCGGATCGTGACCCTGACCTGGGCGCTGACCGGTGCGCTGTGCGGCCTGGCCGGCACCGTGTTCGCGATGAACAACGGCAGCTTCGGGGCGACCAGCGCCGACCTGTTCCTGGTGGTGATCCTGGCCGCGGTCTTCCTCGGCGGTCCGGGCCAGGCCTACGGCGCCATGGCCGGCGCGGTCATCGTCGGGCTGGCCACCGAGATCAGCGCGGCCTACCTCACCCCGTCCTACAAGGACGTCGTGGCGTTCGGCGTGCTGCTCGTGGTGATGGCGGCCCGGCCCGGCGGCGTCCTCGGGGCGGTCGCCTGATGTCGAGCGCGCAGCTGTTCTACGCCATCAACCTGCTGGTCTACGCGGGCGTGGACATCATCGCCTGCCTCGGCCTGAGCCAGCAGTTCGGGGTGGCCGGGGTGACCAACTTCGGCTTCATCATCTTCCAGGCGGCCGGGGCCTATACCGCGGCCGCCCTGTCGCTGCCCGCCTCGTCCGCCAACGGCGGGTTCCAGTCCTACCTCGGCGGCTGGAACCTGCCCTGGCCGATCCCGTGGATCGCGGCCGCGGCCGCCGGGGGGCTGGTCGCGCTGCCGTTCGCGTTCCTGGTCGGGCGGCGGCTGCGCGGCGACTTCGCCGCGGTCGGCCTGCTGGTCACCGCGGTCATGGCCAACCTGCTGGTCACGAACTACCGGCCGCTGCTGAACGGGTCGGCCGGGCTGTCCCTGGTGCCCGCCCCGCTCCAGGGTGAGTACGACCCGCAGGGCCAGGGTTACCAGTGGCTGTACGCGGCGGGCACGCTGGTCCTGGCGGCCGCGGCCTTCTGGCTGGTGCGCCGGGTGACCGAGTCGCCCTACGGCCGGTCGCTGCGGGCCATGCGCGACAACGACATGGTGGCCGACGCGCTGGGCAAGAACCTGCTCGCGCTGCGCGCCGCGATGCTCGTCCTCGGCGGCGCGCTGGCCGGCCTGTCCGGCGCCATCCTGGTCGGGTTCATCAACCTGTGGGCCCCCTCGGCCTGGGGCTACGCCGAGACGATCGTGCTGTTCGCCGCCGTGATCATCGGCGGTGCGGGCAACCATCGCGGCGCCGTCCTCGGCGCGATCCTGGTGCCGGTCGGCTTCGAGGAGGCCACCAGGTACATTCCCCCGTTCGGGCCGCCCGGCCTGGTGGAGGACCTCCAGTGGGTGGCGATCGGCCTGCTGATCGTGGTCTTCCTGTGGTTCAGGCCCCAGGGCATACTGCCGGAACGGCGCCGGCTCACCGGGGGCGCGGACGGTGCTACCGGGCGGCTCGTCACCCGTTCGGCCCCATCGACGGCGGGCTCGGCCGACGGCGGCGTCATGCTCCGTACGGCGGACCTGACCCGTGACTTCGGCGGCGTGCGGGCCGTGGCCGGGGTGTCCATCGAGGTCCGGCGGGGCACGCTGACCGGCCTCATCGGCCCGAACGGGGCGGGCAAGTCCACGCTGCTCGCGCTGCTGGCCGGCACCCTCCCGGCCAGCGCGGGCCAGGTCGTCTACGCCGGGACCGACGTGACCGCCCTGCCCGCTTACCGCCGGGCCCGGCTCGGCCTGGTCCGGACGTTCCAGCTGGCCAGTGAGTTCAAGCGGCTGACGGTGATGGAGAACCTGCTGAGCGCGGTGCCCGCGCACCGGGGCGACTCGCTGACCGGGGCGCTGCGCGGGCGCCGGTACTGGCGGGCCGACGAGGAGGCGGCGACCGCCCGGGCCCGGGCGCTGCTCGAGCGGTTCGGCCTGTCCCGCTACGCGGACACCTACGCCGGGGACCTGAGCGGCGGCCAGCGCCGCCTGACCGAGATCATGCGCGCGCTGATGACCGAGCCGTCGCTGCTGCTGCTGGACGAGCCGATGGCCGGGGTGCACCCGCGGCTCGCCCGCGAGATCGGCGGCCAGCTGCTCGGCCTGTGCGCCGAGGGCATGACGATCCTCATGGTCGAGCACGAGCTGGCCATCATGGACGAGTTCTGCGATCCGGTGATCGTGATGGCCGAGGGCACGGTGCTGGCCAGCGGCACGATGGCCACGCTGCGGGCCCGTACCGACGTGGTGGAGGCCTACCTTGCCGGCTGAGATGGCGCCGTCTGGCCTGGCCCTGGCGGCCGAGGACATCAGGGCCGGGTACGGCGCGGGCGACATCATCGGAGGCGTCTCGGTCGCGGTCGCCCCCGGCGCGGTCGCGGCCGTGATCGGACCGAACGGCTCCGGCAAGTCCACGCTGCTCAAGGCGCTTGCCGGGGTGATCAGGCCGTCGTCCGGGCGGGTCCTGGCCGGCGGCCGCGACCTGGCCGGCCTGCCGCCGGAGGAGATCGTCAGGGCCGGGATCGGCTACGTGCCGCAGGTGGACGACGTGTTCGGGCCGCTCACCGTGCGGGAGAACCTGGAAATGGGCGGCTACCTGCTCGGCCGCCGGGCCGTGAGCGAGCGGATCGAGCAGGTCACCGGGGTGTTCCCGCGGCTGGGCCAGATGCTGGCCCGGCGGGCGGGCCGGCTCAGCGGCGGCGAACGCAAGATGCTGGCCCTGGGCCGGGTGCTGATGATCAGGCCCGCCGTCTTCCTGCTCGACGAGCCGACCGCGAACCTGGCCCCGCAGGTGGCGGCCGAACTGCTCACCGGGCATGTCCGCGCGCTGGCCGAGGCGGGGGCCGCGGTGCTCATCGTGGAGCAGCGGGCCCGGGCCGTGCTGGCCATCTCCGGCTACGCCTACGTGCTCGGCGGCGGCCGGGTGCTGATGGCCGGCACCCCGGCCGAGCTGTCGGCCCGCGCGGACTTCACCGAGTCCTTCTTCGGCTCGGCGCCTCAGGCTCCCAAGTAGCCGGTTCTCGCGCCGTACCGATGAGTTCCGGCCGGCTCGTTCGTCATGATGTCTTATGAGCATTGTTACCTGTCACATGACCATTTCCGTGGACGGCTTCGTCGCGGGCCCGGTGCAGACCCGCGAGGACCCGATCGGCGAGGGCCACCGGCTGCACCAGTGGATCTTCCGGGCCGACGAGCCCGGCCACGAGGCCGACGCCCGGCTGCGCGAGGAGATCGTGGCCGACCGCGGTGCGTTCATCATGGGCCGCAACATGTACGGCCCGATCCGCGGCGAGTGGGGAGACGAGGACTGGCGGGGCTGGTGGGGCGAGGAGCCGCCCTATCACGCGCCGGTGTTCGTGCTGACCCACTACCCGCACGACCCGATCGAGATGAAGGGCGGCACCACGTTCCACTTCGTCACCGAGGGCTTCGACGCGGCGTTCAGCCAGGCGCGGGCGGTGGCCGGCGACGCCCCGGTGGACATCGCCGGCGGAGCCTCCACGGTCCAGCAGGCCTTCGCGGCGGGCGTGATCGATGAGCTCGTCCTGGACGTGTCGCCCATCGTCCTCGGGGCGGGTGAGGCCCTGTTCAAGGGCGTGACCGACCCCGGCCTGACTCCGGTCGAGGTCATCGCGTCGCCCCTCGCGACCCACATCCGCTACCGCGTGGGCCGCTGACCCCCGCCGGAAGGCTCGCACCGCGCCGTCGCGAGCCGGGCGACGGCGCGGCCGGTGTCCTCGGCGACGAGGTCGGCGTTGATCTGCGCCCCGACCCGGGCGCCGTCCGCGGCGGCCGCACTGACCTGCGCGGACAGGTCGGTGGCATTGCCCGCTACCCACACTCCGGGCACCGCGGTCCGTCCGGTCTGGTCGGCGGCGATGAAGGAGCCCATGAGGTGCTCGGCCGTCTCGATGCCGATGCCGGAGAACGCCCCGGCCCGGGCCGCCATGCGCGATGCCACCGCCACGACGTCGACCTCGGCGACCCGGCCGTCGGCCAGGCGCACGCCCAGCGCGTGCTCGTCGCCGCCCTCGAGCCGCTCGACGCGGCCGGCCACCACGGGAATGCCGAGGGCGGCGAGCTTCGCCTGGTCGTCCGCGCCCGGCTCCAGGCCGTTCGAGAAGTAGCGCAGGCTGCCGGTCCACTGCCGGAACAGCAGCGCCTGGTGCACCGACATCGGCCCGGTGGCCAGCACCCCGATCAGGCGGTCCCTGACCTCCCACCCGTGGCAGTACGGGCAGTGGACCACCTCCCGGCCCCATCGCTCGCGCAGCCCGGGAATGTCCGGCAGCTCGTCGACCAGGCCAGTGGCGATCAGCAGGCGGCGGGCGTGCAGCCCATCGCCGTTCGTCATCGTGACGATGAATCCTCCCGGCGCGGCCGACACGTCGCCCACCTCGCCCGCGATGATCTCGCCGCCGTAGCCGGTGACCTCGGCCCGGCCCCGCGCCAGCAGCTCCGCCGGGCTCACCCCGTCCAGCCCCAGCAGGGCGTGCACCCCGTCGGCGGGGGCGTTCCTCGGTGCGCCCGCGTCCACCACCGTGACCCGGCGGCGGGCCCGCGCCAGCATCAGCCCCGCGCTCAGCCCGGCCGCGCCGCCCCCGACGACGACCACGTCCCTTACCTCGTCTTCCTGCCCGGTCATCGGACTCCCTTCATGCTTCTTCATCGGCTGGAACCGAGCATGACCGGCAGCCGCGCAGATTGGCAAACGTTATTGCCAAATGGCAAAATAGAGAGGTGGATGACCAACTCGACCGCACCCTCGACGCCGTCGGGCCGCGGCTCAAGCGCCTGCGGCTGCGCCGCGACATCACGCTCACCGACCTCGCGGAGGAGACTGGCATCTCCGCCAGCACCCTGTCCCGGCTGGAGGCGGGCCTGCGGCGGCCCACCCTCGAGCAGCTCCTGCCGCTGGCCCGCGCCTATGGCGTCACCCTCGACGAGCTCGTCGACGCCCCGCCGACCGGTGACCCCCGCATCAACCTGCGCCCCGTCGCCGGCGAGGACGGCTCGGTCATCCTGCCCCTGACCCGCAGGCCCGGGGGCATCCAGGCCTACAAGTTCGTCCGCCCGGCCGGAGACGACAACGCGGTGCCCGAGCTGCGGACCCACGAGGGCTACGACTGGGTCTACGTGCTCAACGGCACCCTCCGCCTGGTCCTCGGCGAGCACGACCTCCGCCTCGAGCCCGGGGAGGCCGCCGAGTTCGACACCCGCACCCCGCACTGGTTCGGCGCCACCAGCGCCGGTCCCGTCGAGTACCTCAGCCTCATCGGCAAGCAAGGCGAGCGCGCCCACATCCGCGCCGCCCCGAAACTCGCCCCCTGAACCACGCCCGCATCAATCTGGGAGCGGCTGCAATCGTCGTTCGTGAATGACAGCGAAGAGCATCGGGTAACGAGGTGGCAGAGCGGTTATCGCTACCCGGTTCTTTACCGTCATCGGCTGTGTCGATCGCCGCGATGAGTTCTTGGGCGAGATCGGTTGGCAGGTCCGCTGTCAGCAGGCTGGTAATTTCGTCGGACCCGATGATCGTGCGTACCAGGCTAAGTCCTTGTAGATCTGAGATGTCCCAGCCACCGGTTTCCCCGTGCCAGGTGCGTGCAGCGTACGCGAAGCTCCGTGCTGCATCGGTGTACCGATTGAGTCCCATGAGGACCGTACCCAGTTGAGTTGCTGTACGGGACGCTGACTGTAGATCTGAATCGCGGTAGATGTCGAGGGCCTTGCG
>Ga0070741_10020290_pt1 | contig 10490 bp, 13 predicted proteins | sample Coa_R1_4_FD_66440 | JGI IMG/M metagenome (GOLD analysis project Ga0070741, IMG submission 66440) | Surface soil microbial communities from Centralia Pennsylvania, which are recovering from an underground coalmine fire - Coalmine... | ecosystem: Environmental > Terrestrial > Soil > Unclassified ... | reverse complement strand
GCGGATTTGCGCGGGCTCGAGCCCGGCGCGGTCGAGGAGGGAAGTGGTGGACGAGGTCATGGGCATGATCCGTGATGGCGCTCGCCTTTAACATAGGGTGTCCGGGCGGGGGCGGCGAGGGCTGCGTCTCGAACGCTTCTACGAGCCAGGGCGCGTACTCATTAAACGCGCGATGTCGGCTTTCGGGGGCAAAGCGGACGTGTTCTGCTCACGCTGAGCTTTTCCGCTTTTGACCCTGAGCGGCCATTGGCTCCCGCTCAATAACAACCTGTGCCTACACTCATGCTCTGCTTTTTTCAGTATGATAGTAGAGGTTTGTCCTTGTTAGGAGGCAGCAATGAAGCGATCTGCTCGGATGCTGAGACTCCGTAAAATAATGATATTCTTCCGAGAAGTAGGCAAAGTAGTTACCGCATTTTGGGCCACGTTTGCCATCGGTGCTGCCATTGCTCACTACCTTGAATGGTCGGTCGGCGCAGCCGCTGCTTCGGCAATCTTCTTTTTAGGAACGATGTTCTTTGCGATTGCCGGATGGCGCGAGGCTCAGATAGAGGCCCACTTAGAGGGAATGCGTTACCTTGGCAGGGTAGCGGCCAGCATTGGAAGGCCACCAGATTTTTACAAGAAGGACGGCATCGACGCCGACGTGGCGGACGAGATTGCGATCATGCAGGGATGGGATTTGGGGTGGAAGGAATTTCAATCTCTCCCCAAAGAACAACAAGCCGTTTACGCCGAAGTAAATCGTCGCGATGGCTATTTAATCGCCAGCGACGGCAATTGAGACTCAGTATCTCTGAGCTCGCTGATTTCTCGCTTGGTTTGTTTTGCCGATTGTTTCAAGAGAAGCTAAACCATGGAAAACTGGAAACCAATACAGACAGCCCCAAAAGACGGCACAACAATTCGGGTAAAGCGGGAAAGCTTACAAGCGAACGTCAAGTGGTGTCACCCACTAGACGATTGGATCATTGGGCCGGGTCCAGACGGCAAAGGCTTTGAATTGCTTCCGTGGAAGCCGACGCATTGGATGATAGGGGGGTGAGGATGGGTTCAATTTCAATTTGGCACTGGCTGATCGTTTTATTTGTTGTGGCACCCATAATCCCAATCACAACAATACTTCGGAGGGTTGGCAAATCGAGATGGTGGTCTCTGCTGAGCCTACTTACAGTCTTTGGTCCGCTAATCGCCTTGTGCTTTATCGCCTATTCTCCGTGGCCCGCCGTAGATAAAGTAAAGTAACGCCACGCTAGTTATCGTCTGCGTCGACGCTTTACTCAACCCATCCTACAATTTTTTGTCCTCCCTCTCCATCATCCACCGCTGCTCCGTCACGCGCCGCGATCCGCGCCCGCGCGGCCCGACTGGCTTGGCCGGCCGTTCGCGGTTGGCCAAAAAATCCTCCACCGCCGCGCGCGGCGCGCGGGAGAGGTCAACGCCGCCGATGCAAAGCTGCCCGATCGGGCGCGACGCCTCCTAGGGCGCGAGTTCCCCCGGCCGCCGCTTGGGCCGGTGGCGGGCGGCGAGCTTCGCCATCTTCAACAGCTCCAGCGCCTCCCCGAGCTTTTCGGGATCGACGCAGCAAGCGTAGCCCGGATGAGCGAAGCGAAATCCGGGGACTGCCCCGTCGGATTCGAGATCGCGCTACCCTTCCAGCGCGCGCGCCACCGCATCCGGGTCTTTGGCGATGATCGTCAGCAGCACCTGCGCGGCCTTGTCGGGGCGGTGGGCGCCTTGCTCCCAATCGCGCACCGTCCCAAGCGGCAGGTGAAAGCGGGCCGCGAACTGTTCCTGCGTCAGGTTCAGCTTCGCCCGCAACGCACGCACGGTCGGCACGCGGCGCGCGCGGGCAAGCTGCGCCTTGGTCGCAGGCTGTGCGTCCGCGTCCGCGAGCGCGGCCCTGTGGCGGTCGGCTTCGCTCATGGCGTCGAAGGCGCGCCAATCGCTCTTTGGCGGCCTCTTCGCGTTGAGCTTAAATTTCGTGGTACTTCCTCTTTTCATGCGGCTCCGCTCCTCTCGCGGATATGATGCGAACCACGTCGCCTCTCATTGTGTAGACGACGAAAAGCATCCGGCCGTCGACCAGACCGATGGCGCAAAAGCGCGGCTCGCCGGCGACATCGCGATCGTCGAACTCGATCACATAGGGATCCAGGAACACCTTCGCGGCCGTTCGGAAGCCGACACCGTGCTTCTTCCGGTTGGCTCGTTCCTTGGCGTTGTCCCATTCGAAGTCCATCGCCGGCCTCGAATAGCAATATACTGATATTCAGTACCTTGCAAGGAGCGGTCACACAGCCTAGCGGGGGAGGGGAGCACACTGCCGGTGTGGCAGCTCCTTCGAACTAAAAGGCATCACGCGCTACCTCTCCCTCTCCAACATCCACGCATGCTCCCGCGCGCGCTTCGACCCGCGGCTGCCGCGCGGCGGCAGGTCCTCCTCGCGCGGCCGTTCGCGGTTGGCCAAAAAATCCTCCACCGCCGCGCGCGGTGCGCGGGAGAAGTCGACGCCGCCGACGAGGAGCTGCCCCATCGGGCGCGACGCCTGCTCGGGCAGCATCTCGCCCGGCCGCCGCCTCGGCCGGTGGCGGGCGGCGAGCTTCGCCATCTTCAACAGCTCCAGCGCCTCGCCGAGCTTTTCGGGATCGACGCAGGCGCTTTCCTCCAGCTCGCGGATATGGCGCTCGGCGAGCGCGTCGAGGCGCGCCGCGAGCGTGCGGCGCCGCAGCTGCGCGCTGGCGCGCGCGGTCGGGACCGTGTCCGACGCGCGCGGCGCAAACGGCGGCCGCTTCCAACCCCCCGCGTGCTTCCATTTACAGACGGTGACATGGCTCACGCCGGTGCGGGCCGCGATCTGGCGGTGGGTCAGCACCGTTTGCTCGATCAGGCGGCGCACCGCCGCAACGGTGGCATCGCTGTGCGGTCTGCCGCGCCCGCCGCGCCGGGGACCCACGATGGCGGCCGGATCCTCGTGATCGGGCCGCACGCCGATCCGCGAAATCGAAGCATGAAAGGGAGGGCGCATGGCACAGGAATATATACCTAGGTCCGGTGCGTGGCAAGGGGGCGGCGAGGCCGCCAGGGCCAACGAGATCGACTCCCTCTCCCTGAAAGCCCGCTCCCTTACCCTCCCCCGCAAGCGGGGGAGGGTAAGGTGGGGGAAACCCGGTCGCCTACGGCAGCTTGTCGAAGCCTTCGCCAAAACCCTTGAGACTGAGGGGAAAGCCAATCCCCTCTTCCGGCGTCTGGAAGATGATGAAGGTCGCCGTCTGCCCGTTGCGCAACTGCCCGATCAGCTTGTCGTCCATCACCACTTCGGCGAAGCATCCGCGCGGCAGGCAGCGCACGAAGCCGGCCCGGCCCACGTCGGTCTTGTCGATGACGAGACCAAGGCCCGCCGGGATCAGGACTCCCAGCGGCGCGATGACGCGCAAGACGCGGCTCTTGTGATCGGCGGTCTTCAGCACGATGACCGTGAGCCCGACATTGGCCCGGTCTTCCGCCACCACGCTTTGCATCAGCGCGCATTGCTCGGTCTGCGCGCCGGGCGGCGTATCGCAGCGGATCTGCCAATCCTGATGCACCGAGCGCACCACGCCTTGCGCCCGGCTTCTCGGCGCCGGAGCGGCGGCGAAGACGAATGCGATGGCGATAATAATGACGGATGGCAGCCTGCCCCCACGCGAATCCCGGCGAGAAAAGCCCATCGTCGAATTCCTTGAAGCGCCCCTCGGTGGCCGCGGCCGGGCCGAATCGCTCACGTTTGCGCCGATACTACAGATTCGCCTGCCGGCCATAACCCCGCCGCGCCGCCGCAGGCCGGCGCGACCCCGCCAACGAGCGGAGCATTTGCGGCAAAGCTGCGGCGGCTTCGATGGCGCATTTCGGCATAATTCCCGTGCATGGCAGGCGCGACTAACTGCATTGCGACTAAGCCGGATTTGTGATTTGAGAGGCAGGGATTTTCCTCCGTCCCGCCCGCCCCGGGCCGCCGCCGCGCCGCCCCGGCGCATTCCGTGAACCGAAACCGGCGCATGGCAGGGCAGGACGCTCACGGCCGATTTTCGTCGAAGGAGCCGATAGGACGATGCTCGTTTTCAAGCGCTTGATCGCCTTGATGGTGATGTCCGTTGCCCTGGCGGGGCTCAGCCCTGCCGCGATGGCCGCTTATGGCGTTCCGGAGCCGTGGCAGCTCGGCTTTCAGGACGCCGCGTCGCCGATCATGGCCCACATCGTGTCGTTTCACGATTTCCTTCTCTACCTCATCTCGGCCATCACCCTCTTCGTCCTGGGTCTTCTGCTGGTCATCGTTATCCGGTTCAACGCACGCTCCAATCCGGTTCCTTCCCGCACCACGCACAATACGTTGCTTGAAGTCATCTGGACGGTGGTGCCTGTTCTCATCCTGGTGCTGATTGCGATCCCGTCGTTCCGGCTGCTGTTCACGCAGTTGACGGTCCCACCCGCCGACGTGACGGTGAAGGCCACCGGCAAGCAATGGTTCTGGTCCTACAGCTATCCCGACAGCGGCGGCTTCGAGTTCGATTCGCTGCTGCTCGCCGACAAGGACCGCAAGCCCGATCAGCCGCGGCTGCTGGCCGTCGACAACGCGATGGTGGTGCCGGTCAACAAGGTCGTGCGCGTGCTCGCGACGGGAGCGGACGTGATCCACTCCTTCACGGTGCCTTCCTTCGGCATCAAGATCGACGCCATTCCCGGCCGCATCAACGAGACCTGGTTCAAGGCGGAGCGCGAAGGCATCTATTACGGACAATGCTCGGAACTTTGCGGCAAGGATCACGCCTTCATGCCGATCGAGGTGCGTGTGGTGAACGAGCGGGAATATGCCGCTTGGCTCGCCGACGCCAAGAAGAAATATGCCAGCGACGATCGCGCGCGGCCCGCCGTCGTCGCGGCTGCCGGCGAGACGGCCGGGCGGTGACTTAGGGACGCATAGGCCGCCTGAGCGGCGGCCACAGCAGGTTGAAGGAACGGATCATGGCAACGACGGCGACGGCACACGGCGGACATGGCGCGCATGAGGCGCACGGCGATCCGACTGGATGGCGCCGGTTCGTTTATTCCACGAACCACAAAGACATCGGCACGATGTACCTCGTCTTCGCGATGATCGCGGGCGTGATCGGCGGCGCGCTCTCTATCGTCATGCGTATGGAGCTGCAAGAGCCGGGAATGCAGTTCTTCAGCGACCCGCATCTGTTCAACGTGTTCACGACGGCGCACGGCCTCATCATGATCTTCTTCATGGTGATGCCGGCCATGATCGGCGGCTTCGGCAACTGGATCGTGCCGCTGATGATCGGCGCGCCCGACATGGCCTTTCCGCGCATGAACAATATTTCCTTCTGGCTGCTGCCCGCCTCATTCTCGCTTTTGGTGATCTCGCTGTTCGTGGAAGGCGAGCCGGGCTCGCTCGGTGCCGGCACCGGCTGGACCATCTACGCGCCGCTGTCGACCACCGGCCATTCCGGGCCCGCCGTCGACTTCGTGATTCTCTCGCTGCATCTGGCCGGTGCTTCTTCGATCCTTGGCGCCATCAATTTCATCACCACGATCTTCAACATGCGCGCGCCGGGCATGACCCTGCACAAGATGCCGCTGTTCGTCTGGTCGATCTTGGTCACGGTATTCCTGCTGCTGCTGTCGCTACCGGTGTTGGCCGGCGCCATCACCATGCTCCTCACCGACCGCAATTTCGGCACCACGTTCTTCTCGCCGCAGGGCGGCGGCGATCCGATCCTGTTCCAGCACCTGTTCTGGTTCTTCGGTCATCCCGAAGTCTACATTCTCATCCTGCCGGGCTTCGGCATGATCAGCCAGATCGTCTCGACCTTCAGCCGCAAGCCGGTCTTCGGCTATCTCGGCATGGCCTATGCCATGGTCGCCATCGGCGGCATCGGCTTCGTGGTCTGGGCGCATCACATGTATACCGTCGGCCTCTCGGCCGGCGCGCAGGCCTATTTCGTCGCCGCGACCATGGTGATCGCGGTGCCGACCGGCGTGAAGATCTTCTCCTGGATCGCCACCATGTGGGGCGGCTCCATCGAGTTCAAGACGCCGATGCTCTGGGCGCTCGGCTTCATCTTCCTCTTCACCATCGGCGGCGTCACCGGTGTCGTGCTCGCCAATGCCGGCGTCGACCGCATGCTGCAGGACACCTATTACGTGGTCGCCCACTTCCACTACGTGCTGTCGCTCGGCGCCGTCTTCGCCATCTTCGGCGGCTGGTATTACTGGTTTCCGAAAATCACCGGCTATATGTACAACGAGACCGTCGGAAAGCTGCATTTCTGGATCACTTTTATCGGTGTCAATCTGATCTTCTTTCCGATGCATTTCCTTGGTCTGGCGGGGATGCCACGGCGTTATGTCGACTATCCGGACGCGTTCGCGGATTGGAATTACATATCCTCGATCGGCTCCTACATTTCGGGTTTCGGGCTGCTGATCTTCTTCTACGGAATGGTCCTGGCATTCGTCCGCAAGGAGCGGGCCGCCGACAATCCGTGGGGCGCGGGTGCCACCACGCTGGAATGGACCCTGTCGTCGCCGCCGCCGTTCCATCAATTCTCGACGCTGCCGCTGATCAAGTGAGACTGCGGCGATCGAGGCCGGAGCAAGACTGTAATGTCGCTCGCCGATCAAAGCGAAAGCCTGACGCTGCCGCTTGGCGCCGAGCCGAGCATGGCGAGCGTCGGCGACTATATTGCGCTGATGAAACCGCGCGTCATGTCGCTTGTCGTCTTCACCGCTTTCGTCGGGCTGATGCTGGCGCCTGGACCGGTGCATCCGGTCATCGGCTTCACCGCCTTGCTTTGCATTTCCGTCGGGGCCGGCGCCGCCGGTACGCTGAACATGTGGTACGACGGCGACATCGACGCCAAGATGACGCGCACCGCGGGACGGCCGATCCCCGCCGGTCGGCTGCAGCGCGGCGAGGCGCTGGGCTTCGGCATAACGCTGGCGGCATTCTCGATCGTCGTGCTTGGGCTTCTGGTCAACGAGTTGGCCGCGGCGCTGCTCGCCTTCACCATCTTCTTCTATGTGGTTATCTATACGATGTGGCTGAAGCGATGCACGCCGCAGAACATCGTCATCGGCGGCGCCGCGGGCGCATTACCTCCGGTTATCGGCTGGGTGTCGGCGACCGGAGGCGTGAGTCTCGAGTCCATCCTGCTGTTTCTCATCATTTTCTTCTGGACGCCGCCGCATTTCTGGGCCTTGTCGCTCTACCGCAGCGACGACTATGCACGCGCGGGCATTCCGATGTTGCCGGTCGTGGCCGGAGAGCGCGAGACGCGGCGCCAAATCCTGATTTACACTCTGATCCTGGCGCCGCTCGGTGTCGCGCCGTGGCTGCTCGGCTTCGCCGGCCCGGTTTATGGCATCGCCTCGGTCGGCGCTGGCGTCGTCATGACGATACTAGCGCTGCGTGTGCATGCCGGCTGTTCCGGCTCGGCGGCGGCAAGCAAGCAGCTTTTCGCCTTTTCCATTCTCTACCTCTTCCTGTTGTTCACCTTCCTTCTGGTCGATCGGACTTGGAGCGATCATTTCGGATTTGCCGGATAATGCTGACCATGAGCGAGTCCCACAATGAAAAGGGGATTGTGCTGACGCCGGAGCAGCAGCGCCGCCGGCGCGCCCGGTCGCTCGCCATCGCCATCGCTTTGGGTGCGCTCGCGTTGCTCTTCTACGTGGTCACCATGGTGAAGGGGCCCGGCGTCTTGCAGAGGCCGCTATGACCGAGCGCGATGATCAATCGATGCGCCGGCGCAGCCGCGATCTTGTCATCGCGGCTTGCTGCGGCGCTTTCGTCGCGGCAATGGTCGGCGCCGCTTACGCCGCGGTGCCGCTTTACAACTGGTTCTGCCGTACCACCGGCTTCGGCGGCACGACGCAGGTGTCGCATCGCGCGCCCGATCACGTGCTCGACCGCAAGATCACCGTGCGCTTCGACGCTAATGTCGAAGGCGGCCTGCCGTGGAAATTCCGTCCGGAACAGAATTCGATCGACGTTCGTATCGGCCAGGTGGTGACGATCTTCTACAAGGTGACCAATCTTTCGGCGCGCGAGACCGCCGGTCAGGCCGGCTATAATGTTTCGCCGCCGCAGACCGGTTTGTATTTTCAGAAGATCAACTGCTTCTGCTTCACCGAGCAGCGTTTCGCTCCGGGCGAGACGCGGGATTTGCCGGTGGTATTCTACATCGATCCGAAGATTGCCAAGGATTCGGAGCAGGACAGCCTGAACACGATCACGCTTTCCTATACTTATTACCCCGCGCGCGAGCCCGCGCAGCCGGTGGCGAACAGCGCTATTGAGGCTTCGCACAGCATTAACTAGGAACAAGCGCGGGGGCCGCCCAGCGGCGTCCCGGAAGGATGGAGAGGATAACGATGGCCGACGCACATCAGGTGCATCACGATTACCACCTCGTCGAGCCGAGCCCATGGCCGGCAATCGGCTCCTTTGCCGCCTTCGTGACGGCCGTCGGCGCCATCAGCTGGATGCATCATCTGTTCGTCGCCGCGCCTTTCGTCTTCGGCGTCGGCGTCATCGGCATCCTTTACACGATGATGGGCTGGTGGGTGGACGTGATCCGCGAAGCGCAGGAGGAAGGCCATCACAGCCGCGTCGTGCAGATATCGCACCGTTACGGCATGATGTTGTTCATCGCCTCCGAGGTCATGTTTTTCGTAGCTTGGTTTTGGGCGTATTTCAACACGGCGCTCTTTCCCGATGCCGCGCCGGATGTGGCGCGGGTCGCGGTGACCGGCGGCGTCTGGCCGCCCAAGAACATTCAGACTTTCGATCCTTGGCACCTGCCGCTGCTCAATACGCTGATCCTGCTGACCTCGGGCACGACCGTCACCTGGGCGCACCATGCGCTGCTGGAAAACGACCGCAAGGGGCTGAAGCAGGGGTTGATCCTGACCATCCTTTTGGGCATCAGCTTCACCTGCATTCAGGCATTTGAATACAGCCACGCCGCGTTCAATTTCTCCGGCAATATCTACGGCGCCACATTTTTTATGGCCACCGGTTTCCACGGCGCGCACGTCATCATCGGCACGATCTTCCTGACGGTGTGCCTGATCCGCGCTTATCGCGGGCATTTCACGCCGCAGCAGCATCTCGGATTTGAGTTCGCCGCCTGGTACTGGCACTTCGTCGACGTCGTCTGGCTATTCCTGTTCGCCTGCATATATGTTTGGGGCGCCGGCGTGCCGCATCCAGAGTAAGCGTAGGCCGCGGTTCTTGCGATTAGGGGCGGCGTCGCGACGCCGCCCCTTTGCTTTGAAGAGATACATCCATGAGTGACACCACCTCACTCGCTCCTTTACCAATAGGCCGTGGTTTGCGCTGCCGCTGCCCGCGCTGCGGCCAAGGCAAGCTGTTCCAGAATTTTTTGGCCTTGCGTCCGCGTTGCGACGTCTGCGGCCTCGATTACGGCTTTGCCGACGCCGGCGACGGCCCGGCGATTTTCGTTATCCTCATCGGCGGCTTCATCGTGGTCGGCGCGGCGCTGGCGATTGAGGTGCTCTACCGGCCGCCATTCTGGGTCCATGCGGCGCTTTGGGTGCCGCTTATCTTTTTGGTGACGCTGGCGCCGCTGCGATCGATGAAGGGTCTGCTCATCGCTTTGCAATATCATCACAAGGCCGAGGAAGGACGGATCGAGCGGCGGAGCCAATCGTGAGGGCCGCATTGCCGGCACGCGGCGGCTTGACCGTGCCGGCGGTTGCCGCGCTAGCAGCCTTCGTCGTGCTTCTCTCGCTCGGCAGCTGGCAGGTGCAGCGCAAGACCTGGAAGGAAGGCCTGATCGCCGACCTGACCGAGCGCGCCGCGGCGGCGCCGGTGTCGCTGCCCGATCCGGCGCAATGGCAGACGCTCGATCCAAAGGACGATGAATTCCGCCGGGTGACCTTCCAGGCAAAATTTCTGCCGGGCGAGGAAGCCCTGGTCTACACCAGCGGCTCGACGCTGCGGCCGGACGTGCACGGGCCCGGCTATTGGATCATGGCGCCGGCCAAGCTGCCCGGTGGGGCGACCATCGTGATCAACCGTGGCTTCGTGCCGGATTCCGGCCACAGCGCGCCGGCGCCATTCGCGATGCCGCCTGGCGATACGGTGACCGTTGTTGGCGCCTTGCGTTGGCCGGAGTCGCCGAGCCTCTTCGTCGGCGAAAGCGATGCCGCCCATAAGCTCTGGTTCGTGCGCGACCCCGCAGCGATGGCGGCGGCACGGCAATGGGGAGCGGTCGCCCCCTTTTATGTCGAGCTGGAGACGCCAATCCCGCCGGGCGGCGTGCCAAAGCCGGGCCCGCTGCGACCGACCCTGCCGAACAATCATCTGCAATATGCGCTCACCTGGTACGGCCTTGCGTTCGTCCTGGCGGCCAGCTTTGGCTTTTGGGCCTGGGGCAAGACGCGGGGCCGGCGGGATTCGGGAGCCTGATCCGTCG